>Ga0209069_10001579_pt1 | contig 11661 bp, 11 predicted proteins | sample Str013_2_FD_187202 | JGI IMG/M metagenome (GOLD analysis project Ga0209069, IMG submission 187202) | Freshwater sediment microbial communities in response to fracking from Pennsylvania, USA - Straight Creek_MetaG_SC_2013 (SPAdes) (version 2) | ecosystem: Environmental > Aquatic > Freshwater >...
ATGCAATACAGCTTCTTCATTTGAACTGGGAGGAAATCTGTTTCCAATACTTTTTAAACCCTTTTGTACTGTATAAAACAGGTTTCCCTTTTTTCAATACCACAATCAGTACTTCAGCATGCAATGACGCAGCCAGTTTCTTTGCCTTGCCAACAGGAAGTATACTGCATGCCTTGGTGAGCCAATCGGCCAAGGTGCCATCAGCAGCAATTACCGTTACATTTCGCTGGGAGGTAATACCATAACCTGTAGCGGGATTTACAATATGAGAATACCTTTTACCATTGTGCTCCAAAAACTGGTATACATCACCCGATGTAGTAATTGCCATATCTTTTATCAAAACATGTTTTGGCAGCAATTCACTTTCACTCTCCGGCATATTAATTCCGAGCGTCCATCCATTTGTTCCCGGAGGCGCCCCAATCGCAACAATGTCTCCACTCACATTTACCAGGGCAGTCGAAATACCTTCCTGCTTCAGCAAGTCAATCAGCTTTTGTGCAATATAACCCTGAGCGATTCCACCCAAATCAAGTTGCATATCGTGCTGCAGCAGCAATATACTTTTCCTGACTGTATCAAATTGCATTTTGGTAAACCCAGTTAAGGCAAGCCTTGCTTTAACAAGGCTATCCGATGGGAATTCTTTTTCCTTTCTTGCTTTTCGCCAAAGACGGGTTACCGGTCCCAATGTAATATCAAATGTGCCTTCACTTTGCTGGAAGGCACTCTTTGAGTCCCATAAAATTGCATACAATTCAGGTGAAACTACGGTTGGCTCCTCCGCCTTACCTGCAGTGGCACACAAACGGTTCAGTTCACTTGAGTCAATATAATCGCTGTAGATATCAACATAATGATCCACCAGTTGGAAACATTGCTTTGACAATGAATTTGCCCGTATACTATCCTGGCAGTACAGGATGATGGTAAGCGGGGAGCCCATTTTTGCCTCGGTAAAACTATATCGCTGCAATTGCCCCCGGGCCACCAGTATACTACTGAGTAATATGAAAATAAAACAGGAGGAACGAAACAATATTTTGTTTTTTATTAATGAATGTAGGTAAATTTAGTGCAGAAACAACACACTATGCAACGGAGAAAATTTATGCAACAGTCCATATTGGCCGGGGGCGCTTTGCTTGCCGCTACCAATGCCCACGCTAATCAATCACCATCAGCTTATACATTTGAAGACGGCAAACCGTTTCATTTAAATTATGGAATACACGACGGTATGTTTCACAGCCATGCGGGTGATAATTTTATTGACCAGATAAAATATGCGCACAGCATTGGCTTCCGTGCCATCGAAGACAATGGTATGATGGAAAGAACGCCTGAAATGCAATCGAAAATAGGAGAAACACTTGCAAAGTTAAATATGACCATGGGTGTATTTGTTATCACCTCCAATAGCTGGCACTGGAAAACTTCACTCACTACAGGTAAACAGGAATGGATCGATTTAATGGTTAAAGATTGTAAGACTGCTGTAGATGTGGCCAAACGCTGCAATGCAAAATGGATGACGGTCGTACCCGGCAATTATGAAAGGAGTTTGTCGCCTGAAATACAAATGGTCAATGTTATCAAAGCACTTCGCATTGCGGCTGATATCCTGGCGCCCCATAACCTGGTAATGGTACTTGAACCTTTGAGCGATAACCCGGATCTGTTCCTGCGGCATTCTGATCAAACCTATATGGTTTGTAAAGCTGTTAACAGCCCTGCCTGCAAAATACTGTTCGATATGTTCCATATGCAACGCAACGAAGGGAATATTATGAACAATATTGACAAAGTATACGAAGAGATAGGTTATTTCCAGATTGGCGACAACCCCGGAAGAAATGAACCCACCACAGGCGAGATGAATTACAAGAATATATTCAAACACATTTACGGAAAAGGATACAAGGGAGTGCTGGGCATGGAACATGGAAATATCAATCCCGGTAAGGATGGCGAAGAGGGTTTGGTGAAGGCCTACCGCTATTCCGATGACTTCCTATAGAAACAGGTTTCCTTATATACGGAAAACTACTGAAGTTGGTATCATTTACAGATTTTCAGAAAATGGCGCTGCAGTTTCCGGAAACTGTAGAATTACCGCATTTTGACAGAATATCCTTCAGGGTAAAGGGAAAAATATTCGCCACTCATGATTTCGCCAATAACAGGGCAATGGTAAAATTGTCCCTTGTTGATCAATCTGTCTTTTCTGCATTCGATAAAACAATTATTTATCCTGTTCCGGGCGGTTGGGGTAAAAATGGCGCTACTTATATCGAATTAAAAAAGATAAAGAAACCCATGTTGCGGGATGCACTCACCACTGCATGGCTGAATGTGGCCACGCCCTCATTACGTTCCCTTTACCAGGAATCAAAAAAATGATTCCCCAATAAAAGAGTTAACATTTAATAATATGCCTTATTAGGAGAATAGAATTAATTTGCAGTCTGCTTCAATTAATTAAAGCCATATGAAACCTGGGATCAAGATTCTTCTCTTCTGTATAACCTGTACCGCCTTTATCAGTTGTGACCGGGCCACCAAGGAGCTGGCAAAAGTTCATTTAAAGGATAAATTACCCATCTCTTATTATCACGATACATTCAGACTGGTATATGTGGAGAATACAGGCGCCTTTCTAAGCCTCGGCGATGACTGGTCCAAAACAACCAGTCTTTGGGTATTTAATATTTTGCCATTGGTTTTCCTTACGGCATTATTTATCTATACTATCAGGAAGTCGAATCAATTGTCCAACTCCATAATGTTTGCCCTGGCCCTGTTGTTTTCGGGAGGAATGGGGAATATCATTGACAGGGTTTTATTCGATCGCCACGTTACCGATTTTATGAACCTTGGCATCAACAACCTGCGAACAGGTATTTTTAATTTTGCAGACCTTTATGTAACAACAGGCATACTCGTAATTCTAATTCACCAGTTTAGAAAAAGAAAGACTTTAGGCGCTGGCATTAATTAATATATTTCCTTTTCGGTACCTGTTTCGTTACAGAATATTCAAATAAACCGGATTAGGTATACAACTTTCCTCACATCACTTCACCTTCCAAATCGTAATCAAAGGCCTTTGTAATTTTTACCTGTACAAATTGTCCGGGTGATAGTTTCTTGTCGGAATGAATCACCACCTCGTTGTCAACCTCTACTGAATCGAACTCAGTTCGGCCAAGATAACGGCCGGCTTCTTTTTTGTCGATAAGCACCTTAAATACCCTACCTACTTTCTCCATATTTTTCTCCAGCGAAATCTCCTGCTGCACTGCCATAATTTTCTGGGCCCTTCGCTCCTTTTCTTCAGCAGGAACATTATCCGCCAATGCATGTGCAGTTGTCCCCTCCTCATGAGAATATTGAAAAATGCCAACCCTGTCGAATCGTTCTTTTACCAGGAATGATTTTAATTCATCCACGTCATCCAGTGTTTCGCCGGGAAAACCGGCTATCAGTGTTGTACGCAAACAAATACCAGGAACTTTCTCCCGAACCGCTGCAAGCAATTCTTCCATTTCGGTGCGTGTTATCTGCCGCTTCATGGCTTTGAGCATATTATCGGCTGCATGTTGCAGGGGTATATCAAGGTAATTGCAGATATTGTCTCTTTCCCGCATTACATCCAGTATCTCCAATGGGAATTTAGACGGGTAAGCATAATGGAGGCGAATCCATTCAAGTCCTTTTATGTCGGCCAGGCGATGCAGTAAATCGGGCAGCATCCTCTTTTTATAAAGGTCCAGACCGTAATAAGTTAGTTCCTGTGCTATGAGCATTATTTCTTTCACGCCATTCTTCACAAGGCCTTCTGCTTCCTTTACAAGGTTCTCAATGCTTTTGCTTACATGTTGTCCGCGCATCAGGGGAATGGCGCAGAATGAACAGGTACGGTTACAGCCTTCTGAAATTTTCAGGTAGGCATAATGTTTAGGAGTAGCGAGCAGGCGCTCACCCAGCAAATCCATTTTATAATCCGCATCAAATTGTTTCAGCATTAGCGGAAGTTCCAGCGTACCAAACCATGCATCCACATCCGGTATTTCATTTTCCAGGTCTTCGCGGTACCGCTGGCTGAGACAACCAGTAACATACACTTTATCAAGTTTACCTCTTCTTTTCAGTTCCAATTGATCCAGGATGGTATTAATGCTTTCTTCTTTTGCCTTATCAATAAAACCACAGGTATTTACCACCACAATATTGTGATCCAGTTTTTTATTCTCATGCACTACATCAATATCATTTGCCAGTAGCTGACCGCTCAATACTTCACTGTCCACCATATTCTTACTACAGCCCAGTGTAATGATGTTCACCTTGTCTTTGCGAATGGATTTTGTTTTCATATAAGGCCGCAAAGGTAACCAGAAAAGCACTAAATACCCAGCTTTTTACTATTGATGACATAGATTTGTATATATAAAACCCAAACAATTAACTACTAATTGTAAAGAGAAAGCCCGGAGTTAGAGTGGGAGGTTAAGCCTGTTAAAATCCTCCTTTAATTTTTCATACAATCCCTTATAAACGGAGTAATTTCTTTGGTACGCTTTATTGTTCTTTGAGGGAGACACAATAGTTCCTTCTTCAATAAATTGTTTTACAGTTATCCATTCCTGTATAAGACCCATTGCCAACATTCCGGTAAATGCTGCTCCCAATGCGGATGCGTCAGCTGCGTGGGAGACACTCAATGGCTTTTGCGTAATATCTGCCAGCATCTGAACCCAGAAGCCCGATTCAATAAAACCACCATTGGCATATAACAAAGTTAGCGGTAACTCATTTCTTTCAATTGATTCGATTACCTGTAATAAGGAAAAACAAATTCCTTCCAGCACGGCCCTTATAAAATGTTCACGCTTATGTGAGGCTGTTATCCCTATAAAAACACCCCTGGCAGCGGCATCCCAGATAGGTGCACGTTCTCCGTGTATATAAGGTAGAAAAACCAAGCCCTCTGATCCCGCTGCAACGCCTTCAGCCTTTTGCAGCAAAGCATTTATGTCGTTTTCTCCGGAGGTTTCCAATCCTACTATTCCTTCCAGCCATTTCAAAACATTCCCACCATTATTGATAGCACCTCCGCAAAAAAATGTCTTTTCATCCAACAAGTAACTAAATAATTGTGTTCCTTTCAACGCAAGTGAATGATCGCTAATGATACGAACGGCCCCGCTGGTTCCAATAGTAACAGCTGCTTCACCCGGCAATAAAGCACCACTTCCCACATTGGCAAGACCGCCATCTCCCCCACCAATTGTAATTGGTATCTCTGCTGTTAACTCAAGTTCATGTCTAACGTTTTCTGCTGTAATGCTAAATCGGCTAAATGGCGATACAGGCATCGATAATTGGGCTTCAGTAATGCCGCAATAATGCAATGCTTCCTTACTCCATTGCAATCGTCCTGAATCAAACAAACCGGTAGCCGATGCAATGGAATAATCCACAACATATTTCCCCAATAATTTGAACAACACATATTCTTTGGCTGAAATAAATTTATGTGCCCGGGAAAAAATAGCTGGCTGGTTATCGCATATCCAGGCAATTTTACAAAGCGGCGACATTGGATGAATGGGCGTACCGCTTTTTCGGTAAATAGTGGATCCCAGGTCAGTATCCCTTAATTTTTTTGCATATTGATTGGCTCTCGTATCTGCCCAGGTAACAATTGGGGTGAGCGCATTTCCATTTTCATCTACCACCATTAAACTATGCATGGCGGCACTTATGCTTATGCAAAGAATATCCTGTTGCGCCGAAACCTGGGCAATCGTTTCCTTTATTACCTGGGTTACTGCGGAAAATATCCCGGCAGGATCCTGTTCACTATATCCGGGCTGTGGCTGTTGTGTTGGATAACCGGTTTTACATTCATAGATAACTTTTCCATCCGTAGTTATCATTACCGACTTGGTATGCGTAGTGCCAATATCAATCCCAATTATATATTTCATGGGCAGGCAATGTATTACTTATTTTTTATACGGCATTCCAGCGCTTTACCATGAACATTAATCAATGAACCAATTTTTCTATCCCCCCATAATTAATTACATTTAGCCAATCATTCATTTATAAAGTAACTGATTGCACTCATGGGAAATTTGAATATCAGGAAACAGCCAAAAAAGTATGATGTTGTTATTGTAGGTTCTGGTGCCGGTGGTGGCATGGCCTCCTATGTATTATCAAAAGCAGGACTGAAAGTTTGCTTACTGGAAGCAGGGCCTATGTATGATCCCGCTAAAAATGTAACCCAGTTAAAAGGTCCCTGGGAAAGCCCGCGAAGAGGTGCCAGTACCAAATTCCGCCCCTTTGGTGATTTTGACGCCTGTTACCATGGTTGGGAAATAGAGGGTGAACCCTACACGCATGTAGAAGGTACGGAATGGGATTGGTGGCGCGCACGCATGTTGGGTGGAAGAACCAATCACTGGGGACGTATCTCACTTCGCTTTGGACCAAAAGACTTTAAAAGAAGAAGCATAGATGGTTTGGGCGACGACTGGCCAATCGGTTATGAAGATGTAAAACCCTATTACGATGCAGTAGATAAATTAATCGGTGTGTTTGGTACCAATGAAGGATTGGAAAATGACCCCGATGGCTATTTCCTTCCACCGCCAAAACCAAGACTACACGAATTGATCATTAAGAATGGTGCCACAAAAGCAGGTGTAAAAGTAATTCCTTCCCGCCTGTCCATTCTTACCAAAAAAATAAACAATGAAAGAGGCTCCTGCTTTTTCTGCTCACAATGCAACAGGGGTTGCCAGGTATATGGAGATTTCTCTTCTTCTTCTGTATTGGTAAAACCTGCTATGGCTACCGGCAACACAGATGTAATTGCCAATGCAATGGCAAGGGAGGTGTTAACCAATAAAGAAGGATTGGCTACCGGCGTTTCATATATCAGTAAAGTTGATTTACAGGAATACCAGGTGGAAGGTAAAGTAATCGTTATCGCTGCAAGTGCCTGTGAAAGTGCCCGCCTATTGTTGAATTCAAAATCCCCAAGGCATCCAAATGGTCTTGCCAATAGTAGTAATGTGGTAGGCAGGTACCTGCACGATTCTACCGGCGCCGGTATGGGTGGTTACCTGCCCAACCTGTTTGGAAGGAAACGTTATAACGAAGATGGCGTAGGCGGTATGCACGTTTATTCTCCCTGGTGGCTCGACAATAAGAAACTGGATTTCCCGCGCGGTTACCATATTGAGTATGGTGGTGGAATGAGTATGCCTTCCTATGGTATCGGTATGGGCATGGAAAGAATGAATGGAAAGTATGCGGTCAACGGTGTTAAGAAAGAAGCAGGTGGTTATGGCAAATCATTGAAAGAAGATATCCGTTTCTTCTATGGCGCCGGTATTGGCATGGCAGGACGTGGTGAAGCATTGGCACTGGAAACCAACCTTTGCGAAATTGATCCGAATGTAGTGGACAAATTCGGTATCCCCGTACTGCGTTTCAATGTTAAATACAGTGAACACGAAATCAAACAGGCCAAACATATGAAGGAAACCTTCAGGGAAATTATGCACCAGATGGGCGCCGTAATTACCTGGGGTAATGACGATAATGAGAAAAACAATTACGGCCTTGAGTCACCTGGTAAAATAATTCATGAAGCAGGTACAGTTAGAATGGGCAATGATCCAAAGAAATCGGCGCTTAATAAATACAGCCAGGCACACGATTGTAAAAATGTGTTTGTAGTAGATGGCGGACAATTTGTAAGCCAGGCCGATAAAAATATTACCTGGACCATTCTCGCACTCAGTATGCGTGCATCGGAATACATCGTCAGCGAGCTGAAGAAAAATAATTTATAAGTTAATTCTTTAAAATAAAAATATGGACAGAAGAAAATCCATTAAGGCCCTTGTAATGGGAACCGTATCCACCGGGGTACTGCTGGAGGCCTGTAAAAATTCCAACACAAAGGTGGCGGAAGTAAAGAAAGATGATACTGCCGTATTGAATTATGATCGCACGCCACAGGAATTGGCCGATTACAAGAAACTAATAGCCGATAAATTCTTTACAGACGATGAAATGGCTACCATTACTATATTAGCAGATATCATCATTCCAAAAGACGAAGTAAGCGGCAGCGCCTCTGATGCTGCTGTACCTGCGTTCATAGAATTTATTGTAAAAGACATGCCTTACCACCAAACACCCATGCGCGGTGGTTTGCGCTGGCTCGATATGCAATGCCTGAAGCGTTATGAAAAGAGCTTTAAAGATGCTACCCCACAACAACAGATTGAAATGGTTGACCTGATTGCTTATCCCGAAAAGGCCAAAACCAACCCCGAACTAACCCAGGGCGTTTCTTTCTTCAATAAAATGCGCGACCTCACTGCCACCGGCTTTTATACCACCCAAATGGGCGTTAAGGACCTGGGCTATGTAGGCAACCAGCCAACACAATGGAACGGCGTACCAGATGATGTATTGAAACAATACGGACTAACTTATACCGAAAAAGAACTGAAGGAGTGTATTAGTTTTGATACCAAGTCATAATAATTTCAAATCAATTGGTTGTAAGTTGTAAGTAATAAGTGTAGAAAGCCAAAACTTAATACTTGCAACTTATAACCTAAATAAAAAGAGCCTTCTTAAACAGAGGCTCTTAATTATTTAAATCAGTGAGTATGCTCGCGTCAGACATTAATTACACCTCTAACTTACACTTTCTCCTTACTACTTAAAACCTACTTTCACATCCCTTCCCCCCTTTTCTGTATTTTTAACCACAAGCTTTTACAGGTGCAAACATTATTTGATCCATTCAACAGGTATTTCGATAAAATATGGGTACTCACCATTCCAAGGTTAAAAGAAAGGATGGAAGCTGTAGCCAGGCAACTGCATGGCTTGAATTTTGAATTCTTCTATGGTACGGATAAAGACAGCCTTGACATGGAGCAGGCGAAAACGCAGGGCCTGTACAGCCAGGAAGGTTATGAAAAATATTATAAGAAACCTTCCACTATAAGCAAAGGCATGCTGAGCTGTGCACTGGGACATGTAAAAATATATGAGGACATTGTACAAAATGGTTATCAGAGAACGCTGATATTGGAAGACGATGCAATACCCATTGGCACTGCGTTGCATTTATTTCCCTTTCTTACAGCATCCCTTCCACAGGATTGGGAACTCCTTTACCTGGGTTATGAAAAAAATGAACTGAATGGATTCGCACAAAAACTGAAGCGAATGGCATATATGACCTGGCCCTCTCATGCCAAATTAAAACTAAGCCGTAAAATATATTCCCATTACTACCCGGACACCTTATCTGAAAATATAGCCCGGGCGGGGTTTCACGATTGCACCCACGCTTATGCGGTCACGCTGGGAGCAGCAAAAAAATTGTTGCCCATGCAAACACCAGTGGTATTAAACCCCGACAACCTGCTGGCTTTCGCCTGTACTACGGATATAATAAAAGGATACATTGTTCGGCCAAAATTATTCAAACAACTCAGTGCATTTGAAGGCAGTCTTGCATCTTTAACAGGCGATTAAAGTAATAACTACAATAGCTTATTCCCATACTTCAGTTTCCGCCGGAACTTATTAAACGATTCGTCTCCTCTTATATCTATCCGTTGTACCAGGAAACGATTCTTAAGAGGTAATCGATTCAACCGGTTGCCAATACGGAAAGCCAGCTGTATATTCTTCTTCCTGAATATTTCTTCTATTGAAGCCTGCTTTCTTTTATCATTTTTAGGGAATGCGCCATAGGGATAGGCAAGGCATGGCAGAACAGTAATTCCTAATTTATCGAAAAGAAACTGGCAGTAATCAATGTCCCCGGACACTTTTTCCAGGCTAAGTGAAGCATAACTTTCATGACTGTAGGAATGAATGCCAAAACTTACCAGGCCCTTATCCATCGTTTGAATATCTTCTGCGGTAAGGTATTCACCAGCTTCACCAACTTCAGTTGCATGCATGGTCTTTTGCCCAATTAAGAAGATGGTTGCAGGCAATTGGAACAACTGCAATAAAGGATACAGTTGCCAGAGGTTATTACGGTAGCCATCGTCGAATGTAAGCAATACAGGTCTTGGCGGTAAGGCTACTTTATGAGATGTGTAATTTATTAGCTGACCCATGGATATTATTGAATAACCCCCGTTCAGCAGGTATTGGAATTGTTCTTTTAATTGTGCGGTAGAAACGGTAAGATAATCGGGCATAGCCTGGTCCACCACTTTGTGGTACATCAATACGCGCAACAGGTTCCTGTTGAAATATGCCGGCAATGGAATCATTTAGTTTTTGCCAGGTAAATGTTTTGGATTAAAAAGAGAGAATTTGTTTTGTTCATTTAAAGCAGTATTGCTCAGTTCCGGTAGTGCGGCCGGTTGCCTGGCGGCGCTGCTATTCAATTGCCTTTCCGGCAACTGTTGCAGGTCGTGCAGTTTTATATATTTCACAAAATGGTACCACGCGCTGAACATGGACCAGTAAAATCCATTGATACCGTTGAGGAAATTTCTTTCCAGGATATAGTATTTGAAAAAATACAGGGGCACAGAACAAATGATGAGGAGAGTAGAACGTTGCTTGTTTTTCAGGAAATTTTGCTCAGCACCATAAGTAGTGTACTGGTTAAATTTAGAATAGTAATGATGTGTGTCTGCATAACTGTAATGCAGGATTGGATGTTTCATTTTTTTTGTCTTACCCTTTACTACAATCCGTTCATGCACTTTATCATTGGTAATATAACCGGCTTTTCTGTTAAAAAGGCGCATGAAATAGCAATTGCTTTCTTTACCGTATTTAAATTCATGTCCGCGGAAGACAAGGTTCATGGGTATTTCATAACCATCGCAGGAAACAGGGTGCCTGGATGTTTCGAGTAATTCATCTACCAGTTTATTGCTGATTACTTCATCGGCGTCAATGCACAGTACCCAATCATTGGAGGCCTGTTTTATGGCAAACCGTTTCTGATCGCCATATCCATTAAATACACGCTGGAATATTTTGCAATTGTATTGCTTACAAATTTGAACGGTTGCGTCTGTACTGAAACTATCTACTATGACGATTTCATCGCACCACCACAATTGTCCCAGGGTTTTATGTATAATGGACGCCTCATTGTAAGTAATGATGACAGCGCTCACTTTTCGCATGGTTAGCTGTTTTGGAATGAGTGTTTTTGTTACAGGTATAAGGTTTATCCCTAGGAGCGTTGGAGGAAAAGCGAGATTAAAATTAGATTAAAAAGAGGTTAAATATAAAAAATCAATATTATCTTATTAGGTATTAACGAGTGACCACTATTAGCAATTATAAATCAATATATTACAAATCGTTTCCTGCCCCTTGGTACTTACAAATCAGCCAAAATATTTTCAAAAACCTCGGTTCCTGTGGCTGATGAATGGGTGAATAAGGCTTTTTTGCCGGAGTCTGGAAGCCTGGTATAATTGTTAGGATGGGAAGAATTCTGCATTAATGGATTGATTAACTTATTCGCTTATATCAGAAAATCGGGAATAGTATTAACGAAATACTTTTATAAACGTTATAAAATGTAGAATTGATAACCAATTAATTGTTACGCATATTTAT
>Ga0209069_10001580_pt1 | contig 11661 bp, 13 predicted proteins | sample Str013_2_FD_187202 | JGI IMG/M metagenome (GOLD analysis project Ga0209069, IMG submission 187202) | Freshwater sediment microbial communities in response to fracking from Pennsylvania, USA - Straight Creek_MetaG_SC_2013 (SPAdes) (version 2) | ecosystem: Environmental > Aquatic > Freshwater >...
CTTCACCCTCGGTTCGATGTTCGCGCTCTACGAAGGTGTCGACAAGCTCCGCCACCCGCACGCCACCGAGAACCCGGTCGTCGCGTTCGTCATCATCGGCATCGCCGTTGCGTTGGAGACGTTCTCGTTGCGCACGGCGATGCGCGAGGCGAACCACGTGCGCCCACCGTCGATGTCGTGGTGGCAGTTCATCAAGACCGCCAAGCAGCCAGAGCTGCCCATCGTCCTGCTCGAGGATCTCGGCGCCGAGCTCGGCTTGCTGTTCGCACTCGTCGGCCTGACGTTGGCCGAAGTGACGCACAACGCCCGCTTCGACGCCGCCGGTTCACTCGCCATCGGCCTGCTTCTCGTCGTCGTCGCCGCCGTGCTCGCGATCGAGATGAAAGGTCTGTTGATCGGCGAGGCCGCCGCGCCCCACGAGCAAGAAGCGGTGCGCGCCGCGCTGGAGCGATCGCCGCATGTTCGCCGCATCATCCACGTGCGCACGCAGCACCTCGGCCCCGACGAGGTGCTCGTTGCCGCCAAGCTCGAGTTCGCACCCGACGTCACCGTCGCCGAGCTGGCTGGTCAGATCGACGAGACCGAAGCGATCGTGCGCGCCGCGCTGCCAAGCGCGAAGGTGATGTACATCGAGCCAGACATCCACCGGGAACCGTCAGAGTGACCGCCGCCGTCGAGCGTTCCGGCCCGACCCCGGCCGATCCCGCCGCCGGCCAACTCAGCCAACGCGGTCAGGTCAGCCAACGCAGCCTCGGCATCGTCGCCGTCCTCGTCGCCGCCGTCGGTCTCTCCGCCGGCTCGACGATGGTCAAGCGGGCCGACTCGCCCGGCGCCATCGTCGCATTCTGGCGCCTGTCGATCGGCGCCGCGCTGTGGCTCTCGCTCGCCGCGGCGCGGGGCAAGCTGCCCACGAAGGCGGCGTGGCGCACCGTCGCGCCGGCGGGACTGCTGTTCGGTGTCAACCTGGCGTTCTTCTTCTCCGCCGTCACGCTGACCCGCGTCGCCAACGTCGAGTTCATCGGCACGTTGACGCCCGTCCTCGTCGTGCCGGCCGCCGCGCTGTTGCTGCGCGAGCACATCGAACCGCGCATCCTCGGGCTTGCCGGGTTGGCGCTCGCCGGTGTGTCGCTTGTCGTCCTGGCATCGGGACGGGGCGGTGGCCACCGCTGGTCCGGCGATCTGCTCACCGTCGGCGCCGTGGTCACGTGGAGCACGTACCTGTTGTTCACCAAGCGAGTGCGCGGCCGGATCGACACGACGGCGTTCATGTCGGTGATGACGACGGTCGCCGCGGTCACTGTCCTGCCGGTTGCCTTGACCGCCCACTCGTTGCTCGATGCCAAGGTCGTCAACCGGCGCGTCAGCATCTCGGTCGGCGCGCTGTTCCACATCCCGCAGCACGGCTGGATCCTGATCGTCGTGATGGCGATCACGAGTGGCGTAGTCAGCCACGGCTTGCTGGCGTGGGCGCAGCAGCGCGTCGCCGTCTCGACGATCTCGATGATGCAAGTCTCCCAGCCTGGCCTGGCGACGTTGTGGGCGTTCATCGTGCTCGGTGAGACCGTCAGACCGTTGCAGATCGTCGGCATGATCGTCGTCGTCATCGCCGTGGCGTTGATCGCCTGGCACGCGACCTTGGTTCCGGCGCGGCGCGACGACGTCGCGCTCGACGATGCTGCCTCAACGACACGGGCCGTCTAGCCTGCGGAGGACAACAGATGGGGAGCTCGGAGGTATCCGCCGGGCTGAGAGGGTGGCCGCCGCCACCGACCCGTGAACCTGATCTGGGTAATGCCAGCGGAGGGAGCAGGCGTGCAACACGCAGTGGTCATCGTCGGGGGCGAACGACCCGACGGACGCGTGCTCGCCTACCTGCCGGCGGCCGCGTTCGTGATCGCTGCCGACTCCGGCCTCGATCACGCGATGGCGCTCGGACTGGCCGTCGACCTCGTCGTCGGCGACCTCGACTCGGTCAGCGATGATGCCCTCGCTGCGGCGGAGGCGAGTGGCATCCCGATCGAACGACATCGTGTCGACAAGGACGCCACCGATGCCGAGCTGGCGGTCATCGCCGCCATCGAGCGAGGCGCCGAGCACGTCGTCGTTCTCACCGGCGCCGGTGTCGTCGACCGCTTCGACCACCTGCTGGGCACCGTCGCGCTGCTGGGCCACGCGCTGTTCGAACAACGCCGGCGCGAGGCGTGGGTGGGGGGCGCGCACCTCGATGCTGTCACCGGCCCCGACACGATCCAGCTGACGACCCGCATCGGCGAGACCGTGACCCTGTTGCCGCTCGGCGGCGCCGCCACCGGCATCGTCACCGAGGGGTTGCGCTACCCGCTGTGTGGCGAAGACCTGCCCGCGTCGACGAGCCGCGGCATCTCCAACGTCGCCGCCACCGTCCAACCGACGATCCGCGTCGAGCACGGCACCGTGCTCGTCATCCGCCCGGAGGCAATCACATGAGCTCTGACCGCATTCGCTCGACGCGCTCGCATCGCGCTTCCATCGCTTCGGCGTGCGTGATGCTCGCCGCGATCACGACGAGCGCGTGCTCGTCGAGTGGGTCAGGCGGCGCAACGTCTGCGTTGTCGTCGGCGTCATCGGCAAGCGGTGAGACGGTCACGTTGATCACGCACTCGTCGTTCGCCGCCACCGACGTTGTGATCGCCGAGTTCACGACGAAGACCGGGATCAAGGTCGAGATCCCGAAGAGCTCGAGCGATGCCGGCGAGGTCCTCGCTCGCGCCATCTTGGCCAAGGGCAAGCCTGAGGGAGACGTGCTGTGGGGTGTCGACAACACGTTGCTCTCGAAAGCGATCACCGCGGGCGTGTTCACGCCGTACACGACGACGGCGCTGTCGACGCTTGACGCCGGCGCCGCCGCGCTCGTCCCTGGCCACGAGCTGACGCCAGTGGATCTCGGCGACGTCTGCGTCAACTACGACCGCGCCGCGTTCGACACCGCCGGCAAGCCGGCCGCACCCAAGACGCTCGACGATCTGATCAAGCCGGAGTACCGCGGCCAACTCGAAGTCGAGAACCCGCAGACATCTTCGCCTGGGCTCGTGTTCTTCCTCGCTACCGTCGCCCGCTATGGCAAGGATGGTTGGAAGGACTACTGGACGAAGCTGAAGGCGAACGGCGTGTCCGTCGTCGACGATTGGACGAAGGCGTACACCGTCGACTTCTCCGGCTCGACAGGCAAGGGATCGAAGCCGATGGTAGTCAGCTACGCCTCGTCTCCGGTGGCCGAGGTGCTCGACGTGACGCCGCCACCGGCAACCTCACCGACGGCGTCGATGACCGATGGTTGCTTCCGCCAGGTCGAGTTCGCCGGCATCTTGAAAGGCACGAAGCATCGCAAAGCGTCCGAGCAGCTGATCGATTTCTTGGTGTCAAAGAGCTTCCAAGAAGACATGCCACTCAACATGTTCGTGTCACCGGTGGTCTCCGGCGCAACCGTCCCCGACGTCTACAAGACGTTCACCGTCGTACCGTCCACACCGCTGAGCTTGGCGCCGAGCGTCATCGCCGCCAACCGTGACAAGTGGGTCGAGGAGTGGACGACGCTCGTGCTGCGGTGAGCGCTCGACGTTCGCCACTGGCGCCGCCGCGCTGGCTCGGATGGTCACTTGCCATCGGACCGTTGGTCGCGCTGGCGTTGTTCTTCGTCTGGCCGTTGGTGGCGATCGGCAGTCGCGGCTTGCGCTGGTCGGCCGTGCGCCACGTGCTCGCCGACCACGGCGTCGCCCGCGTTGCCTGGTTCACGCTCTGGCAAGCAGCGGTGAGCACCGCGGCGACGTTCGTCGTCGCGCTGCCGTTGACGGCGGCGGTGTCGCGCTTCGCGTTCCGGGGCCGACGGCTCGTCATCGCCCTCGTCGGTGTGCCCTTCGTGCTGCCGACAGTCGTTGTCGCCACGGCGATCAGCGCGACGCTGCCGCGCTCGTGGGATGGCACCGTGCGCGCCATCATCGTCGCCCACGTGTTCTTCAACGTCGCCGTCGTCGTGCGCACCGTCGGCGCGGCGTGGACGCAGCTCGACGCCCGCTACGAGGACGCGGCGCGCACCTTGGGTGCCAGTCGCGTCACCGCGGCGCGCACCATCGCGCTGCCGCTGTTGCGCGGACCGATCCTGGCCGCTTCGGCAATCGTGTTCTTGTTCACGTTCACGTCGTTCGGCGTCGTTCGGTTGCTGGGTGGGCCGCGCCACCCGACGCTCGAAGTCGAGATCTACCGCCGCGCCGCGCAGCAGGTCGACCTCCCCGCGGCCTCTGCACTCGGACTCGTCCAACTCGTCGCCGTCATCGCCGTGCTCGCGCTGTGGGCCAGAGCCGGACGTCGGCGCCCCCCGGCGTCGGCGTTGCGCAACCGTCCGCCGGCGACGAGGGCGCGCCGGCCGGCAGAGCGATCCTTCGTCTTCCTCGCTACGACGGTGACGATGGTCGCGCTCGCGTTGCCCATCGCTCGCCTCGTCGAACGATCGCTCGCCGTGCCCGGCGGTCACGGCCTCGCCTGGTACCGCAGCCTGAGCAGCGCCGGCCGGGGCACGACGCGGGCACTGCGGCCGCTCGCCGCGTTCAGGACGTCGTTGACGACAGCGTTCATCTCATGCGTGATCGCGACAGTCGTCGGCGCCCTGGCGGCACTGGCGTTGACGTACACCAGACGGGGCCGCGGCCGAGGCCTGCTCGGCGCCGGGTTGATGCTCCCACTCGGCACATCGGCCGTGACGATCGGGCTCGGGCTGTTCGTCGCCTTCGGTCAGGCGCCACTCGACCTGCGCGGTTCGGCGATCATGGTGCCGCTGGCCCACGCGCTGATCGGCATCCCGTTCGTCGTGCGGGCCCTGGCGCCGACGTTGCAGGCGATCGACCCGCGGCTGCACGACGCCGCCGCGACGCTCGGAGCGTCGCGCTGGCAGACGTTCGCGCTGATCGACGTACCGCTCGCTCGGCGCACGCTGATCGTCGGGGCCGGGATGGCGTTCGCCGTCTCGCTCGGCGAGTTCGGCGCGACCAGCTTCCTGACCCGCCGATCGACGCCAACGGTACCGATCGCCATCGCCAACCTGCTCGCCCGCCCCGGACGCGGCAACGTCGGGCAAGCGCAAGCGTTGGCCGTCCTTCTCGCTGGCGTCGTGACTGTCGTCTTCGTCGTCACCGATCGTTTCGCCGAGGCGCGATGAGCCTCGACGTCGACAGCATCGTCGTGCGCTTCGCCGACCGCACCGTGCTCGACTCGCTGTCGTTCACCGTCGCATCGGGATCGATCACGTGCGTGCTCGGACCGAGTGGATGCGGCAAGTCGACGTTGCTGCGCGTCGTTGCCGGGCTGCTCGTCCCCGACGGTGGACGTGTGCGCATCGACGGCGTCGACGTCACCGCGTTGGCACCGCATCGACGTCACGTCGGGTTCGTCTTCCAACACGACGTGCTCTTCCCCCATCTCGACGTCGGCGAGAACATCGCCTTCGGCCTGCGCCTCGCCCGTGTGGCCCGTGCGGGACGCGCGGCGCGGGTCGGCGAACTGCTCGAGTTGATCGGGCTACCGGGCTACGAACGGCGCGAGGTGGCGACGCTGTCGGGCGGTGAGGCGCAGCGCGTCGCGCTTGCCCGTGCTCTGGCACCGTCGCCCAAGGTCGTCCTCCTCGACGAGCCGTTTGGCGCCCTCGATCGCGATCTTCACGATGCCCTCGTGCCCGAGGTCCGCCAGCTCCTTCGCGCCCTCGGCACGACGGCGCTGCACGTCACGCACGACCGTGACGAGGCCGCCGTGATGGGCGACCAGCTGATCACGTTGTGACCGCACCGGTCGACGACGACGCGCTTGCCGGGTTCCTAGCGATTCTTTACCATTATGACTCCTTCCCGTTGCACTTGAGCGGGTCGGCATTGCCGATTCCACAAATACGTTGGTGTCGGCGCGGGCAGCGATCAGGAGGATCCGTGGACCTCGACAAGAGCAACGCCCGACAAAACGTGGCTGGGAACACCGGCCGCGTCGATCGGTTCGGCCGCGTCGTTCATCTCGACGAGACCGCCGAGCCGCCCGCTGACGGCTCCGATGCACCCCCGGCAGACGCCGACGCGGCGCTCGACGATTCGATCAGTGACGCCGAACGCGTCGCCACCGACCCGACCGGCGCGGGCACGACCGGCGCGGGCACGACCAGCGCCGGCACGACCGGCGCGGGCACGACCAGCGCCGGCACGAGCATCGACGGCACGAGCATCGACGACACGACCGAGATCGCGGCGATCGATGACTTCGGCGCCAACGCCTCTGACTGGTCGGCGACCGCCACTGACCACGTCGGCGCTGCGCAGGATCTCGGCCTCGACCCCGCCGCACTGCGCGACACGTCGCTCGGCGCGGGCGCGGCGCTGGCGGGCGCTGGCGCCGTCGCGGCTGGTGCCGCGACGGCAAGCGCGCTGACGGGCCACGTCGCCGACGTCGTGCCCAGCCAGATCGAGATCATCGCCCCACCAACGGCATCGGCGCCGACGCCGGGCAGCGTGCAGTGGTCGTCGCCACGGCCGGTCACGGCGACGCCGCCGCGCCGCCGCCGACTCGGCTTTCTCGTGCCGCTCGCCGCGGCCGCGGTGCTCGCCTTCATCATCACCTTGATCGTCGTGCGCAACCGTTCCAACAACAGCAGCGACGCCGGGAGCGCGACGCAGGCAACGACGTCGGCTGCTGCCGCGCAGGCAGCGACAACGGCAGGTGCGAAGGTGGCAACGACCACGGGCGCGGTGGCAACGACAGCGTCCGGCGCAGTGACGGCGAGCACGGCGCCCGCCGGCGCCGCGCCGACAACCGAAGCAACCAGCGCCCCGACTGTGGCCCCGGCGACCGCGACCCCGGCCACCACGGCGACAGCGTCGGGCGCAGTGGCGGCCACTGCCGACGAAGAGATCAACTTGTTCACGCCGGTGCGCTGGGCGGTGTACTCCGGCGGCAAGGTTGAGCTGCTCGGCAACGTGCCGTCGAAGGCCATCGCCGACGACATCGCCAAGCGCGCCGCGGCAGTCGTCGGCCCCGAGAACGTCACCGTCAGCTACGTCATCGACCCGACCGCGCCGCTGCCGAAGTCCGCACCGTTGTACGTGCGCGACCTGATCCTCTTCGACGTCGATTCCGCCGAGTTGAAAGCGGGCTCGAACCAGCTCTTGGACCTCGGTGTCGTGTTGATGCAGAACAACCCTGCGGTGAAGATCAGGGTGCTCGGTCGAGCGGACAACCGTGGCGATCCGGCGGCCAACGTCCAGCTCTCGCTTGCCCGCGCCAAGTCCGTCATCAACTACGTCGCGGCGCGCGGCATCGACGCAGCACGCCTGACGCCAGTCGCCCTCGGCTCGGAAGCGCCGGTCGCCGACAACACGACCGACGACGGCATGGCGCAGAACCGCAGCGTCGGCTTCGTCATCACCGGCTTCGTGTCGTAGGTCCCGCTGGCGAACCCATACAACTCCACCGTCGTTGATCACGACATGTTCCAGTGCTTGCACGTGAGGCGGCTTGGTATTTGGTATCTTGATATCTCAACATCTTGCAGTCTCTCTACCACGCCGGTAGCGTGACGGAGGATGAACGAGAGGGACGGGAGATCAAGATGGACACCAAAGCAATGACGTTGCGGCTGCCGAACGAGCAGGCCGAAGCGCTGGAGAAGGTCGCCGAGGTGGATGGCGTGTCGGTGACCGAGGCGATCCGGGAAGCGATCGAGCAGCACATCGCTGCTCGGGCGGCCGACACCGAGTTCCGCGCCCGGTTGGCTGCTTCGATGGAACGCAACAAGCGGATCATCGACCGGTTGTCCAAGGCCTGAGCCGTGGATGTCCAGTACCTCGGCCTCGGCGATCTGCTCGTGATCGCTTCGGCGGTCCTTGGCATCGAGGCCGAGGTACTGGCAAAGGCCACGAACCTGATCACTGGTGACTCGGCGCTGAACGCACCAGCCGCGGCGTTCGGTGGCATCGAGTTCTACCCGGACTTCGCAACCAAAGTCGGCGTGCTCGGCTACCGCTTGCCCGCAACCACGCCCTCTCCGACGGCAACAAGCGCACGGCGTTCCTGGCGATGGTCGAGTTCGTCGAGCGCAACGGACGTCACTGGAAGCCACTCGATGAAGACGACGTCGTCGAGACGATGGTCAACGTCGCCGCTGGAACGTTGAGCGAGGAAGCATTCATCCGCTGGGTGGGCGATCGACTGGAACCGGCATGAGAACACGCCAGTTGTCCTTGTCGCTCGACGGCGAGGATGACGACGTCCCCGTCGTCTACCTTGCGTGCAGGCTCACGAACATCGGCATCGAACAACGCAAACTGCTGGACAGTTGGTGCACCCATGTCGAGCAAGCCATCACCGATGCGTCGCTGCACGCTGAGCCGCCGTGGGCAGTTGCCGTTCACACGCCTCTTGCGTGGTCCGCATCGATGAGCGCGAGCCTCGTCCGCCTCTGCGAAGTACTCGGCTGACAGAAGTCCCTCATCCGATTCAGGCTTGTCGATGGCCGATGGCGCCTCGATGCGCCAGCCGCAGTCCCCTTCGAGATCCACGGTCAGATCCGTCTGAGGCACTGCCTGCTGACACAGCCCACTCGTTGCGCACAACTGCATGGCGGCTCACGCCGGAGGCGGCAGAACCGTCTGGCGGGGGCGGGCGAGCCAGCGCAGAGCGCGGCGGAGGCGGCGGAGCAACCGCCACGTCACGATGAGCACGGCGACCGCGGCGATCGCAGCGAGCACGGGCGCAGCGAGCGCGAGAAACGTCAGGATGCCTGACATCAGGTCTTCGACTGTCGACAGGACGGGGTTGGCGAGACCGACTGTCGCCGCTGTCGCCGCGGGACGGATGGCGGCACGAGCCGTGTGCAATCCACCGGCGGTGAGGAGACCGATGGTCAGTGCAAGCGGCGCCGGAACGTGACGCACGACGCCGGCTTGGCTGGCGAACGCGATGGCGCCCGCGACGGGGTAGGCGACGACACCGACGGCGTGGAGCACGTGATCGACACCAGGGATCTTGTCGCCGACGACGTCGATGACGAAGAGCACGGCGAGGACGGCGAGGACTGGCGTCGAGTGCAACGACGCGTACGACGGCGCGAGTGCGAGATGGTGGAAGCGTGACAACAAACCCACAGCGAGCAGTGGCAGGCACGCATTGAGTCCTGCCGCGCTCGATAGACCGAACGCGCTCAACAACCCACCGACAGCGAGGACTCCGTTCACGACGATCATCCTTGCCGACGCCGCGCCCGCGCTGCGGCACCGATTCGATCCCGATTCTGCGCGTTCGCGGTTACAGCCTGATGAAGGTATCGGCCGACCTGCGTCGTTGCCGTCGGCGTCAACCCGACGCCCTTGAAGGTGCCGATAGGTTTCGAATCCATGGCTCGTTTCAAGGTCGGCATCCAACTGCATCCGCAGGCGACGACGACCGACTCGTTGCAGATCGCGTGGCAGGCAGCCGATGAGCTCGGCGCCGACTCGATCTGGGTGTGGGATCACTTCTTCCCGCTCTACGGCGAACCCGACGCCTCCCACTTCGAGGCGTGGTCGCTGCTCGCGGCGATGGCCGTCACGACCAAGCGCGCCAGTTTCGGCGCGATGGTGTCGTGCAACAGCTACCGCAACGCCGACCTCGTCGCCGACATGGCTCGCACCATCGACCACCTCTCCCACGGCCGCTTCGTGCTCGGTCTCGGTGCCGGTTGGTTCGAACGCGACTACGACGAGTACGGCTACGACTTCGCCACTGCCGGGCAGCGCCTCGACGCGTTCGAGGCCGCGCTGCCCCGCGTCCGCGCTCGCCTCGGCCAGCTCAACCCACCGCCAGCGGGTCCGCTGCCGCTACTGATCGGTGGCGGCGGCGAACGCCGGACGCTCAAGCTCGTCGCCGAGCACGCCCAGATGTGGAACACGACGTCGGCCGATCTCGAGGTCATCAGCCACAAGAACTACGTGCTCGACCAGTGGTGCTCGAAGGTCGGCCGCGACCCGGCCGAGATCGAACGCAGCGCGCTCGTCTTCGCCGATCCCGACGTCGATGCGTACCTCGCCGCCGGCATCACGCATCTGATCTTGATGGCTGGGCACCCGTTCGATCTCGCGCCGTTGCAACGTCTGTTGGACCTCGCCAAGGTGTGAGCACCGCTACGTTCGCTGGTGATGGCTGACCTCACCGTTGTCGAGATCGATGCTCCGGCAACACGAGAGCTACGACGGCGCGTGCTGCGCGCCGGTACGCCGAGCAGCGATGTCCATCTTGACGAGGACGACGATCCGCGAGCGTTCCATCTCGGCATCGAACGCGACGCGACACTGGTCGCGTGCGTGAGCTTCAGTCCGCAGTTGTTGCTCGATCGACCAGGTGTCGACGCGTGGCGGTTCCGGGCGATGGCCGTCGACGAACGCCATCAAGGTGAGGGCCTCGGCCGCGTCGTCCTGCTCGCCGGGTTCGATCGGTTGCGCGCCCGCGGCGTGCCACTCGTGTGGGCCAAGGCGCGCGACACGGCGCTCGGTTTCTACGAACGCTTGGGCATGGTCGTCGTCGGCGACGGCTTCGTCGACGAAGCCACGGCACTGCCGCATCACGTCGTGGTCCGCGAACCGATTTGAGCGGCTCACGTCACGGTCGGGTCTTTTTGGCTCCAACGCTTCCATTTCGCGCACGCTCGGGCACACGCATGTCACAGCAGCGTGAAAGGACCGGACGTGCAGGATCCCACATCCGCCGAATTGCGCCGACGAGCGGGCGCCCTCCGTCGGCTTGCCCGGACCATCGATGGCTCGTCGCTCCACCAGCTCCCGGCACGATCGGGAGACGACACGTGGCAAGGCCCGACCGCGCTCGCGTTCATGCATGAGCTTCGCCACGCGCAACGCACGCTCGACAACGCCATGCACGACCTGGTGGCGAGCGCCATCCGCCTCGAGCACGAGGCGCACGAGCTCGACCTCGACGCCGCACTCGCCTGACGTGAGCTTCCTCGGCTACGACCCCAATCGCTTGCAGGCGTTGCGCCGCGCCGTCCACGAGCTGGTCGACGAGCAGACAGGCATCCACAGCGATGACCCGCTCGGGCGCGAGGCAGCGATGCTCGCTCGCAACGCGCTGGCCAAGATCGCATCATGGACCGTCCGCATCGATCAGATCGTGGATTGCGTCTTCGGCTCGCCGTATCGCCCGGTCTCGACCGGGACGGGCCCCAACCGCGCCAGCCCGTACGACGCCACGCTCATCGGCATCGTGCGGCCGTGGGACCCGTCGTGGCTCCTCACGCTCGACCCAACGACGGCGTTCGCTGCGGACATCGAGACGCTCGGCGGCGAACTGGGCACCTGGTTGGCGCACACCGACATCAGCAACGTCGTCGACGACCACGAACGCGCCGCAGCGTTGACTGCGTTGTTCAACCGGGTGGCCGCCGATCCCGCCGCGGCCGAGGCGTTCGCCAACGCGCTCGGCCCTGTAGGACTCTCGTGGCAGACGACGCGGCTCGCCGGCTTGCTGACCGCCGCTCCTCAGCAGGCTACGACTACGACGCCGACTGCTGGTCGGTTCCAGGACGAAGCCGAGATGCTCGACGCCCTCGCCCGCATCGTCTCGACGGCGCTGTCCACCGGCCACATCGACGGCGGAGTGCTGCTC
>Ga0209069_10001581_pt1 | contig 11660 bp, 6 predicted proteins | sample Str013_2_FD_187202 | JGI IMG/M metagenome (GOLD analysis project Ga0209069, IMG submission 187202) | Freshwater sediment microbial communities in response to fracking from Pennsylvania, USA - Straight Creek_MetaG_SC_2013 (SPAdes) (version 2) | ecosystem: Environmental > Aquatic > Freshwater >...
GTGGCGGTACTGCCAAGCCGCCGCGCAACGCCGCCGTTGCCTCGAACATCAACACCCCGGCTTCGCCCTTGGTGCCAGGCCCCGTGTTCGTGAACGTCAACGACATCCACCAGTTCGACGTCACCGGCTTCCTCCAGGCCGCCACGGTCAACGCCGGCGATGGCTGCGCGAACCACGGTGGCACCGTCCAGATCAACGGGCTCACGATCGTCGTGCCCTGCAACCTCGTCGTACAGATGCCCGCCAACACGTTCGCCTGGGGTGATCCCAACTTCAACCCAGCGACGCTCGTCGGCGTAGCCCCCTCTGTCGAGTTCTCGGTCACCGGCAACATCGTCGGCGGCCAGTACCGCGCCGCTCTGATCTACGTGTCGCAGCAGTCGCTCAACGGCGGCACGGGCGTGATCACCGCCATCGCCAACGACACGATCACGGTCAACGGCACGGCGACGATCAAGATCAACGATCCGAACGGACGCTTCGGCGCAGTGCAGACGTTCGACGCTCGCTTCAGCGTCGACGATGCCAACCCGACGATCACCGCCGCGACCGGTTACCCGATGTGCGTCCCCCGCGCCGCCGTCGGTGGCGACGACCCGTTGTGCCCACAGCGCAACCGGCCGCTCAACCCCGGTGGCCCGGGCAACCCGGCCGGCTTGGTGGCGTGCCGCAACTTCACCGGTGCGGGCATGGCCCCGCCCCGTGGTGTTGATCTCGCCCCGACACCTACGACGCAGAGCTACTGCGGGCACTTCGTGATGAAGGCCTCGCCGGCGCCGGCGGCCGCGGCGTTGAACGTCGGGATCGTACCGGCACCACCGGTCGCGACACCGACCGAGCCCGACGCCACCCAACAGGCACCGTTCGAAGTTGGGGACGTGATCTCCTACTCGGGCACGCTGGTCGGGGCGACGATCTGGGCGCACACCATCAACGCCAACGTCGGCATCTTCACCCAGGGTGGAACGCTGCCGGTGTACGTCCACACCGGTGACTTCGGTATCGGTACGGCCGATCCGGCGCTGATCGCCATCAACGGTGCCGCCCAGGAAACGCAGAACCGCATCTTCCTCGAGGCCAACGTCACCGACGTCAGCTCGGTCGTCGACATCTACTTGGTCGACAAGGATCCGGCGACGGGCGCCGAGACGAACCGTTGGATCACGCCGTTCAACATGACCGGCGAGAACAACGGCCCGAGCGTGGTTGGCACCGTCTGCCCGACGACTGACGCCACGACCGGCGTCGCCGTGCCGTGCGGAAGCCCCGGCAAGATCGGTGGCGGCATCACGACGCAGTTCAGCGGTCCCCAGCCCAGCCGTGCCCGCCTGCGGGCAACCAAGGCGCCGCTCGGCCTGCTCACGTCGCCGACCCGCAACGTCCGGGTGATGACCCGCTCGCAGTGCACCCCTGGAGACTTCGATGTCGCTGCACCGGGCTACGGTGGCTTCCCTGGGGCTCGCGGTACGGCCGCCTGCCTCGCCAGGGCGACGTTCGCCAATGGGTTGAACACCGGTGAGTACACCGCACCGACGTTCGAGTTCATCTTGCCGGAGAACACGATCCCTGGTGACCCGATCATCCCCAGCAACTTCTGGTCACTCGGCTTCCTGATGAACGGTGAAGGCGGCGGCCTCGGTCCGTTGACTCCGCAGGCTTGGTGATCTCGAAGCACACATCTGCGCTCGGTCGCCGATCGACCGAGACGTACTGAAACGGTGCCGGGCCCCGGTTTGGGGCCCGGCACCGTCGCATCTGAGGCAAGAGGAGGGAACGTCGATCGATGTGCGAGCGTTGCAATGGCGGACGGGGTCTCGCTCGGCCGCCTCAAACCCACGCTGGTTTCCCGTCGACGCCGCGTCGACGATGATCAACTCCGCCGTCACGGGCGTCCTGATAGACCACTGTCGTGCTGAGGACGGCTGCGCCCACCGGTCGTCGGTCGAGCGCTGGCGCGCTCGGCAGGCGTGTGCTGGAAGCGCTGCGCTCATCGTCTGCTCGGACGATCATCGTGAGCACCGCGGTGCTCTCGTCGACGTTGGCACTCTCCATGGCAACTAAGACCGACGAAGCCGTTGCCGCCACTGCGGCCGTGACTCGCTTCGTGTTCGAAGGCGAGGCAGGAGCAAGGCTTGTCGGGGGCCGCAACGTGCAACTCGACGATGGCATCACCGCGGTGAAGCGAGGTGACACCGCTCCGTACGAGTTCTTCTACGCGCAGGGCTCTGAGTTCTTCGACGCGCAGTTCAGTGCGCCCGACGACAGCGACCGACCGAGGAAGGGCCTGTACCAACCGGTCGAGCGAGCCGGCGACGACAGACCAAACGGGGTTGCCGGCCTGAACTTCTTTGGTGGCGGGCTCAGTTGCGCCTCGATCAGCGGCAGCTACATCGTCGATCAGGCGGCGTACGACGCGAACGGAACGATGACGGCATTTGCCGCTCGCTTTCAACAGTCATGCGACGGCAGCGACGCCGCCACGTTCGGGGCAGTGGCGTACAACGCGACAGTGCCGGTCTACGGCCACCAGCTCAGCGCGTTGTCACTGGCCTTCCCGGCGGTCGCGTCTGGTGCGCGCAGCGATCCGCAGACGATCACGATCACGAACACGTCGACAACGGCGTTGCCGGTAGCGCTTGTGTCCCTAGGAGGCGCGGCCGCGGATCAGTTCCAGATCGTGCGCAACCGCTGCGACGGCGCATCGATCACCGCCGGCGAGAGCTGCACAGTGGACGTCGTGTTCGCGCCGACGACCGGTGGACCGGCGAGCGCTCGGTTGCTCGTCGCCGACGCGTTCACTTCGTGGGGCGCTTCAGGCCAAGAGGGCGAAGCGATCGCGCTCGCCGGTGGCGTGGTTGGCGTCGGCACCGGTACGACAGTGACGCCGACAGTCGCACCAACAGACGCGCCGCCGACCGCCGTTGCGACGCCAACCGCCCCGGCAACGGCAGCGACGACGATCGCGACGAACGAGACTGACACGACAGCATCGGCGACGACATCGGCGTCAGCTGTCGCACCGAGCATCCCGACCGATGCGATCGTCAGCACCGTGAGCACGACAGCGGTACGTTCCGTGACCACCGTTCCGGCCGAGGAGGTAACGACCATCGCCCAGTCAACGAGCCGCACATCGGGCAGGCGCTCGCGAACAGGCATGCTCGTACTCCTTGTGCTCGCGATCGCCACGACGATTGCAGCCGTACTCGCATACCTTCGCCGCTCTCGCCAGCCGGTTCCGCCGAGCGCGGCAACGCCACCACCAAAGGCCGAGGTCCTCGTCCCCGATTCACCTCGCATCATCGATGCGAGCGCGGAGTCGACGATGGCATCGACGATCGGCGAGGCTCGCCGAGCGGCGCCGCGCCCGAGCGTGGAACCAACGATCGCCGCGACCAACGAGCGGGCAGCCGATGACGAAGCGCTCGGTGAGCCTGAGTCGGAGCAGCTCGACGAAGCGCCGGCCGCGGTCGCCGCCGCCGACGAGGCTCGGGTCGATGCCGACGTGCCGGCGCTGCGCAACGCGTCGAATGCCGTTCATGTCATCGACGACGACGAGAGCCTCGACGAGCTCGACCTCGCTGCGTTTGGTTCCACGACCGAGGCCGACCCGATCGCCGACCCGATCGCCGCCACCGGTGCCGATGCGGCTCCATTCGCCATCGCCGCGGGCGACGACGATGCGCCATTGCTCAGTGGACCGCTCGAACCGGCGTCGATGGTGTGCGTGCTCGGTCCGCCGGTCGTTCTCGGGCGCGACGACCTGAGCGAGCGCACTGTTGAAGTAGCCGTGCGCCTCGCCGTCGAACCACATGGTGTGTCGGTCGACGATCTTGGAGGTGCGCTCGGCCATGGCGGCCTGGCCGCGCCGCAAGCGCGCAGCAAAACGACGACGCTCGTGTCTCGCGCTCGCGGCCAACTAGGCGAGCTCGATGGCGAGCCGGTGCTGCCCAAGATCGCTCGAGGCGAGCCCTATCGCCTCCATCGCGGTGTCGTCACTGATCTGACCCGCTTCGAACAGCTCGTCGACAGTGCGGCACACCTTCCGCCGGCTGCCGCGGCGGTCAAGTTGCGCAGCGCGCTCAGCCTCGTGCGTGGCCGTCCGTTCGGAGACGCGCCCTACGCATGGGCCGTCAACGACGGCTGGGTCGGGCGAGCGCAGCAGGTCGTCGGTGAGGCAGCGCACCGTCTCGCCGACCTCGCACTCGACGCCGACGACCTGGCGTGCATCTGGTTTGCAGTCGACAAGGGACTCCTCGCTAATCCCGACGACGAACATCTCACCGAACTCCTCGAAAACATCATCGATAGAGAGACCCCAACATGACCCGTCATCCCATCGTTCGTTCTCTGGCTGTTGGCACCGCAGTTGTGCTCAGCTCGCTCGGCGCGGTTGCGTCGCTCACGGCAACACCAGCGTCGGCGATCGCCGGCGTCAACAGGATCGCGGTCGAGGGCGAGCTCGGCGACACGCTGATGGGCGGCCGCTTCTCCGAGGCCGCCGATCCGACGCAGATCAACTACCAAGGCGCTCGAATCGAGACCGGCATCGACGAGTTCCAGTACTCACTGCTGAGCCAGAACTTCGACATCCTCTTCCAAGCTGACCGGGACGGAGAGAAGGTCACCGCGGGTCTGCACGAGGGCGCCGTCATCGCCACCGACACGGGAGGCAGGACGCGCAAGCCGCAGGGCGTTCCCGGACTCAACTACTTCGGCGCTGGCGTTGGGTGCTTCACGATCAAGGGTCGCTATCGCGTCGACGAGGTGACGCGCGACGCGCAGAGTCACGTCACGTCGTTCGCGGCGCGCTTCGAGCAGCACTGCGCCGGTGCCGACGCGGCGAGCTTCGGCACTGTCGCGTTCAACTCGACGGTGCCGCTCTACGTCCATCAGCTCAGCGCGCTGTCGCTGACGTTCCCATCGACGGCTACCGGCTCGACGAGCGCCGTGCAGCCGGTGACGATCACGAACCGCTCGACGGTGGCGCTGCCGGTCAGCGCGATCACGTTGACGGGGCTCAACGCCAACCAGTTCACGATCGTCAGCGATCCGTGCTCGGGCACATCGATCCCGCTCGCCGGTACCTGCACGGTGAACGTCGCGCTGAAGCCGACAGCGGTGAACGCCAACCTCATCGCCAAGCTGACCATCGCCGACTCGTTCACGGCGTGGGGCACCGCACCAGTCGGCGAAGACGTTCGCCTGACGGGAGCGGCGACGGCCGCTGACGCAGGCGGCGGCACGGGCGGTGGCGGCGATCCCGGCAGCTTGGGCGGCGGCGGCCTCGGTGGTGGCGGTGGCGTCGTCGTCACCAACCCACCGTCGGGTGGCGAGTTCCACGCGCTCGAACCGGCCCGCATCCTCGACACCCGCGATGGCACGGGGACAGGCAGCGTGCCTCACACCCTCGGCGATGCCGAGACGATCACGGTGGCGGTGGCTGGTCACGGCGGCGTGCCGTTGACCGGCGCGACGGCCGTTGCGGTCAACCTCACCGCCACCGCGCCGAAGCAACCGGGATGGTTGTCGCTGTTCCCATCGGGGACGACGTGGCCGGGATCGTCGACGGTGAACTTCCCGACCGATGGCACGGCGCCGAACATGGCGATCATGGCCCTCGGCACCGACGGCAAGCTCTCGCTGCGCAACTGCTGCGGCAGCGCGGAGGCGATCATCGACGTCGTCGGCTGGTACGGCTCGCCGTCCGATCCGCCCGCGGCCGGCTACAACCCGCTGACGCCGCAACGCTTGCTCGACACCCGCGATGCGAACCAGCCAATCGGTCCCGACACGAGCCGAAAGGTTCAGGTCCGCGGCCAGCTCGGCGTGCCTGCCGACGCGACGAGCGTCGTCATGAACGTGACGGCTACGGCGCCTACGGCGGCGACGTACGTGACGGTCTATCCCAGCGACGTCGTGCTGCCCAAGGCGTCGAGCCTCAACGTCGTCGTCGGTGAGACGCGACCGAACCTGGTCAGCGTCAAGCTCAGCGCCGATGGTGCGGTCAACGTCTACAACCATGCCGGCTCGACGCATATCGTCTTGGACGTCGTTGGCTACTACGGCCCGAGTCGGGGTGCCAGTGGCCGCGTCGCTGCCACCGCTCCCGCTCGCCTGCTCGACACCAGGACCGTGACCGGCGGCGCGCTCGGCGCGGGAGCGGTCAAGACTGTCGACTTCCGGGGCGACGACGGCCAGGTCCACGTTGCCGCGGCGATCATCAACGTCACGGTGACCGACCCAACCTCGGACAGCTTCGTGACCGTCTTTCCGAACAGCCCAACGGTTCCTGGCGTCTCGAACTTGAACTTCGTCGCTGGACAGACGATCGCCAACCTCGTCATCGTGCCCGTTGGCGCCGACGGCAAGGTGGCGTTCTTCAACCACCTCGGCTCGGCCCAATTGGTCGTCGATCTCGTCGGCGTCGTGCCGCTCTAGGCCGGTCCGACCGCACGCCCCCCTGCGCGCTCAGCCGGTAGCGGGCGCGAAGATGGTGGGCGTGCGGATCATCGGGCTGACCGGGGGCATCGGGTCAGGCAAGTCGACAGTGGCGGCGATGTTGGCCGCACGCGGCGCCAGCGTCATCGATGTCGACGCCATCGGCCGCGCCAACGTGGCGCCAGGAGGCCCGGCCGAGGCAGCCGTGAAGGCGCGATTCGGTCCGACGATCGTCGGGTCGGACGGTCACATCGATCGCGGTGCGCTGGCGCGGATCGTGTTCGCCGATGGCGATGAGCTGGCGGCGTTGGAAGCGATCAGCCATCCCGTGATCAACGCCGAGATCGATCGGTCGTTGGACGCCATTGCGGCGCGACGCGGTGAGCCGGACGACGATCTCGTCGTCGTGCTCGACATGGCGGTGCTCGTCGGCTCACGACTCGGCCGTGACCTGCCCTCTGGTCGCGGCTACGACACTGTCGTCGTCGTTCAGGCCCCCGTCGAGGTGCGCGTCGCCCGGCTAGTGCAGCACCGCGGCATGGCCGAGGCCGACGCGCGGGCGCGCATCACCACACAGCCCGACGACGACGCGCAACGAGCAGCCGCCGACTACGTCATCGACAACGATGGCGATCGAGACGCGCTGCGCGCTGCCGTCGATCTGCTCTGGGATCGGCTGTGCGCCGAGCGAGCGACACATCAACACGGAGGACGTCCATGACCATCACCGTCGGCTTCAACCACGTCGCCACCCTCACCGCCGATCTCGATCGGTTGACCGCGTTCTACGGCCGCGCCTTCGACGCCGTCGTGACGTTCGAGATGGCGGCGCGCGACGACCATCCGCGGATGGCGATACTCGACCTCGGCAGCGGTGCGGCGCTGAACGTGTTCGAGGTCGCCGCCGACGAGATCATCGGCGAGCGGACCAAGCAAGGTCATCGCGGCGCCATCGACCACTACGCGCTGGCCGTCGACTCGCTCGACACGCTGCGCTCGGTGCGCGACCAGCTGATCGACGCCGGCGCCGATGTCGGCGAGATCCAACAACTTGGCTCCGAGTGGTCGTTGTTCTTCCGCGATCCCGACGGGATGGAGCTCGAGGTCTGTTGCGCCGCAGATTGAGCCTGCGCTGGGGCACAGGCGCGTGCTGACGGAACGCACCGCCGGCATCAGGCGTCTTGCTCAGGTGCGCCAATCACGCTCGTCGATCGTGCTGGCGTTGCTGGCGCCGGGCGCGATGCTGGCGCTCGACCCGGGTGGCTGGTCGCCGTTCACCCCGGCGAAGTGGCTCGTCGTTACGACGGTCGTGTTCGTTGGCGGCGCGCTCGCCTTCGGTCAGCGTCCGTTGCGCTTCAACCGTGCCGCACTCGTTGCCTGGTGTGCACTTGTCGGTTGGGTCGCGCTCGCCGCCGCGCTCGGCAACGATCGCCTCTACGCCTGGATCGGTACGCCGGAACGGCACTTCGGTTGGCTCACCTGGCTGCTGTGCGCACTGGCGTTCCACGCCGGGCAGACCGTCCGCCGAGCAATCGACGTCACCGTTGTGCTGACCGGACTCGCCGTCGCCGGCATTGGTGTCGGCACATACGCCATCGTCGAGTGGTTGTGGCGCGCTCCAGTGCGATTGGATGCCGTCACCGACCGCGTCGGCGGACCGTTTGGTTCGGCCGCGTACCTCGGCGCGGCATGCGCGCTGCTGGTGCCAACGTTGAGCGGCGTCGCCATCGAGCGCAAGCTGCCGCGCTGGCTGCGCGTCCTCGCCGCCGTCGGCGCGCTGATGACGACGTTCGCGCTGCTCGGATCGGGGACGCGGGGTGCGTGGCTCGCAGTTGTTGCAAGTGCAACCTTGCTGGCGGTCGTGCGGCTCGGCTGGCAGCGGGCGATGCTCGCTGTTGCGGCGATCGCCCTCGTTGTCGCCGCCATGGCCGCGGTACCGGCCGTGCGAAACGTCGCCTCCCGCCAGGGCGGGGCGCAGGGCGCAGCGCGTCTCGACGAGTGGCGCGTCGCGGCGCGCATCGTTGCTCGCAACCCGATCGTCGGCACCGGACCAGAGGGCTACCGCGTCGCCTTCCCTGCTGCCGTCGACGCCGCGTACGAGCGCGTCCATGGGCGTGCCGAGCTTCCCGACCGCGCCCACTCCGTCGTGCTCGACGTCGCCGCCACGCTCGGCTTGCCGGGCTTGCTGCTCTACGTCGCGCTGGTGACCATCGTCGCCCGACCGCTGTGGCGCGCCCTGCGCCGCGGGCCGCCGTGGCGGGCCGGCATCGCCGTCGCCGTGCTCGCCTACGGTACGCAACAGCTCGTGCTCTTCCCGATCGCCGAACTGGAGCCGATCACTTGGCTGCTGGCCGGCATCGTCGTCGCCTGGGAGGCGCGCCCCGACGAGTTGCTGTCCCGAGTTGTGCCCGGGCGTGCCCGACTCGTGCTCGCTGCGTTTGGCGTGGCGTGCGCGCTCGCCGGCATGCTCGACATCGCCGCCGATCGCGCCGCGCGGGTTGCATTGCGCTCACGTCACGATCCGCAGCGGGCCGCACGCCTGCGGCCCGACGCGTTGCGTTACCGGCTTGTCGCGGCGCGCGCTGCGGCCAATCCGGCCGCGGCACTCGGTGCGTTGCATGCAGCACACCGACTCTCCCCCGGTGATCCGATTGCCCGCATCGAGCTGGCCCGGTTGCTCGCCACGCCCGCGGCATGGCGCGACGTCACCGCTCACGATCCCGTCAACGCCGCGGCCTGGTTGCAACGCGGTGTCGCGTCGGCCGACGCCGGCGATCTTGTCGATGCCGAAGCGTCGTGGCGACGAGCGGAAGACCTGGCGCCGCACGCCAGCGCGCCGTCGGTCAACCTCTCGCGCCTGTACCTCGACCAAGGCCGCGTCGCCGAGGCGCGCGCCGCCGCCGAACGCGCCGTGCGGCGCGTCCCTGGCGACACCGCGGCCATCGCCGCGCTGCAAGCCGCTAGTGGAGCGTTTCGGAAGTGAGTGTGATGGATCGGCGAGTCGTCGGCGTTTCTGGCAAGGCGCGACGACGAAGGAAATGCCTTGCGCATCTTCGAGGAGGAGCAACGCCGCCAGGGACGTCGAGGGCCGGCGAGACGTCACGGGAGTCTCCGAAACGTTCCACTCGGGACCGTGCTGGATGACAGACACGAGCCGGCCGTCGACGGAAACGGAACGCGTTGGTGCGTCGAAGCGTGTACCTCGCATGGACCAGGCGATGGCGGGCGATGATCGCCTCGGTCGCATCGCTAGTACGACGGCTGATCACGACGTCGCCATCCACGGCGGCTTCACCGACTTCTACAAGGCGAACCGCGCCAGCCTGGTGAAGGTGTTGACGTTGACGCTCGGCGATCGCGAGCTGGCCATCGAGGCCGTCGACGAAGCAATGGCGCGCGCCTACCAACGCTGGGGCCACGTGCAATCGTTGGCCAACGGCGGCGGCTGGGTCCATCGCGTCGCGCTCAACTGGGCGACGTCGGTCTTGCGCCGCCGTTCTCGGGCAGCGCGCACGACGCTCTACGAAGCTGGTGTCACCGACATCCCGCCGATCGCCGATCCTGACGTGCATCGAGCCTTGGCCGAGCTCGATGTCAAGCACCGCGCCGTGATCGTCTGCCGCTACCTGGTGGGCTGGTCGGAAGAAGAGACCGCCGACGCGCTCGACCTGCGCGTCGGCACCGTGAAGAGCCGGTTGTCGCGGGCGAGCCGCATCCTGCGATCTCGCCTCGATCACTTGCGACCGGACGCGGACCGATGATCGGAGCGACACATGGATGATCTTGACGAACGGCTCTTCGCACATCTGCATTCGCAGTCCGACACGATCGTCGTGCCCGAGACGCATGGCTCGATCGACCGGGCCATCGCCCGCGGCCGTCGCCGCAAGCACCGTGCTCGGGCCGTTGGTGCGATCGCTAGCGCGCTCGCATTGGTCGCCGGCATCGCTGCCTACCAAGCGAGCCATAGCCGCACACCGACGACGGTCAAGGTCGTCGCCCCTCCCGATCTGACGGTGACACCGACGGCCGCTCAACTCGTCCCGTCGAAGCTGACGTGGGAGCGCCACAACCCGACATCGGCGCTGGGCTTCGGCTCGGCGATCGCCGGCGGCGACAAGCTCGTCGCACTGTCGTCGGCACCGGGAAGCACGGCGAGCCCGTTCGGCTTCGGTGCGGACACGCTGTACACCTCAGCCGACGGCGTCGACTGGTCCGGTGCTCCGCTCGGCCAGAGCCGTTGGATCGCCGATCTCAGCGCTCACGGCAAGCGCATCTACGCCGTCGGCACGGCAGCCGCGACCGCGCCAATCGACCCGGTGCAACGCGTTGCCGATCTCGTCGTTGCCGTCTCCGACGACGATGGCAAGACGTGGAAGGACATCGTGCTCCCCTACGACCTGCGCGGCGAACAAGCGAAGGGCATTCGTTCGAACATCGCCGGCGCGCAGATCGCCGCCGGAGCCAAGGGCGTTGTTGCGGCGATCTCACTGCAGAAGCGGACATTTCTGACGGCGCTGATCCCGGCGGGCACCGATGCCTCGTGGGGCCTCACCACGTCGCCAGCCGGCGTATCGGTGCTCGGTCCGCCGCCATCGGGCAAGCTCGATGCGAAGAAGGTCTGCCCGTCCGAGCTGCCGGTGCTCAAGCCACTGCGTGACACACCTGCCGCCGGTTTCCCAGACGGCTGGGAGTTCGCCTGCGTGAGCCAGTCCGGCAAGCCTGAAGACGGTATGCAGCCACTCGACCCCAAGACGCTCGGCCTGCCGGTCGCTCGGACGTTCACGTGGGCCGAGCTGGGCACGACGATCCAAGATCTTGCCCGGTCGACGACCGAGCAACATCTCTTCTACTCGGCCGATGGCACGACGTTCGAGCAAGTGAGCGCGCCTCCGCAATCCGACACTGCCTTCGGGCCTCAGCCGCTGCAGGTCAGCGCCGACGACGACGGCTTCCTCGCGCTCGGCAACGACGCGAGCGGCGTGCGCTCGTACCGCTCGTCCGACGGGCGCAGTTGGGTTGCTGGCCAGCCGGTAACAGGCGCGGCGTGGGGACAGCGTCCGGGTCGCTTGGCCGATGGGCGATTCGCCTTACTGACCAATGACACCCGTGGTGGCTCATCGTTGCTCACGTCGTCTGACGGCCTGGTGTGGGAGGCGACGCCACTGGCCGACGTGATCGCCGCCGCCATCGGGCCGAACCGACAGGGAGGCGTGCAG
>Ga0209069_10001582_pt1 | contig 11659 bp, 8 predicted proteins | sample Str013_2_FD_187202 | JGI IMG/M metagenome (GOLD analysis project Ga0209069, IMG submission 187202) | Freshwater sediment microbial communities in response to fracking from Pennsylvania, USA - Straight Creek_MetaG_SC_2013 (SPAdes) (version 2) | ecosystem: Environmental > Aquatic > Freshwater >...
GGACGGTCCGGCCGGACCGGCCGCAGGGTCGGATCTCCTACTCGTCCACCAGCCGCGACCTCGTCGACGGGGTGGCCCGCCTGTTGCTGCGCTTCGGGATCACCGGGCGCTTGCGCATCCACCAGCCAGCGAGCCAGCGCACGCAGTACAGCCTCGACATCTCCGGACGCGACGATCAGCTCCGGTTTCTCCATGAGATCGGGGTGTTCGGTGATCGGACGGTCAACTGCGCTCAACTCCTGGCCGCACTTGAGCCCGGTACGAGCAACCCAAACGTCGACACGGTTCCACGGGAAGTCTGGACCCAGGTCAAAGAAATTCTGGTCGAGCGGGGCATGGCCCACCGGCAGTTCCCGTCCGCCACCGATACGAGGTACAGCGGCAGCGCGCTGTCCACGGCCGCGCCCAGCCGGCAACGGCTGGCGCGAATCGCGGCGGTGCTGGACTCGGCCGACCTCGAACTCGTGGCGACCAACGACGTGTTCTGGGACGAGGTCGTCGTGATCGAGCCGCTGGGGCCGCAGGAGGTGTACGACGCGACAGTGCTCGACCTGCACAACTTCGTGGCAAACGGCATCGTCGTCCACAACTCGATCGAGCAGGACGCCGACGTCGTCCTGCTGCTGCACCGCGACGACTACTACGACAAGGAGTCACCCCGGGCGGGCGAGGCCGACTTCATCGTGGCCAAGCACCGCAACGGCCCCACCGACACCGTCACCGTCGCCGCCCAGTTGCACCTGTCCCGGTTCGTGGACATGGCCATCGTGTAGCTCCCAGCGCCGGGTCCAGCCGACCGCGTCGGCGAAGTACCGGTCGTGCGTCACCATCAGCACCGTGCCCGGGAACGCGCGCAGCGCGTGCTCCACCACGTCCAGCGCGTCGAAGTCGAGGTAGTTCGTCGGCTCGTCCAGCAGCAGCACCGGCGCCCGTCCGTGCACCATCGTGGCCAGCAGCAGCCGGCGCAGCTCACCGGCGGAGAGGGTACCCACGGGCTGCTCCCACTGGTCGGCGTCGAACAGGTACCCGGCCAGGGTCGCCTCGGCGTCCTGCGGGTACATCGGTACCCGGGACCGGAAGAACTCCCGTACCCCGACCGCCGCCGGCAGCCCGTCGTGCACCTGTGGCAGCAGCGCGGTCGCCGCGGTACGGCGCAGCACGCCCCGGTCCGGCGCCAGCTCCCCGTGCAGTACCCGCAGCAGGGTGGACTTGCCCGCCCCGTTGCGCCCGGCGACCAGGATCCGGTCCCCCGCCCGTACCGTCACGTCCACATCGGACAGTCGCTTGTGGACGGTCAGGTCGGTACCGGTGAGGACGGGCCCCTCCCCGTCCCGTGGTGCGGCGAACTCCAGCCCGAACCCGGGCCGGGTCTCCGGCCGGGCCAGCCAGGTCGTCGCGGCCATCTGCCGGGCCAGCCGCCGCTCGCGCGCCTTGGCCTTGCGGGCCACCTTCTTCGCGTACCGGCGCAGCTTGTCCATCCCCGGCCCGCCGCGTACCGTCTCCTCCACCCCGCGCGCCTGCTCCCGGGTGCGTTCGATGTCGGCCGCCAGCCGGCGGCGCGCCTTCTCCTGCGCCTCGTGGTCCAGCAGCAGCCGCTCCCAGCGCCGCTGCTTCTCCTGCCGGTACGCGGTGTAGTTGCCGGTGTACAGCTGGGCCTCGAGGTGGATCCCGTCCAGCTCGACCACCTGGGTCACCACCCGGTCCAGGAACGCCCGGTCGTGCGTCACCACCAGTACCGCGCCGGGGAAGGCGGCCAGGTACCCGGCCAGCCAGCCGGTACCGTCGGCGTCGAGGTGGTTCGTCGGCTCGTCCAGGACCAGTACCGACGGCTCGGCCAGCAGCACCCGGGCCAGCATGACCCGGGCCTGCTCGCCGCCGGAGACGTGCCGCAGCGGTACCTCCGGCGCCAGCGCGGCCACCCCGAGCCGGGTCCGGACCGCGTCCACCCGGGACCGGTACGCCCAGCCGCCGAGCTGCTCGTAGCGCTGGGACACCTCGGCGTACGCCGTGAGCACCGCGGGCTGCGCCGTGTCCAGCGCCGTGGTCAGCCAGGCCAGCTCGCGGTCCAGGGCGGCCAGCTCGCCGGGGGCCCCGGCCAGGTACTCCCCGACCGTGACGTCCGGGTCGGGTACCTGCTGGGCGTAGTACCCGATCCGGGTACCCGGGGCCCGCTCGACCCGGCCCCGGTCCGGTGCCTGGGCGCCGACAAGCAGCCGCAGCAGGGTGGACTTGCCGACGCCGTTCGGGCCGACCAGCCCGATCCGGTCGCCGCTGGTGACGGTCAGGCCCACCCCGGCGAACAGCGGCTCGCCGTCGTAGGTGGCGCCCAGGGATATGGCGCGTAGCAACGTGTCCTCCACCGTGCCTGGTCGGCCCGGCACCGCCGCGGGTACGCGGCCGGCCCGGACGGGTACCGGATGGGCACGGTGTCAGCTCATCGTTCGCGGGCTCCTGGGGTCGGGGACACGGCCTGGTCCATTGTCGGGGCCGCCGAACCGGCCGGCAACCGGATAGCGTCCGGGCTCAGGACCGGTACCCACAACGCGTACGCCACCGGGTACAGCAGGTACCCGAAGCGGGTGGCCGGCAGCAGCAGCGTCACGGCCAGCATCCCCACCGCGGCGATCCCAGCCGCCGCGGCGGCCGTCTGCGGCGTCCGGCGTACCAGCCACCAGGCCAGCGCCGCGCCCGCGGCGAGCAGCAGCCCGAGCGCGACCGCCCGGCCGCCCGCGCCGGTCGCCGCGATCAGGTGCCCGGGCAGCGGGCTGGCCGCCGGGCTGCGCACCAGGCCCTGGCCCAGCGGGAAGCGCAGCAGGTTCTCCGCCGCCGCGCCCGGATCGACCAGCAGCGCCGGCAGTACGGCCAGCGCCGGGAGCCCGAGCGCGGCCGGGGCGTACCGGCGCCCGGCGTGCCGGGCCAGCGCGAGTGCCAGCACTGCGAGCAGGACCGGCCAGGCGAAGAGCTTCAGCGCGCCGGCCAGCCCGGCGGCCACCCCGGCCAGGCCGTACCGGCCGGCCGCCGCGGCGGCCAGCGCGAGCAGGCACAGCCCGAGTACCGGCAGGTCGTCCCCGCCGACGGCGAGCGCCAGCGTGCACAGCGGTACCACCGCCGCCGCCTGGGCGGCGCGCACCAGCCGGCTCCCGGCGGGGACCGCCCCGGCCGCCGCCCGGCCGGGCCGCAGCAGCCGCAGCGCGGCGAGCAGGCAGCCCGCGGTGGCCAGCGCGAACCACACCCGGGCGTCGGTCCACCAGACCACCCCGAACACCGCACGGGGCAGCCCGAACAGGGCCATGCCGGGCTGGTACGGCAGGTACCCGAGCAGCCGCTCGTCGCCCGGCAGCGCGGCGATGGCGGTACGGGTCAGGTACGGGGTACCGGTGTGCAGCAGCCGGTACCCGGCGTCCTCGACCACGACCACCTCCTCCTGCGCCCGGCCGGGGTGCCCGGCGGCGCGCTGGACGGCCTGGAGCACCAGCGGTACGGCGCAGGTGGCCAGCCAGCTGGCGGCGGTCAGGGCGGCGCGGGCGCCGGTACCGGTCAGCCGCGGTACCCGCCGGGCCAGCAGCAGCTGGGTACCGGCCAGGGCGGCCGCGGCGGCGTACCCCCAGCGCGCGACGCCGCCCCAGGCGGCGTGCGGGGGCAGCGTGGCGGTCACCGCGGTGAGCGCGGCGTACCCGGCCGACAGCAGGTACAGCGCGAGGTCGCCGGCGAGCCCGCCGCGGGCCTGGTCGATCCGGGCCCACCGGCGCCCCGCCGGCGGCGGAGCCGGTCCGGACACGGGCACCAGTCTGGACTAGCCGATCTCGTCGCGCCGCTGCGGGGGATCCGCCGGCGGGTTGCGCCGGGGCAGCCGGATCACCGAGCCGGAGTCGTGCAGTACCGGGGCCAGCGCGCCGGGCCGCCCGGCGTACCCGCGGGCGAGCGTGTCGAGCAGCCGGGGCAGCGGCATGGACCGGGCGAACAAGTGCCCCTGCCCGGCCGGGCAACCCATCTCCCACAGCACCCGGCGCTGCTCCTCGCTCTCCACGCCCTCAGCCACCACCATCAGACTCAGGCTGCGGCCCAGGTCGATGGTGGAGCGGACCACCGCGGCCTGGGTGGGGTTGGCCATGTCGGTGATGAACGCCCGGTCGATCTTGAGTTCGTGTACCGGGACCCGGGCCAGCGTGGTCAGCGAGCTGTACCCGGTGCCGAAGTCGTCCAGCGCGATGCGTACGCCGAGGTTCTCCAGCGCGTCCAGGACGTCCTCGACCACGTCCATCTGGCTGAGCGTGAGGGTCTCGGTCAGCTCCACGATCAGCGCCTCGGGCGGTACGTTCGCCGCCTCCAGCGCCCGTTCGACCTGGTCGGGGAAGGTCGGGTCGAGCAGGCTGCGGGGAGACACGTTGACCGCGATCGGCAGCGGGTGGCCGGCCATGCGCAGGGTGGCCGCCGCGTTGAGCGCCTCGTCGAGTACGGCGGCGGAGAACGCGGGCAGCAGCCCGGAGCGCTCGACCGCGCCGATGAACATGGCCGGGCTGACCGCGCCCTGGCGCGGGTGGTGCCAGCGGGCCAGCGCCTCGGCCGAGACGACCTCGCCGGTACCGAGGTCCACCACTGGCTGGAACTCCAGGCTGAACTGGCGTTCCCGGACCGCCCGGGGCAGGTCGGCCTGCAGCGTGAGCCGCTCCAGGTCGGCGGTGTCCAGCTCCTCGGTGTACAGCGCGATGCCCTGCCCCTCCCGTTTGGCGCAGTACATCGCCACGTCGGCGCGGCGCAGCAGCTCCTGCATCCCGCCGTGGCCGGGCGCCAGCGCGACGCCGGCGCTGGCCTGGACCACGATGTGCATGCCGTCGATCTGCATGGGCGAGGCCAGCCCGGACAGCAGGGCCCGGGACCGGGGTACCGCCAGCGCCGGCGCGGCCAGCCCGGTGAAGACGACCGCGAACTCGTCCCCGCCCAGGCGTACCACCAGGTCGTCGGGGTGGGCGTTGACCTGCAGCCGCAGTGCCACCTCGCGCAGCACCTTGTCGCCGGAGGTGTGCCCGAGCGCGTCGTTGATGTGCTTGAACTGGTTGAGGTCGATCAGCAGCATGCCGACCACGCCGGTGGTACCGGGCTGCGTGAGGGTGCGGGCACCGGCCTCGAACAGGTACCGCCGGTTGTACAGGCCGGTGAGCACGTCGTGCGCAGCGGCGTGCGCGTGCGCGTCGGAGAGCTGGCGGGTCTCGGCGAACGCCGCGGCGTTGCGGATCGCGGTGCACAGCGCGGCGGCGAAGGTCCGCAGCACGTACTTCTCGCGTTCGTTGAGCGCCACCTTGTGCCGGAAGCGCAGCCGTACCTGGCCGGCCTCGGCCTTGCCGTCGTGGCTGGCCAGGGCCTCGGCCAGGACGTTGCCGGGGACGGCCGGCGCGCCGTCGGGGTCGCCGTCGTACCCGATGCCGGTGGCGTCGCCGCGGACCAGCCGGGCCGGCCGGTCCGGCAGCCGTACCTCGACCTCGACGTCGTCGGCGGAGAACAGCGTGGCTGCCCGGCGGACCGCGGCGGCCAGCACCGCCGCTAGGTCGACCGTGTTGAACTCGTCGGTGCTCTGCGCCAGCAGGGTCCACGCCTCGCGCTCGGAGCGCTGCCGCAGCCGGCTGGCCACCAGCGGGTACACGCCGAGGATCAGCGGCGGGATGCCCAGGACCAGGGTCGGTGCCAGCGCGATGAGGTAGATCGCGGCGATGGCCAGGACCAGCCGGGCCAGCACCCCGCCGAGGCGGATGTCCCAGTTCGCGGCGAGCCGGCTGCGCAGGCTGGTCCGGGTGGCGGTGGCGATGACGACGTTGCCGAGCAGGTCGTCGACCGCGGCGAGGGTGAGCGCGCCGGCCACGATCGGCCCCAGGGCGTGCAGGTTGGGCTGGTACGGGCCCCACAGGTGCAGCGCGCCGGTGACCGCGACCGCGGTGGCCACCGCGACCACGTCCTTGGCCGGGTTCCAGATCGCCTGGATCCGCCGTACCCGCAGCCAGATCATCGCGCCGGTCACGCCGGCCGCGACGCAGAGCACGAGCCACGGCCAGGGCAGCAGCATCGAGCCGACCAGGATGGCGGCGTTGACGGTACTGAAGCCGAGCCGCTCGGAGCGGATGCGGACGAAAATCATGAGCCGGGTGGCGAGGCAGATGGTCGCGGCCATCGCCAGGATGGTCAGGCCGAGCCGGCCCGGTACCGCCGGGCGCCCGGCCAGCGTGACGCAGGCCTTGCCGAGTACCACGACCGCGCCAACGACAACGAGACCGACGGTCGCGTACAACCGCCGGTCGGTCTCGTTGTTGCCGTCGCCGGCCAACCGACTTACCGCCTCGAATACCGCAGTGAAGAGGTCGTTACGTCAGCCAGCCTAGGTCAATTCGTTGTCGTCGGACAGGGGCGCTGTCAGGGCTTTCGCTTACACCCAGTGCAGATCGCTCATCGCATTCTCCGATTCTCAAATCGTCGCCGCCGATGTGACAAACAGTAACGCATGCCACGGCAGACAGCATAATTGTTTTGTACGGAATATCAGGATTTGCGAACACGGGCCACTGCGGCTACTAAGTGTGAGGAAATGACTCCGAATAGCGCTGAAGAATGCGCGGGTCAATAGCCACCAAAGAGCGGGAAAATGGTTCTCTCCGTGCAACCTGGATATCGCTACGACGCGCTGAGCCAGCCAATGATCGCATACGGCCTCCCTGGTGAGGAGTCCCCATACACGGTACGCGTGCCCGATCAACGGTGCGTCCGCCCGTACTCTGTTTCTCGTGGACGAGCGGCTGACTCACGTGGACGAACAGGGCGCGGCACGAATGGTGGACGTGTCGAACAAGGCAGTGACGGTACGGCTGGCCACCGCGGCCGGCGAGGTCCGTACCACCGCCGCCGTGATCGACCTGCTCCGGCGCGACGCGCTGCCGAAGGGCGACGCGCTCGCGGTGGCCCGGGTCGCCGCGATCATGGGCGCGAAGCGGACCCCGGACCTGGTACCGCTGTGCCACCCGATCGCGCTGCACGGCGTCACGGTGGAGCTGACCCTGGCCGACGAGGTGGTACACATCGAGGTGACGACGCGTACGGCCGACCGTACCGGTGTCGAGATGGAGGCGCTGACCGCGGTCGCCGCGGCCGGCCTGGCCCTGGTCGACATGGTCAAGGCGGTGGACCCGGCGGCCACCATCGACCGGGTTCGGGTGCTGCGGAAAGAGGGCGGCAAGACCGGTCTCTGGCTGCGCCCGTGAGCGCGAGGAGCGCAGCGCAGCGGAGCCCCGCAGCCGCGAACGAAAGGCCGGCCCCGTGAGCGCGAGGAGCGAGCCCCGCAGCGCCCGGGTGATCGTTTCCTCGAACCGCGCCGCGGCCGGCGTGTACCGCGACACCAGCGGCCCGGTCCTGGTCGCCGGCCTGCGTGAACTCGGCTGCGACTGCCCCGATCCGGTGGTGGTACCGGACGGGCCGCCGGTGCTACGGGCGCTGCGCGAGGCCGTGGCGGACGCCGTCGACGTGGTACTGACCAGCGGCGGTACCGGCATCACGCCGACCGACCGTACCCCGGAGGCCACCCGGGAGGTGCTGGACTACGAGATCCCCGGGATCGCCGAGGCGATCCGGGCGTACAGCCGGGACACGGTACCGACGGCGGTGCTGAGCCGGGGACTGGCCGGGGTGGCCGGCCGTACCCTCGTGGTGAACCTGCCCGGGTCCAGCGGCGGCGCGCGCGACGGGCTGGCCGTGCTCGGCCCGATCCTGGCGCACGCGCTGGACCAGCTGCGCGGCGGCGACCACCCCGGCGCGGTACCGCCCGGGCCGGGGGCGTCGCCGCCGCCGGTGGCATAGGCTCGGCGGCGTGACAGACCAGGCAACACCGGCCCGGCCGGTCGCCGCGGCGGCGGTCCCGTGGCTGGACGCGCGCGCCGCCGCGTACGCCGCCGGGGTGGCCACCGCGGGGCCGCCGGTCGACACGGCGCTGGCCGACGCGGACGGGACGACCCTGGCCCGGCCGCTGACCGCGGCGACCGACCTGCCCGCGTTCCGTACCAGCAGCGTGGACGGCTGGGCCGTACGCGGGCCGGCGCCGTGGCGCATCACCGGGCGGATCCTCGCCGGTACCGTGGCCGCGCCGCTGGAGCACGACGGGACCTGTGCCGAGATTGCGACCGGCGCGATGGTACCGGCGCACACGCAGGCCGTGGTGCGCTCCGAGCACGCGCAGGTCAGCGGCGAGCTGGTCACCGGCGAGCCGCGACCGGAGCGGGAGTGGCGGGACATCGGCGAGGAGTGCGCCCGGGGCGAGGAGCTGCTGCCGGCCGGTACCGCGGTCACCCCGGGCGTGATCGGGCTGGCCGCCGCCTGCGGGTACGACACGCTGCCGGTACGGCCGGCGCCGGTCGCGCGGGTGATCGTGTTCGGGGACGAGCTGCTGACCAGTGGCCTGCCCGGTGGCGGCCGGATCCGGGACGCGCTTGGCCCGGCCCTGCCGGCCTGGCTGCGCCGGCTCGGCGCGCGCCCGGCCGGGGTCACCAGCCCGGTCACGGACACCCTCGCCGCGCACGTGGCGGCGCTGACCGCGGCGCTGGCCGCGGGCACCGACCTGATCTGCACCACCGGTGGCACCATGCACGGGCCGGTCGACCACCTGCACCCGGCGCTGGCGGAGCTGGGCGGGCGGTACGTGGTCAACACCGTGGAGGTACGGCCGGGGTACCCCATGCTGCTGGCCACGCTGGACCGGCCGGACGGCGGTACCGCGCTGCTCGGCGGGCTGCCGGGCAACCCGCAGTCGGCGATCGTGGCGCTGCTGTCCCTGGTGGCACCGGCGCTGGCCGGGCGGTGCGGCCGGCCGGTACCGGCGCCGGACCGGATCACCCTGGCCGAGCCGGTACCGGGCCGGGGCCGGTACACGCACCTGGCCCTGGTGTCACGCGGGCCGGACGGGCGCGGGTACCCGGTACGTCACGTCGGCTCGGCGATGCTGCGCGGACTGGCCGGCTCGGCCGGGTTCGCGGTGATCGGTCCCGGCGTCGACGCGGCGGCCGGGGACGAGGTGGACCTCGTCCCGCTGCCGCTGCTGGCCGGGGAGCAGCCGCGGTGATCGCGGTCACCGCCGGGCCACTGGACGTGGCGGCGCACGAGCAGGCCGTGGCCGACCCGCGCGCCGGGGCGGTGGTGGTGTTCCAGGGCGTGGTCCGCGACCACGACCAGGACCGGGGCGTGGTGCTGCTGGAGTACGAGGCGCACCCCGACGCCGAGGCGGTGCTGCGGGAGGTCGTCGCCGCGGTACGGGCCGACCCGGCGGTGTACGCGGTCGCGGTCTCGCACCGTACCGGCCCGCTGCGGGTCGGCGACGTGGCACTGGTGGCGGCCGTGGCCACGGCTCACCGCGACGCGGCGTTCCGGATCTGCGGCGCGCTCGTGGACGAGGTCAAGTCGCGGTTGCCGGTGTGGAAGCGGCAGGTGTTCGCCGACGGTACCGACGAGTGGGTCAACTCGGCCTGACCGGCGGCCGGGTCGCCGGTACCGTCCGTACGGCCCGTACCGTGGGGTGGGCCGGGCTGAACGCCGGTACCGCGCCGGGCCGCCACGGCAGCAGCGCCACCAGCGCGATGAGTACCAGCCCGAGCGAGTTCTCCGCCAGCGCCCCGTGCAGCCCGTCGGCGTAGTGCGACACGGCCGGCAGCCGGTGCTCGAAGCGCCAGATCGGCGACACCACGTACAGCACGTAGATGCCCAGCGCGGCGGTGAGCTGCCGCAGCCCGGCCAGGGCCGGGACGCCGCCGGGCCCGCGGCTGAACATGCCGCGGTGGCCCAGCCCGATCGCGGCCGCGCGCCGGCGCAGCCCCGCGTCGACCAGCACCACCAGCGCCGGGATCAGGAACACCAGGTGGTGCGACCAGGAGATCGGGCAGATCACGTTGGCGGTCAACCCGACCAGCGCGAACGCGGCCAGCTCGTCGCCCTCGCGGTGCGCGGTCGCGGCCCGGGACAGGCCCACGGCCAGTACCAGCATGGAGAACGCCAGCCACATCAGGGTCGGCGTGGTGGGCGAGTCGTACAGCCGGGCCAGGATGCCGGCCAGGGACTGGTTCGCGGTCGCGTCGACCGTGCCGACCCGGCTCGTGTCCATGACCACGCTGGTGAAGTACCGCATCGTGGCCGAGCCGGACACGACGAAGGTGACCAGGGTCGCGCCGGCCGCGGTGGCGAGCGCGGTGAGCGCCGCCCGCCACTTGCGGGTGACCAGGAAGTACCCGATGAACAGCGCCGGGGTGACCTTGACCGCGGTGGCCAGGCCCACGCCCACGCCGGCCAGCGCGCCGGAGGTCCACAGCCGGTACCCGAGCCGGACCGCGGGCAGCGAACGCCACCGGGAGCCGGTCTGGTCCGGGCCGCCGCCGGCGTCACGGCCGTCCCCGGGGCGGCGCGTGGTACGCCGCCAGCCGTGCTGCAACGCCACCATGTCCAGGTACACCAGGGCCAGCAGGAGCAGGTTGACCTGCCCGTACCCGAGGGTCTCGCGAACCGGCTCGGTGGCCGCGGCCAGCGGTACGGCCAGGCCGACGGCGAACCAGCGGGGCCAGCCGTACCGGTCGGTGAGCGGGCCGAGCGCCCAGCCCAGGACCATTGCCAGGGCCAGCAGGCTCAGCACCAGGTTGACCCAGCCGGCGGTGACCGCCGACACCAGCGCCATCGGCGCCATCACCAGCGCCGCGAACGGCGGGTACGTGTAGCCCAGCGTGGTGTGCGGGGCGACGAACTCGTACAGGTCACGGCCGCTGGTCCACCAGACCATCGCACCGTGGTAGATCTTCATGTCGAAGAAGTCGTACGGGCGGCCGTACCGGCCCACCGCCCACCAGGCGGCGGCGCAGGCCACCCCGATGGCAGCCAGGCGGGCCAAAGTCCAGCCGGTGGCGCGGGTACGCAGGCGGCTCGCCCGGGCGGTCACGGCGGCCAGCAGGCGGCGCGGGTCCCGGAGGCCGGCGGCGCTGCCGGGGACGGGGGTACCGGTCGTCGGGCGTGGTACGCGATGGCCGGTGCCGTCGCGCGACTGTCGTTGGACGGTCGCCGGCATGGTGTGGATACCTCCGTACCGCAGGTAAGGGTCCGACAACGATGTGCGGAGCGGCGTCGATGTGCGGAGCGGCGTCGATGTGCGGAGCGGCGTCGATGTGCGGAGCGGCGTCGATGTGCGGAGCGGCGTCGATGTGCGGAGCGGCGTCGACGCGCGCGGATCGGTCGCGTCGATGACCTGTCGAGCCTAGGAGTCCGCGTCAACGAATCCGCGCGGCGTTACCTGAACGTGTCCGATCCCACACTTCTTCGCAACGTTTCTAGCTGATTGCTGCCATTTCCACTGTGTTAAGGGAACTCTCCCGGGTTACCACCGACCGGTACCGGGTCCGCCGTGCCCACCCGGGCCGGCATACCCGTTGGTACCCCGGACGCGCCGGGTCAAACCCGGCCGCACGCCCACCGTACCGGCGGCTCCTGGGAGCAACCTGGGAATCCGGCGTGCGGAGCCCGGAGTCGGCCGTACCGGGGCCACGCCTGTCGTACCGGCTCACTAAGAGCCAGTTCACGAAGTGCAAGCCGGTGCGTAGAGGGCTGGGCCGATCTTGTTGATGTAGCCCTGGTGAGACCACTGGGACAGTTGGACGCGGAA
>Ga0209069_10001583_pt1 | contig 11659 bp, 9 predicted proteins | sample Str013_2_FD_187202 | JGI IMG/M metagenome (GOLD analysis project Ga0209069, IMG submission 187202) | Freshwater sediment microbial communities in response to fracking from Pennsylvania, USA - Straight Creek_MetaG_SC_2013 (SPAdes) (version 2) | ecosystem: Environmental > Aquatic > Freshwater >...
GAGTACAGCCCGCGCCGGCAGATTCGCCAATGTTCATGCCCAGATTGAGGCCGCGCGGGCTGTACTCGGTGCGGAGTTGGCGGGCGTGCGCTAGCGGTTCCGTCAAAACGACTTTGGCAAGTTACAGCTATTATTTGCGGCGGGCCAGTGACGGTCAAACGAATTTTTTCAAACCGGCAAACCGGCCAGGCGAACGAGCGTGATGACGCACGACGTCTAATTGTCATTGGCTGGCGTCAGAACGCGACCTGGTCGCCACCTTTGAGTTCGAGGATCTCGCGCGCCTCGTCGGGGCTGGCGATCTCCAGGCCTAGCCCCTCGATGATCTGGCGCACGCGCGTGACCTGCTCGGCGTTGGATTTGGCTAGCTGTCCGGCTCCGATCCAGAGCGAATCCTCAAGGCCGACGCGCACATTGCCGCCCATGGACGCCGCCATGCCCGCGATCGGCAACTGGTTGCGGCCGGCGCCCAGCACGCTCCAGCGGTACTGATCGCCAAACAGCCGGTCGGCCGTGCGCTTCATATGCGCCACGTCCTCCGGGTGCGGACCGATGCCGCCAAGAATGCCGAACACGGACTGCACGAAGAACGGCGGCGTGACGAGGCCCCGGTCGGCAAAGTGGTGCAGCGTATAGAGATGGCCGATGTCATAGCACTCGATCTCAAAGCGCGTGCCGTTGGCGGCGCAGGTGGTGAGAATATATTCGATATCGGCAAACGTGTTCTTGAAGATGCGCTCGCGCGAGCCTTCCAGATAGGGACGTTCCCAGCCGTGCTTGAAGTCCTTGAAGCGCTCCAGCATCGGGTAGAGGCCGAAATTCATGGTGCCCATGTTGAGCGAGGCGACTTCGGGCTTGAAGGTTGCGGCCGGTTTCACGCGCTGTTCGATGGTCATGGTGGCCGCACCGCCGGTGGTGATGTTGACCACCACGCCGCAGGCCTGCTTGATGACCTTCAGGAATGGCGCAAAGGCCTCAGGGGTCTGATCCGGGCGTCCGTCCTTGGGATCGCGGGCATGCAGATGAACCACCGCCGCGCCGGCCTTGGCCGCGCCGATCGCCGCGTCGGCGATCTCCTGCGCGGTGACCGGCAGATGCGGCGACATGGAGGGGGTATGGATCGAGCCCGTCACGGCGCAAGTGATGATGACCTTTTTGCTTTTCGCCACGGCGATGTCCTCTCAGGATCCGATTGATTTTGCAGCTTTGCGCTTGTGCGCCAACAGCGCCATCAGCCGCCGGTCGCGCCAGAGCGCTCGTTCGCCGAGCTTGGCTGCGGGCAGTTTCCTGCGCCGGTCGGCCTCGGCGCCGTCGAGCACCGGACCGGCCCAGTCGACGCGGCGCTGCATGCTCGGATGCAGCCGCTCGTAGATCTGCTGATAGCGCAGGACGTAATCGCGGATGCCGCCGGGCGCGTTCAGGTCGATGGTCTCGAACGGCCCCATGAACGACCAGCGCAAGGCCAGGCCCTCGCGGATGCCGACGTCCACGTCCTCGACCGTGGCGTAGCCGTCAGCGACCAGGCGGAAGGCCTCTTCCAGCAATGCGCCCTGCATGCGGTTCATGACGAAGCCGTCAATTTCCTTCTTCATCACGATGGGGACCTGGCCAATCGACGTGATCAGCGCGCGCGTGCGCTCGACGGTTTCGGGCGAGGTCCAGGGCGCCGGTACGATCTCGGCCGCGGGGATGAGGTAGGGCGGATTGATGGGATGCACGACCAGGCAGCGGTGGCGGCCTGGCAGGTCGGCCGTGAATTTCGAGGGCAGGATGGCGGAGGTGGAGCTGGCCAGCACGACGTCGGGTGCGGCGATGCCGTCAAGCCGCGCGAAGACGGCTTTCTTGATCTCGAGCACTTCGGGTGTGCTTTCCTGGACGTGTACGACGCCGTCCAGAGCGGCTTCCAGGCTTGGCGCGAGGTGGATGCGGTTGGCAATGCCGCCAGCCGTCTGGCCATCGAGAAGGTCCTCCGCCTCCAGCATCGGCAGGGCTTCGGTGGCGAATGTTATCGCGGCGGCCGCGGCGCCGGCGGTTTCATCAAACATCCGCACCTGGTGACCGCCGCGGGCAAAGCTGATGGCCCAGGCGCGCCCGATCAGGCCGGCTCCGACGATGGCGATTGCGCTCATGATGGCAGGGTTCCTTGTCAGCTGGACCACCTGGACTATGCCACCCACACGGTGCGTTTGGCCAGACCGGTTCTCCTCCACTTTGGCGACAGCAGGACTGGCAACTCCGCTCAGCCCAATTCACTCAACGGACCCTTGTGAAGCGTGCGCGGTTCGATCAGGTCGGGTTCAATTTCCGTCAGCATCGGCGCCGAGGCGCCAGTCTCCAAGAGTTCGTAAGCCTTTGCGATCAACTGGTTCGAGTTCTGCCGCACCATGTAGACAGGGAATTGCAGGAAGGCTGCGAACGGATCATAGTCGAAGCAGCCGATCACGCTGTGCGCAAAGGCGGCTTGCGGCAGGGTTGCGAAGTAGCTCATGACCCCTTCAAAGACCGTCAGGGAGTTGACGAACAGGCCTGCTGGCAGACCGCCAAGGCGCCCGCACAGCGATGCTATGGCCGTGGTTGCGCCGCGCGGTGAGTAGCCGCATTGGATGATCTGATGGTCGGCGATCTCGAAGCCACTGGCCTTGGCCACAGACTGGAACCCCTTGATGCGCAGCGCCGTAGCGTAGTCCGCAGCAGAACCGCCGAAGAAATACGGCTTGGCCTTGGCCGCATTGGCGCCACGTCGCATCTCGCCCAGGATCTTGCGGCTGAGCAGTTCAGCGCCATGAAAATTGTTGGTCACGACCGAGGGGGCGTGCTTGCCGGGCAAGTCGACAAATACATGCGGCAGGCGGGCGGCCGAGCACATGGCGCCAAGCGCGTCGGGGTCGGTGGCGCCGGCGATGAACAGCGAATCGATGGCGTAGGAAATCAGCGTCTCGACGATGCGGGCCTCTTCTTGCGGATTGCGCAGTGTGCTGGCGATCACGGGGCAGAGACCACGCTCGCGCGCCATGGTGTCGAAGCTCTGACTTAGTGATGAGAAGAAGCGGTTATCGTGCAGCGGAATGATCATGCCGGCAAGACCGGAACGCGCGCGCCGCAGCCCGCGCGCCTGCATGTTGGTCGAGTAGCCGGTTTCGGCCGCGATCTTCTGGATCGCCTCGACCGTGCTCTCCTTGATCCGGCGCTTGCCCCAATTGCCGCTCAGGACGGAGCTGACCGTCGATGGCGACGAGCCGCTAAGCCGCGCGATGTCGTAGATCGTGGTCTTACGGTTCGAATCGGTCATGATCTTCCTGTTGGTCGCCGTCCGTCGCAAACTTTCCCGGGATCAAAATTGCCCTTGACGCAGCGCCCCTCGCTTGTGACACTCCGCAATCGATTGTGCAATTTGGCTTCGGCACCGCAAGGTGGGTCGGCCCGGCGAGAGCAGGTCCGACTTTGCAAAGGAACTGAATGCACAATCGATTGTGCAAACAATCGCGCCCGAAGGCAAAGGGCGAATCTGGGAGGTCGTCATGTTGAAGAAGCTATCCGTTGCCCTGGCCGGGACCGTGCTGGCCGCGACGCTTTCGATGGGTGCGTTTGCTGCCGACAAGCCCACCATGGGCATCGTCGTCAAGATCGGTGGAATTCCGTGGTTCAACGCCATGGAGACCGGCATCAAGGAGAATGGCGCCAAACTGGGCGTCGATGCCTCGATGATCGGGCCGACCAGCGCCGATCCGGCCCTGCAGGTGCGCGCCATCGAGGACCTGATTGCCAAGGGCGTGAAGGTCATCGGCGTGGTGCCGAACGACGAGAAGGCGCTTGAGCCCGTGCTCGAAAAGGCGCGCAAGGCCGGCATCAAGGTGGTCGTGCATGAGGGCCCCGGCGTCGTCAACAAGGACTGGGATTTCGAGATGGCCTCGGCCAAGGGGTTTGGCGAGACCCACGCTGAGCTGCTGGCGCAGAAGATGGGCGGCAAAGGTGAATATGCCGTGTTCGTCGGATCTCTGACAGTGCCGCTGCACAACGCCTGGGCGGACGCCGCCAACGCCTATATCAAGGCCAAGTATCCCGACATGAAGCTGGTCGGCGAGCGCTATGGCGTGGCCGAGAGCGTTGACGACAGCCGCAAGACTGCGCTTGATCTGATGGCCGCGCATCCGGATCTGAAGGGCTTCCTGGCCTTCGGCAGCCAGGGACCGATCGGGGCTGGCCGCGCCATCGAAGAAAAGAAGATGATCGGCAAGATGTTCGTGCTCGGGCCGTTCTCGCCCGGTCAAGGCCGCAAGCTGGTCAAGTCCGGGGCTATCTCGGGCGGCTTCATGTGGAACCCGGCCGAAGCCGGCCGCGTATTCGTCACCGTGGGCAAGATGCTGGCCGACGGCGCCGTCATCAAGGACGGCGATAAGGTCGAGGGACTTGGTGTGGTGCATCCTGATGATAAAACACACAACATCATCACCGACAATCTGATCGCCATCAACGCTGATTCGGTTGATAAACTGGCGGATATGGGGCTTTAAGGTCTCCTCCTCTCCCCCGCCTCTTGGCGGGGGAGAGGATGTCGCCCCGAAGCGCGTCAGCGCGAGGGAGAAAGCGACAGGTGAGGGGCAGGAACTTGCTCCGTACAGGCCTCAAAGACCTCTTCCAGCTTGACCAGGCTCGGTGCAAGCTCCTGCCCCTCACCGACCGCGTGGCTCTTGCGCTGAAACGCGCTGCGAGACGCGGTCTCCTCTCCCGTTGCGCAAAAAAGTAAGAGCGCAAGGAGAGAGGAGAAATCCGTCGCTCCTTTTTGCAGGGAGAAATTCGCCATGACCTCCTTCTACCAGTCCGCGCTGTCCGAGCTTGCCGGCGTCTTCGACAAGATCAACGATGCCGATGTCGACAAAGCACTCGACATGATCGCCAAGGCCAAAAAGACCGTGGTCTTCGGTGGCGGGCGCGAGCGGCTGCAGATCATGGGCTTTGCCATGCGGCTCTACCATATGGGCCTCACTGTTGCGGTCGAGGGCGATATGACCACGCCGCCGGTTGGCAAGGGCGATCTGTTCATCGTGACCTGCGGCCCAGGCGAGATTTCCACGGCATTGGCGCTGCTTGATGTCGCCAAACGGGCCGGCGCGACCATCCTGCTGCTGACGGCTCAGCCCGAGGGCCGCGCCGCCGCCTTCGCCGATTTCGTCTTGACTATCCCGGCCCAGACCATGGCGGACGATCAGGGCGCCAAGAAATCGTCTGTTCTGCCAATGGGCTCGCTCTACGAGGGCGCGCTGTTTGTTCTGTTCGAGGTCATGATCCTGAAGCTGCGCGACACGCTCAAGATCAATCCCGAGGTTATGCGTGCCAACCACACCAATCTCGAGTAGCGGCGCGCACTGATGGCTGTTGCGACAGAGAAAATGGAATCGTCTCAGGCGCCGGCCGAGGCTTCGGCGATCCGGTTCGAGCATGTCTCCGTGCACTTCGGCGGGGTGCGGGCTTTGCAGGACGTGTCGTTCGAGGTGGGCCGCAGCGAGGTGCATTGCCTGGCGGGCGAGAACGGCAGCGGCAAGAGCACGCTGATCAAGGTCATCACTGGCGTCTATAGTGCCGAGCCCGGCGCCAGCATGGAGTACTTCGGTAAGTCCGAAGCCTCCGTTACGCCCAATTCGGCGCGTGGCCACGGCATCGCGGTCATCTGGCAGGATCTGGCGCTGTTTCCCGAAATGACGGTGGCCGAGAACATCGCCTTCGATACATTGCTCGGCGGCCGGCCACGGCTGGTGAGCTACAGCGCCATGCGCAAGACCGCCGAAGCCGCGCTGGCCAAACTCGGCGTCGATCTGGACCTGGAGGCGCGTCTCAATACACTGCCAATCGCGCAGCGCCAAGTCGTCGCCATCGCCCGCGCCCTGGTCGGCGAGACGCGCCTGATTTTCATGGACGAGCCAACCGCCTCGCTGACGCAGACGGAGACGGATCATCTGCTGGCGGTGGTCCGCACGCTCTCGGCGCGGGGCGTCGCGGTGGTGTTCGTCAGCCACCGGTTGGCCGAAGTGCTGGAGATCGCCAGCCGCGTGACCGTGCTGCGCGACGGCAAACTGGTCGGCGTCTACCCGACCGCCGGCATGAGCCAATCGCGACTGACCGAATTGATGACCGGCAAGACCTTTGACAAGGTGGTTGCCGCGCGCGACACCTCGGCCAGGCGGCCGGTGCTTGAGATCGAGGGCTTGACGCGACAGGGCGAGTATTCCGATGTCAGCTTCGCCATTCGCGAAGGCGAAATCCTTGGGCTGACCGGCCTGATCGGTGCCGGGCGCAGCGAGCTTGGGCACACGCTGTTTGGCATGACGCGAGCCGACAGTGGCGTCATCCGGCTCAACGGCGCGCCTCTCGCCATGGCCTCCAACCGCGATGCCGTCGCGGCCGGCATCGCCTATGTTTCGGAAGACCGGCTTGCCCTGGGACTGGTGCAGCCGCAGTCGATTGCCGACAATCTGGTGCTGCCGGTGCTCGACCGGATTTCAGGCGGCGATGGCCTCATCGCGCGCAAACGCAAGGCCGAACTGGTCGCCCATTGGATCAAGGAACTGGCGATCAAGATCGGCAAGCCCGAGGATGCCGTGGCGACCCTTTCGGGCGGCAATCAGCAACGCGTGGTGCTGGCGAAGTGGTTGGCCACCAAGCCTAAGGTGCTGATCCTGGATTGCCCGACGGTCGGCGTCGATGTTGGCGCGCGGGCCGGCATCTACAAGATCGTCCGTGATCTGGCGGCCCAGGGCTTGGCCATCCTGTTGATTTCAGACGAAGTCTCCGAAGTGCATTTCAATGCCGACCGCATCCTCCATATGGCGGCCGGCAAGATGGTCAGCGAATACGACCCGCGCAGCACCACGCTGCACACGCTGGAAGAGGCGGTTTATGCGTAGCTTCATGCGCGCTTATCCGACTGAGACCCGCCTGTTCGCGGTGCTGGTGCTGATCTGCGCCTACCTCAGCTTTGCAGCGCCCAGTTTCCCGACGTTCGACAACATCGCTTCGCTGCTGAACAACAACTCCGTCAACGTCATCTGGGCCGTCGGCCTGCTGGTGGTGCTGATTGCGGGCGGCATCGACATTTCCTTCGCGGTCGCTGCCTCGGTGGTTCAGTACATCTGCGTCACAGTCTTCGCGCACCTCGGCGGCGGCAATTGGCTGATCGGCTTCCTGGTCGCAGGCGCGCTCGGCACGGCGCTCGGCTTCGTCAATGCCGGACTCATCCACTATTTCCGCATCATCTCCATCGTCGTCACGATCGCCACCTTCAATGCCTTCTTCGGCTTGCTGATGTTCATCACGTCCGGGCGCTTCCTTTACGATCTTCCCGAATGGTGGACCAGCCGCATCTCGATCGTAACGGTTGGCAGCGCGGACCTGATCCTACCCGTGGGCGTCATGGTCGGAGCCATGGCCGCGACCTGGTTTCTTATCAGCTACACCACCACGGGACGGCAACTCTATGCCTTCGGTGACAACCCCGAAGGCGCCAGGCGGGCCGGCATCAGCCCCGCGCGCATGCGGTTCATCTCGTTCGGCTGGATGGGATTGATGGCCGGCATCGGCGGCCTGATGCAGGTCAATATCGTGCAGGAAGTGGTGCCGAACGCGCTGATCGGCCGGGAACTGGATGTGCTGGCCGCCGTGGTGCTGGGCGGAGCGCGCCTGGGCGGTGGGCGCGGCTCGGTCTTGGGCTGCTTCCTCGGCGTGCTGCTGGTCGCCATCACGCAGAACGGCTTGAACTTGCTCGGCGTCTCGCCGTTCGCCTTCAAAATGGTGATCGGCGCCATCATCATGTTCGCCATTTCCATGTCGAATCTTGATTTCACCAAGCTTTCCCAGGCCGCGATGAGGGGCAGGTAGCATGGCGCACCTCTATGCGAGATTGGACAAGGCGCTGGGAACCGGCGTGCTGGGGCTGATCGGCTTCCTGGTGCTCGTGCTGTTCGGCTTCAGTTTGGCGGCGCCGAAATTCCTGAGTGCCGCGAATGTCGATTCAATGGCCTTCCAGTTGCCTGAGCTCGGGCTGCTGACGCTGGCCATGCTGATGCCGATCATTTCCGGCGGTTTCAACCTCGCCATCATCTATACTGCCAATATCAGTGGGCTGACCTTGGCCTGGATCCTGAACCAAAGTGGCGGCGTTCATGCCAGCTTGCCGGTGTTCCTGGCCGGTTCGGCTGCGGCCATTGCGGTCGGGGCGTTTTCGGGCGCCATCATGGGCGTGGTCATCGCCTATGTTGGCGCGCATCCGATCCTGGTCTCGCTGGCCATGATGATCTTCCTGCGCGGCCTTGGCGAGTTCCTGACCAAGGGCGGCGATATTTCCGGCTTTCCCGACTTTCTGCACGGTATCGGCCATGGCTTCATCCTCGGCATACCGGCGCCGCTGCTGATCTTCTTTGCCGCCGCGCTGGCCTGGCACGTGCTGTTGACCCGCACGCGGCATGGCCTGTCGGTGGCCATGATCGGCTCTAACATCAAGGCCGCCAGTTATTCGGGCCTGCACACCAAGCGGACCCTGACCTTGATCTATACGCTGTCGGGCGCCATGTGCGCGCTCGCCGGCATCCTGATGCTGACGCGGTTCAACTCCGTCCGCGTCGGGCATGGCGAGGCTCTGCTGCTGGTCACTGTGCTCGCCTGCTTTCTGGGCGGCGTCGACCCCTTCGGCGGCTTTGGCCGCGTGGTTCCGGTCGTCCTGGCCCTGATCATTCTGCAGGTGCTGTCGTCGGGACTCAATCTCCTCGGCGCCAACCAGCATCTCTCGACCGCCGTCTGGGGCCTGTTCCTGATCGCCGTAATGATCTTGCGCTGGCTGGCCGCCGCCTACCGAAATTCTCACTCAACGAAAGGATAACTCCATGCAAGGCTTTGGCGTGCACACGAGCATGTGGACCATGACCTGGGATCGCGCTGGCGCCGAGACGGCCATCGCGGCGGCGGTCAAATACAAGATGGATTTCATCGAGATCGCGCTGCTCAACGCCCCTGCCGTCGATGCGGCGCATTCGCGCGCGCTGTTGGAGAAGAACAACCTCAAGGCCGTCTGCTCGCTCGGCCTGCCTGAGCACGCCTGGGCCTCGCGTCATCCGGAAAAGGCCATCGAGCACCTGAAGGTCGCCATCGACAAGACCGCCGAGATGGGCTGCCTTGCCCTCTCGGGCGTCACCTACGGCGGCATTGGCGAGCGCACCGGCGTGCCGCCGACGCAAGGCGAGTACGACAACATCGCCAAAGCTTTGACGGCGGCGGCCAAGCATGCCAAGTCGCGCGGCATCCTGTTCGGCATCGAGCCGGTCAACCGCTATGAGAACCATCTGATCAATACCGGCTGGCAGGCCGTGCAGATGATCGAGAAGGTTGGCGCCGAAAATATGTTCATTCATCTCGATACCTATCATATGAACATCGAGGAGAAGGGCGCGGGCAACGGCATTCTCGATGCGCGCAAGTACATTAAGTACATCCACCTCTCCGAGAGCGATCGCGGCACCCCCGGTTGCGGTACCTGCGATTGGGACGAGGTCTATGCGACGCTCGCCGCCATCGGTTTCAAGGGTGGCCTGGCCATGGAAAGCTTCATCAACATGCCGCCGGAAGTCGCCTATGGCTTGGCCGTCTGGCGCCCGGTCGCCAAGGACGAGGCCGAGGTCATGGGCAACGGCCTACCGTTCCTGCGCAACAAAGCCAGGCAGTACAAGCTGATCTAGGTCCCGACCGCAAATGGGCGATGCCAGCGCCACCGTCCGGCGCTAAGCCGATGTTCGGTCACAAACCTTTGGCAGCCACGGGGAGCGTCATTGCCGCGTAACTGGGACTGAGGGCAAGGTCGTGAAGCCACAATTCTGAAAACCAAGGAACCTATTGGTCCATCGGGCCGTTTCTAGACTTGGTAGTCCCGTGCATAAACCGCTACGGATGGCCGCCTGCCGTCGCGGGGGAGACGATGGTCGGTCCGCCGCACACTGGCGGACGGCCTGACTTGAGGCGAGCACGGATGGAACGGACCTCGCATGGCGCAAACCACCACCGAGACGCTGGAGCGGCTGTTCGGCGCAGCGTTTCCGGCCGGCCTTGGAAGCAGATTGACCCCGCGCCTGTTCCGCCGGTCGCTGATCGGCACCGCCTTGGCCGGCTTGGTGCTTGGCGTTGTCCTTGCCGCCCTGGGGCAGGCGACCCTGGCTCACGGGCTCTGGACCGTGGCGACGCTGCCGGTGGTGGCCGCGTTGGCGGTGTCCATGACCAGGGAATTGCTGGCTGGACGGCTCGGCGTGGATGCAGTCGCGCTGCTGTCGATGTGCGCCGCGTTGGTGCTGGGAGAATCGCTGGCCGCCGTCGTTGTTGCGGTGATGTATGCGGGCGGCGGCGTTCTGGAGGATTTCGCCGTTGCCCGCGCCGAGAGCAACCTCAAGTCGCTGGTTGACCGGGCGCCGCGCGTCGCGCATCGGCGGATTGCCGATGACGTGAGCGACGTCAACGTCGATGTCGTGGCTGTAGGCGATCACTTGGTGATCAGGGGCGGCGAGGTGATACCGGTGGACGGGGCCGTGGCCGAAAGCGCCGCCAGCATCGATGAATCTGCGCTCACTGGCGAGCCGATGCCGGTAGCGCGCGGCCCCGGCGAATTGATCCGCAGCGGCACGCTGAACGCTGGCGAGACTTTCGAGATGATCGCCACCGCGCGGGCCGGCGAGAGCGCCTATGCCGGCATCGTCCGTATGGTGACAGCCGCGCAGTCCGCCAAGGCACCGTTCATTCGGCTGGCCGACCAGTTTGCCCTTTTGCTGCTGCCGGTCGCGGCGGGCGGCGCGGCGCTGGCCTGGCTGCTGTCTGGCGATCCGATCCGCGGGCTTGCCGTGCTGGTGGCCGCAACGCCTTGTCCGCTGATCCTGGCGGCGCCGGTGGCGTTCATCGGTGGCGTCTCGCAAGCGGCCCGGCGCGGCATCCTGGTCAAAGGTGGCGGCGCCCTGGAGGCGCTGGCGCGGGCCCATACCGTAATGTTCGACAAGACCGGTACTCTGACGGTCGGCGGCGCCCGTTTGGTGACGATCGAAGTGGCGTCTGGAAAAACCGCCAACGACGTGCTGCGGTTGGCGGCGTCTTTGGAGCAAGCCTCGCATCACGTGGTGGCGACCGCCGTGGTGGCCGCCGCCCGGGCTCAGGGGCTTGGGCTGGACATGCCCACCGAGGTGCGCGAATCCATGGGCTCGGGGCTGACGGGACGTGTCGGTGCTGGCATGGTGCGCGTCGGCTCACATCAATTCGTGTTCGGCGGGGCGCGGCCCTCCGAATGGGCCACGCGCGCGCTGAGGCGGGCATCCTGGCGTTCGGCCCTTAGCATCTTTGTGGCCGTTGATGGCGTTGGGATCGGCGCGCTGCTGCTTGCTGATGAATTGCGGCGCGAAAGTCCGCGTGCGGTGCAAGCCCTGCGGGCGGCCGGCGTCAAGCGCGTGGTCATGGTCACGGGCGACCGCGCCGAATCGGCCGAGACCATGGCTGCCGCGCTCGATCTCGACGCCGTGTTGGCCGATCGCGTCCCGTCCGACAAGGTCGACGCCGTCGCCGTCGAGCAGCGCATGCATCCCACCGTCATGGTTGGCGACGGCATCAACGATGCGCCAGCGTTGGCGGCTGCCGACGTCGGTATCGC
>Ga0209069_10001584_pt1 | contig 11659 bp, 10 predicted proteins | sample Str013_2_FD_187202 | JGI IMG/M metagenome (GOLD analysis project Ga0209069, IMG submission 187202) | Freshwater sediment microbial communities in response to fracking from Pennsylvania, USA - Straight Creek_MetaG_SC_2013 (SPAdes) (version 2) | ecosystem: Environmental > Aquatic > Freshwater >...
CCATCTGCGCGGCGCGCTGAATGCCTGCCGCGGTGCGTTCGCGCATCTTCCGCGACTCGCGCTCGATATCGCGTTGCCGACGCTGTGCGTTTCCTGCCGCGAGCCGGTCGACGGCGAAGGCGTCTGCGCGGAATGCTGGGCGAAATTGTCGTTCATCGCACAGCCCTGTTGTCCGCGGCTCGGCATCCCCTTTGTCTACGATCCCGGCCCGGATTTGCTGTCGATGGAAGCGATCGCCAATCCGCCGGCTTATCAGCGCGCCCGCGCCGCGGTACGCTACGACGAGGTGGCGCGGACGCTGGTGCATGCGCTGAAATACCAGGATCGCACCGACCTGGCGCCGGCGATGGGGCGATGGATGGCACGGGCCGGCCGGGAACTGCTTGACGAGGCCGATGTGCTGGTGCCGGTTCCCCTCCACTGGCGGCGCGGCTGGAGCCGCCGCTACAACCAGTCCGGTGCGCTCGCCCGTGTCATTTCGCGGCAAAGCGGCGTGAAGGTCGCGACCGAGGCACTGCGGCGCATCCGGGCCACCGAGCAGCAGATCGGGCTGTCGCGGCCGCGGCGGGCCAGCAACGTGCAAGGAGCGTTCAAGGTCGCCGCCGACCGCGGCCACGATATTGCCGGCCGCCGCGTGATCCTGGTCGACGATGTGCTGACGACAGGAGCAACGGTGGATGCCTGTGCGCGGGCGCTGCTGCGCGCGAAGGCGGCGCGGGTCGACGTTCTCGTATTCGCCCGGGTTGTGGACATCCATAAAGCTCCCATATAATCCGGGATCATCAGCCAGACCGAGCGCGCCATGACCGCTGCCATTGAGATCTACACCCGACCGGGCTGCGGTTATTGCAGCGCCGCCAAGTCGTTGCTGACGCGCAAAAAGGCCGCGTTCACCGAACATGATGTCGCGACCGACCCGACGCTGCGTCAACGGATGTGGGACCGCGCCGGTGCCGGCTCGACCTTTCCGCAGATTTTCATTGACGCGATGCATATTGGCGGCTGCGACGAACTGTATGCGCTTGACCGAGAGGGCAAGCTTGATGGGTTGCTTGCGGGCGAAAAGGCCTCGTCATGAGCGATGACAACATTTTCACCGCCGCCATGGTGCAGATGCGCACCGGGCTGTTGCCGGAGCCGAGTCTCGAGCAGGGCATCAAGCTGATCCGAGAGGCCAAGGCCCGGGGTGCCGACTACGTGCTCACCCCCGAGGTGAGCAACATGATGCAGCTCAATCGCAGGGCGCTGTTCGAGCATCTGGCGTCCGAGGAAGACGATCGGTCGCTGAAGGCGTACTGCGCGCTCGCTGCCGAACTCAAAATTCACCTCCACATTGGCTCGCTGGCGCTGCGCTTTTCGCCGGAGCGCGCCGTCAACCGCTCATTCCTGATCGGGCCTGACGGCAATGTGCTGGCGAGCTACGACAAGATCCACATGTTCGATATCGACCTGCCCGGCGGCGAGAGCTACCGCGAGTCGGCCAATTATCAGCCGGGCGAGACCGCCGTGATCTCCGATCTGCCATGGGGCCGTATTGGGCTGACGATCTGCTACGACGTCCGTTTTCCCGCGCTCTATCGCGCGCTCGCCGAAAGCGGCGCCTCGTTCCTCACCGTACCCTCCGCCTTCACCCGCAAGACCGGCGAGGCGCACTGGCATACGCTGCTGCGCGCCCGCGCCATCGAGAACGGCTGTTTCGTGTTCGCAGCGGCGCAGGCCGGCCTGCATGAGAACAAGCGCGAGACCTTCGGCCACTCGCTGATCGTCGCGCCCTGGGGCGAGATTCTCGCCGAGGGTGGCGTCGAGCCCGGCGTTTTCCTGGCCAGGATCGACCCCTCGAAGGTCGAGACCGCGCGAAAAACCGTGCCGTCGCTGCAGCACGGCCGGCGCTTCGGCATCGCCGACCCCAAGGCCAGCCCGGAGCATCTGCACCTCGTCCGAGGCTCGGCATGATCCGATATAGCCTGCGCTGCGAGCGCGGCCACGCCTTCGAAAGCTGGTTTCAGAGTTCGTCGGCCTATGAAGTCCAGGAAAAGCGCAAGCTGGTGAACTGTCCCGCCTGCGGTTCGGCCAAGGTCGAGCGCGCCATCATGGCGCCGCGGATCGTCGGCAAGAAGGGCCACGCCGGCGCCGCGGATACGCGCGCCGAAACCGCGGTGACGGAATCGACATCGCCCGAGACGGCGACGGCAGGATCGACGCCGCTGATGATGGCGCAGGAGCGCGAACTGCGCGCCAAGATCAAGGAACTTCGCGACCATATCGTCAAGAACGCCGACAATGTCGGCGAGCGCTTCCCCAACGAAGCACGCAAGATGCACTACGGCGATATCGAGCATCGCCCGATTTATGGCGAGGCCTCGCCGGATGAAGCACGTTCACTGATCGAGGAAGGCGTCGAAGTCTCGCCGCTGCCGGTGCTGCCAGAAGACCGGAACTGACGCAAAGCTTCATTCCGGGACCCGCGCAGCGTGGTCCCGGAATCTCGAGAGTCCAGGTTGGGCGCTTCGCACCGCCCGGGAATGACGATTACCCCGCCACCAACAGCGCGACGCCGATCACGATCAGCACGATGCCGGATAATTCGCGCGCCGATAGCGGCTGCTTGAACGAATAATACGCCACGCCCTGCGCGAACAGCACCTCGACCAGCGCCAGGGTGCGAACGTTGGCGGCCGCCGTCAGCGCGAAGGCGAGAAACCAGAACTGCGAGGCGAACGCCCCCATGAATCCCGCGAGCATCGAGGGCTTCCACAGTCCGAGGATTTTCCGGAGCACATCGGGGGCGCGCGCCAGCAGGTAGGCTGTCAGCACCAGGGTCTGCACGAATAGCCCGAACACCAGCGTGCAGGACGCCGCCGTCACGAACGAAACACCGGGCACCACGATGACGGCACCGCGAAAGCCGACCGCCGAGAGCGCGAATGCCGCGGCGGCCACAAGGCCGAGCAGCGTCGGCTTCAAATCCGCAAAACCCTTCGCGGCGCCGGGCCGCAGCGCGGCGATCACCACGCCCGCGGTCGCGATCAGGATCGCGATCACTTTCAGCAGCGTCAGGTGGTCACCGAGAAAGACGAAGCCGAATATCGCGGTCTGGATCGCCTCGGTCTTCAGGTACGCCGTGGTTACCACGAACGAACGGTCGTTCATCGCGAGCAGCATCATGCCGGTGCCGGCGATCTGGCTGAGCGCGCCCAGAATCAGCCAAGGCCAGAATGCCGCGCTCGGCCATGGCACGCGGTCGCCGGTCACCGCGATCACGACCGCGAAGAAAATCACCGAGAACGGAAAGCCGAACAGGAAGCGGATATTGGTCGCACCCCAGGTGCCGAGCGGCCCGGTCAATGACCGCTGCATCGCATTGCGCGCGACCTGCCCGAGCGCGGCCGTGACGGTGAAGGGAATCCAGAGCGAGGCGACGGAGAACATTCGGGGGATTACCGGCGAGAAGGGATCGACACCGTGCCGGGCGCTGCGCAGCAGGTCAACCGGACCGCCGTCATGACAGCGATGCAACCAGCATCAGGTATTCGGCGTCCCTGCGAACGCGGGAGACGCCGACGGCATCTTACGCCCCCTCGGCGACCACCATGTAATTCACGTCCATGTCGGACGAGACGCTCCATTTGTCGGCGAGCGGGTTATAGACCACGCCGGCCTGTTCGGTGATGGCGAGGTTGTTGTTACGCAGGTGGTGGGCGAGTTCGTCGGGGGTGACGAACCTGTTCCATTGATGGGTGCCCCGCGGCAGCCAGCGGAGAACATATTCCGCGCCGACGATGGCCAGCGCAAAGCTCTTCCAGTTGCGGTTCAGGGTCGAGACCACCATCAGCCCACCGGGTTTGAGCATCGCCGCGCAACGCTTGAGAAACACACCGACATCGGTGACGTGCTCGACCACTTCCATCGCAAGCACGATGTCGAAGCGTTCGCGGATGTCCATTTGCTCGACCGTGGTGCAACGGTAATCGATCGACAGATGTCCCTTGTCGGCGTGCAGCCTGGCGGCGGCGATATTGGTGGCGGAAGGGTCGACCCCGATCACCTGGGCGCCGAGCCGGGTGAACGGCTCGCACAACAGCCCTGCACCGCAGCCGATATCGAGGAAGCGCAGGCCGGAGAGGCAATTCAGGCTTTTGATGTTGCGCGCGAACTTGCGGCAGGCGGCGTCCCGGATAAAGGTCAGGCGCAGCGGGTTGATCTTGTGCAACGGCGCCATCTTGCCGTTGGGATCCCACCACTCGTCCGACAGTTTCGAGAATTTCGCGATCTCGGCGGGATCGACCGTGCCGCCTGGGCCGCTCGAACCATTCGCGGAGGAATCTCGTTGCCTGTCCATGGGTACTCGCGCCGCCCCTATCGTGCGGTGATGAAATTGCGAAACGCCAGCGGCGATGCAATGGTATCGATGGTTTCCTTGCCCTCGCCGACGCCGAGGATAGTGACATCGCCGTAATTCAGGATACGACCGGGAATACTCTGGTTGACATCGACACTCTCGACCTTGTCGAGGCTCATCTCAAACGAGCGGCGCTTGATGAAGCCGGTCTTGTGGACGACACGCAGGTTGGTGACGTCGGTCTCGGTGGTCCAGCGGTGGAACCAGGCGGTTAGCGTCTTGTAGAGCGCGAGGACGGCAGCTATCGCCGCCATCGACAGGAACAGCATGGTCGAGGTGTCGTTCACCATCGTCCGCGACAGCGCCAGGAATCCGATCGCAACGATCCAGGCCGCGAAGGCCGGCAAAAAGAAAATCCAATGCGCGTTGGTCGAATACAGCACCTTTTCGCCGGGCTGCAGGATTTCGTCAATATAACGGCCCATGCTCTCGCCTCGGTTACCCCTGTTCCACTGCTATCCTGCCCGGTCCTGGCATCGGAGGAACCCGCTTGCCCCGGACCGCGCCGCTATGTATACGCGCGTTTTGGTCCCCGTGCTTAGTGTTTCTGTGCGGGTCACCCCACTTATCCTCTCAAGGAATGCACGCGTCGTCATGGGCCGCCTCGTGATGAAATTCGGCGGCACATCCGTCGCCAATATCGAGCGAATCCGCAATGTCGCGCGTCATGTGAAGCGCGAGGTCGATGCCGGCCATGATGTCGCCGTGGTGGTGTCGGCGATGTCCGGCAAGACCAATGAACTGGTGGAATGGTGCCGCGACGCCTCGCCGCTGCATGACGCACGCGAATATGACGCGGTCGTGGCAGCCGGCGAGCAGGTCACTTCCGGGTTGCTCGCCATCGCGCTGCAGGCCATCGGCATCCAGGCGCGGTCCTGGCAGGGCTGGCAGATCCCGATCCGGACCAGCGATGTCCATGCCTCGGCGCGGATACTCGAGATCGACGGGACCGAACTGATCAAGCGTTTCAAGGATCGCCAGGAGGTCGCAGTCATCGCCGGATTCCAGGGCATTGATCCGCAGTCCAACCGGATTACCACGCTTGGCAGAGGCGGTTCCGACACCTCGGCCGTGGCAATCGCCGCCGCTGTTCATGCCGACCGCTGCGACATCTATACCGACGTCGATGGCGTCTATACGACCGACCCGCGTGTGGTGCCGAAAGCCCGAAGGCTCGACAAGATCGCGTTCGAGGACATGCTGGAACTGGCTTCCCAGGGCGCCAAGGTGCTGCAGGTCCGCTCGGTGGAACTCGGCATGGTCCACAACATGCCGGTGTTCGTCCGTTCCAGCTTCGACAAGCCCGAAGACATCGACCCGCACGGCACGCCGCCGGGCACGCTGATCTGCAGCGAGGAGGAAATCATGGAGAGCCACGTCGTCACCGGCATCGCCTTTTCCAAGGACGAAGCCCAGATTTCCGTGCGCCAGATCGAGGACAAGCCGGGCGTCGCCGCGTCGATCTTCGGACCGCTCGCAGACGCCAATATCAATGTCGACATGATCGTCCAGAACGTCTCGGAAGATGGCAAGACCACCGACCTTACCTTCACCGTCCCGGCGGCCGACTATGGCCGCGCGCGCGACACCATTACCGCGTCCAAGGGCAAGATCGGCTATGCCCGCCTCGACAGCGCGACCGATGTGGCGAAGGTGTCCGTGATCGGCAGCGGCATGCGTAGCCATGCCGGCGTCGCCGCACAGGCGTTCGCGGCGCTGGCGGCGCGCAACATCAACATCCGCGCCATCACCACCTCCGAGATCAAGTTTTCGGTGCTGATCGACGCCGCCTACACCGAACTTGCGGTGCGCACGCTGCACACGCTGTACGGGCTCGACCAGATCTGATCGCCCTGGGGTAATGGATGCGGCCGTAGAATGTCTCTTCCCCCGGATGTGGCCGACGTAGCAGAAATTTCCCTTAGCGACCGCAACATGAGCTGACAGAGACGTTATTTCCTCTGGCAGGCGTTTTGCTTGGCAAAACAAGCCCCGATTGGCTATACGGCCTGACGGGTGGGCTGCCCTGCACTGTGCCACAGATTGACGATCCCGATTCGGCCGGGATGCGATGGTTTGCGGCGGCGGCTTGCGCGGCACCCTATGAATAAAATTGGTGGTTTTGCTTGAGTTTCATGCCAGCTGCCGGCCATCCGGCATGCTGGCCTTTCAGCGGAGGATATCGGCACATGCGGAGCGCGTCGGGAGGCCCCCGCGTCTTGTTGAGACGGCTCCGCGAAACCATGGCGGAACAGGTCTCGGCCCAGGAACGGCTGGACAAGATCGTGGTGCTGATCGCGGCCAACATGGTGGCCGAGGTCTGCTCGACCTACGTGCTGCGCGTCGACAACACGCTCGAGCTCTACGCCACCGAAGGCCTCAACCGCGACGCCGTGCACAGAACGGTGCTGAGCGCCCATGAGGGCCTCGTCGGCCTCGTGGCCAGCGAGGCAACTCCGCTCAACCTGAGCGACGCGCAGACCCATCCGGCGTTCTCGTTCCGCCCGGAGACCGGCGAGGAAATCTATCATTCATTCCTCGGCGTGCCGATCCTGCGCGCCGGCAACACGCTCGGCGTGCTGGTGGTGCAGAACCGCGCCAAGCGCACTTATGTCGAGGAGGAAGTCGAGGCGCTGCAGACCACGGCGATGGTGCTTGCCGAAATGATCGCCTCCGGCGAATTGTCGGCGCTGGCACAGCCCGGCGCCGAGCCGGCGGCACGGCGTTCCCTGCACAAAACCGGCGCAATCCTGTCCGACGGTATCGCCCTTGGCCATGTGGTGCTGCACGAGCCGCGCGTCGTCATCACCAACTACATTGCCGAGGATCTGCCCAAGGAAATCAAGCGGCTGGATACGGCGCTGACGAAATTGCGGGCCGACCTCGACCGCATGCTGGAGCGCGGCGACGTCGCCGAGAGCGGCGAGCACCGCGATGTGCTGGAAGCCTACCGCATGTTCGCCAACGACCACGGCTGGTCGCACAAATTGCGCGAAGCGGTCGCAACCGGACTCACCGCCGAGGCCGCCGTCGAGCGCGTGCAATCCGACACCCGCGCGCGCATGCTGCGCTCGACCGATCCCTATTTGCGCGATCGCCTGCACGACCTCGAAGATCTCGGCCACCGGCTGATGCGCGAGCTGGTCGGACGCGATCACGCGCCCTCGCGCGAACAATTACCCGACAATGCCATCCTGATTGCACGCGCGATGGGTCCCGCCGCGCTGCTCGACTATGATCGCAAGCGCCTGCGCGGGCTGGTGCTGGAAGAAGGCACCGCCAATTCGCACGTCTCGATCGTGGCGCGCGCGCTCGGCATTCCCGCGATCGGCGAAGTCCCGAATGCGGCTGGGATCGCCGATCCCGGCGACGCCATCATCATCGACGGTACCTCGGGCGATATCTATGTCCGCCCGTCGGCCGAGATCGAATCCGCCTATGCCGAGCGGGTACGATTCCGGGCGCGGCGGCAGGCGCAATATCTGGCGCTGCGCGACAAGCCCTGCGTCACCAAGGACGGGCAACCGGTCGAGTTGATGATCAACGCCGGCCTCGCCATCGACCTGCCGCACATCGACGACACCGGTAGCGCCGGCATCGGCCTGTTCCGCACCGAACTACAATTTATGGTCGGCCAGAGCCTGCCGCGTTCGAGCGACCAGCTCGCGCTGTACCGCACGGTGCTGGATGCGGCGGGCTCCAAGCCCGTCACGTTCCGGACGCTCGACATCGGCGGCGACAAGGCGCTGCCCTACATGGAGACCGTGATCGAGGAAAATCCCGCGCTCGGCTGGCGCGCGATCCGGCTCGGGCTCGACCGGCCGGGGCTGTTGCGCAGCCAGATCCGCGCCTTGCTGCGCGCCGGCGGCGGCCGCGCACTGAAGATCATGTTCCCGATGATCTCCGAGGTCGTCGAATTCGATCTCGCCAAGGCGATCGTCGAGCGCGAATTGACCTATCTGCGCCAACACGGCCATGCGCTGCCGGAACGAATCGACATCGGCACCATGGTGGAAGTGCCGGCACTTTTGTATCAGCTCGACGAACTCCTGGCGAAGGTCGACTTCATCTCGGTCGGCTCCAATGACCTGTTCCAGTTCCTGTTTGCGGTCGATCGCGGCAATGCGAAGGTCGCCGAGAGGTTCGACACCATGTCGGCGCCGATCATGCGGGCGTTGCGCGACATCGTGCGCAAGGCCACCGCGGCGAAGAGAGGCGCTTCGCTGTGCGGGGAAATGGCTTCGAAGCCGCTCGGCGCACTGGCGCTGATCGCGCTCGGCTATCGCTCGCTGTCGCTGTCGGCCACCGCGCACGGCCCCGTGAAAGCGATGATCCTCGACCTCGACGCCAAAAAGGCTGAATCGGTGATGATGCCGCTGCTGGACGCCCCGGCTGGCAGCGTGTCGATCCGGCAAAAATTGACGGAATTCGCGGAAGCCGAAGGGTTGCCGTTGTAGCGACGCTCTGTCCCAACAACACCCTGTCTCCTCCGTATCGAGAAATCGCCATGTTGCCCGAAGCCAAACTGGATATCCTGCTTGCCCATCACGCCTCGCTCGAGGCCGAACTGCTGGGCCAGGTCAACTCGGAGAACTACGTCCGGATCACGCGCGAACTCGCCGAGCTCAATCCGCTGATCGACGCCGTCAAGGCCTATCGGGCCACCGTTAGCGAACTAGCCTATACCGAAACGCTGATCGCCGATCCTGCGACGGACGCCGAGATGCGCGGCATGGCGGAAGCCGAGCGCGAGACACTGCGGGCGCACCGCGCGGATCTTGAGCAATCGATCCGTCTGGCGTTGTTGCCCAAAGACGCCATGGACGACCGCAACGTGGTGCTGGAAATCCGTGCCGGCACCGGCGGCGACGAAGCGGCGTTGTTTGCCGGCGACCTGTTTCGCATGTACGAGCGCTTCGCCGGCCTGCAGGGCTGGAAGGTCGAGGTGATCTCCGCCAGCGACGGCACCATGGGCGGTTACAAGGAAATCATTGCCGAGGTACAGGGGCGCGGCGCCTTCGCCAAATTGAAATTCGAATCCGGCGTGCACCGGGTGCAACGCGTACCCGACACCGAAACGCAGGGACGGATCCATACCTCGGCCGCGACGGTGGCGGTGCTACCGGAGGTCGAGGACGTCGATGTCGACATCAAGAACGACGATTTGCGGATCGAAACCATGCGTGCGCAGGGCGCCGGCGGCCAGCACGTCAACAAGACCGAGTCGGCAATCCGCATTACGCACATTCCGACCGGCATCGTGGTGATGATGCAGGACAGCCGCTCGCAGCACAAGAACCGCGCTTCGGCGATGAACATCCTGCGCTCGCGCATCTATGATGCCGAACGCCAGCGCGTCGATGCCGCCCGCTCGGCCGACCGCCGCGAGAAAGTCGGCTCCGGCGACCGGTCCGAGCGCATTCGCACCTATAATTTTCCGCAAGCGCGCGTCACCGATCACCGCATCAACCTGACACTTTACAAATTGCCGCAAGTGATCGCGGGCGAAGCGTTGAGCGAACTGATCGATGCACTGACCACGGAACACCACGCGGCACAGCTCGCAGCCCAGGGCGCCGCGGCGTGAACGGCTTGTTATCCCGGCCGCCGCTGGGGGCCTCCAAATGACCTTCGCCGGACAAACCGTCGAGACCGCGCGGCGCACGCTGACCGCAAGATTAAAATCGGCCGCGATCGATTCGCCGGAACTCGATTCGCGGATGCTGGTCGGTGCGGTGGTCGGCCTCGATCTGACCGGGATGATCGCGGCGGCAGACCGCCGAATCAGTTCCGGCGAATCGGCCCGGCTCGACCGGTTCGCGCGTCGCCGTCTCGCCGGCGAGCCGGTGGCCCGCATTCTCGGTCAATGGGAATTCTGGGGCCTGCCGCTGCAATTGTCGAAAGCGACGCTGGTGCCGCGACCCGACACCGAGACAGTGGTCGAACTGGCGCTGGAAACGTTGGACGCCGACGGCGCCTCGATACGGCCCTTGCGCATTGCCGATCTCGGCACCGGGTCGGGAGCCATTCTGCTGGCGCTGCTATCCGAACTTCGGGCAGCCCACGGGTTCGGCACCGACATCTCCGAATCGGCTTTGCAAATCGCGCAGGCCAACGCCACGCGCCTTGGGCTCGCCGATCGCACGACCTTTGTCGCCTGCAACTATGCCGCGGGTTTGTCCGGTCCGTTCGACCTGATCATATCCAATCCGCCCTACATCAAATCGGCCGAGATCGCGCAACTCGCGCCGGAAGTCCGCGATCACGACCCCCTCGCCGCGCTCGATGGCGGTGCCGACGGGCTCGACGGCTATCGTGCGCTCGTTCCGCAGGCCGCGGGACTGCTGGCACCGGGTGCTGTGCTCATCGTGGAGTCCGGGCAGGGACAAAGCGGGGATATTGAAGCTTTGATGACAGCGACGGGGTTGGTGCCCGAAAGCACCTCAAGGACCGATCTGGCGGGTATCCGCAGGGCGGTCGCGGGACGAAAAATGCCCAGATAAAGTCGGATTTTAACGAAAAAAAACCGCTTGGAATATTCCCCGGGAGCGACTACGTTCCGTTTACAACATCGGTCCAGGGTTGGTGCCTCCGCAATATGCGGGTAGAGACCAGAGTTCTCGAAACGAGAGCCCGCCGATCGAAAGGTTCCAAAACGCAGGTCCAATCGAGCGCAAGAGCCAAAGCTGTGCTGCTCCCGACCGCAAAGTGAACGAAAGCCAGATATTGCGCTTGAATACCTACGCAAGAAACAGTCACGCAAGATGCGCTCTCGCAAGGCTCCTTGGCTTGTTTCGACAGGCTGAATGATTTGGTCCGCTGGCGGAAAGTTCGCCGGCGGTTGGAGAACGCGTCTTTTGCTGAACGCGATGGTTGGCACAATCGATACGACTTCGAACGGCATCATGATTCGGTGCGCCTGAGCGCGTGACGAATCGGTAAAAGCGTCTATCACCACGGCAATTCAACGCTGGTAACTTCAGGGCTGGAATAAAGGCGAGACATGAGAAACGGTCAAAACAACAAGCGGATGCGTAACCGGAACAACAATAATAATAACAACAACAATAACAACCGGCGCGGCCAAAATCCGATGACCCGGGTGTTCGAATCGAACGGGCCTGATATCAAGATCCGCGGCACCGCCTCCCACGTCGCGGAGAAATACGTCCAGCTTGCGCGCGATGCTCGCAGCTCGGGCGACCCGGTCGCGGCGGAGAATTACTACCAGCATGCCGAGCATTATTTCCGCCTGATCGC
>Ga0209069_10001586_pt1 | contig 11645 bp, 6 predicted proteins | sample Str013_2_FD_187202 | JGI IMG/M metagenome (GOLD analysis project Ga0209069, IMG submission 187202) | Freshwater sediment microbial communities in response to fracking from Pennsylvania, USA - Straight Creek_MetaG_SC_2013 (SPAdes) (version 2) | ecosystem: Environmental > Aquatic > Freshwater >...
CGTCAAGTACCGAACGACCGTGAGGTCTCGGCCGTCGCGTCGGCATGCGGACTCGACCTCGATGAGCTGTTGCCACCGCGCGACGTGATCGAGTTCGACGCCGCCGCCCACTACATGCGCGTTGGCTCGGCGTCGGTGTCGATGACCGACGTCCACAACGAGGCCGTGCTCGCCACCTACGTGTCGCTCGTGCGCGAGCAGCGCAACTTGAAGCTCGGTGAGGTGTTCACGTTCCGTCAGCAGGACCTCGACGCGCTGTGCGACGCACTCGATCTCGAGGACGACGATCTTGAGAATCGCCTCGTGCGCGTCACCGGCCTCGATGCCGAGCAGGCCGCCGAGATCCATCGCAAGCTGATGCGTCGCCGCCTGGCGCTGCCGGCCGTCGGGTTGCTGGCGGGATCGTCGATCGGCTTGGTCCGTGCCGCCGATCACAATGGCTCTGCCGCGCCGGCGCCGATCGTTGTCGAGCACAGGGCGCCGCCGCCGTCATCCGATCCGAAGACGTCGATCGCCGTCGCCATCGCCTCGATCGTCGTCACGAACGAGCGAGCGATCGACGCCGCACCAGCTCCGGCACCGGCTCCCGCGCTCGCGACGCCCGCGGCGTCGGTGACGCCCGCCAATGGCGACCAGGGCGTTGAGTTCGGGGCTGCGGCGGCGACAGCCGCCGCGGCGAGCGCGCCGGCATCGACCGAGGTGGCCGCCCCAGATGTCGCGCCGCCCGTGCACAGCGATCAGCCAACCGTAGTGCCTCAGGCGTCGAACACCGCTCGCCGCGTCGCTCTGGTGGATGCCAACAAGGCACCAGCACCGGCACCAGTACCGGTGACCGAAACGAGCTCGGAAGTGGTCGCACCGGTCGTCGCGCCGACGGTGGACGCCTCACCGGCGGTCGTCGTGCCCGTCGAGATCGGCGACGCCGCCGGCGTCGTCAACCTCAACCCGCCGAAGCCCTGACAGTCAGCGTCGGGCGCCGATCTGGGCGCAGCTGGTTGCGAGTTTCGCAACTGGATGCACCCAGATCGATCCACTGCCACTGCCACTGCCACTGCCACTCCCGCGTCGGCCTTGGCCCCGACGCATCAGCGCCGACGGTCGCGCATCCGCTTGTTGATCACCTCGCGTCGCTTTTGCAGATCTCGATAGGTCAACTGCTCGGTCCCCGGGTCGACGCCGAAGCCGGCCTTGACGCCGTCGAGGTCGATCTGGATCGCGTTGTGGTCGATGCCCAGCTCGCGCCCGAGGCGTTCGCCGTGGCGTTGGGCGAAGTGCATCGAGATCGAGGCGATCTCACCGAGCAGGTCGAGGTCGGGAGCCAGCCGGGCGATCGCTCCGTCCAAGAACACCAAGTTCTTGACGTACAGCATCAGTTCCTTCGGCATCCGGGCGCCATAGCCGAGCAACGCCTTGACGACGCGCTGGACCTCGGCGACGAGCTCGTCGGCGGTCAGTGTCGTTGGATCGACCGGCGGCTGGTCCAAGCGCAGGTCACGGATCACGGCGTCGAGGTCGGCATCGGCCGGCAGCGCGCCGAGGTCGCGCAGCGCGACGAGTTGGCCCATCGTGTCGTTCGTCGTCGCGCCGAGCATCAAGCGTAGGAACGCCGTACGCCGGGGCGGGCTGAGGCGGGCCGTGATGCCGAAGTCCAGCAGCGCGGTGCGGCCGTCGGCCATCACGAACAGGTTCCCGCCGTGGAGGTCACCATGGAAGATGCCGTGGATCATCGCGCCCTCCATGAAGGCGATCATCCCGGTGCGGATCACGGCATGGGTATCGATGCCGGCAGCGCGGATGGCAGCGACGTCGTCGAACGCGAACCCTGACAGGCGTTCCATCACCAGCACGCGACGCGTCACGAGATGAGGATGAGGTCGGGGCACCACGTAACCGCGCTGGCCAAGCTCGGCGAGCACCGACGCGACATCGAGCATGTTCGCCGCTTCCAAGCGGAAGTCGAGCTCTTCGGTGATCGTCTCGGCGAACAGCTCGACGAGTGCCGGTGGGTTGGCCAGCGCGGCGACCGGGATCCGTCCGATGAGGTGCGGCGCCAACCACGCCATCGCGCCGAGGTCGCGGCGCACGAGCGTCGAGACCTGCGGCCGTTGGACCTTGACGACGACGTCCTCGCCCGTGCGCAGGCGGGCGGCGTGAACTTGAGCGATCGACGCCGCCGCCAGCGCGGTGCGATCGAACCACTCGAACGTCGACTCGATCGTCGCGCCGAGATCGGCTTCGACGACGGCGCGGACGAGATCGAACGGTTCGGCCGGCACCTGGTCGCGGCACTTCTTGAATTCGTTGACGAGCTCGGCCGGGAACAGGCCCTCGCCCGAGGAGATGATCTGACCAAGCTTGATGTACGTCGAGCCAAGGTCTTCGGCGGCGACGCGCAACCGCCGTGACAGCTCGGCCCGACTGGCGCCCGGTTCGTCGAGGCGGCCGAGGCGGCGACGGACGAACCACGGTGCCAGCGCGGCGACAAGCCGTGCGGTGACCCGAGCGACGCGCGGTCCGGGGGGCAGGCGTGACGGCTTGGTGAGCAGCGGAACCTCGGCCCGGGCGGCGGCCCGCTGGCCGTCGATGGCGGCGAGCCATGTGATCGCGCTGCGATCGAGCACCCACGGTGGATCGTCCGAGAACGCCGCCCAGACGCGGTCGTCGCCCGGCCTGCTCGGCGCGTCGGCCGACATCGGAACGGCCGAGTTTGTGGTCACGGCGACAGATCATCGCACCGCCTTCCGCAAGGCGACGAGCGGGCGGTAGTGTCCGTCGACCGACAAAGGTCACAGCGGCATGCTCCGGGGGGAACCAATGGCCATCACGTTCGATCGCTGGGTCAGTGACAACGATCCCAGCGCACGATTCCCGCTCTACACGCGGGCCAACGTCGGTGAGGTCTTCCCCGACCCGGTGTTCCCGTTCACGCGCTCAGCGACGCTGTTCAACATGTCAGAGATGGGCTGGCGCGACGCCTTCGTGCGGATGGGCGCGTTCGAACTGGAGGAGTTCCGCGACAACGACCTCGACATCATCGGCGTCTTCGGTGGCTACTGCTACCTCAACGCCTCGGTCACTCGGCTGTTCGGCGAGCGCGCCCCGGGCCTGTCGTGGGAGGCGATGGACGCCCAGTTCTTCGGCACGCAGCCGGGCATCCCGCCCTACGTCCAGATGCCGGGCGACGTCCGTCCTGACCTGTCGGAGAAGATCGGCGCCTGGCTCGGCTTCGTGCTCACCGCCGAGAGCCTCCCCGAGCTGGTCGACGATCAGGCCGAGACGAAGCGTCTGCGCGCCGCCCGCCCCGATCTGTCGGCGATGAGCGACGAAGAGCTGCTCGCGCGCGGCGTGCATCTGTACGGCGGTGCCCACATGCGCCACCTGTTCGCCCAGCACCTGCACACGACGTACGCGTCGACGGTGCCGCTTGGCATCCTCGCTGGCATCACCGCCGCCGTCGGTCGGCCCGAGCTGGTCACGGCGTTGATCTCCGGTGTCGGCGACATCGACTCGGCGGCGCCGTCGATGGCGATGTGGGAGCTGTCGCGCCAAGCGCGCCGCTCGAAGACGTTGACGGCGTTGTTCGACGGCGGCAGCGCCGGCCTCAACGATCGGCTCGCGGCCGCGGCGGCAGAGGGCGAGCCCGACGCCCGGGCCTTCGCTGACGCGTTCAACGACTTCCTCTACGAGTTCGGCTCGCGGGGGCCGAACGAGTGGGACTCGGCCCGCCCGACGTGGGAGACGCACCCGGCGATCGCCCTTGCCGCCATCGATCGGATGCGGCTCGTCGACGACTCGGCCGATCCCAGCGGCCATCAGAAGGTCCTCGCCGATGGGCGGCCGGCGGCACTGGCCGAGATGCGGGCGATCTTGGACGCGGCCGGCGTCGACGACGAGACCAAGACGCAGTTCGAGATGGCGTACGCCGCCGGGTCGGTGTGGCTGCCCGGTCGAGAGCGCAGCAAGACGAACTGCGTGCGCCAGGTGCAAGAGGTCCGCGTCGCGATGCGCGAGCTCGGGCGGCGGATGGTCGAGCGCGGTCACTTCGAAGCGGTCGAAGACTTCGCCTTCCTCTTCGTCGACGAGTTCCCGGCGTTCTTCGCTGATCCGCCGTCGTTCAAGGCGAGGATCGCCGAACGCAAGGGGCAATGGAACGAGCTGGCGGCGCACGACCCGCAGTTCTTGTTCAACGAGCAGCCCGACTTCCCCGCGGCATGGACGCGCAAGGACGCCGTCCACTACGAGCAGCTCGCTACCGGCGACGTGCTCGCCGGCACGCCCGCTTGCGTCGGTGTTGCCGAGGGCATCGCTCGCGTCGTGCTCGATTCCAACGACCCGACCGCGCTCGGGCCCGGCGAGATCCTGATCGCGCCGTTCACCGATCCGTCCTGGACACCGCTGTTCGTGCCCGCCGCCGGCGTCGTCGTCGACGTCGGCGCGCCGATGTCGCACGCTGTCATCGTCAGCCGCGAGTTGGGGATCCCGTGCGTGGTCTCGGCGACGGGCGCCACGAAGCGGATCCCCGACGGTGCCAAGATCCGCGTCGACGGCACGAGCGGCACCGTGACCATCCTGTAGAAGGAGCGCACATGGCGGTAACTGGCGATCGTTGGATCACGGATTGGCCGGTGTGCGAGCGCTTCCCGCTGTACACGCGGGCCAACGCTGGCGAAGTGATGCCCGACCCCGCCAGCCCGCTGGCGTGGACACTGGTGTGGGAACCGGCACTGCTCGCCGGCTGGGTCGACTGCGCCCTCGACGTCGGCTTCGTCACCCGCGCCGAGATGCCGCATGACGATGTCGTCGGTAGCTTCGGCGGCTACCTCTACATCAACGCCAGTGCGACGCGGCTGTTCGGCGTGCGCGGCCCTGGGTTGACGCCAGAGATGATCGACTACACGTACTTCGGCGAGCATCCCGACGTTCCGCCCTACGAGCCAGAGCCGTGGCATGAGAGTGAAGCAGCCACTGCTGCGATCACTGCGTGGATGGGCGCGGTCGTGGCTGCCGACGATCTGCCCGTGCTGCGCGTCGAGCGCGACAAGGCAGCGGCGGCGAGAGCATCGCGGCCTGACCTGACGACGCTCGCCGACGAGCAGCTCATCGATCATGCCCGTTCGTTCCTGCCGCTGCTGCGCGAGTTGTTCGCCCGCCACATCGACATCACTGCCGGCGCCTCGATCGGGCCCGGGATCTTGGCTGGCGTGGCCGAGGCGCTCGGCGATCCGTCGATGCCGATGCGGCTCGTGTCGAGCGTCGGCGATGTCGATTCGGCCGCGCCCAGCCAGGCGATGTGGGAGATCTCGCGCCTCGTGCGGGCCAGCCCGGCGTTGACGGCGATCTTCGATGACGTCGCCGCGTCGGGCGTTGGCTTCGACGCCCTCATCGAGCGGGTCCGGGCGTCCAACGATCCAAAGGCGGCTACCGCCCGCAACGCCTTCCGCGCCCTGATTGAGCAGTACGGATCGCGCGGTCCGAACGAATGGGACATCCGTTCGGAGGTGTGGGAGACGAAGCCGGCGCTCGTCGTCGCGCTCATCGATCGGATGCGTCATCAGGGCGATGACGACGGGCCGCTGGTGCGCAGCGCGATGCGTGCCGCCGACCGCACGGCGCTCACCGAGCACGTCGAAGCGGCACTGGCATCGCAGCCCGATGCGCTCGCCCAGTTCCAGGCCGGCCTGCGCTCGTCGCACGTCTACCTGGCGGGCCGCGAGCGTTCGAAGACGACGATCATCCGCGTCCTGCATGAGGTGCGGATGGCGGTGCGCGAGCTTGGGGCGCGTCACGGCTACTCGCTGTCCGGCATCACGATGCTTCTCGCCGACGAGATCGACGCCTTCCTCACCGATCCGTCCGAGTTTCGGGCCCGGTTGGCGAGCCGCGAGCAGCAGTACTTGGAGCTCTACGACTTGGACCCGCCGTTCATCGTCAACAAGGTCGTGCCGCCGCTCAGTGAGTGGCCGCGCCGATCGGCGAGCACCATCGCCAAAGCAGTCGTCGGCGAGGTGTTGACCGGAGTGCCCGGTTGTCCCGGTGTCGCAACTGGCCGGGCGCGGGTGATCCTCGATCCCGCCGATCCGAGCGCGCTTGATCCCGGTGACGTGCTCGTCGCGCCGATCACCGATCCGGCGTGGACGCCGCTGTTCGTGCCGGCCGCGGCCGTCATCGTCGATGTCGGCGCGCAGGTCAGCCACGCGGTGATCGTCAGCCGCGAGCTGGGCATCCCGTGCGTCGTCAGCGTGACCGACGCGACGCGGCGCATCCCCGATGGCGCCTTGATCCGCGTCGACGGCGGCACCGGAACCGTGACCATCGTCGAGTTGGCTTGATGATCAGCGATCCGACGGCACCGCGAAGTCGATGACCGTCGATCGCTGGCCGACGAATGCGGACGGCGCGTCGCGTCCCGGAACGTTGTCGCGCCGCGCCGCGGCGTCGTTGCTTCCTCGTCCGGCGACGCCGCTCGGAGCGACGTTGCTGTGGGGTCGGGCGGTGCTGCCGGGATGGTCGGATGCGTTGACGCGCCTGGCCGGCACTGATCCGGCGGTGATGGCGATGTCGTCGATGATGGCGACGGCGAACGCGTTGGAGTCGCTCCCGATGATCGCTTCCGCACCGCTCGGCAGCTTCGTCAATGGCTACTTGTACCTCGATGACGATGCGATCTCGCTCGTCACCGCTATCGGTGACGCCGGCTACCAACGTCATCTTGCCTGGGTGCTGGGAACACAAGACTGGCCGGGCCTTGCCGTCAGCACGGCGGTGGCGTCGCGCGCCCGAGCAACCCGACCGAAGCTGCCGGAGTCACTCGACATCGAGTTGCACGAACGCGTCGACGCCCTCGTTCGCCAACTTCGATCGATCGTCACCGATCACATCGTCGTCAGCGAGGCGCTGAAGACGGCGATCAGCGTGCTCGATGCGACGCGAGCTGGTCTGCGCGACTACGTCGGTGCCGCCGATGCCCTCGAAACGCTCGAGCCGGCGCATCGGGCGTGGGACTTGTCGCGCACCGTGCGAGCATCGGCGGTGCTGACGACGATCTTCGACGAAGGAGTCGCCGGTCTCGACGACCGTTTGGAAGCGAGGGTCGACGAACCCGACGTCCGTGCTTTCCGGCAGGCGTTGACTTGGCTCGTCGAGCGGTACGGGGGGCTCGGTGGGAATGGCTGGGACCTCGAGGCACCAACGTGGGAACAGCGGCCAGAGCTCGCGCTGCGCGCCGTCGCCTCGTTGCGCGTCCACGATGACACCGCCGATCCGCGCCGTCGCCAGGCCGAGCATCGCGCCGGGCGCGATGTCGCGTTGGCTGACTCGCTGATCGCGCTGACCGGTGCCCCCGAGAGCCTCGCCCGAGCGAACGCGGCCCGAGCGGCTGTCTCTCGCTTCCTCGGCTGGCGATCGCGAACGCGTCTCAACTGCCTCACGCTCGTCGCCGAGTTGCGGATGGTCTTCGGCGAGCTCGGCCAACGGTGGTCGGCTGCCGGTCTGCTGCACGACTCGACGCACGTGCTGATGCTGGAAGGTGACGAGTTGCGCGAGGTGCTCGACGATCCGGGCGCGTTCTCGCTCGTCGCCGCCGATCGTCACGAGCTGTGGCGCGCCCTGGCGACGCACGAGCCGGTTGCATCGATCCACGCCGGCGACGCGTTGCCGGTGGCCGAGGCGGTGCCGCAACGCTTGGCGGCGCGCTCGCGCGGTCGGCGGGCGCGAACGGTGATCGGCATTCCCGGCAGCGCCGGCACAGCGTCCGGTCCAAGTCGCGTCCTGCACGACGTCTTCGACGCCACCAACCTTGGGCGCGGCGACGTCGTCGTCGTCGCCGATGCCGATCCCGCATGGGTCCCCGCGCTGATCGGTGCGGCCGGTGTGATCGTCGAGTGCGGCGGCTGGGCCGGGCACGCCATCGTCGCCTGCCGCGAGCTCGGTGTGCCCTGCGTCGCCGGCGTCGACCATGTGACGCGCACCGTTCGCGATGGCACGATCCTCGAGCTCGACGGCACCGCCGGCACCGTCCGATTCGTGTGAGGTTTCGAACTCACTCACTCGCCGTTCGACTGCGGGCTCGTCGTCCGCTTCGCCTTCTCCTCGCGCCGCGTGTGCCTCGTCGCTGGCGCTTCCCTCGGCACCTTGCGCTCGCCGTCGGGGTACCGTTCTTGGGGGGACAACTGGGGGAGGCAGTGTGCTGCAGGGGTATCGCGTCGTAGAGCTAGCGATCTGGGTGGCGGGGCCGGCGTCGGGTGGGTTGATGGCCGACTGGGGCGCCGATGTGATCAAGGTCGAGTCGCCTGACGGCGATCCCTGCCGGCGCGTGTTCGGCGCCCTTGGTCTCGCCGATCAGCGCGGCGTGCCGCCGTTCGAGCTCGACAACCGCGGCAAGCGCTCGGTCGTGCTCGATCTGACCACGCCGGCTGGGCGCGAAGCGATGGACGCGCTGCTGGCCGAGGCCGACGTGTTCCTCACCAACCTCCGTCCCAACGCGCTGGCGCGCCTCGGCCTCGATCCCGCGTCGGTGTGCGCGCGGTTCGACCGTCTCGTCTACGGCGCGGTGACGGGCTACGGCATGGAAGGCCCGGACGCGAACCGCCCTGGCTACGACGTCGGCGCGTTCTGGGCTCGAGCCGGTCACGCGCACTCGATCGTGCCGCCCGACGAGATGCCGCCGGCACCGCGCTCGGCCGTCGGCGATCACACGACGGCGATCACGATCACCGCCGCGATCCTGGCGAAGTTGCTCGAACGAGAACGCACTGGCCGAGGTGGTCTCGTGCAGACGTCGTTGCTGCGCACCGGGATCTACACGTTGGGTTGGGACATCGGTGTCCAGCTCCGGTTTGGTCGGCGCGAAACGACGCGCCCGCGCCAACGCAGCCGCGGTCCGTTGTTGAACTGCTATCGCGCCGCCGATGGTCGCGGCTTCTGGTTGATCGGTCTCGAGGCTGATCGCCACTGGCCCGGCCTCGTCGCCGCGCTGGCACGGCCCGACCTTGCCGCAGACGAGCGCTTCGTCGGCGCGCGAGACCGGCTCGTCAACTCCGAGGCGCTGATCGTCATCCTCGACGAGGTTTTCGCCGCCCGCCCGATGGCAGAGTGGTGCGAACGGTTCGACACGCATGACGTGTGGTGGGCGCCGATCAACTCGATACCCGATGTCATCGCCGACGAGCAGGCCATCGCCGCCGGCGCGTTCGTCGACATGACGCCGCGCCCCGGCGAAGCGGCGTACCGAGCGGTTGCGAGCCCGGTCGACTCGGACGGCATGGTCCTCGCTCCCGGTCCGGTGCCGGCGCTCGGCGAGCACACCGACGATGTGTTGCGCGAGTTCGGCATCGAGATGCGCTGAGTCGATCGCGGGACTCGCGAGGGCGGGATCCCTGGACGGCAGGGACCCCACACCTCGCGAGCGGGATCGCTGACGCGGGCGGTTCAGCGATCCCGGTTCGGTTCCGCACGCCATCCGTGTGCATGGGCTGACGGGCGGAGAGAATGGTGCGTGAGCGCTCGGGCCGCGCACGCCTCCGTCACCATGAAGCAGGCTGGATCGTCGCGCCAGTGTCCGAATGGACTAGTACCACGAGTTGTGGTTGATGAGGTATTTCGAAGGAGGAGCGCACACACTGTTGGGGCGTGACTGGAGCTCTCCCACCGCCTGACATGTCGCCCGCTTCACCGTTCGCCCGGTTCGAAGCGGCCGCGGCGCGCGTTCGCTTGCCTGACACACCATCGGCCAATCGCGCCATGCTGATGGTTGCGTTCGACGCATGGGCAGCCGAGCGGCGCGGACCCAACCTCGTGCAGCGGTTGGTGGCGTCGCTGACCTTCGACGGTTTCGCCGGGCCCGCCGTTGCCGGCGCTCGCGGCGGTGCGACGGGGACCGATCGGCAGTTGCTGTTCGGCACCGACGTCGCCGACGTCGCCTTCCACATCCTGCCGGGCAAGGCCGGGACGATGGTCCTCGATGGGCAGGTCCTGCTCGTCGATGACGAGGCCGATGCCGATGCAGATGTGGCATTGGTTGCCGTCGATGATGGCGGCGAGGTCAGCGCCGTCGTTGCCACCGATGTGGAGGGCCAATTTCGACTCGAAGGCATCGCCGCCGGTTCGTACCTGATGCGCATCGACCTTGGCAACGTTCAGCTCGATGTCGGACCGTTCGAGGTGACGTCACCCTGATGGCCGCTTCTGCCCGGCAGCACGACGAGGCGATGTCCTCGATCGACGCCCTTGGCAGCACCGCGCCCGCGATGGCGGACAGCGACAGCGATGCGGAGGCGCGCCTCGATGCCGCCGGCGAGCTGATCGCCGACGACCCCGGTCGCGCTGAGGCCGAGATCGAGGGGTGCCGCGCTTGGTTCGCCGCGCACGGTCCCGTCGTGTTGCAGCACCGCGCCACGTACCTGCTCGCCCAAGCTCTCGTCGCCCAAGGCCGGCTCGAAGAGGCCATCCCGCTCATCGACGCCGCCCGCGACGGCTTCGAAGCCTGCGGCGAACGCGTCCTCGCCCTGCGCACGAACCTCGGCCGGTCCCATCCGCTCGTCGAGCTCCGTCGCCTCGACGAGGCGATGGTCGCCAACCTGGCGCTGATCGCAGGGCTGGACCAACTCGCTAGCCGGGGCATTGACATACCCGATTGCGCGCGGCTGTACGCGGGAGCACATCAGAACATCGGGCTGATCAGCTTCCACGCTGGTCGGGCGAAATCCGCGCTGGAATCGTTTGACCTAGCGATGTCGTACCTCGCCGGTCCGGACTACGACGGTTATGCCGCGGCGACCTTGCTCAATCGAGCTCGGGCCCTGATGGCGCTCGGTCGCGTCGCTGAGGCGACGATGGACCTTGAGCGATCGGTGGCATCGCTCGAACATCTCGGGTTGCGAGCCGATCTGGCTGACACGATGGCCAAGCTGGCCGAGGCGCAGATCCTGACCGGTGACTACTCGGCCGCGGTTCAAACGGTGAGCCGCGCTGGCGAGATCCTCCGAGCGATAGACGCGCCGTTCCATCGCCACGAGCACTCAATGATCGCGGGGCAGGCGTACCTCGCGCTGAACCTCAACCAGGAGTCGATCGACGCCTTTCGCGAAGCGCAGAAGTGGCTGCGAGACGCTGGGCTTGATGCCATCGAAGCACTGGCGACGTGGGGCATCGGATTGGCCCTCGCTGCGCTTGGACATCACCGACAAGCTCGCGACGAGTTCAACGCTGCAGCGGCACTGTTCCGGTCGACGGGGCAGACGAGCTGGTTGGCGAGGACGCTTCTCGAGCACGCCCGTGCCTTGGATGCGCTCGGCGAGCGCGCCATGGCCTTGGACAGCGCGCATGAGGCGTTGGCGCTCGCCACAAAGGCATCAGCGCTCGTTGAGGTCGCGCGTGGCCACTTGGTTTGCGCCGACCTTGGCGATGAGCCAGAAGCGCGCCGACGGGCGTCGGTCGATGTCGCTCGCCGGCTTGGTCTCGCCCCCGTCCTACTTGCGTCGCTCCACGCATCCGGGCGGCAGCTACTCGCAGTAGGCGACACAAACGGCGCTCGTGTGTTGCTCGACGAGGCAATGGACTTGATTGAACAACAGCGGTCACAGCTTCATCACGAGACCTTGCTCGGATCATTCGCCCACGACAAGCGCGCCGTGTACACGGACCTCGTC
>Ga0209069_10001587_pt1 | contig 11643 bp, 10 predicted proteins | sample Str013_2_FD_187202 | JGI IMG/M metagenome (GOLD analysis project Ga0209069, IMG submission 187202) | Freshwater sediment microbial communities in response to fracking from Pennsylvania, USA - Straight Creek_MetaG_SC_2013 (SPAdes) (version 2) | ecosystem: Environmental > Aquatic > Freshwater >...
GCCATTACTGACGCCAAGACTGGCCAACCCTGTCCGCCAACAGCTCAGTTCGCGTTGCGCGAAGCGCAGGCACTGGCACACAACATCCACGCGAGTGTCCGTGGACATATGCTCAAGCCGTTCCATTTCGACGCACTGGGGGCACTTTGTGTTGTTGGTCACCACACCGCCTGTGCAGAGATCAAAGGCTTGCGTTTCTCTGGGCTGTTTGCCTGGTTTCTCTGGCGTGGCATTTATGTCGCCAAGCTTCCCAGCCTCGAACGCAAAGTGCGGGTCTTGGTCGACTGGATCGTCGAACTCTTCTTCCCGCGCGATATTGTCCAAACGCTGGAGTTTGACCGCCCCACGACAGCATCCAACGTAGCCGTGGTCACGCCGTCATCCGTACAACCAGAACAACCGGTGCATCTCGCAGTCCACTCACACCATGCATAAGCTTGTGGAGTTATCCTATGTCTCGTCCATTTCTCACACACAGTGTTGTTTGCCTTATCGTCGGTGGTCTCGGTGGCGTCGCTGCGGCTGTCGTTGGCCTGGGTTCATCGCAGACGGCAATTGTCCTCGGTATGTTGTACGGGCTTGGATTTGCCCTCCTCGCGTCTCCTCGCGCAACTACCCCAGGTGCTGGATTGCTCTGGGGGTTAGCGTATGCCTTGCTGTTGTGGCTCGCGAATCCTGGATCATTCAGTGTCATGACAGCAGCAAGCGCCGATGCCATGCTCGACTCCCTTCGTGCTCGTTTCCCCGCCTTAGTCGGATACCTGCTCTGTTTTGGTATGCCGCTAGGGATTGCACTGGGAACTCTCAGAGGGCTGGAGACACAACGAGGCACAACGCCGTTTAGTCTCGCTCGTGCCCTGAGCGTCGGCGGTCTCGCTGGCCTTATTGGTGGCTGGGCGTTCGGCAAGTGGATGGCGCAGGTCGACTTTTATGTGGTGATTGCCGGTTTGGTGAACTCCACGTCCCACAGCGTTGGTGTCACGATTCACTTTCTGTTTGCATTGATCATCGGCGCCAGCTTCGGCGTCTTGTTCCAGCGTGACATCCGTGGCTACGGTTCGAGTCTCGGCTGGGGACTGGGGTATGGAGTGTTCTGGTGGTTTCTTGGCCCACTGACGATGCTGCCTCTTTTTCAAGGGGCTCCCATAGACTGGTCATATGCGCACGGCGCAGAACTCTTCGGCTCCCTGATTGGTCACATTGTCTATGGGGTGATCGTTGGCGTGTTGTATGCTGCCGTCGATCGCTTATGGGTAGGATTTTTCATCGAATCTGATCCGCTCAATCGTCAGCCTGAAGGGACTGGCGCACGAACGTTACGGTCGCTGGGTTGGGGTCTTGTCGCCAGTCTCATTGGCGGCGTGCTGTTTAGCGTGATTATGGCTGCGACTGGTGCCTTATCCCGCATTGCCAGCCTTGTCGGCAGCTCCTCGCCAGTGCTGGGCTTTGTCATTCATCTGTGTATCAGTCTGCCGATCGGTGTGAGCTACGGCATTCTGTTTCAGCGTGAGTCGCCGACGGTCGGTGCCGGTGTCATCTGGGGGATGCTCTATGGCATGGTCTGGTGGTTCTTCGGACCGCTCACGCTCTTTCCGGTCTTGCTCGGCGGTTCCTTCTCCTGGACGCTGGCTGCTGCAAGTGCCGCGCTGCCAGAGCTGGTTGGTCACCTTCTCTACGGGGCTACGACGGCTTTAGTATTCTTGTTCCTGGAACGGCGGCATGATGAGTGGTTGTTGATTGACCCCCGCGTCGCCGCACGCGAAGCGTTGTTGCGTCGTCCCATTGGCACACCAGCCCCTGCGTTGTGGTTTTTCGTGTTGACATTGGGCGTGGCATTACCCATTATCCTGGGATAACCCTCGTGACAATAACGTGTTGTGAATGTATCGCCTTGTTGCCAAGATATTTTGCCAAAGAAATATCCGCACGGCAGCGCGCGTACTGTCGATGGCATCTCGGCTGGTGTATAGACTGTACGCGGTATCAACAGAGCTACCAGACCACCATCGCGCTCAGCAAAGCCGCGTTTGCCGAATCGGCAACACCGGTTCTATCCGCGGCGCTTAACGAAGAATTCATACAAACCCTGCTTTCCACCTGTGCGATAAGGAGATAGGCTTCCCCAACACCTTTGTCGCCATGCGTTCCCTTCGTTGTTGCCTCGCAGGCTCAGGGCGCATAGGAATCCAACCATTCCCCTCCCCGTTCCCGTCTTCAGAGCTTGCAGAAAGGACCATCGTATGGCTCTAGACCATCGCGGTCAGGCCGTGATAATTTCGCTCGCCGTGACCACGCCACGTGTTCCCTCAACCCCCGTACCGCACGTCGCGCATGAGGAAGCCGCGCTCCTGCGTGAACTGCGAGCCGGTGATCAAGCCGCCTACGAAACACTGGTACGTACCTATAGCGGTCGGCTTCTGGCCGTCACGCGTCGGTATCTGCACAACGAGGAGGATGCACGGGACACAGTGCAGGACACGTTTCTGTCCGCGTTTCGTGCGCTGCCCACCTTCACTGAAGGGTCATTGCTATCGACGTGGCTCCACCGTATCGCGATCAATGCCGCATTGATGAAATTGCGCACGCGCAAACGGCGACCAGAAGACTCGATTGAAGACTTGCTGCCAAAGTTCATCGAAGACGGACATCGCGAAGATGGGCATCGTGGCAATCCTATGCGCCCGTGGAAGGAACCCGAAGGACTGCTGCAACAGCACGAGACCCGAACGGTCGTGCGAGCAAGTATTGATCGCTTACCAGAGACCTATCGCACGGTGTTGCTGCTACGAGATATTGAAGGGCTCGATACGGAAGAAGTCGCGCAGATGCTCGATATCAGTCCGAATGCGGTCAAGATTCGACTCCACCGGGCGCGACAAGCGCTCCGGACGCTCCTCGATCCCCACTTCCGTGAAGATGTCGCCTGACACAGAGGAACCTGCATGACCTGTCGTGAATTTATCGAATTTCTGTGGCGGTATGTTGAAGACGATCTCCGTCCAGAAGAACGGGCGCAGTTTGAGGACCATCTCGCCAAGTGTCCCCATTGTGTGAAGTACTTGCAGAGCTATCGCGAGACCGTCCGTGCTGGTCAGGTGGTATTCCGCGAGCTTGAAGATGTCGTGCCAGTGGAGGTGCCGGAAGATCTCGTCCAAGCGATTCTTGCCGCACGCACGAAGGCAGCATAATCGGCACCTCCGGTCCGGTATGCTGAAACTGCTTATCGGCATAACTCTCGGTGTCGTGTGCGCTTGTCGATCTTCAGATGCCACAGCAGTAGGGCACGTTTCATAGAGGGGCAACGTGCATCGACAAGGTCGTGATTGAAATACGAGAGCTACGTTTGGGGAGCGATGCGAGTGGGAGCGGGGATATTGATGGGGAACGAAGGAATGGGCAGACCTCGGTTGTTCTCGAAGTCTGCCCTGGGCATGCCTACTTGGGAACGTTGACTTCGATGGCTTTACCACCTTTGTCTTTGCACTCTTTAGCACTGGTATCGACCCAGCCTTGCCCTTTGCACGAGTTCTGCCCTTTGCAGCCATGTCCCCCACCGGAGCAACTCCCTGTCCCTTTACATGAGTTGATACCAGCGCAGTGGACGACATCACCACCAGTCTTATCTGCAGCACGCGCTGTGAGTGTGCCGCTAGCCAACAACGTTGCCACTGCACTCGCCACCATAATCCCTTTACCAAAAGCGTTCATTGTTCGTTCTCCTTTTGTTCATTTGCGTGTTGTTCGCTGTTGATCGTTGCTGTCACCTTGTAGGGTCGTCGTTTGTCTTCTTCTCTTGTAGACCATCTGTCTCTCCATTTGCCAGGTATCCTCCTTTCTCCGTACTGCTGCCGTTACAGCAGAGCGCGTTGACTCGATTACCTACTTCTTGGTTTGCTTGGACGCGTCAGCGGTTGCGAAGATATTCACGTCGATCGTTCCGTCGGTCGCCACGACGCTGGCGAGTTGTTGTACACGCGCAAGCCAGCCCGCAGTGTTCTTGGGGCTGATGCCGTAGCGTTCCCGGTCGAAATGCTCGACCCGCGCTCGGATGCGGAGGGTACGTGGATCTCCGGGCGCACTCGCGGGGAGTGAGATCACGGTACCGGTGAGATGTTCCGCGCCGCCGTCGTCACGCTTGCGCCCACAGATGGTAAACGTGCCATCAGCAGTGAAGGTCACTGGCTTCTTCTCCTCCAACGCCGCGGGCAGTTTCACGCCCGGCACATCTAATTCAAAGGTACATTTCTCTGGGGCGCTCTTCTTATTGGTGGCCCATTGTTGGAAATGATCGGTCTTGGTGTCGTCATTATCGACCCGGACACTTTTCAACGGGACTGAACATTTAGCGTGTCCTTCCAATTTGCCCTCATCTACCGCCACTGTACAGCTAATGCCAGAGGTAACCGCCATGATCCGTTCACCCAATGACGCATCAAAGATGGCGCTAAAGGTATTGTTGCCCGCTTCTGGGTCCACCGTGAAATTGGCAGTCTCTGCCCGTAGCGGTTGTGAGGATACGATGAATAACGTAGCAGCGGACAGTCCCACTCTGAAAAGACGATGACGCATATCCTGTTCTCCTTCTGTTGTTCTTTATTGCAGTGGTGCCCCGTGCGATCTCACCACCGGTTGCTGCGTATGTAGATGTCAGACGCACTGAAACGTTTCATACGCCGTCTTTGCTGGTCATCGTGTCATTGTATGAAACACGAGCTGAGGAAGAGAATTGCTGACTGCTTTCACAGAACGCACTCACAAACAGTGGATGAGACGATGCAAAATACCATTGGACCCCTTACGGCAGAGCGCCATCACTGAAACTTTCCCGCACACCCGCCATCCAACGTGCCACAAGGAGGAACGAGATATGCAAGATAGGATTGTTTTCCCAACAATTGTGGCGACCCTGTGTACAGCGATAGTCGCTGTCACCAGTCAGGCGCAGGTGATCGATAAGAAGGTACTCTCACTGGCTGCAGCAAAACAGATTGCCGCAGCAGCGGAAGCGGACGCTAAGGCCAAGAACGCCCGGGTGGTCATTGCCGTCGTGGACGATGGTGGCAATCTGCTTGTTCTCCAACGACTCGACGACACGCAAGTCGCCAGCGTCGAGGTCGCTATGGGCAAGGCCCGCACCGCAGCAATCTTCCGTCGCCCAAGTCGAGAATTCGAAGAACAGGTCAAAAATGGACGTATTGCAGCATTGGCGCTTCCTGGAGCGACCCCACTCCAAGGGGGCATCCCCATTGTCTTTGACAACAAGGTCATCGGTGCGATCGGCGTGAGTGGCGAGAGTCCTGCTCAAGATGAAGAGATCGCTATCGCAGGCGCCAACGCGGCAAAAGAGTTCGCTGTCGAAGTGATGGGAACACCGCCTGCAAAAGTCTCGTACTTTTCCAAACAGCAAGTGACTGATGCTTTCGCCAAGGGAGCGGTCCTCTTCAATGGCAGTGACAAGTATATGGTCCACACGAGTCGCCGAGATCAGGCAGGGATCGCAGAAGTCCATACCAAAGACGCTGACATCATCTATGTTCAAGACGGCTCGGCGACGTTTGTCACTGGTGGTACGGTCGTCGATCCCAAGCCGACTGACCCCAACGAAATCCGCGGGAAGGAAATTACTGGTGGTGAGACCCGTACAATCACCAAGGGTGATGTCATTATTGTCCCGGCTGGGACTCCGCACTGGTTCAAAGACGTACCTGCACCGATGACGTATTACGTGGTGAAAGCACGCTAGCCAGGGAGGAAACACGACATGCAGCTCAGAACACTTATTGCCGTCACTCTCGGCATTGCCACCGCTTGGGCTTCACCTCTGGTGCTCGCCCAAGTCACCACTGACGCACCGGTCAACGGTCGTCCCAGTGCCATCATTAACCTCGCGACCGAACAGGGAGTAAAGCTCGTCAAAGGGCAATGGCGGTATAGTGAGGCCAACATCGTTGAGGTTGACCATCACAGTGTTGGAGCGGACCTGCGTCCGTCAGGGCCGCCGAATCGGACCCATGATATTATGCCACACGCTGGGGCCACAGATTTTGACGACTCCAAATGGGAGATGCTTGCGCCAACACAACTGGAAGCGCGCAAGTCTACCGGTCGGCTTTGCTTCAACTGGTATCGCATCACCATTACGATTCCACACAAGATCGGGAGTTTTGATCCCACCGGGTCCACCGCTATTTTTGAGTTGGTCATCGACGACTACGCGGAAATTTGGGTGAATGGCAAACTCCCGACTGTGCTGGGACAAACTGGCGGAGCGTTGGTGAAAGGGTTCAATGCCCCGAACCGCGTCGTCCTCGGACGGAACCTCAACCCTGGCCAGCAATTTCAGATTGCCGTCTTCGGCATGAACGCACCAGTGTCCAATCCACCCGGCAACTTCATCTGGATTCGCTCAGCAACGCTGGACTTCTATACCGCTGAGCACGCCTACGCACCGCAAGCGTTCGTTCCTGAGATTGTGAAGAAAGACCCCGCTCTCGACGCGATCATTCCTGCTAATGCCAAGCTGGAGAAACTGGCGACCGGCTTTCTCTTCACCGAAGGCCCAGTCTGGGTCCCCACTCCAGAGGCATCACCAGGATACCTCCTCTTCAGTGATCCCAACGCCAACACCATCTACCGCTGGTCACAAGATGGGCAGGTCTCCGTCTACAAGACCAAAAGTGGATATACCGGCTTTGATGTCGGCGACTACAATCAACCTGGGTCCAACGGATTGACGCTTGATCGTGAAGGACGCGTCACGATCAATGAACATGGTAATCGACGTATCACACGGTTAGAGAAAACTGGGTTCCTGACCGTGCTTGCCGACACATACGAAGGCAAGCGTCTGAACAGCCCTAACGACCTGGTGTACCGCTCGGACGGTGCGCTCTTCTTTACGGACCCACCGTTTGGCTTGCCCAAGTTTTATGAGGACCCACGCAAAGAGTTACCCTACAGTGGGGTCTTCGCGCTGATCAATGGAAAATTACAGCTTGTGAGTAACGACCTGAAGGGTCCCAATGGGATCGCGTTCTCACCGGATGAAAAATATCTGTACATCGGCAACTGGGACCCAGCAAAGAAGATCATCATGCGCTATGAAGTCAACGCTGAGGGAACCGCCACCAACGGCAAAGTCTTTTTCGACATGACCAGTGCACCGGGAGAAGATGCGCTTGACGGCATCAAAGTTGATCAGCAGGGACATCTCTACGTCTCTGGCCCTGGAGGACTGTGGATTCTGTCGCCCGAGGGAAAACATCTCGGCACCCTCAAAGGCCCTGAGCATCCGCATAATCTGGCCTGGGGTGACGACGATGGCAAAACGCTCTACCTGGCCGCACAAACGAGCATCTACCGCATCCGCCTGAACATTCCGGGAATCCGACCGACTGCAGGAACCAAGTAACGAAGATCTGACACCACAACGTACATAGAAATGGAGAACAACATGAAACTCGCAGGAAAAATCGCCTTGATCACTGGGAGTAGCCAAGGCATTGATCGTGCCATCGCCGAAAGATTTGCCCAAGAAGGCGCCGACGTGGTTATCAACTACAACCGCACCCCTGGTGGTGCAGAAGAGGCATTGCGCAGCGTTGAAGCAGCAGGTCGGCGCGGCCGCGTGGTCAAAGCCGATCTGTCCAATACAACGGAAGTCCGGAACCTCATCGCCACGGGCATCGAACACTTTGGGCGACTGGACATTCTCGTGAATAACGCCGGGATCGAAACCCATGCACCCTTCTGGGAGGTGACGGAGGAGGATTATGATCGCGTGCTCAACGTCAACCTGAAAGGTGTCTTCTTCGCTACCCAGGCAATTGTCCGGCATTTCATGGCGACCAAACGCCCCGGCAAGATCATCAACATCAGCTCGGTGCACGAGGACCTCCCCTTCCCTAATTTCGCGGCCTACTGCGCCAGCAAAGGTGGCCTCAAAATGCTCACCCGCACTCTCAGTGTTGAGTTGGGACCGTTTGGCATCACCATCAACTCGATTGCCCCAGGCGCGATTGAAACGCCGATCAACACGAAGCTCCTCAATGATCCACAGAAACTCGGAGCGCTGCTGATGCAGATCCCGCTCGCACGGTTAGGGAAGCCCAATGATGTCTCTGGGCTGGCGACGTTTCTCGCTTCATCTGACGCCGATTATGTCACCGGTTCCACGTATTTCGTCGATGGTGGGCTGACTTGGAATTACCAAGAGCAGTAGAACAAGCAGACATACACCGTGTGATAGCTCTGCGGTCTACTCTAGGACAGGATCTTGTAGCGATGGATCACACACATGCGACCATGTTGGTACCGTCGTCCCGTGCGCGCTCGCGTTGGGCAGTGTCCGCGTGTTTCTTCATCAACGGCGCAGTACTCGCCAGTTGGGTACCGCACATCCCTGCAGTCAAGGCTCGGCACGCAATCAGTGATGGGCAGCTTGGTCTTGTACTCCTCGCAATGGCTGTTGGGTCAGTGTTTGCCTTGCCAATCGCCGGATGGTTCATCAATCGGTTTGGTAGCTGCCGCATGACCATTATCGCAGCCATCGGATTCTCTCTCACCCTCCCGTTGCTCATTCTGAGTCCGAATCTTGCTTCACTGGTGAGCGCACTCGTACTGTTCGGTGCCTGTAATGGACTGCTCGATGTGTCCATGAATGCGCAGGCGATTGAAGTCGAACGTGCATATCACCGGCCCATCATGTCCTCGTTTCACGCTCTGTTTAGCCTTGGCGGACTGGTTGGTGCCAGCGTTGCAGGGCTTGCCATGAGCGTCGGTCTCAGAGACACCCAGCATGTCATTGCGGTCATGACCATCGCGGTGCTTGGGATTCTCGTAATGCTGCGTTGGCTGGTGCCTTCGCCACCACAACAAGGAGACTGCGGTCCAACATTTGTTCGTCCTTCACCCGCAGTGTTAGGGCTCGGCATGCTGGCTTTCCTCGGCTTGCTTACCGAAGGATCAATGGCGGACTGGAGTGCGGTCTATCTGCATGATGTGCTGCAGACCAACGCAGCACTGGCTGCTGCGGGGTTCGCTACCTGTTCATTGATGATGGCCATTGGACGCTTTGGTGGCGACTGGATCACCACGCGTGTCGGCTCTGCCCGGTTATTGCAGGGATCGGCGACGCTGGCAGCACTGGGGCTTGGGAGCGGTCTCCTGATCGCAACACCAACCGCCGCCATTGCCGGCTTTGGCCTGGTAGGGTTAGGAATCGCGAATATCATTCCGGTGCTGTTCAGTGCGGCCGGGAAGATTGAGGGGAGACAGGCAGGAACTGCCCTCGCCGCTGTGGCTTCGACGGGATACTGTGGCTTCCTTACCGGACCACCACTGATTGGCTTCGTGGCAGAGCACAGTAGCTTACCAATCGCGCTCGGTCTTGTGAGTGTGTGCTGCGCCCTGATCGCAGTGGGTGCCAAGGTGGTTCTCACCCCGATGCAACCCCAGACCACAATGAGAGGAATCGCCTCGCAGGCCGCACCGATCAATGAGTGCCTGCCTGCATCAGCGCCCGTGCGTCCGTTCCCGGAAAAGGAAACAACAGGTGAAGAAGAATGACGACGTGCCTGTTTATCATCATCGGCCTGATCATTGTAACGTGTTCCGTGCGGGCCGAGGACGTACGTAGCGGCACACCACCGAGTCCACTCGTCGTTCGCCTTGATCCGCGCTTCGACTGCGCTTCCTTTGACGAACAGTGGCTTCGGTAAACGACACAGTCTGAAACCCCCTCCTCCCACGTAAGCATTCAACGCAGCAGACGCTCAGGCAGGAGGGGTGTGTCGTGAAGCAGACTCAACGTGATGTATGGTTGTGAGGCGTCACCTGGCGACCAATTTACAGGTCCAGAACAATCCCCTCTCTAGCAGCGCCGCCCTCTTGTTGAGATTGAGGATACGCACAGCAGAGTAACACTTCTCCGGTCCGAGGTGGGATCATGGGCGGTTCGCGATACGCGACGCTGCCCGCGATGAGCTTTGTTGTACAGGCCTGGCAAATGCCAGAGCGGCAACTGTAGCCCGGGCGCAGGCCCACCGACTCCGCCAGCTCAAGCAATGTCCCCTGAGACGAGTCCCAGAGGGCACTCAGACCAGCGCGAGCGAAACGGACTGGCACAGGCCCCAGGTCGGGTTGCGTTGGCAACAGAGGAACCCTGCTGGGCCGCTCCCGCTGCAAAGAGGTTCCCGGACCAAAGAACTCGTAGTGCAAACGCTCATCAGCAATATTCAGCGACTTCAGCCCCGCGTACAGTGCCTCAATGAAAGGCGGTGGGCCGCACAGATAAAAGTCGTAATCGTCAAAGGGCAGGAGCGCCTTGAGGAGGGCAATGTCCACGTGGCCTTGACTGTCGTACTCCCTCCCCTGGCGGTCTCTCTCCGCCGGTTGGCTGTAGCGGATGTGGACATGGAGCGTTTTGCAGCGTGTGGCCAACCCACGCAGGTGCGCACCAAAGGCATGCTCGGCACCATTACGCGCGCCGTGGACGAACCACACCTGGCGCTCGCAGCCACAAGTGGCGCTCTCGTTGACGAGTTGGTTGACCATGCTGAGCATCGGCGTGATGCCGACGCCGGCGCTGAGCAATACGAGCGGGCGAGGACTTGTAGTCTCCATGATGAATTTTCCGCGTGGTGACATCGCACGCAGGGTCGCACCGGGCATGACAGCGTCATGAAAATACGTAGAGGCCAAGCCCACGGGCTCGCGCTTGATGGAGAGACGATAATACGTCCCATTCGGGGCATCAGAAATCGTATAGGTACGACGCACGGGTTCTGCGACGCCGGGCGGATGGAGTTCCAGAGGCAGAAACTGCCCAGCAGTGTGACACGGGAGTGGTTCGCCGTCCTGTGGTTCGAGGTAGAATGACGTGATGCTCGCACTCTCCTTCTCGACCCGCGTCACCACATACTCTCGGTAGCTGTTGCCCTTCGCTCGGGCGGCCAGCGTGGCAGCTACTTCCTCCCACGAGCCGGTCTGATCGAGGGTTGGGGAATACTCCTGGAACCGCCACGTCAGGGGCACGGCGTGAGAAACCCGGATGGCCTGCACCAGCGAAAAGCGGAGCAAACGTTGGGCTCCCGTAAACGCGCGGCACTCGTCACTGTCCCAGATGATTTCCACTGTGCCGCTCAGGTACAGCAGATCCTGTGTGTCGAAATCGATGAAGAGCAAGCCAGCCCGAGGATTCAGCAGCAGGTTGCCCAGCGTGTTGAAGTGAAAGTTGCCAACGAAATCTGGCCACGTCAGCGTATGCTCGTCGTCGATGCGGATGAAGCCCGCCTTGCCCCCCCGGTGAGATACGTCGATGCCATGGCTGGCCTCGGTCCGATCTTCAGAGAACTGCGAGGCGATGTAAAAGTTGTCCGCTTTGGTGATGAGCGTCCGGGACGACTCGCCCAAGGCACTGAGCCGCTCGACCGGCAGCTCCTCGCCCACGCGGTCGATGGCTGGGGAGAGTTCGTAGTCTCGGGCCTGAATATACTGGGGACAGTTGCCAAACGTCTGCACGACGCGGAGGGCGATCGTGCCGTTGCCAGCCGTGACAACCTTGCCGGTCAGCCGATTGCGTCGGCGACTCTGAAACTCGATCCCGAGCAGGCCCACATCAGCGCCTGGGACGAGGTTCTCGTT
>Ga0209069_10001588_pt1 | contig 11641 bp, 11 predicted proteins | sample Str013_2_FD_187202 | JGI IMG/M metagenome (GOLD analysis project Ga0209069, IMG submission 187202) | Freshwater sediment microbial communities in response to fracking from Pennsylvania, USA - Straight Creek_MetaG_SC_2013 (SPAdes) (version 2) | ecosystem: Environmental > Aquatic > Freshwater >...
GGCTGCGGGCTTCTTTGCGGGCATGCCAGCCCCCGCGGGTGCGCTGCTGTCCATGGCACCGCTTTATCTGGGCTTTCTGGGCTTCATTGATGAAGGGCATCCCTTCGCCAAAACAATTTCTGCCTATGAGATTTTGATTGCGGTCTTGATGGTCAGCCGCATTCCGACTTTTTCGGGCAAAACCATCACCCGCGTCCCGCGTGAATATGTCTTGCCGATTTTGGCATTGATGGCGGTCTTTGTGGTTTTTCTCTTTTCCTATCCATGGGAATTCCTGTCCTTTATGTCACTGCTCTATCTGGTGATGATCCCCGTCAGTGTGTTGTCCTATCAGCGTCAAAAGCGGAAGGCGAATGCACAGCGCAAGGACATGAATGGCCCAGTCTCTCTTTGATGATTTGCGGTCACGCAATATTGAACCCTTCTCGCCGCCCAAACTGAAACCAAATTTCATGGCGCGCGTTGTACGTTTCTGCTGGCGCAGGGCCTGGTGGGTCGTGGCTGTCTGGGTGGTGATTGCAGCAGCGGCTTCCGGCCTGGCTTTCCGTAATTCAACCGCTCCACAGGGTCAGCTCTTGCCGGTTCCGGTTTCGACCCGGGCCATAGATGAGGCAGCAGCGAATTTCGCCCGCCTTGACATGCTGCAAACCATAACGCTCTCCAATTCTGACCCGCAGCTCCTGGATGATCAACGCGCTGATCTTTTGCAGACCATGCGCCAACGGGGGGATATTTATGAGTTGGTCTTCGCGCCCGGAACCGGCGACTACTACGAAAGCCATGGCCTGCTTTATCATCCGCTGGATGAGATCAAGGGCAGGGTGGCCTATGCGCTCTCATTGCGACCACTGTTCACCGCCGTCGGCGATGCCCCAAACGCCGGGAGCTTCGCCATCTTGGTGAATGAAGTCGCCGCTGCCATCAAGCAGGGCAGAGACCCGCAAGGGGTTGACGACCTCCTGTCAGAGTCAGCCGCGTCGATACAGGCCTTGATGCAAGGCGAGGACAAGCCTGTCGATTGGGCACGCATCGCCGATCTCGATAGCGACAACACATCAACCACGGTGACCGTGCTGGCCTTGCCGCGTAGGGGGCAGGCCGCTGCCGCTGGAGCAACAACTGAGAAACTGCTCAATGTCTTGCGCAGCGCTTCAGATACGCAAGCTTCTGTTTTCAAAACCGATGGCCCGAGCCTTCAGGTTGTCACAACGCCTGTCGAATGGCCGCGCGCCGCTGCGGGCGCGATGATCGGTTTGGTTTTTGCAAGTTTGATATTGGCCCTGGCCCTCGGCCGCCTGCGTCTCATCGCGGTGATATTCGTTCCCGTCGCCGTGGTGGCAGCGATCATCGCTGCCTGCGTGATTGGTTTGGCAGGTGCGGACTGGCTGTCATTCTGGCCAATGGCTTTGGGACTTGTCGTCATTGCAACCGCGCTGTCGGTTCATTTTGCACTTTGTGCAGTGAACCAGGCGGCGGGTATGGAGGCAACGGAAACCAATCTCATGCTGGCTGCCCAAGAACGCGGCACCGAATGCTTGTGGATTGCGGGCTTGATGTTCGGGCCATGGGCGGGGCTGTTGGCGCTGCGCACGGAGTCAACCTCGCAGCTCACGCTTTTTGTTCTGGCTCTGGTCTTGCTCAGCCTCGCCACAGTCATCACACTGGGCACGGCCCTGTTTCGCTTGGCTCCGGAAGCGGCCAAATGGCGGGCAGGTGAATGGCTGATCCCGGCGCACCGGGCGCTGTTTGAGACAGGGCAGTGGCAATTTCTGGCCCGCAGTCTCGGCGCCGCGCTCGTTCTGGCGGCCTTGGGCTTGATCTTCTTTGCCCCAGTTGAAGATGGCTCCATCAAGCTTGATGCACCTGTCACCTTGCTTGCCAAAACCCAGGTCGAAGCAGAAATGACGATCGCGCGGTTGAAATCTTTCCCTGCGGCCGAAGGTGTGCGCTGGCTGGCAATGTTTCTGCCGCAAGCCGCCCAAGACAAGCGTGATGCCCTGCAGGGCTTGAAAGACCAGTTCCCCCGCATCACGCCCGTGGCCAGCGCTGGTGAGCAGGACTTGCGCGATGAGATTGATACGCTCCAGCAAAGCCTGAAAGACATTGCGGAAGCCGCGAGCACCAAGCCGAAATTGAAGCAGGCAGCAGATGAATTTCGCCGCAGCTTGGCCTTGTTGGCAGCCACCAGTGGTGATGCCCAAATCAGACAATTGGAAAATCGGCTCTTCGGAGGCTTTAATCGCTTGGCCGACAGGGCTGATCTCTTGACAAGTATTGAAACCCCAAGCCTCGAAACCTTGCCGCCAGAACTCGTCACGCTGTTTGGCAGCCCGGACAATGCTTTGCGTATCGAAGTGATCCCCGCTACAGGAACCTCCAATGCAAGTTTGGCACTCACACTTGAACAAGCTGGCTTTAACGTGGTGCATCCTGCCGTTGTCCAGCGCGCCGAGGCAGATGCAAAACTGAAAGCCATTCTGCTTGCACTTGGTTCGGGGATTGCGTTTGGTTTTGTACTGCTTGTCTTGGCCTTTGCCGGACTCACCCCGCTTGTGGGGGCGGGCTTGATGCTGTTTGCCAGCCTTGTCGTTCTTGTTGCCGCCGAGCGCCTGCTGCAAAATTCCTGGAATTTGCCTTGGTTGCTCGGCACATTCACTGTTTTGAGCAGCTTGATGGCCGCATTATACCTCACGCCCACAAGCCGGGGCAGCACAGCACTGTCGGCGGTCGAACTATTCCTGGTTCCTGCCATGGGCCTTGCTGTAATGTTGCCATTGCAACTCTTGAACACGGGGCCAATTGCGGCCGCCCTGGTTCCGATGGCCGTCGGGCTTGCTTTGGTTGCAACGGTGATCGGCTTGTTGCAGCAACATCGTCCGCAGGGGGAACAAAATTTCGCTGCCGACGAATGGGCGAATTTCGAAGGTTGATGGCGCATCCGTCACCAGATTGATTTAATATCCGCACCATGCAATAGTGAGCCATGAGCGCCTGCAAGCGAGCCCGCACCAAGTCTCTGCGCGACGAAGTTCTCGTCGCCTGCGCGCGCATTGGTTTTAAGCCTTAGCATTCAAATTCCCGATCCTTGTTGCTGCTTTGCGTAGCCCTGTCACATCCGGAGTTTGCCCATGACCATTCAACTGAAAAACCTCAATCTCGATGCTTTGGTGAAGGCCGATATCGCCCACCATTTTCATCCCTTCACTGATCATAAAGCGTTTCATGCCGCCGGTGGCCCGCGCGTCATCACCCATGGCGACGGCGTCTATATCTGGGATGGCAAGGGCAACAAGATCTTGGACGGCATGTCCGGCCTGTGGTGTGTCAACATTGGCTATGGCCGCAAAGAGTTGGCGGAAGTGGCTTACAAGCAGATGCTTGATCTGCCTTATTATAACACCTTCTTTAAGACCACGACGGTGCCGGCCACCGAACTCGCCGCCAAGATTTCGTCGGTTTTGCCGAAACGCTTCCAACACATTTTCTTCACCAACTCCGGCTCCGAAGGCAATGACACCATCGTGCGCTTTGTGCGCCACTATTGGAAAGTGATGGGCAAGCCTTACCGCCAGCAGATCATTGGCCGCAGGCGTGGCTATCATGGCTCAACCTGGGTTGCGGCCAATCTCGGCGGCATGGTGGGAATGCACGAGCAGGGGGGCACACAGCTTCCCGGTTTTCACCACATTCAACAGCCCCATTGGTATGATTTCGGAGGCGATAAAACGCCGGAAGAATTCGGCCTCGAAGCCGCTGCTGAGTTGGAAAAGAAGATCCTCGAACTGGGGCCAGACAATGTCGCCGCCTTTATTGGTGAGCCCATTCAAGGTGCCGCGGGCGTGTTGATCCCGCCTTCAACCTATTGGCCGGAAGTCAACCGCATCTGCAAGAAATATGGCGTCATTCTGATTTCCGATGAAGTGATCTGCGGCTTTGGCCGCACCGGAAAGTGGTTTGGTTTCGAAAGCTTTGACTATCAGCCAGATATTGTGAACATGGCCAAGGGGCTCTCATCGGGCTATCTTCCCATCGGCGCTGTCGCCTTCTCGGAAGAATTGCTGACGCCCTTCTTCGACAAAGGCGGCGATTTCAATCATGGCATGACCTATGATGGCCACCCCGTTGCTTCCGCCGTTGCGCTCAAAAACATCGAAATCATCCAAGACGAAAAACTCGTCGAACGCGTGGCCGAACTCGGGCCCTATTTTGCCAAGGCGCTGGCCAGCCTGAATGATCACCCGATCGTCGGTGAAACTCGCTCGATGGGCCTGATCGGGGCCATTGAACTCACTTGCAACAAAGCCAAGCGCGGCAGGTTCCATGACACGGGCCGTGTCGGCACCATCTGCCGCGATCATTGTTTCAACACCGGCCTCGTGATGCGCGCCTGTTGGGACACAATGGTTTTGGCACCGCCCTTCTGCATCAGCAAAAAAGAGATCGATGAATTGGTCCGTCTGGCTCGCAAGGCGCTGGACCTCACCTATGCGGATGTGAAGTCCGAAGTGGCCTAAATTTCTTGTAATATTGCCGAAGGCTGGTTGCCGAGGCAGAGAATTAGCGCTTGAATTAATTGGAAACTAAACCGGGAGCTATCATGAAAAACATCAATCTGAATCGCCGCAAACTTCTCAAAGGGAGTGCTGGCATCGCAATGGGTTTAACCCTCTTGCCCTACAAGACCATGGCCGCCGATGAAGCCAAACTGAACCTCTATAGCTGGGACAGCTATTTTGGTGAGGACACATTGGCCAACTTCAAGAAAGACACTGGCGTTGATGTGAAGCTCGATCTTTACGGGTCAAACGACGAGCTCTTTGCCAAGTTCAAGGCTGGCAATCCGGGCTATGACGTGGTGATCCCTTCCGCCAATTGGGTTCAGCGCTTTGTTAAAGCCGGCATGATTGTCCAATTGGACCACGCCAAGATCCCCAATGTGAAAAATTATGATCCATCATTCATGAATCCGGAATGGGACCCGGGCCGCAAACACTCCTTGGCCTTCGTCTGGGGCACCTATGGCATCGGCTACCGCAAGTCCAAAGCCAAGACCAAGCCCGATTCTTGGAAGTTCCTGCTTGATTCGACCGACTACGATGGTCGCATTTCAATCCAGGCCGATCAGGAATATGCGCTTGGCAGCGCGCTGCAATATCTTGGCTTCAGCTGGAATTCCACCAACAAGAAGGAATTGGCCAAGGCCAAGGATTTGTTGATTGCGGCCAAAAAACACATCAAGCTTTTCGCCAAAGACAACGGTGACAGCCTGTTGGCCTCGGGTGACGTTGACATTTGCGGTGAATATTCTGGCGACGTGCTGGGCCAGATGCGCAATGATCCGACCAATGACTTGGACTATATTCTGCCCAAGGAAGGTGGCAACATGTGGCAAGACACCATGGCCATCGCCAAGGGCGCACCGCACCTCGCGAATTCCTACAAGTACATCAATTGGATTGCCGACGCGAAAGTGAATGCCGCCTTGATGGATGCCATCCATTACCCAACGCCAAACGCTGCCGCCAAGGCCCTCATGGGGGACGATTACAAGACCAACCCCATCATCTTCCCGGCAGCCGAGCAGATGAAAAAGCTTGAGCAGTCGGTCTACCTGGGCGAGGAAGCCACTGCAGCGCGCGAAGACCTTTGGACTGCCATTCAGGCGGCCTGATTTGCACAATAGGTTTTGACACGGGGCAGGGCGGCAGTTTCGCCGCCCTTGCCTTGTTAGGGCCTTGGGTTAGAGTGGGCGAAATGTGGCGACAAGACCACATTGAGGGAAGTGGCTGATCTTGGATAATTGGAAAGACTTTAGACGCGTATTTCTGACATTGGCAACGCCGGGCGGCTTGTGGATGTTGACGTTTTTCGTCATTCCCATGACCTTCCTGTTCGTTCTGAGTTTTTCGTCCAAGGCTGTTGTCGATGGCGAAATTTCCACGACGGCCTATGACTATCTGAACACGTTTCAGAACTATTCCCTGTCCATCGGCCATGATTATCTCGTGTTGTTGTGGCGCGCGATTTGGACGAGTGCAATCGCTACGCTGATGTGCCTCATTCTGGCGTACCCCTTGGCAATGGCTGTTTGCTTTGCGCCGCCGCGCTGGCGCCCAGTCTTGTTGCTCCTCTTGATCCTTCCGTTCTGGATCAATTTACTGATCCGCACCTATGCGATGTACTCCATTTTCCGCACTACAGGTGTGGTGAACCAGGCCTTCGGCCTCATTGGGATGGGACCCTATGAGATGTTGAACAATACGACGGCCGTGATCATGGGGCTCATTTATGTCTATTTACCCTTCATGGTGCTGCCGCTCTATTCAACAATCGAAAAGCTGGATCGCTCTTATTTGGAAGCCAGCCTTGATCTGGGGGCATCACAAGTGCGTACGTTTGTGAGTGTCACTTGGCCCCTGACATTGCCGGGCGTCATCACCGGCATCATCCTTGTTTTCATCCCATGCCTTGGAACTTTCTTGACGTCAGATATTCTCGGTGGCCCGAACAATTGGAACATCGGCAACGCCATCCAGAACCAATTCCTTGAAGCCAACAACTGGCCCTTTGGTGCGGCGCTGTCGTTCATCCTGATGTATGCAACCTTCATCGCCTTGATCATTCGCACGCTCTTCGCGCGCCGCTCGAAAGGGGTTGATGCATGAGTACGCAATTGAAACCCGGCCAAGGGCCATTGGAATATGCCCGCCGCCCTTGGATCATCGCGCTCTTTGCGCTGGTGCTGCTGTTCCTCTATGCGCCGATAGCCTCGCTCATCGTGTTTTCCTTCAACGTCGACAAGAGCGGCGTGTGGCACGGCTTCACCTTCATGAACTATATAAAAGCCTGGCACAACGAGGCCATTTTTTACGCGTTAACCAACTCGCTGACCATCGCCGTTCTGTCGACTGTGGTTTCGACCGTCTTGGGGGCCACAACGGCGCTCGCCCTGTGGCGATTCAAATTCCCTTTCAGGGATGCCTATGAAGGCTTCATGGCCCTTCCCATCGTCGTGCCTGAAATCTGCATGGGCATTTCGCTGGCCATGTTCTTTTCCTACACAGGCATGATGGCGGGCGTGCGCGATTGGGTCTGGCCCTTCAACTTGATCAACATCATGTTCGCGCATATTGCATTTTGCTTTCCCTTCGTTGCTGTCGTCGTTCGCGCACGGTTGCAAGGCTTCAATCGCCAACTGGAAGAAGCTTCGAAAGATCTGGGCGCCACTGAATTGCAAACCTTCATCAATGTTCTGGTGCCCTTCATGGTGCCCAGCTTGGTCGCGGGTGGACTATTGGCCTTCACGCTGTCGCTGGATGATTTTGTGATCACGCTCTTTTCATCAGGCCCCGGCTCGATCACCTTCCCGGTGAAGATTTACGGCATGGTGAAGCGCGGCGTGGATATGCAGATCAACGCAGCATCAACCGTTTTGATCGTAATTACTTTGGCGGCAACCTTGCTGGCCATGAAACTGCAAGCCCCTGACAAGGCGGGGCATTGAGGACAACATGACTGAACCCATCATCTCGATCCGCAATGTCTCGAAGCGTTTTGCCGGCGGCGTCATCGCTGTCGACAATATCTCGATCGACATCTTGCCGAATGAATTCTTCGCACTTCTCGGCCCCTCAGGCTGCGGCAAGACGACATTGCTGCGCATGATCAGTGGCTTGGAAACACCAACCGAAGGCCAGATCATCATCGGCGGGCAGGACATGGCCTTCACGCCGCCAAATCTGCGCCCCACCAACATGGTGTTCCAATCCTACGCCGTGTTCCCCCACATGACGGTCGAACAAAACGTGGGCTATGGCCTGAAGGTGACAGGTGTTGCAACGCCCGAAATCAAGACCCGCGTGGCCGAAGCTTTGGAAATGGTGAAGCTCTCGCATCTTGCGGCGCGCAAGCCCGATCAAATGTCCGGCGGCCAGCGCCAGCGCGTGGCCTTGGCGCGTGCTTTGGTGAAGCGCCCAAAGGTTTTGTTGCTGGATGAACCACTGTCCGCGCTGGATGCCAAGCTGCGTGATGACATGCGCATGGAGTTGACCAGGTTGCAGGAAACCGTGGGCATCACCTTCATCATCGTGACCCATGATCAGGACGAAGCCCTCTCCATGGCCAGCCGCATTGCCGTGATGGATAAAGGAGCCGTGGCCCAGATCGCAACGCCAGCCGAACTCTATGAACACCCCAGCAACAAATTCGTCGCCGACTTCATCGGCAAGGTGAATCTGCTGGATGCTTCCATATTGAAGCAAAAGGGCAAGACCATTTCCTGCAACACCCAAGGCCTCGGAAAGTTCAACATCGACACGGACAAGACGTGTGGTGCCACGGCGACCATCGCCATCCGCCCCGAGAAGCTGAAACTCTCAACCGCCGAACCCAAGGGGGCAGGGCTGGTGAAAGTCAAAGCCAAGGTGCGCGATGTCGCTTATTATGGCGACACAAGCCACGTGATTGCTGATACAGACTCCGGCAAAGAACTGGAAATCAACGTGCAGAATGACTCGCGCACGGGCGGCTCAGGTGTTGAACGCGGCCAGAAACTCTGGGTCCATTTTAATCCGAATGATGCATTGGTGTTGACAGAATAATGGCACTCGAACTTGACAAGTTGGGCTACACGCCCGGTGACGAAGCCTTTCGCCGCGAAAGTCTGAAGGGCACGCGTTTTGAAGCGACCTATGCGGGCGCTCTCTCCTTCATGCGCCGCAAATATACGCGCGATTTAAAGGGCGTTGACATCGCCATCACGGGCGTACCTTTCGATCAGGCTGTCTCGCACCGTTCCGGCACGCGCATGGGGCCAGAAGCCATCCGCCGCGCTTCAGCGGAAAATGCCTGGGGCCCGATCTGGCCCTGGATGTTTGATCCCTTCGACACGCTCGCGGTGGCAGACTATGGCGATTGCTTTTTCGATTGGGGCCGCAAGGAAGATTTCCCCAAGACTTTGGAAAATCACGCCAGCGAAATCATCAACCAGGGCGTGGAACTCGTTTCGTTGGGCGGGGACCACTATGTGTCTTACCCACTGCTCAAAGCCCATGCCAAGAAACACGGACCTTTGGCACTGGTGCATTTTGATGCCCACCGTGATGTGGAAATTGACAGCGGCGGCCGCATTGATCATGGCACGATGTTTGGCCATGCCGTAAAAGAAGGCCTGATTGACCCGGAGAAATCCGTGCAGATCGGCATCCGCACCACTTTTGTGGGCGAAACCACCATGGGCTTCCGCATCATCTATGCTGATGAATGCCACGCCACTTCAACCGCAGACCTCATCAAGATCATCACGAAGCAGGTGGGCGGGCAAAAGGCCTATCTCACTTTTGATATTGATTGTCTCGATCCCTCGGTAGCACCCGGTACAGGAACGCCCATTCCGGGCGGGCTCACCTATCATCAGGCAGCTTCGATCATCCGTGGACTGACGGATGTCAACTTCATTGGCATGGATGTGGTCGAAGTCTCGCCGCCCTATGACCACGCCGAGATTACTGCCCTGGCCGCATCAGCGCTCGTCACCGAATATCTCTGCCTGCGCGCCTATCAGAAGGGTGCGAGAGGCCACAAGATGGCGAAGTAGCCAGCCGTAACACATGACCAGCAAGCTTTCGCGCAACAACCTCTTGGGCATTGCCAGCCTTTGCCTCGGCGCGCTCGTGTTCTCGTTGCAGGACTCGGCGATCAAATCGATCAGCGGGGCAGAGGCCGTGACACTGGCCATCGTTTTCCGCGCCTTGGTCTCGCTGCCAATCCTGTTGGCGATGATCGCGCTGAATGGCGGCCTTGCGCAATTGCACGACAGGCAATGGCGCGTGCTCATCCTGCGCGGTGCCATTTTGTTGGTGTCCTACACCGCTTATTTCATGGCCTTCCCCGCGCTGCCTTTGGCGGAGGCGATTGCGCTTTATTTCATGGTACCGCTGATCGTGACACTTTTGGCGGGGCCGATGTTGGGCGAGCATGTCACCTGGAAAAGCTGGGCCGCCGTGGGCCTCGGCCTCATCGGCGTGTTTGTGATCCTGCAGCCGGGCACGGCTTTGTTCAACCCCGCAGCGCTGCTCTCGCTCATCTCCGCTGGCGCTTACGCCACGGCGCAATTGTTCGCACGCAAATATGGTGCGGCCACCCAAGCCACCGTAATGGCCTTCTATCAAAACGCGACCTACTTGGTGGGTGCCGCTTTGATTGCGGGCCTCGTCGCCGCACTCGGCCTTAAGCCGCCGGGCCATCCGAGCTTGGACTTTCTCTTTCGCGCCTGGGGGATACCCAGCCTGCATGATGCATTACTGATGGCGGTGTGCGGTGTCATCGCTGCCTTCGGTTCAACGCTTTTGGCTAATGCCTATAAAATCGGCGTGGCCAGTGTGGTGACACCTTTTGAATATACCGGCATGATTTGGGCCGGAACCTTTGGCTTTCTCTTCTTCGGCGAAATCCCCCGTGCCCCCACGATCATCGGCATGAGCCTCATTGCTTGCGCAGGCATTCTCGCCTTGCGCGCCGCAGCGGCGGCTCCGAACGCGGCAGATATTCAAGCTTGAACGTTGAAGCAGAAAATCTGCATCAGTTGAAGGCGCGTTCGGTTTATCGGCACCCAAATCACCAAACCATGCTAACCAACAATCAGCGCAACGCCACCGGAGGAATTCATGTCCACAGAACTCACATATCTCGCCTATACCGCGATCCTCTCGGGGTCGCTTTGGGTCGTCTATATCGCATCGCAAGTCTTGACCAACGGGTTCCTCACACCACAGAACTATATTGACCCGACGCCGCGCCCCGTGCCGCTTTGGGGCCAGCGGGCCCACCGCGCCTATCTCAATGCGGCTGAGGCATTTGCACCCTTCGCGGTTCTCACACTCATCATCCACATCACCAATAAGGAGACCTCCACCAGCGCAACGTTGGTCATCGCCTATTTCTGGCTGCGGGTAATTCACGCCGTGGTCTATTGGTTTGCGGTCCCTTACATCCGCACCATTGCCTTCACGCTCGCGTGGTTCTGCGTCGTGGGGCTTTTCTGGCATGTGATGGCCTGACATCCAAAATCATTGCTTTTGCCTGTTGATATTTGGCAGAGTGCATCAAAAGAGAGGATCAATATGTCAAAAACAGCACAGGAATTTCTCAATGCGGCGCGCGCCGAGGTGCCCACGATCTCCCGCGAAGAAGCCTCCAAGCTTATGGGGCGTGAGGATGTCGTCTTTCTTGATGTGCGTGATGGAACTGAACTGCAAGCCACTGGCAAGATCAAAGGGGCCCTGCACGTGAACCGTGGTGTCCTTGAGTTCAAGGCCGATCCGGAATCGCCTTCCTACGCCAAAGAGCTGACGCCCGATAAAACCATCATCACCTACTGCGCCTCAGGCGGGCGCTCGGCACTCGCGGGCAAAACGCTGAAAGACATGGGCTACAAGAAAGTCTTCAACCTTGGCAAGTTTCAGGATTGGAAAGACGCCGGCGGCGAAGTCGAATAAATTGGACACAAAGCTGGTGCGCCGCCGCCCGTCAGTGCAATTCCACCCGCCCACGGTTTGGTGACGGCGTTACGTCGAGAGCCGTATCTGCATTCCGTTTCTCAGCTCGGCACTTGAAATCCGAAAGCACTCGCACTATATGTAAC
>Ga0209069_10001589_pt1 | contig 11638 bp, 10 predicted proteins | sample Str013_2_FD_187202 | JGI IMG/M metagenome (GOLD analysis project Ga0209069, IMG submission 187202) | Freshwater sediment microbial communities in response to fracking from Pennsylvania, USA - Straight Creek_MetaG_SC_2013 (SPAdes) (version 2) | ecosystem: Environmental > Aquatic > Freshwater >...
CGCGCAGTCCCCGCTGTTGGACCAGATCCGTACCGAACTGACGTCCCGCGTCGTCAGGTCGTGGCGGGCCAGCTCGGACCAGGTGACGGCGAAGCCGTAGACCGCGGTCGGCCGCCACCGCTCGATGGCGTCGATGATCGCCGCGCCGCTGCTGGCGAACGCGCCGCCCTGCTGGGACAGGCACAGCAGTTCGTACCCGTTGCAGAGCGCCTCGTTGACGATGATGATGCCGGCGGTGTGCGCCGACGGGAACGCGCACAGCTCACGTACCGGGCCGTGCTGGCGGGGCTCGGTCAACCGGACCGCGCGGACCGCCGCGAACAGGCTGTGGTGCGAGTGCACGACGGCGGCCGGCATGCGGGTCGTACCCGAGGAGTGGGTGATGGCCACCGGGTCGTCGGGGTGGTGCCGGTAGTGCGCCGGCGCACCGGACGGGTCGCCCGAGCCGGTTTCGGCCGCGTCGCCGAGCACCGGCGCGCCGAGGTCGTGGGTACCCAGCGCCGCGTGGTCGGCGTCGAGCAGCACACCGGTACCCCGCAACCGCCGCACGTACTCGGCCGCGATGTCCAGCGGCATGTTCCCGTTCATCAGGGCGGGGATGGCGCCGAGCCAGGTCAGCGCGAAGTAGTTGAGGAACACGTCGGCCGCCGAGGTCACGTAGACCGCGACCGGGTCGCGCCGGCCCACCCCGTGCCGGGCGAACCATTCGGCCCGGGCGGCCACCCGTTGGGTCAGCGTACGCAGCGACAGCGGCGTCCACGCCGCGACCCCGTCGACGTCGGTGTCGAAGCTCACCCGTGGCATGTCCATGTCGGCGCCGTGCTCGGCCAGCCGCAGCAGCACGTTGCCCGCACCGAGTGTTGCGTCCGCGGCCAGCGCCGCCCGAAGGTTACCCGTACCCACCGCTGTGCCCCCTTGTTCTGTCCAGCCCGTCGCCGACTGCCGTCACCCGACCTCACGACTGAACAGCCGGGACGACAGCACCACGGCCACCGTGGTGACACCGGCCAGCACCAGGCACGCCTGCCAGACGACCTGGGTACCGACCTGGCCCTGGAACACGGCCCGCATGGCGTTGGCTCCCCAGGCGAACGGGTTCCACAGGGCCACGTTGCGTACCCACAGCGGCGCGACGGACAGCGGGATGAGCACGCCCGCCAGCAGCGACAGCGGCTGGGTCACCCCGTTGAGCAGGTTGGAGAGGATGTTCTCGTTGGGTACGAACAGGGTCAGCGCGTACGAAATCGACACACCCAACAGCACCATCAGCGACAACAGGACGATGGCGAGGAACAGGCCGGTGGGCGACACCCGCAGGCCGAGAACCAACGCGGCCACGGTGACCACGAGCGCCTGGAACCCGATCAGGACGACGTAGGTCAGCTCCCGTCCCAGCAACAGGCCCACACGACTGACCGGCGTGACCCGGAACCGGGTGATCACACCCTGGCGCAGCGCGGACAGCAGGGAGAACCCGGCGAACATGCCGCTGAACATGCCCATCGCCGCGAACAGCGACGGCACGTACACGCGGTACGCCCCGCTGTACGTGGACACCCCCATGACCGACTTGAGGAACGGGGTGAAGAAGGCAAGGTAGGTAAGCGGTTGAATCAGGGTGATGACGATATTGACCGGGTTGTACACCAACTGCGCGACCTCGTATTGGAACGTCAGCCACGTATCGCGGACGAGCTTCACCGCTGTTACCTTTCCTTTCCCATTCGTGCGCTCAGTCGTCTAGGGTGCGGCCGGTCTTGGCCAGGAACACGTCGTCAAGACTCGGCCTGCGGGTTTCCACCGCTCCCGGCTCGATCCCGCCGCCGCTCAGCGCCCGAATGATCAGGGGAATGGCGGTCGCGCCGCTGTCCACGTACAGCCGCAGCGTGTTGTCGATCGTCTCGCACGACTGGACGCACGCCTGCTCGGTCAGGATCTTGGCCGCCGCGAGCAGGGTCGCCGGCTCCACCGTACCGGCGCTGTCGGGCAGGGCGAGGTCCACGATGACGACATCGCCGGAGATCTCCCGCTTGAGATCCGACGGCGTACCCTCGGCGACGATCAGCCCGTTGTCGATGATCGAGATCCGGTCGCACAGCGCGTCGGCCTCGGCCAGGTAGTGCGTGGTGAGGAAGACCGTCATGCCGGCGTCCCGTAGCCGGCGCACCTCGTGCCACATGCGGGCCCGGCTGGTCGGATCGAGCCCGGCCGTCGGCTCGTCGAGGAAGATGACCTGGGGCGAGTGGATGACCCCGAGCGCGACGTCGAGGCGCCGGCGCTGCCCGCCGGAGTAGCTGCCGATGCGGCGGTCGGCAAAGGCGTCCAGCTGGAACGCCGCGATGGCCTCCGCCGCGCGCCGCTTCGCCTCCGCGCCGCGCACGCCGCACATCCGGGCCTGGTGCACCAGATCGCGGCGGGCGCTGGACTGGCTGTAGGTACCGCTGGTCTGCGCCACGAAGCCGATCCGCCGGCGCACCTGGTCCGGCTCGTTGCACAGGTCGGCACCGGCGATCACGGCCGTACCGCCGTCCGGGCGGAGGAGCGTGGCCAGCATCCGCAGGGTGGTCGTCTTCCCGGCTCCGTTGGGACCGAGGAAGCCGAAGATCTCGCCCCGCTGGACGGCGAAGTCCACGCCGCGCACCGCCTCGACGGTGGCGGCCTTGCGACCGCGCCTGCTTCGGTACGACTTGCGGAGGCCGCTGACCTCGATCAATTGCATCTCCTGGTGCACTGAGCCGGTTGCGCGCTGCCGCAGGCGAACGGGCGCATTGATGGTGTCGGAACTGAGCCGTGGCCGAGGCGTTGAGATCCAGCGCCAGACTAATCGGGGCGGCCCGGTAGCACAATGAGCGGATCTCAGCCTGGTACCGGGCCTGTCCGTTGGGCCCGGCTAAATCGTCCACTTCGGACGGTGCAGCATATGCCTGGATTGCCATATCGGCGAGGGCCTTCGTACGGGATCGTCCGCGGCCGGCCGGTGCGCCAAGCCGGCCGGCACACCCGCCGGCCGCTGGCGCCGCGGTACCCCGCAGGCGCGGCGGTCACCCGGCCGGGGCGGCCGGCGCGGCGGCAGCGCGCGCCAGCCGTTCGGACAGCGCCGGCCCGAGGCGAGCCACCGGTTCCGGAAGCATCATGTACCCGTGGTCGCAGTCCAGCTCCACCGCCTCGATGGGCCCGTCCACGAAGGTCCGCCACCGCTCGAGCTTCTCCGCAAGCGACGGCTCGTTGCGGGTGGCGGAGAAGAACAGCAGCGGGCAGTGCAGCCGACCGGGCACGTACGCGAGCGCAACCGCCACGTTGTTCTGGATCACCCGCTGGAGCGCACGGAGCTGCCGATCGGGCCAGTCGTCCAGCCCCAGACCCGGGCGGCGGCGTACGAGTTCCAACATCCGCGCCTCGGGATCGGTGTCCGCCCGGGTCAGCGCGGGCACGTACCCGAACTGCGCGAGCACCAGGTTGTAGATCTGCCAGGTCTCGTTGCCTTCGGCCGCGTGAAGGTCGACCAGGGTGGAGTCCAGGATCACCAGCAGCCCGATCTGCTCGCCCCGGCGCTCGAGCTCCTCCGCGATGGCAAAGGCGATGTTCCCGCCCAGCGACCAGCCGAGCAGGTGGTACGGCCCGGACTGTTGGGTTGCGCGGATCTGGTCGGCGTACTCACGCGCCATCTCCGCCATGCTGGCCGGCAGCGGCTCGGGCCGGCGCAGTCCCCGCGACTGCAGGCCGACCAGCGGGTACCGCTCGTCGACGTGCGGCAGCAGCGCCAGGTAGCACCAGCTCAGGCCGATCATCGGCGGCGCGCAGAACAGGACCGGTCCGTCGCCGCCGAGCCGGATCGGCATGACCATGTCGAGCACGCCGCCGGCCGCCTTGGCGGTGGCCCGGAACAGCCTGAGGTTCTGCAGGTACTCGGCCCTGGTCGGACCGCCCTCGCCGAGCACCGGTGTCCCGGCCGCGGGCCGGCCCGGCGCCGGTGGCGTCAGGCCCACCGGCGCGGGCGGCTGAGACTCGCCGCTGTTCATCGACATCCTCCCCTGGGCTGGGCCGGCCGCCCCGATGCTAGCGTCGGCGGACTCAACCGGGCCACCCGCCGGTGCCGCCGGAACCGGCGGCCAGCGCGGCCAGCCGCGCCGCGGCGGCACGGGTACCGCCGGCCGCCTGGTACTCCTGGCCGACCGCCCGCGCCCGCGCGCGGTAGCCCGGCTCGTCGAGGACGGCCGTCACCGCGGCGGCGATCTGCTGCGGGGTCGACTCCGCGACCGAGACGCCGACGCCCGCACCCGCGCGGATCACCTGGTCGGCCACGATCGGTTCGGCCAGGCGGATCGGCGCGACGACCATCGGCACGCCGTGCAGCAGCGCCTCGTTGACGGTACTCTGCCCGGCCTGGCAGACCACCGCGTCCAGCCGCGGCATGACCTCGAGCATGGGCAGCCGCGGGACGACCAGCAGGTGCGGCGGCGCCTCGGGTACCGGGCTCGTGGCCGCGTTGAGCACCACCTGCACCGTGGCCCGCATCGGCTCGAGGGCGGTCAGCACGCGCACCGTGAAGTCCTGTACCCAGTGCGCGGACAGGGTACCCGCGGTCACCAGCACGTGCCTGCGGCCGGCATCCCACCAGTTCCAGTCGAAGCCCGGATCGGTACGCCGTGCGCCCAGCGCGGCACCGACCAGCACGCACTGCCGCGGCAGGGGGACCGGACCGGTCAGCGCCCGCACGGTGGTCGCAATCACCAGGTCCGGGGAGAACAGCAGGTCGGATCCGTCGACGCCGGTCACGCCGGTGCCGTCCCGCAACCGGTCCAGCCGGGAGCCGACGAAGTCCCGCAGACTGCCGTCGTCGGCCGGCGGGGTCAGGTCGAGCGCACCGGTGCACAGGGTGGCCCAGCGGATGCCGGACCGGATCGCGGCCAGCGTACCCGCGAGGGCGTACTGGTCGGACAGGACCACGTCCGGCTGGTAACACGCCACCGCACGGTCCACCGGGCCCTGGATGAACCGGTTGAGCGGCACCATGTACTCGTCCCACAACTCCCGTATCGCGGCCGTACCCAGCTGGGTCGTCGGGCGGTAGGAGCGCTTGCCGGTGGCGAAGATGGTCGGCCCCGGCCCGACCAGGGGGCGCAGGTCCTGCTCCGGTCCGCAGAACGCCACCTCGTGACCGCGGGCGAGCAGTTCGTCCCCGATGGCCACCGCGGGCCAGACCCGGGCCACCAGCGGTACGACGACGATGAGGAACCTGGCCACGCCGTCATCGTGGCACACACCGGGTTCGACCCGGTAGCGCCGGAGCACCGTCCGAAGTGGACGAACCACCTGTGTCGGACATGGCTGCCCGGGCATGATCGACTCATTGACATTTGTTGGACGACCTGATCAGCTAGGCGCATGACCGCGCTGGAGGCGGTGTCGGTGTACCTACCGCCGGGTCGGATTCCCATCGAGAACCTCGCCGGCCGTTTGGGCCTCAGTGACATGCAGGTCAAGCTGTTCCACCGCTTCCACGGGCTGCGTACGGTCGGCCGGGACCCGCAGGCGTCGCTGTACGACCTGCTCCTGCACGCGGCCACCGGGCTGGACGCGCTGCGCGGCCAGGAACACCGGGTCCGCTACGTGCTGCACGCGCGGGCCATGCCCGTGGTCGCCGCGTACCCGGCCAACCCGCTGCACGACCTCTGCCGGGCACTCGGGCTGGGCCACGCGCTCGCCTTCACCGTCACCCACCAGTCGTGTGCCAGCGGCCTGCTGGCCATCGACCTCGCCGGCCGCCTGCTCGCCACGGACACCGCCGGCCAGCCGGCCGGCGAGCCGGAACCGCTCGCGCTCGTGCTGTGCGGCGAGAAGGCGTTCACCCGTGATGCCGAACTGTTCCCTGACACCACCGTCTTCGGCGAGGGCGCGTCGGCCTGCCTGGTCAGTGCCGCCGGCGCGCGCGACCGGCTGCTGGCGTACGCCTGCCAGGTCCGGGGCGAGTTCGACAGCGCCACCGGCGAGAACGACGCGCGGCTGCAACGGGAGTACCGGCCCACGCTGGCGGCGGTCATCCGGCAGGCGCTGGCCGAGGCGGGTACGGCACTGGACGACCTCCGGCTCATCCTGCCGCACAACGTCAACCTGGTGACCTGGCAACGGATGTGCCTGCTGCTCGGGTTCCCCCGCGAGCGGGTGCTCCTGGACAACATCCCGACCAGCGGCCATGTCTTCTGCGCCGACATGTTCGCCAACTACCGGACGGCGTGCGACCGCGGCATCCTGCAGCCGGGCGACCGGTACCTGGCCGCGGCGGTCGGCGCGGGGGGCGCGGCGACGTTCGCCGCGATGGTGTTCGAACACTGAGCGACCCAGTCGAAGGAGGCGTGAGTTGACAACGCAGGAAGCCGGCCCGGACAGCGACTTCCGGCAGCAGGTGGTGGACACCATGACCGCGGTGCTGGCCCGGTTGCTGGACCACCCCGAGCCGATCACCGAGAACATGCGGCTGATGGAGGAGCTCGGGCTCAGTTCCACCCTCGGGCTCGAACTCCTGCTGGAACTGGAGGACCAGCTGGAGATCCTCATCGACGTGGAACAGTTGGGCCCGGATCAGATGGGTACGGTCGGCGACATGGCGACCTTCGTGGCCGGTCACAGCCGGCCGGCCTAGCCCGTCGTGTTCAGCACGCAACCGCCGTCGGGCCGCGCGCCGCGGCGGGATCTGCACCTGGTACGCGCCGCGCGGCGCACCTTCACCGGGCCGGCGCAGTTCCTTGCCGATCCGGGTAACCGGGCCCGGGTCGCGGTGTACCTGACCGACCTGGCCGCCACCGGGGGGCACACGATCGCCGACGGCGCGTTCGGTGCGCCGCCCGCGCCGGAACTCGGCCACTCGTACGGGGAAATGGCGCACGCGCTGATCGGGTCGCTGGTGCGCCCGGACGAGCCGGTGGATCTGCTGATCCTGGCCTTCGCCGTACACGACCTGCGACCCGGCCGGCAGACCGCCACCTACCTCAGCCACGTCACACCGGGTACGCCGATGGCGTTCGCCGTGTGCGACCAGGGATCGGCGGCGGCGTTCAGCGGCCTGCGGATCGCCTGCGAGTACGCGGCGTCCGGCGGCGTCGGGCGGGCTCTGCTGGTGGTCGTCGAGCAGGCCGCTCTGCCGTACCCCTGCCCGGTGCCGTTGCCCTCGCGGCACCGCGCCGTGGCCATGCTCCTTGAACACGGCGCGCCGCCACCGGCCCGGGTCGCCGCCGTGCGCCAGCATCCGGGCGTCGAGCCCGACCAGGTCGCCGGCCTGGCCGCGAAGGAACTCGCCGACCTGTCGGCCAACCGGGAGATCCGGCTGGTCCTCGGTGCGGCGCTCGGTGCGGTGTGGACCGCCCCGGCCGCCGGCCAGGTACGGGTGATGCCGGCCGGTCAGCCGGCCACCGCGGTCTGGTGGGGACTCGTCGACGAGCTCACCGGCCCGGCGGGCGCCCCGGACCTGCTGGTCGCCGCCGACTACGATCCCGGACTGCGCTACCTGTGCCTGACCGCGCTCGACACGGCGACCGTACGCTGAGGGTACCGGCCGCCCGCCACCGGTACCGCGCCACGACCGTCTACATGCGACACTCGAGCACCCGGCCGGGCGCGATCCCGGTCGGCGCCCGGGGATCGGCCGCCGCCTCGACGGCAACCTCCTCGACTCCGCGCAGGATGGCCTCGACCTGTACCTGGCTCAGCGACCACAGATCCCACATCAGGAACAGCGACAGCACGTCGGACCGGTTCTCGATGAGGAGGTTCACCTGCTCGTGCATGTGGTCCTTGGGGCCCAGCCAGGTCAGCGTGGACTGCGCCAACCGCTGGCTGATCTGCCGCGGGGCCAGGTCGCCGGGGTCGGGCAGATGCTCCGCCCGCAGTACCATCTTGCGCTGGTCGTTGATCCGGCAGGTGACGGCGGCCGGGTGCCCGCGCTCGGCGTCCAGCCGTGCACCGACCTCCGTGAGTTCGTCCGGGTCGTAGTAGGCGCGCATGGTCGCGGTCAACGAGGCGCTGCGGACCCGGGTGACCACCTCGTCGACCGAGACACCGCCGGCATCGACCGTGATCACCGAGTTCTGCGCGATCGGGGCGATGACGTCGGCGAGTCCCGGCCGGAACCGGTTGTTCACCATGACCTTGATCGTCAGCGGATTGAGCCCGGTTGCCCGCCCGATGGCCGTGGTGATGACGGCAAGCGTCGCCCGCGAGGTGTCGGTTCCGGTCCGCCGGGCAACCGCCAGCACGGCCAGATGCGCCGCGGGCGAGGTGAACCGGGCCTGTGCGTACCGGTGCTCCGGCGGACCGGACGGTCCACCCGGTACGCCGAAGGTCTGCACCGGAATGTCCCGCAACTGCGCCTGCCAGTACCGCATGGCGCTGGCGCTGACCTGCCGGGTCCTCGGTTCCCGCTCGCTGCGGGCCAGGTCGGGAAGCTGCCGCCGGGCCGGCCCGGCGACCGCCCCGCCGGCGTCGACCGCGGCGAGGATGTCGTCCAGCAGCAGCAGGTGCGCTCCCCCGTCGGCAACCAGGTGGGAGAGCACCCAGGCCAGCCTGATGCACGCGCCGCGGTGCCGGACCACCGCCATCCGCAGCGGCCAGTCGTGGTGGAAGTCGAACCGTTGCAACGGCCACGTCGCAACGAGATCGCTGAGGTACTCCGCGATCCCGGCGGGACCGGCGGCATCGGGGATGGTCAGGACATCCAGGCCAAGCTCCCCAGATCCGGCCACGTGCTGGCATGTCCGGCCGGCCGGGTCGTACCCGAGCCGCACCCGTAGCGCGGCATGGCGCCCGACCAGCCCGCCGAGGGCGTCCGCCAGGTCCCGGACGGTCCGACCGCCCGGCAGCTCACACACACCGGGCATGTTGAACTGGTTGCCGCTGGCCTGCATGTCCTGCAGGATCGCCCGCTGCCCCCAGGTCAGCGACTCGGTGCCGGCCTCCGCACCGGCGAACCGCACGGTCACCCGGTCCCCGCTGGTCTGCTCGAGCATGACTGAATCTGAACCGACGCGAGCCACGGCCGTCAATCCCCCACGCGCGCCGCGCGGGCACGGGTGTACCGCACGGGAACCCGCTGATTTGAGCGGGTCCGTGGCGATCGATCCGGTACGGCTCGCGTACCGGCGCGAGCCCTTGTCAAACGACCCGGATCGAGTAGGGTAACTAGGCAAGCATCCACAGTGGATTCTCATCCGACATGTCCAATGTGGACGCTTCGTCAATTGCTCACTTCTGACATTGCCCAACAAGCACGACCATTCTTCGGTGATTCGTGTGCCCGCGGGCGAAGGCGGTGAAGTCGGGTGTCGGGAGGCGCGGCCCCTCGGACGGCTCCGGGCGCTTACCCACAACTGGATCCACAGTGGGTCGACGAGGTGCTGCTCGCCGGCCCTGACAGCGACATATGCCTGTACCTCGCTGGACCGGTCAGCCGGGCCGAACTGCGCCGGCTGGTGGCGCAGCGACACCGGGCCCTGGCCGGTGCCGGCCTCGGTCGGGGCGGCTCGGTCGCGCTGTGCCTGGCCCCATCTCTGGCCTTCGTCACCAACCTGCTCGCGTCGTGGCAGATCGGTGCACAGGTATCGCTGTTGGACTACCGACTCACCTCGCACGAGGTCGATGGCGCGCTCCAGCGGTTGCTGCCGCAACTCGTGGTCACCGCCGCGCACAGCAGCGGTGGGCAGCTTCGGGGTTTCTTCGAGATCACCGAGCGCGTCGAGGTGTACCCCGGTCGACCGGCGGCCACCGGGCATGCCGTGATCCAGCTCAGTTCCGGGTCGACCGGGCCCTTCAAGGTCATCGCCCGCGACGCCGCGAGCCTGGTCGATGAGGTGAAGCGGTACACGATGATCGACGGCGTCCCCCGCGGCGGCGAACGCATCGTGTCGCTCGCCTCGATGGTGCACGTACTCGGGCTCGTCGGCGGGCTGCTGTACGGCCTGCACGCGGGCGTGAACCTGACGATCCCGGCCCGGATGACCGCCGAGGGCGTGTTGTCCACCGTCGCCGCCGCCGACCTGCCGACCACTCTGCTCGGTGTTCCCTTCCACATCGAGCTGCTGGCCGCGGTGGACCGGCCGCCGACGCTGCCCCAGCTTACCGGCATGACCACCGGCGGCGAACTCGTACGCGCCGATGTCCGCGACCGGTTCGTGCAGCGCTACGGCGTTCGCCTGGGCAACATGTACGGGATGACCGAGGTGGGCGTGATCGGCACCGATCTGTTCGGTACCCACCGGCCGGCCGTGATGCCGGCACCGGGACTGGCCGTCCGGGAACGGGACGGGGAACTACAGGTCTCCGTACCGGTCTCGCCGTACCTCGGCGACCAGGACCCCACCCGTTGGGCGGACGGCTGGCTGCACACCAGGGATGCGGGTACCGTCGATGCCCGTACCGGGCTGGTCCGGATCCTCGGCCGCCGCGACTCCCAGGTGTCCGTGGGCGGTCTCAAGGTGGACCTGACCGAGGTCGAGCACGCGCTCGCCGGTCTGCCCGAGGTCACCGGCGCGGTCGTCGTGTTCGACCGGGCGATCGAGGCGTACGTGACGCTCGCCGACGGGGCACAGGTGTCCGCCGTCGAGCAGGAAACCGCCACCCGCCTCGCCGCGTACAAGCGCCCCCGGCGGCTGCACGTGGTGGGGCAGCTACCCCGCACGGCGACCGGCAAGCTCGTCCGCGACCGCGTCGTCCTGCGCGACATCGGGCCGTCCGCCCCGGCGGCCGGGGCGGACGCCGGCGACGAGGCCGCCGAGACCGCCGGGGCACCCGTACCCTCCCGAAAGGTGACACCGACCATGACCGACGAAGCCAGCCGGTTCGAGGAGATCCGCCAGTTCGTCCTCGATGCGCTGACTGACATGAACTACAGCACCGACGGCATCGACAACGACACCACCTTCGGCCCGGCCGGCGCCGACCTGGAGTCCCTGGCCCTGGCCGAACTCGCGGTCCGGGTGGAGGACCGCTTCGGGGTCAAGTTCGGCGAGGACGAGGGCGAAGCGCTCGCGGGCATGACCGTCGCCGAGTTCTGCCACACCGTCGTACCGCGGGTCCACACCGCTCCGAGTCAGTGACCACACCCGACGCGCCCACGCGTACCGACGTCGTTGCCATGCTGGCGACGTACGGTGACCGCGATCCCGGCCAGGTACCGGAAGCGATCGACTCGATGGAACTGGCCTGGCTGCTGCACCAGATCGCGCAACGGTACGGCGACATCGACCTCGATGACGACCTGCTCGCCCGGATGTCCACCGTCACCGGCGTGGTCGAGGTGCTGGCCGATCTGAAAGGTCCGGTCGCTGGATGACTGAGGGCCCGACCGTGGCTGCGACCCCGGTGGCCCGCCGAGGCGCGGGTACGGTGGTCGTGACCGGTGCGGCCGTGCGCAGCGCGTACGGCCGGGGTACCCAGGCACTGCTGTCCGGGCTGCTGTCCGGCCGGCCCGCGTTCGGCCCGGTACGGCGTTTCGACGTCGGGCCGCGGCGGGTCCGCGTCGCGGCGACCTGCGACGGCGACCCGGATCTGCGCACCGAGCTGACCGGTACGGTGGGCGAGGCGTGTGACGACGCGGGCCTGGCCGCGGCCGACCGGAGCCGTACCCCGCTGTTCCTCGCCATCCACACAC
>Ga0209069_10001590_pt1 | contig 11637 bp, 12 predicted proteins | sample Str013_2_FD_187202 | JGI IMG/M metagenome (GOLD analysis project Ga0209069, IMG submission 187202) | Freshwater sediment microbial communities in response to fracking from Pennsylvania, USA - Straight Creek_MetaG_SC_2013 (SPAdes) (version 2) | ecosystem: Environmental > Aquatic > Freshwater >...
CGGTGCTCTCCAGCTTCGTGCGGCCGAGCGGGAGTCGCACCGCGTGCGGGTTGCCAGTCTTGCGATGGATCTGGATAGCCTTGATGCGTCGCACTAGTGCGTACCATAAGCGGTCGACTCCAGGCCGATGCTTGGAAGCGAGGCTTCAACGGAGTTCTTCGATTGCTCCGCGATCTCGAACTAGACTGGTCGACCGGTCTCCTTTTGAACAATCGTCGCTCGATGCCGCACCTTGGTTCCTGAGCAAATGTCGTCCAATCGGAGTTTGGCCAGATCGCAGGCGCGAAGCTCGCTATCGATGGCCAGGTTGAAGATGACAAGGTCACGCCGAATCGGGCGATTTTTAGAGGAACGCGAACAGACCGAACGTGCTTCGGTTCGAGAGGCTTCTTCTGTCCGATAAGCTAAGCAATCCCTTGTTCTAAGGTCGTGGTTTCTCCCGACAGGTTGAACAAGCATGAGGGCTCCTCCGCCACCCCGCCCTCCGCGTCGCTCTACTTGAGCGTACTGTTCATAACGATCAGGCAGGAGGCCACCCAGAATCGCTACAGCCGACGCTAACAAGTCAGCGGCCGTAGCGAAGACCTTTTGACCTAAGCCATTGATTTATAAAGAGCAGGCATCTTCAAAACCAGCCAATCCGCGAAGACGGGCTAAGCTACGCTCGCTAAGGTGCGCCGACAGGCTCCCGCGCACATTTGCGCGGGAACCTGTCTCGGGTCTATGCGGCTGCTCTTAGCGAAAGACTTTTGTAGGCCGCCGTTTCCAAGTCGATATAGCCCGTGACCGACGTCGCGTCGGCGAACGGAAGTATCTGCGTTGCCCAGTAGCCGCCGATGCCGTTTTGGCGGTCGATCCAGTAATACAGGTTCGCCAAGCCGGCCCAGGCCAGCGCGCCGGCAGGACGGCCGGTTGGCGCCGCGACGTCGTTGATCATGAAGGTCAACGCCCAGGACTTCGGCATTCCTGGGAAGAACTCCGCGTCGTTGGAGAGCGATGGAATCACGCCGGGCAGCATTTTGATCCTCTTGTCGCCGAGGCCGTTTTTCTCGGCGGCGAGGATGGTCTCCTTCTTTAGGACCCGGCCATTTTCGCCGGCACCGTCGTTCAACCACATGCGGATGAAGCGCATGTAGTCACCCACTGTTGAATATAGCCCGTGACCGCCCATGTGGACCTCGGGATCCTGTGGCAGTTCGAGCTCCATCAGCGGCGTGAGCAAGCCATTGGCCTCGCGCTGATGAATTCGCGCCAGTCGCGAACGCATCAAGGGCGTCATGGTAAAGGCTGTGCTCGACATGCCTAAAGGCTTGAAGATTCTCTCCTGCATCACCTCGCCGAGCCGTTTGCCGGCGATACCTTCCACGACCTGACCGGCCCAGTCGATATTGGAGCCGTATTCCCACTGCTCGCCGGGATCGAACAGCAGCGGCGTCTTGAGCGCTGCCTTGGAGGAGGTGATCACGCTGGGCTGGCCGTGCTCCTGCGCCAGCCGGTTGTAATTCTCATTGAAGAAGTCGTAGCCGAATCCGGCGGTATGGAGCAGCAGCATCCGGGTGGTGACGTCGCGTTTGGGCGCACGCAGCTTCGGCTTTCCGGCGGCATCGAAACCGTCCAGCACCTGGAGCTTGCCGATATCCGGCACATAGGTCTTGGCCGGAGCATCGAGATCGAGCTTGCCCTCCTCGACGAGCTGCAGGGCCGCGGTTCCAGTGATCGCCTTGGTAGTGGAGAAAATGGCGAACACGCTGTCCGTCGTCATGTCGGTATCCTGGCCGAGGACGCGCTTTCCGGCGGCGCCTTCATAAATATTTCCGGTCCGGTCGGTAACCATTGCGACCACGCCAGGCACACGCGGATTTCCCGAAACGACCTGGTTCAGGATCGCATCTGCTGCGCTTTTAAGACTTTCATTCATCGCTCTTCCTCCGTTTGCTGTTAGAGCGATTGTGTCGCTCGTTGTGTCCTTTGCTCGTTGTGAGGCTGGATTCTGGGACCAGCTTGCCCGTTACCGGCGCGGCTCCTGTTGGGAGATGCCATGACGTCAGAGCTTCTCTGCGAGCAGCTCGATCTTTTCGATGCTCGGTGGGCTTGCAAACAATTCGGCGCTTTGGCCATCAGCGCCGCGGCGGAGCTCCGGTCCGGAGGCGCCAAACCCCGTTTCCGACCTTGCGCTCCCTTGACGATACGCTAACAGCCCGAACAAGATGGTACTAACAGATTTGCATTGTGAGGATCATCGTGCGGCGTGATGTCGAGGCGCTCGACGTAAGGCTTCTGCAGACTTTCGACGCGCTGATGATCGAGCACAGCGTGACGCGCGCAGCCGCGCGTCTGGGCATGACCCAGCAAGGCCTGAGCGGCCAGCTTTCACGGCTGCGCGACCTCTTCGGAGACCCGCTCTTCGTGCGCGCTGGAGCCGGCGTGGTGCCGACGCCTCGAGCCGAGAGTCTCTATCCCTTGGTGCAAGGAGCGCTGGATAAGCTGCGAGCGCTGCTGGTTCCGCCGACATTCGATCCTGCCGGCTTTGTCGGCGTGATCTCGCTGGCAACGACGGACTATGCGCTGGTCCTGCTTCTGCCCAGGCTGTTGCATCGCTTGCGGACGGAAGCACCTCAATTGCAGCTTGCGGTTCGGCCGGTCAATTCGGCGAGCCTGGAGCTGGAGATGCGGAACCGCAAGATCGACCTCGCCTTGACGGTCCCGCAATTCGTCCCCGCCGGGCTGCACTCGCGTCGCCTGTTTCGCGAGGAATATGTTGGCGTGGTCCGTCAGAAACATCCGCTGACAAAGGGCAACATCGACGTCGAGCGGTTCGTAGCCTTTCCACATCTGCTGGTATCGCCGGACAAGGGTGACTTCAGCGGCCCTACCGATGCCGCGCTGGACAAGGTCGGCCTCAGGCGCAACATTGCCTTGGTCGTGCCGAGCTTTTCGGTCGTGGCGGCGATTATCGATACGACCGATCTCGTTGCAGTGCTGCCATGCAGGCTGCTGAGCCAGACCCGGAGAAAGCTGCATTCCTTCGAACTACCTGTCGCCGTCGAGGGATTCGATCTGCATGCCTATTGGCCGGAACCGCTCAACAATGACGCCATGCATAAATGGTTTCGAAATCTCGTTCAGGAAAGCCTTTCCGCTGCGGCTTGACCGATCCAAGCCCCTTCGGACTGGCCTGGAAGCCAGCTCGATCAGTATACCTCAACGCTCGAGGCCGTCGCTGGCGAGATAGCCGCCTTCCACGGGAATGACCGTCCCGGTGACGAAGTCGGACGCGGGGGACGCAAGATAGAGGCAGGTACCGACCAGGTCCGCCGTTCGGCCCCAGCGTGCCGCTGGTATGCGACGAAGCGCCGACTGCTCGAAGTCCGTGCCGCGCAGCTCTTCGGTCATCTCCGAGAAAAACCAGCCCGGCGCGATCGCATTGACCTGGATCCCGAGCGCCATGAGCTCGACGGCATTGACCTTGGTCAGCCCGATCAACGCATGTTTAGACACCGTGTAGGCAACTTGAAGCCCCTTGCTGGGGGCGACCAGGCCATAGATCGACGAGACGTTAATGATCTTGCCGGCACCTTGCGATCTCATTTGCCGTGCGGCGTGCTTGGTACACAGGAAGGCGCCGGTAATATTGGTGCTCAGCACGCGCTCCCAGTCCGAAAGGTCGAGCTCCATGACGGACGATCGCTGGCCAATTCCCGCATTGTTAATGAGAATGTCCAGCCGCTCGTAACGATGCACGATCGCTCCGATCGCGTCGCGAACCGACGCCTCATCGGCGACATCGAGCTCGAGCGCCAAATGCCGCGGACCGAGCTCGGCCAACACTTCGGCGTTGCGTTCGGCGCGACGGCCGCCAATAACCACCCGCGCGCCCTGGTCGCGCATGGCGCGCGCAATGGCCCGGCCGAGCCCGCTATTGCCGCCGGTGACCAGCACGACGCGTCCGTCGAGTGCGAAGGGACTTTCGGCCACGATCAGAAGAACGCGATCGTTCTGATTTCGATGCTCTCGCGGAACGGAGCGTCCGGCGACGACGTTGGGTCTTCGAAGGCGCTGTGGCCGACGAAACGTGCGCGCCCGTCCGTCTCAGAATCATAGGTCTTGAGGAGAACGACATGTTCCGGCGTCATATGGGGAAAGTACCACCAGGCATGGCGCGGCGAATGGCGCATCACAAAGATCTCACCGTCTCGCTCGCGGTAGCGCAGCGCCATCGTCACAAAATCATCCTCGACGGAGGACGTGACGTCGCACATTGCAAGCGGACGCTCCTCGACGCGGCGCCGCAGCGGCTTCCAGAAATTGTAAAAGGCCACCCGGCGAGCGAGGAGGCTCTCGGCTTCGCCGGGCAGCAACTGGCGCACCCGCAAGGGGCCCGAATTCGGCGTGTAGTCGCAGTGCACGAGCATCACCGGCGCGCGCTGCGTCGTGGTATCCTCGGCAGTCTGTTGCTTCTCGTTTCGCTTGGCCCGGATGGTGTGGTCGAAAACGACGACCCGTCTAGCGCCGACCTCATTCTTCAGGAACGAAATAACGTCGCCGTAGAAGTCGCGCCGAACTGCCTCATCATCCTCCCAACGATCGAAGGATGAACGGAATTCGCGCAACGCAAAGCCCTCACGATCGAGAGAGAACTTGTTCGCGCGGTCCCAGCCGTTCAACACAGGCATTTCATGAGGATCATCGCCCGGATCGTGGATCTTCGTGCCAGGCGGCGGCTCGTAGAAATATACCTCAGGCATGAGGCCGGTATCACGCGTGTAGTTGAAGGTGGAGCGAACGGTTTCTGGAGCCATGGCGATAGTTCCTCCCGTCAAGAGGTGAGGCAGCCGTAAGGGAGCTTCCGGCGCCGGTGGCCTGACGTCAGGCCGCTTTCTTCTGAAGCGTGAAGCCTTCGTAGACCATGGTGTTCTTCCAGCACGGCAGCCGCTCAACATTCTCAGTCATCCAGCGCGACAAGTGCCGGTGCTGGCTGAGCGGCAGCTTCTGCCATTCGTGGAGATGTATCGCCGATGCCACTACGATATCCGCGATCGTCGGGCTATCGCCGCAAAGCCATTTGCTGTGGGCGAGCCGCTGATCGAGAATGCCGGCGAGCTTGTGGAAGTTCGGGGTTTCCTTTTCGAGGATCGCCGGATCGGCGGCCCCACCGAGCAGAGGCTTCACGCAATTCTCGACCAGGAACACATAACAGCTCGGAAACCACGCGCCGCACTCCCAGAACAGCCAACGGTTGACGTCCGCCCGGGTCTTCGCATCGGTCGGATAGAAGGCCGCCTTGCCGTGCCTGTCGGCCGCGTATTGCAGAATCGCGTTCGATTCCCAAAGGGTTAGACCATCATCACGCATGGCCGGCAGCGCCGCGTTCGGGTTGATCGCGACGTAGGAGGGACCTTTCTGCTCGCCCTGAAAATAGTCGACCTTGTTGAGGTTGTAGGCGACCCCCATGAGCTGCAATCCCGCGAGAACCTTGCGGCAGTTCACCGTGATCGGATCGGCATAGACTTCCATGACGTTTCCTCCCGCTGGCGCGCCGACTGGGCCGGCGGCGTTTGTCCCTGAAATTTCACCGGCAGTCTTGCTTGCTGCCCGCGGAGCCGGCTTCTTCGGTCGGCCTTCCCTCAAGAGCTACCGTAAGTCACCACATCGCTCAAACAGATAATTTCTGTGGCTATCATCGCAATAGGCGATATTGCAGAGACAAGAAAGCGCGCCCGACAAACGGAAAAAAATTTACCAAACCGCTGATGTCGGCATCTATGCAACGTCCCCGATAGGAAGTGCGTCAGGAGAAGCTCATGATGTCTAGCGGATGAAAGTTCTGCCGAGGTAGGTCTTAGCCAGACGCCTCGTAGCGAGTCTTGGGTCCGAACCGGTAACGGCAGGACCAAGCGTAGACAGCAAGCGTGCAGGGTGTGTATTGGGCCACGTAATGGGATCGTCGCGGTCGCCGAGGCTGCTTCAAAAGTCGAAGGCAACACCGGGATCTGCGCTAAAGGCGAGCAGGTTTCGGGCCGCCGGGGTCGGAGACCACATCACGCACGCACAGAAATCATGGGAACCTGAGAAGCCCTGTCGTGTGCTCCGGCTCGTCACCGGAGGGAGAACTGGACGAGCGAAAAGCAGAGGCCGTTTCTCAGGCACGGCAGGGTGGCGGATCGGGGCGTAGTACTGTCGATGGCGGCGAAGGCAACGAGTCGACCGGAGGGAAGGCCCCGACTGATGGGAAACTCCGGTGAGCAGGCACGGGACCGGACACAGAGCCGGGTCATCCTGTCAGCCAATCTCACCAGAGTGAATGAGGCGGCCAAACGGTCGTGCCAGACCAGGTTTACGGCGCTGCTGCACCACGTTGACGTCGCTGCGCTCGAAAGGGCGTATCGACGGCTGCGGCGGCAGGCGGCGCCCGGGGTAGACGGGGTGACAGTGGAATCCTACGGGCAAGGCCTCGAAGGTAATCTTCGCGATCTGGCCGACAGGGTCCATGGCGGCCGCTATCGGCCGTTGCCGGTTCGCCGGACGTACATCCCGAAGGCTGACGGCGGTCAGCGGCCTCTCGGCATCCTCGCGCTGGAAGATAAAATCGTCCAGGGCGCGGTGGCGGAGGTCTTGAGCGCCATCTATGAAGCCGACTTCCTCGATTGCTCCTTTGGCTTCTGACCCAAACGCAGTGCTCATCAGGCGTTGCGGGTGGTGCGTGAAGCCATCACGACGGAGCCGGTGACTGGGTACTCGATGCCGACATCCGCAGATACTTCGACAGCGTTGACCACGACTGGCTGCTGCGGATGCTGGCGCACAGGATTGCCGACCCGAGAGTCCTGCGGCTGATTGGCCAATGGCTCCGTGCCGGCATCCTGGAGGGTGGCGTGTACGCCGACACGGTGGAAGGAACGCCCCAGGGCGCGGGCATCGACGCCTCTACTCGACCCTACCACTCGACGGGATCCGGAGGCTTTAGGCGGACGCCCGGGGAAAATATCGCAGGTTCGGCTGGTGTGGGGAAAGGCGGTAACGCTCTCCTGACTCGATCCCCGGCACATCACAAACCAGCTCATCCACTGTGGAAACCGATTTCTAGTCTGCAAACCGCGAGTAAAGGTGCGAGCTTCTGAAACAAATGATCGCTGCGCCGAGCGCCGTTCTTCCTGAGAACGCCGCAACGAAATCGCAACGAATTGGGTGAGACGACCGTGAACAAAACGTGGCGGAAGCACCCGCCACAGCAAGAAAAATCAATAACTTAGCAGATATTCACTGCGTTCGGGACGCTGGGGCGCCAGCTCGAACGCTGCTAGTCCGACCACGCTCCGCCCTGAGGCCACGATGGACTACGAACCACGCGTAGGGCCCCGAATTAGGCGGCCTGTCGTATCGTTACGTGCTCCGGGTCGCAATCGGCTGACTTGACCTGTGCATTCTGAATAACTCGTTGGGTTGCGCCATGGCCGAGCCAATCTTGCAGATATTGCCTTTCGATCAGCGAAGTTCCCAAAGCCGTAAACACGGCGCTGCTGATTACTTGCTGCTGCCGTCGCAGATGATCGTGAAGCAGCTTGTGTCGAGTAATGTAGCCGGCGTTCACGCCGGGCATGGCATGGTTCATCAGGAGCTTTGCATCGATCTCTGAGACTCCCGCTGCTGTCGCTATGGTTCGGAAGGTTTGACGAAGATCGTTGCCCCATTTTGACAACTCGTCTCGGTCCTCCTTGGTTTCCGCTAGGTGCCCCGATGCACTGTCAGCTGGGAATACCCATTCTCGCGCTTGGGCTGGATGCATTTCCCTGCCGAAGCGAATTGCGCGAATGAGACAAAGAGCCATCTGCCGTGATAGCGGAATATCGAAAGCCCGCTTCTTGCCACCCTTCGGCTTAGAGATGTGCAGGGTGCGTCGCCGAAAATCGATGCGATCGGGTCGTATTTCCTGCAAGGCGGCGGGTCGCGATCCAGACAGTAACGTGAACAGATGGAATTCACGGCGGACCGGGTTGTCCAGGCCAGCCAACTCTAAGAACCATCCTTTCAAGTCGCTGATACCCATCCCGGTGTCGCGGCGTTTCTCCTCATTCCAATCGATCGCATCTGCAGGATTGTCGGGCGGCAGTGACCTATTGGTTTTGCGAGCGTGATTGTAGATAGCTCGCAACGTGCGCATGCTGCCATTCGCCATGTATGAACCGTTCTCTCTTGTGACATCGTCGTGCTTCCTTGCCACGCGCGCTGGGTCCGCTGCCAACTCGCGGAGGGGAATGTCTAGCCACTCCAAAAAGATCCGTTCGACGTGGCCGCGATACCCGTCAATTGTCGTTTCGCTGCGACCTTTTCGAACAAGATGAGCCTCCAAATATCGTTGCCACGCCAGCCTGAGCGTCACGTCCACTTGAGCGTTCGGCTTACTCGCTGCGGTTTCGACGGCGCCGACCTGGATGTCGCGCTGGTCTGCCTTTGGGTGCTGTCCTTTGCTAATCTGAGCTAAATACTCTTTCGCGATTGCGCGTGCAGTTCGGGTCGACATTTCACGGGTGTCGCCAATCGAAACTCGGATAGACGATGCGCGCTTTCCTCCCTGTCTGAGATCGCCCTGCACCGTGAAGGTCCGTTTTCGTTTTCCCACTACAACAAAGAAGCCCTTCAATTCCGCGTCGCGAGCCAAGTACCAACCATCACTTGGACAGGGTAACTGCGCGATCGTCTTGTCAGTAAGAAGAATGCGGATGTCGGCCATGAGCGGGGTCCAGGCAAACTAAAACGGTTTTCAAACGGTTTTAGCGAACCGAGAAGTTCGAAGGTTTACATTCGAGGAAGTGCGAGGCTATGCGAGAAATGCCGATAAACAAATGGCTTCATTAGTTTCATCGTAGCGTAGCGCGCATTTGGAAATTGCTGCGAAGAGTTCGTTTTGAACTCTTAATCATCGGGTCCCAGGTTCGAGCCCTGGTGCGCCCACCATCGCAAAATGATCGCGGATTCCGCCAACTCCACTCTGCCCCAAAGTCGTGCGCATCCAGGATCGACTGCACCGTTTCCTTTGAATGTCGTCTGATCGCCGCGAACCCGGCATCGTGCAGCCCGACAGCGCCAATCCGGTCACGGCGGTGCCTTTCAGGTCGTGGAAGTGCAGATACCCCAGCCTTACCCGTGACCTCACGTCATGGTCGTTCGCCGCTCCCGGGCTCGATGCCATACGGCTTCACCAGCGCCCAGACATGGGCGGGCACCATGTTTTTTACCCGCTGCGGATATTGCCGGCGCAGATGCAGCACGGTTTCGACCGCCTTCATCTCGACGCGGGCGCGCGCGAATTCGAGGCCGCGCGGGCCGATCTTCGGCATCAACCAGCCGACGATCGGGCGCAACCAGTTCGGCATGCTGCGCAACGGCAGCCCGCCGGCGGCGAGTTCGACGTTTTTCAGGAATCCCTTCACCGGCCCGGCGCGTTTCCCGGCGCTGCCGGGCTGTGAGGTGCGAACCTCGTCGCCGAGCAGATCGAGCAATTCTTCGCCGCGCTGATTGCGCACCAGCAGCCATTGCTCGCCCTCGCCGCCCATGTACCCGACGGTGATATCAGCGAGGACGTTGGTGTAGTCGACGCAGGTGCGGCAGGTGATCGGAAAGAAATCCGGCGGCAGTTTCGAAATCGGAAGCTGCAGGAAAGGAATCTCCTTCACGCGCCCGTCGCCGAAGCGGAGTTCAACATGATAGTCCGCGCGGAATTCGAGATAGGTAATCGTATCGGGATCGTCGGCGAGCAGCTCCAGAAATGTATGGAAGTTGGCGGTGGTGGTGTTGTCGGAGCAGGGCGTGCCGACGACATAGAGCCGGTCGAAGCCGAGTTGTTGCTCCAGCGCGCGCAGCGCATAGACCTGACAGGGAATCCCGATTACCGCGAGGCGCCTGAAGCCGCGCGCGCGAGCCGGCTCGAGCAGCGCGAGCAGGGGCGCGTAGCCCATCCGCATGCCGCGGCATTGCGCCATGCCTTCGGCGGTGGTGACCAGAACCGGCACCGGCTTCCAGCGGTCGTCCGGGTCCGGTGCCATCGTCAGCACCGCGTCGACGGCCCCGGTTTCCAGCAGTCGTTCGCCGAGACGCGTCGCGATACCGGTCCACTGCGCGCCTTCGCGGGGGCGCAGCATCGAGGCGCGCAGCATGCGGCGAAACGGGCCAAAGAACATCTCGTCAGCCCGGTCGGGATCGCGGACGCGGCCGTGCACCTGCCGTTCAAGCGCGGGATAGTTCGGCTTGATGAACTGGCAGGCCTGGCCGCATTGCCTGGGATCGCTGGAACGCGAAATGCCGCAGTCGGTGCACAGTTCGCGCGGCGCAGCCGGGCCGATCGGCAGCGTTATGATTGACGAAGGGTCCTTGCGATCTACCATCCACGCGTCCCGGCGCCGCCCTTGAACGGCCCGACGATACGCGAAGTGATCCAGCCGCCATAGAAATCGCCTTGCTGTGACTGCACCCGCTCGTCATCGACCCAGCATTCATCGACGCGCGAAGCATAAAAAGCGAAATATCCGGCAATGCCGGCGAAGCCTGGCGATGGCGCGCGATAAATCCACGCCGCGTTAGCGGAGCGCCGGTCGTTGATTTCGAGCGACCAGTATGTCGCGACGCCCTTGAACTCGCACCACGAACTACCGGGCGCGGTCGCCAGATATTGCTGCGCCACGTCACCGGGCGGAATGTAGTAAACCGGGGGATGACTGGTTTCGAGTACGTGACAGGCCGATGTCGTATCGGCGATCGTTCGATGTTCGAACAGCACGCGCAGGTGGGCGCCAACCTTTTCGAGGCGCGGCGGCCGCGGATAATCCCAGACCGATTCCTGGCCTGGTCCCGGTTCCGTGCGCAGTGGCTTGAACATGAAAGCAATCCCGCCGAACGGCCGTCCCTGGAATCTTGATTTTCGTAAAGAGCAGATCAGCAAAGCACGCGCCGAGCAACGCCGCCGACATCGGCGCCTGGCCGATGGTGCGCGGCATTCGCAACCGTCGTGCAGCGGGCTGAAATCACGTGCGCAGCACCGGCATGTGCAGCAACGAGGAAAGCGGAGCTGGATCGTTCAAAAGACGGGTACCCGATTGAGAACCTGAAAGCTCCGGCAGACCGAACAGCGCCGACAACGACGCGCGTCCGTTTGTCAACGACGGCACATTCCAGAACGAACCGAATGGAGTGGCGTTGCCGTACAGGGTTGGTATTTGCAGCATGGAAGAAATCGGTGCCGCTTCATCCCAGGCCGGTATGCGCTCCGCCGACTCGGCAACCCCGGAGTCGATCGGCTGGAACTTGTCGAGAATACCGATCACGGTGGCCGCGGATCCGAACGGCGCGTGCACCGTGACCAGCGTCCCGCCCCGGCGCACGCCCTCGGCGTAGATCCTGGACAACGTTCTCAGCACGTAGCCCTGCATGATCGATGCCGAGATGTCCTCAATCGAGGAATTGGCGTCCTCGGCCGGAGAAGAAACGACGTGGATATCCTCGCCCCGGAAACCCATCAATTTCAGCTCCGCCACCGCACCGGTCGCGTTATTCTGGCTGCCATACATTCGCGAGATCGTGTCGGTCATCGTGCCTCCATTCCGGCCCGCAGGCCATGGTTTAAACATTTAAATCAAAACGTTCGCC
>Ga0209069_10001591_pt1 | contig 11630 bp, 8 predicted proteins | sample Str013_2_FD_187202 | JGI IMG/M metagenome (GOLD analysis project Ga0209069, IMG submission 187202) | Freshwater sediment microbial communities in response to fracking from Pennsylvania, USA - Straight Creek_MetaG_SC_2013 (SPAdes) (version 2) | ecosystem: Environmental > Aquatic > Freshwater >...
CTATGGTGATACAAAAATAGGGTTTAGCCACCTAAGATGGGTTAAAGATTGCTAAGCCCCTGTTAAAATGAATACCTATGATGAGAAAGGCGTTTGCATTTTTAATTTTTATTGGAACTCTTTGTGCTGTCACATCCTATAAGCCCGGTCCGGGTACTCGCAAGCCACCAAAAATTCGCACCATCATCATCGATCCGGGTCACGGTGGTGCGGACCATGGAGCACATGGTCTGATCTCTACCGAAAAAGAAATTGCCCTCGATATTTCGCTCAAACTTGGTAAGATGATCCAGGATGAATTCCCGGATGTAAAAATCGTATATACGAGGACGACAGACGTATTGCCTGGTGGCGGTGATGATTACCGTCCTGCACTGAGGGTCCGCGCAGAAATTGCCAATAAAGCCAAAGGAGACCTTTTTATTTGTATTCACTGTAATTCTAATGGACATCCCGCTGGTGGATATTATGCAAAACGGGTAATTGGCCACAAAAAGAAGACCGTGTATGTTGGTTCGGGAAGTAAGAAAAGAAAAAAGACCATCAACGCACCGATATACGAATCTTATTGGGTGAAAAATGTGCATGTGGGAACTGAATCCTACATCTGGAAGGCCGACCGCAGCGGAAATAAAGCTGATGCCATTACTGAAACCGACGATGAAGGCAGTGCGGATATTGAAGACAGCACCAACAGTGCTGTATTCGATATGACTACGTCTGAAGCAAAGATCAGGGCGCAGCTCTATGAAAAAAAATTCTTTGACAACAGCTTCCTGTTCGCTTCGTACGTGGAAGATGAATTCAAGAAAAGCGGTCGTGAGAGTTGGGGTGTAAAGCAAAGAGATAAGGGAATACGGGTACTGCAGGCTACAGGCATGCCCAGCGTATTGATCGAAACCGGGTTTTTGACTAATAAGGAAGAAGAAGAATACCTCAACAGTGACAAGGGTCAGGATGAAGTGGTGGAAGATATCATGAATGCACTCAGGCGTTATAAAGATCAATTAGAAACTGCGCATCCTTCCAGTGGAACTGCTATTCCAGACAGCTCACAACCCGAGAAATAAGACCCCTTTCCTATAATAAGTTATTTATAATAGCACAGCGATTTGCAGCGTTAAAACCCCCTATGTAAAACCTATGTGTCCTACGTGGTTCAAAAAACGGGGCGAGCTGCCTGCCCGGTTTTTTGAACCACATAGGACATAGGACACATAGGTTTCACATAGAGGATCAATAAATGGCAAACAACAATTGCATATATTTTTCAGCTTGCAAAAAGCTAAAGGCCAATCTTGCCATTTCAAATTATTAATCAGCCCTGCTCCCCGCTACATTTTCATTACATTTGTTGCATAAATGAGTTTTTATTGAGAATTTTAAACCAGCTTCTTAAAAGCTCATTTTGCTAAATGACTCCTGAATGAAAGTCTCTAATGAAACAAAGATTGGTGCCCTGACAGCCATTGCCATCGCAACGCTCTATTTTGGCTTCAATTTTCTCAAAGGAAAGAAGGTATTCGAGAACAGGAAAAAGATCTATGCTGTGTTCAAAAACGTGGAGGGCATGGAAGTGTCGAATGCAGTGAAAATCCAGGGACTTGAAATAGGAACCGTATATGAGATCAACGCAGAAGATCAGGACCTCTCGGGCATCCTGGTCACCATCAACCTGAAAAAAAACGTTAACATACCTAAGAATTCTGTCGCATCGATTAATTCAGGATTGATCAGTTCTTCTTCCCTGGTAATTGCCAAAGGAGATGCCACCACCTTTCTCGGCGATGGCGATACGATTGCTACACAGGAAAAACTTAACCTGGTATCGCAACTGGAAAAAAACATTGACCCGATCGTTGCTAAACTCAATATCACCCTTCAATCACTGGATTCCGTAGTGCAACAGGTGGGTTCGATGTTCGACCCCAAAACAAAAAATAATTTCAGTGCCATCATGGCCCACCTGGCCGTTTCTTCTGCGTCCTTGCAAACATTGTTGAATACACAGACGGGTGCCCTGGCACGTGCTCTGAATAATGTCGACACATTCACGGGAAACCTCGCCAAAAACAATGAACACATCACCAGAACACTGGATAATCTCGAAAAGACAACCAGCAAACTTTCCGATGCAAAAATCCAGGAAGCCGTAGCGTCGATTCAATCAACGATGGGTGAACTGAAGGAAACGGTTGGTAAGATTAACAATGGTACCGGATCACTCGGACTGCTCATCAACGATAAAAAACTCTACCAAAACCTGGAAAGTACTTCCAGGAGCCTGAATATTCTGCTGGATGATTTCCGTGTTCATCCAAAACGTTATGTTAATATTTCCGTGTTCGGTAAAAAAGACAAATCCGGCCCGTTATCTGCTCCATTGAGTGATTCCACCGCAAATCCGGCAACAAACAAAAAATGAGGCGCCTATTTTTATTGGGTTCGATAATACTGGGCTGCCTGTTAGCGCAAAAAGTGCTTGCGCAGGGATCCATTCAGTTCAAGTCAAAAACGAGCGACACCATCCGCACCGTGTACATCTGGCATACCGATACGCTGCGTGAGAAAAAAATAGATTCTGTTACTTCTGTTCAATCCCTTTTTGGTAATGTGAAGCTGCAAAATGAAAAGACGCTTTTCTATTGCGATAGTGTAGCGATGAATCAGTCGAACAATATCATTGAAGCGTTTGGACATGTTCATATCAATGATTCAGACACTACGGATATTTACGCCCAGTACATGAAATATTTCGTGGACAAAAAATATATCATTTTCCAGAAAAATGTTTCCCTTACCGACAAGAAAGGCGTTCTCACCACCGAAGAACTAACCTACGATATGAACAACCGCATCGGCACTTACGGAAACGGGGGAAAGGTTGTGGATGGTCCAACGGTGATCACCAGCCGCGATGGTACCTACTATGCCGAAACGCAGGATGTTTTTTTTAAGAATAATGTAGTGTTGAAAGATCCTTCTTATGACCTCAACGCCGATTCGCTCCTGTACAATACCCGGTCACAGATAGCGACCTTCATAACACTGACGCATATTCGCGATAGCCTGGGAAGGACCGTGATGACCAGTGAAGGATATTACGACTTGCACAATCACAAAGCCAACCTGGGCAAAAGACCAACCATAAAGGATGGTTCACAATCCCTGATTGGCGATCATGTGACTTTTGATGATAGTACCGGCATCAGCATCGCAACGGGCAATGCCGTGTTCAGAGATACCACACAGGGTATTGTACTTCAGTCGAACCTGATGGTCCTGAATAAAAAGACCAACAATATGCTCGCTACGGAACAGCCGCTGATGATACTCAAACAGGACAAGGATTCGTTTTATATCCGGGCCGACACTTTATTTTCCGGAAGAATACCAGATTCGCTATTGATAAAAAAAGACAGCCTGGGAAATATTCTGCCTCCGGATACGGCTGCTATGAAGAATGACAGCAGCATGCGTTATCTGCAAGCTTATCACCACGTGCGTATTTTCTCAGATTCCCTCCAGGGAGTAGCCGACAGTTTGTATTATTCAGGATTGGATTCTGTATTTCGTATGTTCACCGATCCGGTAATTTGGGCCGAAGGCAGGCAGGTTTCGGGAGATACCATCTATCTATACACAAAGAACAAAAAGCCCGAACGCATGTACGTATTCGAAAACGGATTGGCCGTGGCACGTTCGGGAAAGAACATGTTTGACCAGATGAAAGGCAATACGCTGAATGGATATTTCAAAGATGGCAATATCGACTATATGCGGGCAAAGGGCAGCGCAGAAAGCATCTACTTTATCAGGGATGATAGCCTGGCGTACGTAGGTGTAAACAAAGTGTCACGAGCAGATATCATTGACATGATTTTCGTGAACAAAGATCTTGACCGTGTGGTGCTCAGGAACGATGCCAATGGAACCATGTATCCCATCCGCAAAGTGAACCTGGACGATATGCGCCTTCGCAATTTCAAGTGGCTCGAGGCTAGAAGGCCGAAAACAAAATTCGAGTTGGTAGGGAACTAGCATCCTCCGCCATTGGGTTTGAGTGATATTAAGAAAACCCTAACAGTCCCATTTCAATAAATATTCTCCGGCTCCGTTCTGCAATAAAGGACGGACATGCGGAAAATTCATTTCTTTCTTACGTTTTTTTTAGTCACGGCTTTGTTCAACCGATTGCAGGCACAGGATTACAAGTTTGCCGCAGGGATACGGCTAAGCTCACCTTCTCCTACGATCAGCAGCGCTGTTTCCCTAAAATATTTCATGAATGACCGCTCGGCCATTGAGGGATTGGTTTCATTCGGCACCCGGTTTGGGATTGGTGGGTTGTATGAAGTTCACCAGTTACTCGGAAGTGCTCCCAATCTCAATTGGTTTTATGGTGGTGGAGCTTATATTGGCTGGCAATTCAACCAGGTTTATTCGGGGCCGATGGGTATCGTGGGATTAGATTACAAATTCGACAATGCACCGATAGACCTTTCTTTAGATTGGAAACCGGAGCTCGACATTGCGCCGGCAATTAATTTTGTTCCGGCGGCGTTTGCGTTGACGGTGAGGTTTGTATTCAAATAAGGTTTCACGCAAAGACGCAAAGAGTAGCCTCTTCTTTGCGCCTCCTTTGCGTCTTTGCGTGAAACAAAGCCTACTTATGGTAAAAAAAGAAATAAGAAATTATTATAGCAGTAACCACCCCTGCAAGATCGGCGAGTAATGCCGAAGGAACAGCATACCGTGTTTTTTTAATCCCCACCGATCCGAAATAGACGGCAACAATATAAAAAGTAGCATCCGCCGAACCCTGCACCACACAGGAAACCAAGCCAGGGAAAGAATCAGGTCCATATTGTTTCATCGCTGTAATCATCATCGCCCGCGCACCATTACCACTCAATGGTTTCATCAGCGCTGTAGGAATCGCCGGAACAAAATCAGTGTTGATTCCCATCGCACCGAATAACCAGGTAAAGAAAGAGGTTATATAGTCAAGTACACCACAACTTCTCAGCACACTGATAGCGACCAGCATCGCAACCAGGTAAGGAATAATTTTTACAGCCACTTCAAATCCACCTTTTGCACCATCAATAAAAGCATCGTAGACATTTATTTTTTTAATCAGCCCGGCGCTGATAAAAACAACAAAGAGGAGCAGGATCAGTCCGTTGCTGAATACCTTGGAGAACATGCCGATGCCCGACTGGTGAAAATGCAAAAAAGCAATCATTGCAGCAATCAGTGCCGAGATCCCGCCGATCCAAAGCAATATGACCCGGTTGAAAAGATTTATTTTTTGGCGTATAGCCACCACCGTGAGTGCCACTACGGTAGCAACAAAAGTGGCGATCATACAGGGGATGAAAACACTTGTCGGATCGTTTGACTTAAGGATCGCTCTCTGCGCAATAATTCCAACGGGAATGAGCACCAGTCCTGACGCATGCAATACCATAAACATGATCTGCGCATTGGACGCCGTGTCTTTATCAGGATTCAATTCCTGCAGGCTCTGCATGGCCTTTAAACCAAAAGGCGTAGCTGCATTGTCCAGCCCGAGCAGGTTGGCAGAAAAATTCATTACCATATGACCGAGTGAAGGATGATTCTTCGGTACATCGGGAAATAGTTTTCCAAAAAAAGGCCCGACGATTCTCGCGAGAAAATTAATCGCTCCCGCTCTTTCTCCGATATTCATGAAGCCAAGAAAAAGCGACATAACACCGATCAACCCGATAGAGATCTGTACGCTGGTTCCTGTCGCATCGAAAACCCCATCCATGATCGTCTTGAAAATCTCTGTATCTCCAAAAACAACCAGCTTTACCAATGCCACGACGAATGCAATGAGAAAAAAGAATATCCAGATGAGGTTGAGTGCCATAGGAAGTGAAAATAAGTAAAAACGCCGAGCTCAAACCCCCGCCCCCCAAACGGGTGTTTAAATTGGACACTCCTTTAAGAGGCGGGGGTTTTTTCATACCTTTGCCGCCTAAAAAAAATATATGGGTTTAAAGGCAGGTATTGTGGGTTTACCGAACGTGGGGAAATCGACACTTTTCAATGCGGTGAGCAGCAGTGCTAAAGCTCAGGCCAGCAACTATCGGTTTTGTACCATCGAGCCGAATACGGGTTTGGTGGATGTGCCAGATGAAAGGTTGCAAAAGCTTTCGGAGCTGGTGGTTCCGGAACGTATTGTGCCAACTCAAATTGAGATCGTAGATATTGCAGGTCTTGTAAAAGGCGCCAGCAAGGGTGAAGGTTTGGGAAACAAATTTCTGGCCAATATCCGGGAAGTAGATGCCATCGTTCACGTGATCCGTTGTTTTGAAGACGAGAATATCCTGCGCGATGAGGGCGCTATCAATCCGGTAAGCGATAAAGAAATCATCGATACCGAACTTCAGCTCAAGGATCTGGAAAGTGTTGAGAAGAAATTACAGCGCACCGAAAAAATGCTGAGGACCGGCGATGCCAAAACCAAAGCTGAATATGAAGTGCTGAAGAAATGCTTCGAACACCTCGAAAAAGGGAAAAATATCCGTGAACTCGGATTGAGCAAGGAAGATAAAACCGCGATCGCGGATCTGTTCCTGCTCACGGACAAGCCCGTATTGTATGTGGCCAATGTAGATGAAGCATCGATGCATACCGGCAATGCCTATTCGCAGGCACTCCAAAAATCAGTCGAAGGCGAAGATGCGCAGGTAGTGGTAATGAACAATTCTATTGAAGCACAGATTGCTGAAATGGATAGTGCCGAAGATCGTCAGTTGTTCATGGAAGAATATAAAATGAAGGAACCGGCACTGAATAAACTGATCACATCTTCCTACAAATTGCTCAACCTCCTCACCTATTTTACTGCCGGCGTTCAGGAAGTAAGGGCCTGGACCATTCATGAAGGCTGGAAAGCACCACAGGCTGCGAGTGTGATTCACACTGATTTTGAAAAGGGTTTCATCAAGGCAGAAGTCATTGCCTACAATGATTTTGTTCAATATGGATCGGAAGCCGCATGCCGCGACAATGGCAGGCTACGCATCGAAGGAAAAGAATATTTGGTGAAGGATGGAGATGTGATGCATTTTAGGTTCAATGTATAAAGAAATCAAACCCCCCTCCCCCTAAAGGGGTGTCCTGGATGGACACTCCTTTAGGGGGAGGGGGTTTTTTATTAAAACACATTAAATGCAAACGCTACATAGTATAGTCCACCAACTGATGGATTACCCGGAGCATTTGTATAATAGCTATTGGTAAGATTGGTTGCGCCCAGCTTGATCACTGATTTAATGGGGATCAAACGATAGCTAACCTGTGCATCAAGCGTACTAAAAGCAGCGACATTACCCTGGATGAAATCACTTTCTGCATAAAAGCTATCCTGCCAGCGCCAGATTACATTAAACCCAAGTCTTTTTTCAGGCCCAAATCCGCGATTACCAAATCCAATATTGGTTCTGTATTTCGGAGTATTGTAATAAGCCTTCAAACCTGCCGGCACACCATTTATTTCATCGGAAAAGAAATTCGCGTTGATGAAGAAATTATTTCTCAGCATATACTCAAGCGAGATGCCATACCCATTTGTAAATACTTTAGAAGCGCTATTGACAGATACGGAATAAATTTGTGGATTAGCGAGCCCGGGTAAAGTTCCGTCAGAAGATTGCACAACATTAATCCTTGTTAACAGGTTGATGTACTCGCCGTAATAACCATATACATCGATCAGCAATTTATCGTCAGCAACCAGTCCTTTGTATCCAATTTCATAAGAATTCATACTCTCTGGACTGTACTTCCGGAATTGTTGCACCTGCAAATCGGCCGGATTTCCTGAAACGGCAAATTTTTGAAAACTCGCCACTGTATAGACAGGATTTGTGTTAAAATGATACAGATCTCTTAGTGATTCAAGACCGCCGATCAACCTGGTATTGCCGCCAATTCTCAAATTGATCCACTGGTTTTGGGTAGTAGGAAACCGGTAAGCCGACTGATAGGACAATCGGAAGTGCTGGTTTTTCGCAACCTCAATAACGGCTGTCGCTCGGGGGGTAAATTTTCCATCAAAATTCTGGTTCTTATCATATCGCCCGGAGAAAGATAATTTAAGAATATTACCAAAAAACTTTTGCGATACCTGACCATAGATACCATACTCATTAATATGAATCTTTCCGGCAGTGTCGGCAAACAGTGTGCCCTGCGAATTCAGCACATATTCTTTCCAGTTACCTCCGATGAGAATGTCTGTTCCTTTATCACGCAATTTGAAAGCATCTGTTAAATTGTATTGTCCTTCCACCATGTAAAGACTACTCTTGTCCAGGAAGCGACCACCCTGAGGTATCGGTAATTTTGCAATGGAATCGAATATCTGGTTAAACCGCGTAGAGCCGGCCTGCGGCCTGCCCTGGTCGGCATAACCACGGGCAAGATTATGCGCAGTCATGTCATCGGCGCCTCCCACTTTGGCCTCTACATAGGCGCCGATATATTGTGGATACCAGCTACCCGCCAAAGTGGTTGCACTGGTCGGATTAACACTGGGCTTCCATGCTTCGTTCAACAGTTCCGTGTTCACCGTTGCATTGTATGCATCGCCAGCATTTTCCTGGGTAGTATAGCCGCGTAGATACCAGTTCTTACTCCTGAGTTCCAGTTTGTATTGACCAATAATTAAATTCTTAAGAGAGTAACGGTCGCTTCCTGTATACACTGTATTTCCCGTACCCCAATTGACAGTAGCCGATGCCATGAGGTCGTCCGTGATTTTATAAAATGCACCGCCCGACAATTTAAAATTGCGGGTCGTTGGATCAATAATATCTGCTTCACGGTAACCAGTACGCGTTACATATTGATTCTTGATGATTCCGTTGTTGACACCGACATAAAAAGGTTGTGTCCCCGGGTTCGAAGCGAGAAAAGTATTTATTTGCGTTTGTGTTGGATATGTTCCCGTGGCCTGGTGATATTGATCGCTGTATTGCGCTGAAGCACCCGCGAGTATTTGATTGGAAAGCGAAAGCATATCCGGAATCTGGCTGATATATTCATCGCCATATAAATTCACTCCGTTGTATGCAGGGTCCGTGGCCCTGGTTCCCCCGCCGATTTTGTATTGCTGATTTGGAAGATCGTAGTTGCTTTCGTCATACGCCACCCAATCCTTTGCTTCAATATACTGACCGGAAATCTTGAATGCAAAACGGTCACCGATTTTCTGGCCCCAGCGGACCGAAATATCTGTATAAGGAGATGCGCTTCTTACCGGGCTATTCACATTCATCACACCTTCTCTCACCTGTGCACTGATGCCCTGGTATTTGAAAGGATCTTTGCTGGAAATAACCAGGGTTCCGTTCATTCCACCGGGACCATACAATGCCGAAGAAGCACCTTCGAGCAATTCCATATTATCGAGATCGAGTTCTGTAATGCCGATGACATTGCCGACAGAAAAATTCAAACCGGGAGCCTGGTTGTCCATACCGTCTACAATTTGGTTGAACCGGGTATTACCACTTCCGTTGAATCCGCGTGTGCTGGGTGTTTTGAAAGTCAAACTGGAGGTGGTCATATCCACACCCTTGAGATTTCCAATCACATCGTAGTAAGACGAGGCTGGCGAAATACGCACCGCAGCCGCATTAACGCGCTCTACAGAGACCGGTGATTCCAATATTCTTTCCGGAACGCGGCTGGCTGCCACAACCACCTCGGCTCCGAGTATGGAAGATGCTTTGATTTCAACCTGTACTGGGGTAGCATCCGTTACCGTTATTTCCTGGGTTTCAAATCCAATCGAGCTGATGATAAGTGTAATCGGGAATTTCTGAGTAGTGATGACTTTAAAAGCACCTTTGCTGTCGGTAAAAGTTCCTGTTGAACTTCCCTTTACCAGTATGGACGCGGCAGGCACGCCTTCCTTCGTAGTGCTGTTTTTGACTGTTCCTGAAATCGTAGTTGACTGAGCGAAAGTGGTGGCGCTGATCAGCATAGCGATCAGCCACACGCCTGGGTAAGCGAGGCTTTTTCTCATGGCAATCAATTTAGATTAGATATTACTTGTAAAGTACATACTTGTCTCGTCTATCCAAAAATTTTTATTTCCCCGGAACAGATTTCAAACTGTTGATATTTCGTGTATTGATTGCCGGTTTTTGTCGTGCCTGTTGGGTAATTTCGAGCCATGAAAACATTGCAATTTCCCCATCAGACTGCTTTCTACAAAGGAAAAGTACGAGACGTTTATACGATCGATGATCAATGGCTGGTGATGATTGCATCGGATCGAATATCCGCGTTCGATGTCATCCTCCCCCGCCCAATTCCGCACAAAGGACAGGTCCTGAACCAAATCGCCGCATACATGCTCAATGCCACCCGGGACATTTGTCCCAATTGGCTGGTAGAAGTTCCTGCACCGCATGTGAGCATTGGTAAGAAATGTATCCCTTTTCGGGTAGAGATGGTCGTTAGAGGAACATTAACCGGTCATGCCTGGCGAACTTACAGTGGCGGAAAGAAAGAACTTTGCGGCGTATCGTTACCGGATGGATTGAAAGAAAATGATTTTTTTCCGAATCCTATCATAACCCCTTCTACTAAAGCAGAGATGGGTCATGATGAGGACATCTCTAAGGAAGAGATCATTGAAAAGGGTATTGTTGACAAAAAGGATTATGAACAGCTGGAGAAATATACTTATGCCTTATTCGAAAGAGGCAAAGAACTCGCAGCGAAACAGGGACTGATCCTGGCCGACACAAAATATGAATTTGGAAAAATCGGCGATGAAATCTATTTGATGGATGAAATTCACACACCTGATTCTTCCCGTTATTTTTATGCAGATGGATTTGCCGAGCGACAAAGCACCGGGGTAAAACAAAAACAACTCAGTAAAGAATTCGTGCGGGAATGGCTTATCGCAAATCATTTCATGGGTAAAGATGGACAAACCGTTCCGGAGATGAAGGATGAGTGGATCCAAACGATTTCCCAACGATACATTGAACTATATGAAAGAGTGATTGGGGAAAAATTTGTACCCCAATCTCTCAGCGATGAGGAAACTTACCAGCATATCCTGTACGCTTTGGGAAATCTAAACTGATTTCATGCATTTTAAAAAAAGGTTGATACTTTTCGGCATAATGTCTGCATTGCAATTGTCCGCATTTTCGCAAGATACCATTGCCATTGGACTTGTAGAAGTTTATGGAGCAAGAACAGTTTCCGAATCCGCTATTCGTAAAGCTGCGGGTATTGAGGCCGGACAAAATTTCCCGCTCGACAGTATTGCCATCGTACAATTAAAGAAACGCTTAACCGCCATTCCCGGTGTAAAGCGATCGGACATCGGGCTTATTTGTTGCTGGGGAACAGAGAGGAAATGGATGCTTTTCGAGGGTGTATCGGAAAAGACAAAAGACAAATTCTCTTACAATCCCAAACCCACAGGCCCGGCCCGATTACCAAAGGAAATGATAGATAACTCCGCGAAAATCGATAGCGCAAGAGGTGAAGCAGTTAAAAATAACGATGCCGGGGAAGATGATTCGAAGGGTCACACCCTCATGAACAATGCGGCAGCG
>Ga0209069_10001592_pt1 | contig 11630 bp, 11 predicted proteins | sample Str013_2_FD_187202 | JGI IMG/M metagenome (GOLD analysis project Ga0209069, IMG submission 187202) | Freshwater sediment microbial communities in response to fracking from Pennsylvania, USA - Straight Creek_MetaG_SC_2013 (SPAdes) (version 2) | ecosystem: Environmental > Aquatic > Freshwater >...
CGATGATGCGGTGGCGGAGGCCCATGCAATGGTGTTGTTGGTTGATTCCGGTTTTGCGCAACAGACGGAGTGACCGGAGACAATTGGACTTGCCGGACGGCGATTCTCAATCATCGGCGCGATTCTAAAATGTGATCGAGCACTATCAAAATATATTGAAAATGCTCTCTCCATATGGCAAACATATTGAGATGGAGCTACGTCACTTACGATATTTTCTTGCGGTAGCTGAGGAATTGAATTTCACCAGAGCCGCCAGACGACTTCACATTTCGCAACCCCCACTCACTCAGCAAATCCAGGCACTCGAAGTCGAGATCGGCCTGCAGTTATTTGATCGATCCAAATACCGAATTCAGCTGACAGACGCTGGTCGCGCATTCGCCTGCGAAGTGAAACGCATATTGGGCGAACTAGGGAGTGCCGTACGTTCTGCACAAAGGGCAGCACGCGGTACCACGGGCCAAGTTCGAGTTGGCTTTACGGAATCTGCCTCCTTCAGCCAAGTACTTACCTCTACATTCCGCAATTTTCAATCCAAATTTCCGGATGTAAATCTCTTGCTCGAGGAGAAGCACTCCTTGGATCTTGAGACCGACTTGAGAGAGGGGCGAATCGACGCTGCATTCCTCCGCCCGCCACTTCGAAACATGAGCGGCATCGAACTGTATGTACTTGAGAAAGAAGAAATGCTTGCAGCCTTACCGAGAGAACATCGACTCGCAACGGCTTCTCGTTTAGCACTAAAAGATCTCGCTGATGAGCAATTCGTCTTGTTTCCTAGAACGATTCGCCCCGGCCTTGCAGATACGATCATATCGGCCTGTGAACAAGCCGGATTCACACCGCAAGTTAGGCAGTTCGCTCCGCAGCTATCATCAACTGTTAACCTGGTCGCCGCTTCTATCGGTATTTCGATCGTTCCCGCAAGCATGAGGGGGCTCCAACCTCATGCCGTTGCTTACATAAGGCTGAGCGGACGGCCTATAATGGCGACAATGGGGATCGCTCATCGTACGAATGAATCGTCGTCACCCGTCGTACGCTTCGTTGAATTGGCAAAATCCCTAAAATCCGCGTCCAGCGCGAACAATCGTCGCAAGAAAGGCAACGAATCGCCTAGATAGACGGCCCACTGAAGATAAGCTTTGTAAAGGATACGGGATTGGTTGTGGCTCCTTAAGACGTGCACACACTCGTATGACGCTGACTATCCAATCATCCATTGAAAGTCCTCAATGGACTCGACGTAGCGTTTATCGACTGCTTGCTCGTAGGCTCCCTGACCGTCCGGCCGTTCGCGTGATTGTTCTGCGCGTGGTGTGGCGCGCCGTCTGCGCGGGCGCCGACAGGGTACCGACCGAGGATATCGCTCGGCGGAGCGGCAACGTGCCCTCGATTCTCCGGGTTCAAGGCAGGCTGGCGCCGCTGAGACTGGGCAGGGCGTGATCGTCAACTGACGGTGCGGAGATCAGACCTGTCTCTCCGGGAGCAGCTCAATGTCCCGACGCTTCGGCGTGGGCCAGAAGGCGTAACAGGTTGAGCTTGCCCCCCGGGCCGTCGAAGATTGCTCGTTGCCGGGCGGCAGTTCGCCGCACGCGACCATCGGAATTCTGCTCATGTGATCGCCAGGTCCCGCATCATCGATCCGAGCCGCTTGTCGTAGATTTCGTGCGCCTCGGCCATGATCCGGTCGATCAACTCGGCGACACTGGGGATGTCTTGAATCAAGCCTTGCACCAAGCCTGTGGTCCAGATTCCATGATCGGGGTCGCCATTCATAAGCCCCTCCAAGCCCCGCGAGCCCTTGACCAAGGGCGCGACCTCGTCAAACCGCCGGCCTTCGGCTTCCAGCTTAAGCACTTGGGTGCTGATTAAGTTTTTGGCGACGCGGGCCGTGTTTTTGTAACTGCGAAAAATGAGGACTGTATCGCGCTCCGTCGCCCTTACCATGGCCTGCTTAATGTTTTCGTGAATCGGCGCTTCCCGCGTGGCCACGAAACGCGTGCCCATATTGATGCCGTCCGCGCCTAAGGCCAACGCGGCCATTAAACCACGGCCATCGCCAAATCCTCCGGACGCGAGCATCGGTACCTTGACGACATTCGCCGCCAGCGGAATCAATACCAGACCGGTGATATCGTCCTCACCCGGATGTCCCGCGCATTCGAACCCGTCGATCGAGATCGCATCGGCCCCCATGCGCTCCGCGGACAAGGCGTGGCGGACCGAAGTGCACTTGTGAATGACTTTGATCCCTGCGGCCCGGAAGGAATCAATGTGTTCTTGCGGCTTGTAGCCGGCTGTCTCGACCGCCTTGATGCCGCTTTCGAGAATGGCCTGACGGTATTCGGCATAAGGCGGCGGCTTGATCGATGGCAGGATCGTCAAGTTGACGCCAAATGGCTTGTCAGTCAGATTTCGACAGCGCGTGATTTCCTTCACCAAATCTTCGGGGCTTGGCTGAGTCAGCGCGGTCAAGAAGCCCAGCGCTCCGGAGTTGGCGACAGCGGCAACGAGTTCTGCCCGGCCGACCCACTGCATCCCGCCCTGCGCGATCGGGAATTCGACACCGAACATCTCCGTGAATCTGGTTTTCATTCTGCTCCATTGATACGAGAGGCGGAAATTGGACCGTGTTTGACCACGCGACCGGATTGTTTACAGGGTTGCGGCCAGCCGCGTGCCGACGGCATAGACCTAGACTGCCCGATCCCGCAAGCTCGATCGCACGTTCCGCGCGAACGAGCTTGCGGTGATCAATCGTCGAGAATGGTGATAGCCCGCTCAGGGCATTCGAGCGCGCCAAGCCTGGCGGCGCGTTCCATGCTAGCGGGCACCACGGTTTCAGGCATGACGTTGTAACCGTCGTCATTCAGATGATAGACGTCCGGAGAAAGAGTCCAGCAGCGGGCTTGGCCGGAACACTTCTTGGTATCGACAAGGATGCGCATCACGTCTCTCCATCTTGTTTTGGGGCTGGCCATCGGCACATTGAAGCGCCACCTATTCCGTTAGTCCCGATCGTTTTACCCGATCATTTCCACGAGAGAGGGAGCTCGAAAACGCCAAGCACCCCCCCAAGCCCAGTGCGGGGCACCCTGCCGTCCGTGACCTTGAAGGCAGGAATGCGCGCAAGCCATTCCTCGATGGCAATACGGAGCTCTCGTCGGGCAAGATGCGATCCGGCGCAACGGTGAGGTCCTGCAGCAAACGAAATATGGCTCTGGGACTTACGTGAAAAATCCACGGTAGAGGCGTTCTCGAATTTCCTGTCGTCCCTACCAGAAAGCGCGGCGAGCAGAAAAACCAGGTCGCCCTTCTTCATCTTCACCCCGTGGAAGTCTACATCTCGCATTACGAGCCTGGTGGTGTTGACCACGCCGTAGTAGCGGATGAATTCTTCGATCGCATTCGAAATGAGGTCGGGCTCGTCACGAAGCTTCTGCTGATCCTCGGGATGCTCGGCAAGGTGCTTGAAGATGAAGCCGAGTTGGTTGGCCACGGTGTCGAGCCCGCCGACGAACAGCAGGAAGCACATACCTAGCTTCTCGTCGGGCGTCATAGGCCGACCGTCTACCGGCGAGCCCAGAACGTAGCTAATAAGGTCTTCGGTGGGCTCGCGCTCACGCTCCGCAATCGTCTCCCGGAGGTAGTCGACAATCAATCTGGCGGAAGCCTCTCGCTCCTCAAGCGAGCGATCGGGACCGAGGCCATGATTCCAATCAACGAACTGCCTCGCCTCCGATATCGGCAGCCCAAAAATGCGCAGGAAAATCTGGATGGGAAAGACCTCGGCGAAGGCTGAAACGAACTCACATTCGCCGTCGGCCTTGAACCCTTCGATGATGTCAATCGCCAGAGTGCGGATCTCTTCGCCCATAGTCTTCACCCGCGACGGCGAAAACCACGGGTTGAGGATCGCCCGGTAGGCACCGTGCTGCGGCGGATCCGCCTCGAGCGGAAGGGCACGCCAAGTCTCGCCAACCAGCGCGCTGAAATTGGCGTTGGCGGAGCTTGAAAACGTCCCCGTGTCCTGAAACACTTCCAGAATCAATTCGTAGGACTTCAACACCCAGGCGTTCATTCCGACGCGTGCGCCTCTCGCGTAGAAAATATCGGGCTCATTCAGAACCGCGCGGTTAACCGCGGCGACAGGATCGGTGTCCATGCCTGGGAGATGCTTAAAAGGGAAATCCCGGACCAAGTCAGCTGGGACATGCTCCGGAACGTCTGTCACTCCAGCGTCTAACATAAAATTCTCCAGTTCTTTAGTTTTCCTGAAATAATTTTGGCCCCTTCGGAAAGCCCAATCAGCCCCCTCAGAGGACGTATCTATCTTCGCACGCCCGATCGTACCGGCAACCTACAAGGCCGCACGACGACAGTCCGTGACGGATGCGGACACCAAGCACCCGCATGTGTCGGAACATTGCGATCCGTCAATTTTTTGATGCAAATGGTGCACACCCCCCTTATAACCTTTATAAATTAGTGACCATCCACAAACACCAAGCAAATTCTTATTCAGAAATTGCCGACGTCACCGCGCGGCCGTCGCAGCACTTGGAATCTGGTTGAACGGCACATCCTTGTCGACGCGGGCCTCGGGCGGAAGCCCCAGAACGCGTTCGGCGATGATGTTTCGCAGCACCTCATCCGTGCCGCCCTCGATGCGGATCGCGGGCGAACGCAAAAGAGTCGCACGGAACCATGCTCGTTCGGGCGAGATCTCGGTTTCGAGCAGCATGCCAGCCTCACCCTCCAAATCGAGCGCGAACTGGGACATCTCCTGAATCATGCTGCCGGCAACGAGCTTGCCGATCGAATTTTCCGGTCCCGGCTGCTCGCCGCGCGACAGTGCCGAGATCGCGCGGAACGCGGTGTAGCGCAGGCCGCTGGCCTTGACCGCGAACTTCGCCAGCCGCGATACCACTGCCGAATCGCCGATGACTCCAAGCTCCCGGCACAACGCATAAAGCTCCGCGAAACTCGTGGGCATCTCGGCGCCGATCGACATCCGCTCGTTCATCAGCGTAGTGAGCGCCACCGTCCACCCCTGGCCAACCTCGCCCAGCCGCTGAGCGTCCGGAATCCGGACGTCGGTGAAGTAGACCTCGTTGAAATGGCTCTCCTCGTTTGCCTGTCGGATCGGACGAATCTCGATGCCCGGCGATTTCATGTCGAGGAAAAACATTGTCAGCCCGCGATGTTTGGCGATTGTGGGATCGGTGCGGGTGATCAGCAGGCCCCACTCGGCATCCCGCGCGCCGGACGTCCAGATTTTCTGGCCGTTGACAACCCATTCATCGCCGTCGCGCTCGGCACGGGTGCGGATGCCCGCAAGATCGGAGCCCGCCGCGGGCTCCGAGAAAAGCTGGCACCAGATGTCCTGGCCCGAGGCAAGACGTGGCAGGAGCTGGCGTTTTTGATCCTCGCGCGCCCACTTCATGACGGTAGGACCACACATACCGAAGCCGATGGCAAACGGTATGTTGAGCTTCGAAAAGACGCCTTCCTCGTGCGACCAGATCACTTGCTCGATCGGTGAACGCTCTGCGCCGCCGTACTCTTTCGGCCAACGCAACGCCGCCCATCCGGCGTCATACTTTTTCTTCTGCCATGCCTTGGACGCGGCGACGGGATCAGTCGAATGGAGCTGGAGCCCAAAGTTTGCGCGCTCCAGCTCCTTTTCCAGTTCAAATGGCGCGTTGGCGGCGATCCAGGCGGCCGCGCGTGAACGAAACTCGGCCTCTGCGGGCGTATCGTCGAAGTTCATGCGACCCTCCCATAAGCCGCGATCAGCTTGCGCTCCCATTCGGGTGGCGCGCCCAGTACCGAGGACAGATAACGGGCGCGTCGGTAATGCAGGTGGCAGTCGAAGTCCCAAGTGAAGCCCATCCCGCCGTGCACGTGGATATTGTTCGTTGCGCAGTGGCGGTAGGCGTCGCTGGCGGCGACGCGCGCCGAGGCAGCGGCAAGTGACAGTTGGGATGCGTCCGTCGCCAGCGCCCATGCCCCGTAATAGGCATTCGAGCGCGCCAGTTCGAGCGATACGTACATGTCGGCAAGCATATGCTTAATCGCCTGAAAACCGCCGATTGGCTTGCCGAACGCATAACGGCCCAAGGCGTAATCGCGAGCCATGGTAAGCGCGGCATGCGCGCCACCGATCTGCTCGAATGCGACCAGCACTGCAGCCCGATCGCGCATGGCGGATAACACGGCTTGTCCCGCGCCGGCGGCACCGAGTTGTTCCACGGCAACGGCGTTAAAGCGCAGTTCGGCTTGCTTCCGCGATGGGTCGACCGATTTAACCGCGCTGCGCTGCACTCCGTCTAGGGAAAGCTCGGCCAGAAACAGCCCCAAGCCGCCCTCGCCGTGCGCCGCGACAAAGGCCAGGTCCGCCGCCAGGCCGTCCGAGACCGGCCGCTTCGTACCGGTGAGCTTGCCGTCCGTCACCTTCGCGGCGATGCGGTCCGGTGTTACTTCCCCCACCGTTTCGGCGACGGCGATAGTCGCGATGCTTTCCCCGTTTGCCAGCCGCGGGAGCCATCTCTCCTTCTGCGCAACGCTGCCGCTTAACAGGAGCAGCTCGGCCGCCTGGTAGATCGATGAGACCGCCGGCAACGGCGCCAGCGCGCGCCCCACCTCTTCAGCCACCAAACACAGTTCAAGGTATCCAGCACCCGCCCCGCCGTATTCCACCGGAATTGCTGCGGCCAGGAAGCCCAGCTCGGAAACTTGTTTCCAAAGCGACGCCTCGTGACTTGCGTCCGAATCGATCAGCGCGCGGACGACGGAAATCGGGCTGGCCCGTTCGAAAAAGCGCCGGACGTCCGATTGCAGCGCCTTCTGATCATCGGAAAAATCAAATTGCATCGCCTTATCTCCTGCGGGCCTTCAAGACCTGTTTCCCAGCGGCGTTCAGGCTCGGCACCTGTTTTGCGCGGCCACGCGCAGTTTGTTCATACGCGCTCGATAATGGTTACGTTGGCGATCCCCCCGCCCTCGCACATCGTCTGCAGGCCGTAACGCCCGCCGCGCCTACGAAGCGCGTGGACCAGCGTCGCCATCAGCTTGGTGCCCGTGGCACCAAGTGGGTGTCCCAGCGCGATGGCGCCGCCGTTGACGTTCAGGCGATTGGGGTCAGCACCGGTGTGCTTGAGCCATGCCATCGGCACCGGTGCGAACGCCTCGTTGACCTCGAACAGGTCGATCTCGGCAATGCGAAACCCGGCGCGCTTGAGCGCGCGGTCGGTTGCGAACAGCGGCTCCTCAAGCATGATCACGGGATCGCCAGCGGTTAGCGTCAGATTGTGGATTCTTGCGAGGGGAACCAGCCCATGATCTCGAAGCGCTTTCTCCGAAACCACCAGCACCGCAGACGAACCGTCCGTGATCTGGCTCGACGTGGCAGCGGTGATGACACCGTGTTCGGATAGTAGCCGAACCGCAGCCATCCCTTCGGGACTCGCGTCATAACGAATGCCCTCGTCGCGCACATGGCGATCGGGCGTGCCGTCCGGCAAGACGATATCAACCGGAACAATCTCATCCGCGAACGCGCCCGATTCCGTGGCGGCCTTGGCCTTCCGATGGCTGGCCAGACCATAAGCATCGAGCAATTCACGCGAAAAGCCGTGCTTTTTCGCGATCATCTCGGCGCCGCCGAACTGGCTGAAGCCAGCAATTCCGAAACGGTCGAGGATCGGCTGAGGCCAAGGCGTGGTGTCCGATCCAGGTAGCATGTTGGTACCCATTGTCACGCGCGACATGCTCTCCACCCCCGCAGCAATCACCACGTCCATCGAGCCGGACATGATCGCCTGCGCCGCAAAGTGAAGCGCCTGCTGCGACGAACCGCACTGACGGTCGATCGTCACTGCCGGCACATTGTCCGGCAGCTTGGACGCGAGCACCGCATTGCGTCCAAGATTGGTGGACTGCTCACCCGCCTGCGTCACGCAGCCCATGATGACATCCTCGACCGACGAAGCGTCCAAGCCACTGCGATCGATCACCGCGTTGAGTGTGATCGCAGCAAGCGCTGTCGGGTGGACCCCCGCAAGTCGGCCATTGCGCCGTCCTCCAGCGGTCCTGACTGCTTCCACGATATACGCCTGCACCATCGGTAACTCCATGGAACTTCAACTCAACTATACAAATGCAGCGGAGCTGCATCCAAACGCAAGTCTTTCTAGGCTGCCGGCGTGATGTTGAAATTTCTGTTGAAGAAATTGCTGGGATCGAATTTCTTCTTTAGCTGCTGAAGCCGCGCATAGTTCACCCCATAAGGGGCAGCGCCGCCATCCACCACCGATTCGCTCGAAAAATTCGAATAAATTTCACCGGAAGCCAATGGCGCCATATCGAGCCAAGATTGTCGGGCCCACGCGATATGTTGATCGGCTTTTTGATCCGACAGCCATTGAGACGTAATGCCAAATTGGTACGGTGTATGTCTATGCGGATACGCGGCCGCCGCCGCACTTGGATCACGAAATGCACCCGTGTAGCGGACCAGCCAAACATCACTGTACGGAGACGTAATCCGGTTCCCATTATCAATATATGTCCTGATCATTTCGTCCGATAAGTGTTGCATGTAATGCGAACGACAATAATTCGCTAGATTGGGCGGCGGGTCCTGCGCCGAGAAGACAAACTGTGCATCGAAGGGTGACATGCCGCGAATATTTGTGGCGAGTGGCTTATCGAGATCTCGAAGCGGTGCGATCGCCGCCTCTGCCTTGCCAGCAGATCCAAAGTGGCAAACGCCAACAATGATCATGGGTGCCGGTGCGCGCACGAACAGAGCCAACGAAACCAGCTCCTTTTGGTCTTTCTCGACGACATCGCGCCAGCGACGCATGATGTCGGCAGCATTCGCCGCCGGATAAACAATCGTTCCGGCGACAATCTCCTCCAGGTCATGCAGCCGGTACTGGAATTCCGTGACGACGCCAAAATTCCCACCGCCGCCGCGCAGCCCCCACAATAAGTCCGTGTTCTCGCTGGACGACGCTCGCAGGAGACGGCCGTCTGCCGTTGCCACTTCGGCTGAAACAAGGTTGTCGCAGGTCAGGCCGAGGCTGGAGGTCAGCCATCCCTCCCCGCCACCCAACGTCATGCCCCCCATTCCGATCGTCAAAATCATGCCCGTGGGGAGAACCAGACCCTGTTGAGGTGCCTCGAGATTCAGCTGACCTACCATTACGCCAGGCTGCGCAGTAGCGGTGCGAGCTTTCTTATCGATAGTCAAGTTCGGCATTTTCGACAGATCTATTACTAGTCCGCCATCCACGGTTGCAAACCCGGCCGAATGATGTCCGCCGCCACGAACTGCTGTCGGAAGCTCGTGCCTTTGGGCGAACTCGATGCATCGTTGGACATCAGAAGGCGTGGCACACTGCGCAATGCACAGTGGCATCTTATCTATCGCTCGATTCCGCAGCAGGCGTGCGGCCGCGTAGTCGCCCTCCCCAGGAAGCAGCAACTTACCTTTCAGTTGCTTGCGCAATCCGGACATCGCCTCGTCGGACGCCCTTGCATTAGCCGTGGAAGATTTGGACAGCGCCAGAGATCCCAGCACGGCGCCGCCAGCTGCGGCAATTGATCTGGTCAGGAAGTGTCTTCGCGCTATGTTTTCATTCATCGCATGGTCCGACCGATTGTCTTTCGTGCGACTGAGCACGGCACTGTACCGTAACGGCGGTGGCCTCCGTTCCGCGCCAAGAGCCGCGTAATTTTATGCCTCACCGAGTTCATCTTTATCAACCAGCGCTGCGCAATTGTCAATATCTAATTCTAATTTGCTTTTTATTATGGCGTATCAGCGCATCGCAGCCAAGACTTACTCCACTCTCTCAGCACCGTCCGATGAGCATCCCAAACCCAATAGTCACTGATATCAACCCCAGTACCCTGGTCATGTTGGACGCCGGAAGGTGGTCTGCGTTGCGAGCCGGTTGACAAGCAAGGATGCGAACGCCAATCATTGCTCGCCAACCTCTTTCTACGTGCACTCTCGCTGGGAGCTGATTAAGATGGATACACCAGTAACTCTCGGCCATCCAGACGGCTTGAAACAGAATAGGTTTCGTCATGCGACGATACATGATTGCGAAGCGCTGTTGATTTGGTCGTGCGAGCCGGAAGTTGTTTTGGAGAACGATAATGAGGTTTGGTGACGCGCTCGATTTTTCCGGACGCTCCGTCCTGGTAGTCGGAGGATCGAGTGGGATTGGCAACGGCATTGCGCAGGCGTTCCGCCAATGCGACGCCAACGTTCATGTTTGGGGAACGCGAGCTGGGGTTGACGACTATGCTGGTCTCGAGGGTTCCGACCTAAGAGGACTTGGGTACAGTCAGGTCGACGTCGCCGACCCCTCTGCGGTCGCGGCGGCGATGGTTCCGTTTGAACAGCTTGACGTGGTGGTGCTATCACAGGGGACCGTGCTCTACGGCCGCGGCGAGTTTCAAACCGAAGGCTTCGCCCGTGTTGTCAACGTCAACCTCACCAGTCTCATGACCTGCGCGATGCGCGTACGGGCCATGCTGGCTCCGGCGCGCGGAAGCCTACTCATCATTAGCTCCACAGGAGCATTTCGCTCGACCAAGGGCAATCCAGCGTATGCCGCGTCCAAGGCGGGGACGCTCGGCCTCATCCGAACCCTCGCGGAAGCGTGGGCGACAGATGGCATTCGCGTGAACGGGATTGCACCCGGCCTGATCGATACCAAAATGACAGAGGTTTCGACCAAACATCCCGAGCGGCTTCGCCGAATGTTGGACGAGATCCCGTTGGACCGCCTCGGCAAGCCCGAGGATGTCGCAGGCGCGGCGCTGTTCCTCGCCTCTCCATTAGCGAGTTACATCATTGGACAGACGCTCGTGGTCGACGGCGGATCACTGCTGTCGTGACAGGGGTCGGACGAGGAATCCGGAGCGTAGCATCATTTAAATCGTGGCGATCGGCGACACCGGAGAACCGACTGCGCCCGGCAGGCGCAGGGGCGGCGCGGTCAGAAGAAATTCATGCCGTCCACGAGAGCGCAAAGCTTCAGCCAAGGGCGTCAACCACCAGTATTCCGCAAGCGGTAGCCCTAGCTTAAAAAGGCAGTGCTGATGCAAAGGCATCAGAACTTTGTGACACCCTTGAGACGGCCGGCGAAAGGTCTCGATCGCGACCGTATCGGCCGTAATCGCAGCAATGTTTGAGTCGGTTATCCACCGCAGCAGTTCGCCGTCGCCACCGTCGAGTTCAGCGCCGACCCGTCGAAGCCGCTTGATATCGGGTTCTCCGCCCATGTCATATATAACCTGCGCGTAACCGCTGTGCAGGCACAAAATATCGCCAGATTCGACCTGAATATTGTCGGCAGCGATAACGTGCATCAAATCTTCAAAACCAATCGCCCGTCGCTCCAAACCAAAGTGGTGCCTGAAGTCGATGAGTATCCCACGCGTCTGAATGCAAGCAGCAGCGTAGGTTTCGATACCTAAGCGCAGCGCTCCGCCTTCTTCGTGCTGACGAATGTCCTCCCCGCCTCTCCAACCGTTGTAATACACGATCTCGGCAGTGCCGTCGCCGTCCGCGTCGAAACGGTATCCGATGTGGCTAAGGC
>Ga0209069_10001593_pt1 | contig 11625 bp, 12 predicted proteins | sample Str013_2_FD_187202 | JGI IMG/M metagenome (GOLD analysis project Ga0209069, IMG submission 187202) | Freshwater sediment microbial communities in response to fracking from Pennsylvania, USA - Straight Creek_MetaG_SC_2013 (SPAdes) (version 2) | ecosystem: Environmental > Aquatic > Freshwater >...
GGTCTGTGGCTTTCAGACCACGTGTTGAATCTTGCCAGTCTTGTTGAGAGTTGCCAGCTAATGTGACTTGCAGCACAGGGCAATCAAAACTGGCCAACGGATCATTGGCCTCGTTACCTACAGCAAATGAGGTGGTGTTGATGATGACCTGTGGTGATTTTAGATTTTCACGAATAAAGCTGGCGCTGGTTTTATCTTTGAGGCTGGCCACGAAGATGGCTGAGGCGCTGATATTTTGTTTTTGAAATGCAGCGAGCAGGGCGTCGATGGGTGCAGTCTGACCGCCTTCAATGACTGAGCGATAGAAAATAATCGAGATTTTTTCTGAGCCGTCGCCTTGATAGAATTCTGAAACAGGTAATGGTTCAGCAGCAGCTGGAGCTGGAGTTCCATGCAATAGATGATTGGCGAAATGTAAAATGTTTTGCGCATTATTGTGGCCGCCGCACACGAAATATTGGCGCAGGCGTTCACAATCGGAGGGTTTGATTGTTGAGCGGGCTGAAAGTGACGGATCAGCATCGTTGCCACCGGGGATGATTGCGAGTTTGATTTTATTTTCGCGAGCAAGTGCCTCGATAACGTCAACACCGTATGGCCAGTAGGACGCGCCGCCGAGCAGGCGGATGATAATGAGTTTGGCCTTTGCGCAGGTTTTTTCGGCGTAGAGATCGACTGCGAAATTATGTTGAAGCGCCATGAGATTGGCAAGGCGGGTGGTGGGTGCTGTATCACCTAGTGCATCAACAGCCCGGGCGAGGTTGGCGAGTTCACTATCAGCAGCGGTTAAGATGATAACATCGGCGGGGGACTGTTTGAGGTCGATGGCTTCAGCTGCACCATCGATCACGCCGGATGTGGTGGCAAGGAGATGCACTAGCCAATCAACATTTTGGAAATCGCCGCTTGATCCATAATCTTCTCACCGATCACAACAAGCTGCGTGCGCCTCGCTTCGCCGGCATTCCATGAGCGGTCGAAATAAGAATTGAGGCGCGGGCCGACGGCTTGCACTAAAAGACGCGCGTTTGAACCCGCGACGGATGCGAAGCCTTTGACACGAAGAATGTCGTGGGCGGCAATTGTGTTTGCTATGCGCTTTAGAAGCGCGTCTTTGTTTTGCTCGCCATTCAATTCGATGATGAAGGTTATGAAATCATCATGGTCGTGTTGGGTTTCGCCTTCTTGCTCGTGGGTTGATAGACGGTTTTGCATATCATCTTCGGCGCTGGCCTTCTGGCCTAGCAGTATTGCTGCATCGATAACACCTTGAGTCGTTTGCACCAAGCTTGTGCCTTTGCGGAGTTGCGGTTTCAAAGCATCGGTTACCGCTTTCATTTCTTCGGCTGAAAGCAAGTCAGCCTTATTCAACAAAACCATGTCGGCGCTGTTCAATTGGTCATTGAATAATTCTTGAATTGGGTTTTCGTGATCGACGTTTGGATCAGCAGCGCGTTGCGCTGCTATGGCTTCTTCATCATCGGCAAAGCGGCCCTCGCTGAGGGCCTTTGCATCAACCATCGTGATCACACCATCAACAGTGACGCGGGATTTGATGTCGGGCCAGTTGAAGGCGCGCACCAGAGGTTGGGGCAGGGCGAGGCCGGAGGTTTCGATGATGATGTGATCAAGCGGTGTTGAACGATTGAGAAGTTTGTTCATGGTTGGCACAAAATCATCAGCCACGGTGCAGCAGATGCAGCCATTGGCCAGTTCGATCATGTCATCTTCGGTGCAGGCTTCTTGGCCGCAACCTTTGAGGATTTCACCGTCCACACCCACATCGCCGAATTCATTGATGATCAAAGCGATCTTGCGTCCGCCAGCATTCATCAGCAGGTTTCGGATCATGGTGGTTTTGCCACTGCCGAGGAAGCCTGTGATTACCGTGGCGGGGATTTTGGAGGTCATGGGTATTTTCTTTCAACATAAGCAAAGGCGTGAGCGACGAACAAGCCGATGAGCGCCCAGAAGATTGAGTTGGCGGCCAAGCTATGGGCCACGAATTCAGCGGCTAGGGTGGGTGGCACTTGGGTGTCATTTGGCATGGCGATGGGTGCGCCATAGATTTGCGGGATTGCAATTGCGATGACGGCCGCGATCGGTGCCCAAGATTTGGGTTTGGCGGCGATCAGCCATATCCCCAGACTCGTCGAAAGAATTGTGAACACCCACCAGATTTGACGCGCGTTTAAATCAGCGACAGGCATGCCTGGAAGTTCGGGGGCGAGACCAGCCGCCGGGGCAAGGCTAAACGCGAGAAAACCGCACAGGCCCCAGATCAAACCATTTTGTTTTGTGATGGGCAGGCCTGAGACGAGGGACACACCAGCTAACAACAACGCAAATCCGGCTCCGGTGATCATCGTCGCAATTGTGGTCAATGCAGTGCGTTGGAAGCCAGCTTTGGGTTCCCATTCGGACTCGTCGCCGTGGCACATTTTCATGCCGGGCATGTTTTCGACGCAAGTTGTTTTTGCGCCGTCTTTTGTGACTTCGGCCTTTTCAAATAGTTCGGCTTCCGCAATCAATGGCGTTAATCTAAAATGTTGGATGCCACCCATGATGATGCCAGCGCATAGGCCAGCGATGAGGGCGGCGAGAATGAGACGTGGGGTCATGATTTTTGGTTCCGCAGATTACCCCTCGTCCGTCATTCCGGGAAAAACCGGAATCCAGAGCAATGGGCCCCGATTTCGAACATTCTTGTTATTGGAAAGCCTAGATCCCGACTTTCGTCGGGATGACGGTTTGCGGGGCAGTCAAACTAGCTCAATGACAAGGAAAGCCGATTGAATGGCGGGTGTCATGAGCTGCGTTATGTGCCGCGCTGATGTGGGAAAGTCCCACCATAAACACCAGTGATGCGCCAATGAACAGGCAAATAAAACCTGTTTGAATACGTTGCGAAACTGAAACTGAGCCGTTTAATACTGTCGTGGTCATGTCACCCTCCGTGAGACCGGTTGCGGACGGATACGCCCATTTGCGCGGCAGGTCTCCTGACTTTGCGGGTCGTTGGTTTGAAAATTGCCTTCCCGGTTGCCCAGTGGCTTTACGCATTTCAAACCTCGCCGCTCACAGTTGCGGGGGCAGTCACGGTTTCGGCCCCTTTTGGGTCGTCCTCACCGTATTCCCTCTTAGGCCCTTCATCTTTCGCTTCGGGGCACCGAGCAAGCATGATTTGGCAGGTCTATTAGGGGGTTGTCAACCTCGTATCGTCTCAGATTACGTCAAGACCGACATTCAAATTCGAACTAAATTAACGCTCAATGGAATATTAACTCGGTTTTTAAGGTGTTTAGCACTATATTGCTCATGGGCCAAACACGGTTAATTTAACCGATCCGAACGGGACACATATTACATGTCGATGCTGCAGCAACAACAAAAGCCAAGAGGCGAAATCTTGGCTGTGCTCAAATCAAGCCGTGGAGCCTTTGCCTCTGCGCTGTTTTTTAGCTGGATCGTGAATATTTTGATGCTGACCGGTTCACTGTTTATGTTGCAGATTTATGACCGTGTTATTCCGTCAAGTAGTGTCCCAACTTTGATCGCTTTGTCGCTGATTGTGTTGGTTCTTTACGCCTATTACGGCCTTCTTGATTTCTTGCGGACACGTATTCTAGTGCGAATTGGGCGGCGTATCGAAGAAAAATTGCGGCACCGGGTTTTTGATGCTGTTGCCTTTCTGGCTTTGCGCAAAGTAGGCAATGCGGGTGGCCAGCCTGTTCAAGACTTGGGCGTCGTCAGGCAATTTCTAGGTGGCCAAGGGCCGCTGGCATTTATGGATATGCCCTTCGTGCCCATTTTCTTGTTAGTCTGCTTTCTATTGCATTGGATACTGGGTGCTGTTGCTTTGGTTTCAGCAGCGATTATTTTTACTCTTGCGGTTTTGACTGAACGTGCTTCTCGTAACCCAATGGCTCAGGCCAATGCAGCTTCCAGCAAGGCCACATTGATCACTGAAGAAGCAAGGCGCAACACTGAAGCGCTTCATTCTTTGGGCATGAAGGGCGCTTTGCGTAAGCAATGGACAAAGGTTCAAACGGAAGCGTTGGACTTTCAAACACGCGCCAATGATGCCAGTGCACGATATAGCATGCTGAGCAAAGTGTTCCGGATGATTACACAATCATCAATGTTAGCCTGTGGCGCGTGGCTTGCGATTAGACATGAAATTTCAGGCGGCTCGATCATTGCCTCATCGATCATTATGGGTCGCGCCTTGGCACCTGTTGAACAGGCAGTGGGCAATTGGCAACAGTTTCTTGGCTTTCGGAAAGCTTATGAGCGTTTGAACCGGGTTTTGGATTCTGTTCCACCGATTGCACCGCGCATGAAATTGCCTGAACCAAAAGGGCTTTTGGAAGTTGAGAATTTGGTAGTGTTGTTGCCGGGCTCGGATAAGCCGATTTTGCAGGGCATAACATTTACGGTTGAGCCTGGGAAAGGGCTTGGCATTATTGGGCCTACGGGTGCTGGAAAATCAACCCTGTCGCGTACACTTGTTGGCTTGATACAGCCTGCGCGTGGCTCAGTTCGGCTTGACGGCGCTACGCATGATCAGCGTGACGATGATGAGCGCGGCCTTATGATGGGCTATTTGCCACAAGATGTTCAAATTTTTGATGGCACAGTGGCGCAAAATATATCGCGTTTTGCTGAATCACCAGACGCAAGCAAGGTTGTGGAGGCTGCCCAGCTTGCTAACATCCATGATTTTATCATGCGCCTTCCACAGGGATATGACACGCCACTTTCCGAAGGTGGCAGCAGGCTTTCTGCTGGTCAGCGCCAACGTGTTGCGCTTGCCCGTGCACTGTTTGGTGATCCGGTTTTGTTTGTGATGGATGAACCGAATTCAAATTTAGATTCTGATGGTGAGGCTGCTTTGGACCGCGCCATTCGGGCGACATTGAAGCGTGGTGCGGCGGTTGTCGTTGTGGCTCATCGTCCAAGCGCCCTTCAAGCCATGGATACTCTTTTGGTTCTGGCCAATGGACAAATGGCAACTATGGGGCCACGCGATGAAGTCATCAAGAAAGTGATGAATCCAACGCAGCCACCGGCAAAAGGCCAGCCTCCACAGCAAGGGCAACCGCCTCAGCAAGCGCAACCGCTTCAGCAAGCGCAACCGCTTCAGCAAGGGCAACCGCCTCAACAAGCGCAACCGCCTCAGTCGGTTCCACAATTTGTCGGTCAAAAACCTCAAGGGCAACAGATCTCCTTACCTGCTGGTTACCAGCTGGCGCCATCTAACAAGCGGAACTAAAAATCATGAAGTTGATCAACACAGATAAATCACTTCGTTCAACGCAAATTTTTGGATTTGCTAGTTTTGTAGTTATGTTGGCCGCATTTGGTGCTTGGACGGGACTCGCAGAATTGAATGGCGCTGTCATAGCGCCGGCAACGATCATGGCAGAGAGTTATTCTAAGAGAGTACAACACCGCGAAGGCGGTAATGTCTTACGCATTTTAGTTTCTGACGGTGAAGTTGTGCAAGCTGGCCAGGATCTGGTGCTGCTTGATCCGACTGAAACCAAAGCTGAACTCGGCATCATCGATGCGCAATTGTTAGAGATGTTGGTTAAAAAATCACGGTTAGAAGCACAACGCGACGGCATCGCTGAATTGACTCTTCCTCAAGTGATTAAAGCACGGCTTACTGAACCTAGTTTGATCGAAATTGTTGCCGGCCAGACACGGCTGCTTAAATCCATTGAAGATACGGCGACGAGTAAGAAAAGCCAATTGAACGAACAAATTGGTCAGCTGAATGATCAGATTAGCGGTTTGGAGTCTCAGCTTGATGCCGGAAGGCGCCAGTTAGATCTTATCAAGAAAGAAACTGATGGCTTGCGGAAATTGCAGACCCAAGGGCTAGTCGCCGCAAGTAAAGTCATGGCTATGGACCGTGAAATGGCTCGGCTTGAAGGCGAGCAGGGCCAGCTCCAGGCCAGTATTGGTAGCGCTCAGGCAAAAATTGGTGAAACGAAACTTCAAATCATTCAGGTGGACGAAGAAATCCGCAATCAAGCGCTTAATGAGTTGCGGGACGCAGACTCCAAAATCGCTGAATTTCAAGGTCGACGCATTTCATCTCAAGCGCGATTGGCACATACGACAATTAAAGCTCCCATCACTGGAACCATTTATCAACTCAGTATTCATACCGAGGGTGGTGTTGTTGCGCCCGGCGAAACCATAATGATGATTGTTCCCCAAGGGGATGATCTGGTTTTGCAAGCCCAAGTGACTCCAAATGATATCAGTCATATTCATGTTGGCCAATCTGCCCATGTTAAGTTCAATTCGTTCAATGCCCGGGTTACGCCTGATGTGTTTGCAGAAGTTACGCAGGTCGCTGCTGATACAACACGTGCTGACGCGCAATCTCCACCATTTTATGCCATCAAATTGACGATCTCTGCAAAAGAGCTGGAAAAATTGGGTGTAAACAAACTAAAGCCTGGCATGTCGGCTGAAGCTTTTATTGAAACAGAGTCGCGGTCGCCTTTCTCTTATCTCGTAAAGCCATTGGTTGATCAATTTTCGCACGCGATGCGTGAGAGTTAACGGCACAGTCGCTTAACCAATTGTTAGGTATAAATGCCCCGTTTTGGCAACGGAGTTTTAACCCTAACGCTTCATGATCATAATCATCATGAAAGTACGTCGCGTAGCATTAGCGTTTGTTAGTTCCGTTTATCTTGTAGCGTTAGGCGCAAATATCGGCTCGGCAATCGCCACCACAAATCCTGTAACCACACAGGCATATCAAGCGTTGACGAGTGGGGACAGCCTCAAAGCCATTGCGCTTTATTCATTTGCTATTGAATCGCGTGGTCTCGAGCCTGAAGTTCTAGCCAATGCTTTGCTCAACCGGGCCTTGGCCTACCAGCAGCAGAATGAAAGTGCTAAAGCTATTGACGATTACACAGCCGCTTTGGGCTTAGATGCTATGTCGGCGGAGCTTCGCGCAACAGCGCTTTATAATCGCGGACTTTCGCAACAGAAGCAAGGCAATGGCCCTCTAGCTATTGAAGATTATACGAGTGCGCTGATGCTCAACCCATCATTTGCGCATGCGTTTTTGAGCAGGGCCAACGTATTGCGCGAAAGCGGACAATATTTGTTTGCCCTTTCCGACTATGAACGCGCATTGAAATTTGGTCACCCCGAACCTGCACGGGTTTATTTTGGTGAAGCGCAAACTTATGAATTGTTAAATCGCCCCGCGGATATGAAGCAGATGTTGCGTTCGGCAATTTTAGCTGATGCAAGCTTCAAGCTGGCCCAAGACAAACTCGCAAGTTTGGGTGCTACAAGTTTGGCAGATGATGTTGGAGGCGTTGTGGTCGCATCAGCGGATCCTGTTCTGACAGGAGCTGTTGGCGGATCAAGCATCATCCACAAACTAGATTTGCCAAAAGGCGTTGAGCCGCCAGCAAATTTGATGACAGATGCGACAGCCGATATCGAGACACCTGTTGCAGAAGCGAACACACCTGCTTTTCAGAAAGCGGCAAAGCTTTACAATGAGCGATTGCCTGAAGCAGAGCAAGTTGCTGATGCTACTCCCGTTGAAGAGCAAGTGTCTGCGCCGGAAAAAATTGTTGCTGTTGCTGAGGTTCCTGCCATCCCGAAAAGTGCTGCAAAGAAAGCAGCTGTTGCGGAAATTGAACCAGCAGCTGATCAAGCTGTCGATACAATCGAAACTGCCAGTGTTGACCCGGTGGCAAAAGCAACTGAGCCAACGCCCACGGTATTTGGATGGGGCGTACAAGTGGCGTCAGCGAGCAGCGAAGATGCTGCTTGGACGACTTGGAAAAACATGCAAAAGCGTTTCAAAGTCTTGGGCGATAAGAAGCCCATAGTTGTTAAAGCTGATTTGGGTGCCAAGGGCATATTTTACCGGGTTCGTTTGGCAGGATTTGGCAATCAGGATGGTGCAAAATCTGCCTGTTCGTCACTGAGATCGAAAGGGGTTACTTGTTTTATTAGCAAAACCGAAGGCTAATTAATTCTAGCGCAAACCTTTAAAATGATTTCAATTCAAATGACGAGGATTTAATCGGTTCGTGATATCTACTCTAATCATGAGCTATAGACATGCATGATAATTACATACAGTTGATGTCTCCCTTTATAAGTGTCCCCGTTGCGGAGCCGACGCTTGAGGTAGATGAACATCAGCAAGTCTACGAACCCATAACCATTGATGATACGCCCTATCATGATTTGGTTATCAAGGCGCATCTCCAGATGATGCAAATGCTCTGTGCTGAATTGCTGGGGTTCATTCATGTTCAAAGTCACAGCTTTTTTGAAACCATGGTTATCGATGTTTTGTTGGCGCTGGGATATGGCGGCCGAAGGCGTGATTTTGCGCGCCGCCTAGGGCGTAGCGGTGATGGCGGAGTAGACGGCATTATAGACATGGATGAGCTTGGACTTGATATGATCTATATGCAGGCTAAACGCTTGAAGCCTGGTAGTTCAGTTCCGGTTTCCGCAGTTCGTGACTTTGTCGGAAGCTTGGAAGCGCAGCACGCAGTGAAGGGCATATTCGTAACGACCGGGCAGTTTACTGTCGCAGCACATGCGGTTGTGCGTGCGGTTTCGAAAAAAATTGTTTTAATTGATGGTCGGCGGCTGACAGAGCTTATGGTGCGACACAATATTGGCATCAAAGCTTCAAGCACTTTTCAATTCAAATTGATTGATCTTGATTATTTTCAAAAGCCAGCCTCGGCATATGCTATGAGTTCAGCTTCCACCCAGCCGCGCAAGTAATCAGTTATCTTAGCTGTTGATTGGTCCAATTCTAATGCCTCGGTCAGTTTTTTTATACTGAATGTCCTTATTGATTTATGCGCGCAAAGTGAAAGAAGCTTTGCTTCTTCACGTCCCAAAATTCTGAAGCGCGGGGCACCGCGCTGTCGCCAAATCAGAACATGTTGCGGCGCATCCAATTTATGTGGTTTTGGTGGGTGTTCATCGCATTTAAGTGCAGACCAAAGACTTGTGGTGTTTTGGTGGAATTGGAGAAGTTGAGCGGATTCAACCAATTGCAGCGTGATTTCTAGTGGATCGCGTTGGAATGCAGCGTCAAACTTGCTCGTGTTGATAATTGCCGTATCAGCAGCGGCAAAAGCTTGGTTGATTGCGAGCTCGAAGCATGCCAGCTCGAAGATTTCCGGATTGTGGCGCAAAGTTGTATTATCACGCAAATAGTCTGGCAAATTGAGCTTTAGATAATTTGCATTCTGATGTTTTTCAGGATTGTCAGATGCAAAATTCTTCACCAACTTATTGAAAGCCACATCGCCTATGTAAGCATAGAAAATTGGAAGCTCACTTGCTAAGTAGCCGATGACCGGAATAGCCGGCAGAACTTCTGGTCTGCTCAGCTTTATCGCTCGTGTATTTTGCACCACTTCCTTATGAGGGAGTGGCGACAGCGCTACCAATCAAGTTCGAGCAGATGCGTTCAATTGCGCGTGAACATCGCTTTATTTTAGCAGAAATGTGACTTTCATGTTCACGCGCCATTCAGCCACTTTGCCGTTTTTCACAACGCATTTTATGTCTTGCACCCAAGCGCTTTCAATATTGTCCAGTGTGGAATCAGCGCGCAGGATGCCAGTCTCAACTGCATCTTGGATGCCCTTTGACGATGATGAGGTGAGTTCAATCACTTTAGCAACTGTCGACATAATCATATTCCTTTCAAAAGTTGGGGAAACTAAAAGGCATGGGTTCACCTGTTGACAAGATGCGCCTATGGTGAACATTTAGTTTCCAAGAGTTGCACTATGCCATGGCTTTAAATCTAATCAAACTTTGTGTTGGTGTTTCCGAAATTGAGGAGATGAGTTCGTGGGTGAAGATCGCAAAAAAGAGCAAAGAAGATTGCGATCACGTGACACGGATGTTTCCGCGCCGCAAAGATGAGATTATTCCCGGGGGGTCGCTCTATTGGGTGATCCGAGGATTGATTTTATGTCGTCAACCGATTGCTGACTTGCAGGAAGTTATGGGGGCGGATGGTATTCGACGCTGCCGAATTTTGTTTGAGCCTCAAATCATTGAGGTGCGGCCCACACCGCGGAGGGCTTTTCAGGGGTGGCGTTATTTGACGGCCGAAGACTCACCTGTTGATTTGCCGCGCGGTGAAAAGGGTAGTGATGTGTCTGACAAGATGAGACGTGAATTGGTGGAACTGGGATTAATTTAGACCGCAATGTTATCGATCAATCTTGTTTTGCCCAGCCAAGCTGCTGCAATCAGACGCAAAGGTTCATCAGAACTTTCTGGAACGGCAAGAGTTTCGGCGTTCCGCGCCGATACATAGTCAACTCTAAAGCCTAGAGTGGTGAGCGAGCGGGAGGCGGCTCGGGTTGCTGTTTGTTGATTCACACCATTGCGTATTTTATCTGCAGCTTGCGTCAGGCTTTTATAGATTGCAGTTGCGTTGCCGCGTTCTGTTTTTGAAAGATAGCGATTGCGCGATGACATGGCCAACCCATCTTCTTCACGGCGGGTTTCAACGCCAATGACTTCGGTGGGTATGTCTAAATCTCTGGCCATTCGCGTTACCACCATCAATTGCTGGTAATCTTTTTCGCCAAACATCGCGTAGTTGGCGCCAGATTGAATGAAGAGCTTTGATACAATGGTGGCAACACCGTCAAAGAAATGAGGGCGGTATTTATCCTCAAGGCCTACTTTTGCGGGGCCATCCATGTGGACAGTGGTTGAAAAGCCCAGCGGGTAAATATTGTCTGCCGTGGGCGCATAAATCAGGTGAACACCTTCAGCATTTAATTTTTCAATATCGCCTTCTTCATCGCGCGGGTAGCGACTGAGATCTTCTTTCACGCCAAATTGTTTGGGGTTTACGAAAATGGAAACCATAACACGGTCGGCGCGCTTCAAGCTTTCACGAACCAAATCCAGATGTCCTTCGTGCAATGCACCCATGGTTGGAACGATTGCGTAAGTGAGGCCTTCCTGTTTCCACCGTGACGTTTCACGACGTAAGGAAGAAACGTTGCGAACAATCTTGGGAATCATTTTGCTTTAACCTTTGGGCCATCAAGAGGAAGCAGCGGGCTTTCCTTCACCTCTTCCATCACAAAGTAAGAATGTGTGCCTTCAACCATGGGCAACGCGCCGATGATACCGCCTAGAATTTCCCGATATTCGCCCATGTCCCGCACCCTAATTTTGAGGAGATAATCAAAGCCACCTCCCACCATGTGACATTCGAGAATCTGTTTTACGGGTTTTACTGCAGCATTGAATTTTTCCAAAGTGGCTTCGTCGGTTCCGCGCAGTTTTACGCTTACGAACACCATCAGGGCTTGGCCTAATGCCGATGGTGAAAGCCTGGCATGGTAGCCGGTGATTACGCCAGATTGTTCAAGGCTTTTTATGCGTTGTGTGCAGGGTGTTGGGGAAAGATTGACGCGCTTTGAAAGCTCTACAACAGGCATTCGCCCATCTTTCTGCAGAAGCTCCAAGATTTGTAAATCGAGTTTATCTAATTCAACTGGTTGGATTATGTCTTTCACTATTATTCTCTATTTTTGGCGCAAATTTAAGTGAAAATGC
>Ga0209069_10001594_pt1 | contig 11625 bp, 9 predicted proteins | sample Str013_2_FD_187202 | JGI IMG/M metagenome (GOLD analysis project Ga0209069, IMG submission 187202) | Freshwater sediment microbial communities in response to fracking from Pennsylvania, USA - Straight Creek_MetaG_SC_2013 (SPAdes) (version 2) | ecosystem: Environmental > Aquatic > Freshwater >...
GGAACGGATTGTTCCGTCAAAACAAATTACCATTCCAGTTTCAGCAAAGCCACGGCCTGTCCGGGCATGCTTGTATTGTATTTTACAAGACCGTTTTTTACCATTGCTTTTACCGGCTTGCCGATGGCCTCCAGTTGCCCCGATTTTTCCAGTGCAGTTATTTGTTGTGCCGTTGGCTGCGCCGGAGATCCCATTTTCTTCCACAGCTCATAAGAATTGCTGTGTTCTTTATCGATGCGGTACTCCGTAATCGTAACTTGTTTTGCAGGAATGTCTTTTACAAGGATACTTACAGGTTCAGCCATCCGGATGCTGTCATCATCGTGGTAGTTCCAGGTCATCACTGTAATGTTGTTCTTGTCTTTTGCCGCAAGGGCGCCAACATCATCGCCCATTCTTACGCTCGAATCGCGCATGGTTAAAACCGGGTACATTTTATTACCAGCGGTTTCAATTCGCTTGCCTTTCATCATACCAAACATGCGGAATACATTCAATACCGGTTTGTCAACACCATTTGTAGCCAAATCGCGGAAGCCATAAAACCAGGGTTGGTTCTCAAATTCAAAAGACCAGGACACCGCACCCAGCAGGTTTACCTTGTAATAATCGGCCAGTAAATATTTCCGCGCAAAAGATGCAGCCGTATAAGATGAATAGAGGGTGCCATTGCGGTATGCATTTTCCGGGTTGGTGGCCATGCCACAGGCGGCGCAACCTTCCGGATCACTTTCGCCAATAATAATGGGCAAATTTTTAAATGCAGGATAAGAAGCCACAATCGAAAAACCAGCCGAGATATCGAGGAGCTGCTGTCCAACGTTCATGCGTACGTGATTATTCAGCAGGCGCGGCGCTCCCTTTGCATGAAAGGCGATAAAATCGAGGGGCGACCCAATCTTTCCGGTAACATAATTGGTATCACTGCTGCAATGCAACAGGAATGTTTTCAGAAAATCTGCCGCGCCTTTTCCGGCAGGTCCGGTATTGTGCGGTCCGCCTACTTTTGCCGCGGGCAACGCCCGTTTTACGGCTGCAGCAGAATAATCATACAATTTGCAATACTCCTGCACCGTGCCTTTCCAGTAACCGTTGCCGCCGTTGGGCTCGTTCCACAACTCCCAGTACCAGCCGGCCACTTCATTGCTTCCATAGCGATCTGCACAATGCTTTACCCATTGATAAATCAGCTCGCCCCATTTGTTATAATCTTTTGGCGGGTAAGCCCAGCCCGTAAAAATATATTTATAATCCATGCCCGGCTGCCAATGGTGCTGGTAAGGCTGTGGGTGGCTCGACAATGCCTCAGGCATAAAACCCATTTGCGCCAGCGGTTTCATACCACGTTGCACATAAGTATCAAAAATAGAATCAACAATATGCCAGCTGTAAACAGGGTTGCCATTTGCATCTTCAGTATATGCATTGGTAGAGCCCCATTTCAGTGCAGGTGTACCATCGCCGCTGGTTAAAAGATTGTGGGCACGTACATGTACGGGTACCGGGCTCAGTGCAGCTATCTCCGACAATAATTTTTTTCCATCCTTCATATAGGTATAATTGGGTTCATCGTACCCAAACCATGCCCATATTGGCTTCATGTCGGCTATTTCGGTGGATGCGTTTACATAAACGAATGCCGTGTCTGCAATTTGTTGTGCATGCGCAGTATGCAGCAATGAAAAGCAAAACAGCGCGGCTATCATGAAATGTTTCTTCATACAACTCGTTTTTACCAGGCTTTTAGTTATCCTGCAATTTCATTTCTTTGGAATCTGTTACCTGTAATTTTTTTCCGTCAGCAGCAGTAAGTACCACCTTATCAAACAACCAGCCTTCTGCAAATGATACATCGCCGGCTGTCTTTCCTTCTATGGCAATATTGCTAAACCGGAATTTTTTTAAGGTGGAGCCGGTGAGACCAGCTGCATTGATAATCTTTTTTACGCCCTTTGCCCGGATGCCCGCCACAAAAATATTATTGAAATGCGGTGTACCTTTTTCCGCCGGCTCCACTTTGTGCAGCAATGTTTTCCAATGAGCGGGAACTGAATCTGCATTAAAACCTGCCGGTAATGTTGAATAACTATACGCCGGATTCCAGTTCATGGTAAACATAAATGCGTTGCCCACACTGTCCAGCGTGCAGTTTTCAAAATGAATGTCTTCTACCGTGCCGCCCCGGGTGGTGGCAGATTTAATGTGAAAACCATTGCCGGTGCCCTTTCCGGTTAAACCGGTTGCCAGTACATGCCGGATGCCACCGGATGTTTCGCTGCCAAGGGTGAGCAACCCACCGCCTTTGCGTGCAATACATTTCCGGATGACCACGTATTCGGTGGGTTTGTTTACCCGTAGTCCGTCCCAGTCGCGGCCGGCTTTCAAACAAAAATCATCATCGTTGCAATCAATATCACAGTTTTCTATCAAAACCCAGCTGGATGAATCCACATCGATGCCGTCGGTACTCGGCCCTTTGCCGTCTTCGTTGTTGCGCACCACAATGCCATTGACCGTTATGTGGTTTGAATACAAAAGCTGCACGGTCCAAAAGCCCGCATTCTTCACCGTTATATCCTGTAATGTGATATTGTCTGCGTGTTGCACCAGTATCGTGCGCACACGTTTTGCGTCGTAGTCTACAACCCAGCGCAGGCCCCTTGCATCATACTCTTTGCGCATGCGCCAGTACTTATCCCAGCAAAATTTTCCCCTTGCGTTTATGATACCCTTACCGCTAACACCTGCATTGCTTGCATCAATGATATTTATCAGTGCTGCAGGCCATTTCATTTCTATGCCGGCAATGCGTGTATTGATTTCCGGGTAGTCATCAAAATTTTGTGAACCCAGCAATAATATGCCTTCGTCTATCCGCAGCTGTACATTTGATTTGATAAACAATGCACCTGTTACATAAACCCCCGGTTTAAAAACAACAATGCCTCCGCCGCTTTTTGCGCAGGCGTCTATGGCTTTTTGAATCGAGGATGTGTTAATAACTGCGGTATCATTTACTACGCCATAATCAGCCGTGCTGAATACCTTTTTGTGGCCGCTGAATGTTGCTGCGCCCACTTTTTTTGCCCACGGCAACCTGCTATCCGCCTGCGCATTGGTTGCCTGTATGGAAAATCCCAGGAGATACGCCAGTAATAAAATTTTTGTCATCAGTTTTTACCCTCCGTTGTAAGTCTCCAGTTATCGGTTCTGAATGGTGATGCCGGCAAGCCAGCCTGGTTGAATAAATTGGGGAAGGGAACATTTTTCCAGGCAAACCTGACCGCAACTGGTTTTGCAATTTCAGCCGCGGATACGACGATTGTGTTACCCTCAATCACGGCCCTGGCTGCTACAAAATTGGCATCTTCTCCGGCTATGGTAAATTCTTTCAGATCACCCTCTTTTGCCAGTAGCCCGTTTGCATTTTCGAAAGTAATTCTTATGGTATTGCCGGCAATCTTCATTGATTTGTACAAAGGGCCGCTGGCAACGATGTCTTTTTTTCCATAGTCATTTTTTAGAGGCCAGCGGGCAAGTCTTTCCCCCACCAGTTTTTTATTGCGGGGGTGTATGTCCAGCGAATCCCCATTATCGGTGGTAACAACCATCCCTGTATGTGCCACGGTTTGCAGTGTATACAATTGCGCATCCCTAATTTCGGGGTTCTGGCTGCGATGTGGTGATATCTGTACAAAATAAAAAGGCATTTTGGGGTTGGCGAAATCTTCACGCCAGTTTGCAATCATGGCCGGAAACAACCGGCGGTATTGTGCTGCACGTCCTGCATTGCCTTCGCCCTGGTACCAGATAACACCTTTAATGGTAAACGATAAGAGGGGTGCTATCATTCCATTATATAATTTATACGGCGAATTACTGTGCCTGGGACCGAGTGGTTCACGTGGTGCTGCGGCTTTTGTTTTATTGCTGTCTGCTTTCCATTTATCAAGCTCTGTTTTAAATTTTTCAAACGCTGCGGGGTATGCTTCACACTGCATTTTATAGCGATCCAGTATAACGTTGAAGCTGCTGTCTTTTTCCAGTATTTCTTTGCGGGTCCATGATTCTGCGGGTGTGCCGCCCCAGCTTGCATTTACAATACCGATAGGATATCCCGTCTCCTTTTGAACAGCCCTTGCAAAATAATACGCCACGGCAGAAAAAGTATCGGCAGTTTGGGGCGAACATATTTTCCATTTGCCGGTAAAATCATGTTGCGGTTCATCTGCCACTTTATTGGGCACATCTATCATCCGTATCATCGGGAAATCTGCCGCTTTAATCTCTTCTTCATAATTCAATACACCCGTATAACCTCCGTTTGTTTTTGCCATGAAGAATTCCATATTCGACTGACCGGATGCCAGCCATACTTCCCCCAGTAAAACATTGCCAACCGTTATTGTATTGGTTCCCGCAAATTGTATTGTATAAGGTCCTCCGGCTTTTGCAGTTTTAATACGCAGCATCCACCTGCCTTCATTGTCGGCCATTGTTTTTACTGTTGATTTATTCCAGCTGGCTGTTACGGTAATTTTCTCACCGGCACTGGCCCATCCCCATAGTTTTACGGTGCTATTTTGTTGCAGCACCATATTGTCTGCAATGATGGCCGGTAATTTGATTTCTGCAAAAGCAAAACTAAAACTGAAGAGCAGTGCTGAAGCTGCAAACAGGTGTTTAAGATATTTTGGCATGGCAAATCAATCTTTTAAGAAATTGAAAGTTAGTGTGAATACGGCGGCCGTCCGTCCTGCTGTATCCTGACGGGTTATTTTACCGGGTATTCTTCTCTTTTAAATAATTTTTGTGTGGCATCCATGGTTGGCCAGCCTTCTTTGTTAACATACATGGGTTTAATATTCAGCAACGAAGCCCCGTTGGCACTGTGTGTATAAGCATGGTATACAATAAAAGTGGTATCGTGCTCAGTAAAAAAACCATTGTGGCCACGGCCATGCTCGCTGCTGTCTCCCGCCAGGAATACAGAATACGCATTTTCAACCCAGCTTTTGCCTTCTTTGTTTAAATAAGGCCCTTTTATGTTTTCTGAACGGCCCATCACAATCTGGTAGGTACTGCTATCGCCGGCACAGCATCGTCCTCTTGATGCAAAAACATAATAATACCCCGGCCCCTTAATGATAAAAGATCCTTCGCCCAGCGAAGTAGTAATGATGGTAATGTCTGGTGGATCTTTTTTTAATTTACCAGTACTGTAATCCAGTTCCACCAGCCTTAGCCCTGCTTTGTAAGAACCGTATACCAGGTATTTTTTTCCATCCTTGTCAATAAATATATTGGGGTCTATCACGTTTACGCCCTCGCCGGCATTTCTGTAATCAATCACTTTTCCTTCATCCATCCATTTGTAAGCCGAATCTTTGGGATCCAATGTGCTGTTGCTGGCCAATCCGATGCTCGAATTAAAATTCATCCAGGCAGATACAGAATAATACAGCTGGTATTTACCGTTGCTGTAATGAATATCCGGTGCCCATATGCCCACCTTGTCTTTGATGTCATCCTTCCACCAGGTAAACTTAATGCTATCCCTTCCAAATACTGGCCCGGTATTCAGCCAGTTGATCCGGTCTTTGGAAGTCTTCATACCAATACCAGTAGAGAACACATAGTAGGTATCTCCCTGTTTTATCATCACCGGGTCATGCACATAGAGTTGTCCTTTCAGGCCATTGTTTTCCATCATGCGGTTGGCATCACGGGGTTGTGCAAACGCAGTATTGCCTGTTATCAGCAACAGGATGATTTTACCGGCAATAATTTTCTTGTTCATGAAAACGGGTTGGTTTATTTACCGGATGCTTTTATTTTTTCAAACTCTTTTTTTGTAATGGTAAAAACGGTTCCGTGCCTGATACCCGGCGGCATTGAAATGCGGTCGGAAATATCGGTCCAGTCTGCCAGGTTTGAAGAAGCCACAGCGCCGTATTTGTGTTCGGTATACTTGTCAAAATAAACGATCCACTGAGGGCCAATTTTCAGTGCAGTAGGCCCTTCGGCCCAGTAATGGCCGGTAATGGGTGCCGATGGTTTATCATAATCCGCAGTAAGCTGATTACTGAAAGCAATGCGTATGTTTTTTTGCGGCGGTTGTTTTGTCTCGTCTTTTAAAAACATGATATAACGGCCACCCTCCTGCTGAATGGTTGCATCTATTACGTTAAAGCCTTTGTCGTACAGCAGTTTTGTTTTACTAAAGGTTTTGAAATCTTTGGTGGTAACATAATACAGGCGGTGGTTGTATTTGTCATCCCCCGCTGTATCACCTGCCAAAAACCGGCCGGGTATGGTGGTGGCCCAGTAGATCATGTATTCCTGACTGTTCTTATCGTAAAAAATTTCCGGCGCCCAGCAATTGCGTGCCGCAGGTTCATCTTTCATGACCGGTATAAATTGTTGCTCGCTCCAATGCATTAAATCGGGTGAACTGGCGTAGCCAATGCCACCATCGTTCCAGCTAACGGTCCATACCATGTGAAACTGTTTGTCTGCACCCCGGATGATACAGGGATCCCGCATGAGCTTGTCTTTTGCCACGGCTGGTTTTAAAAAAGAACTGTCGTTGTTCAGGGCCGCCCAGTTGTAACCGTCTTTGCTGTATGCCAGGTGCAATCCATCCTGCCCGTTGTCTTTAAAATAAGAGAACATGTAAACAGGATCGCCGGCTTGTGAAAAGCCGATTTGAATAAAGATGATGGCTACTGCTAAAAGAAATATTTTTTTCATGTTAGTTGTTTTGGGCTTATGGCAGTTCCAATGCATGATCTGCCGGGAAGTCCTGTCCACTCCAAACTTTTACGGATGTCCAGGGCAATGCGGGTGCCGACCAGAACTCATCGGTATCTGGCAAACCCAGTGGCAAAAAAACAGTTGAGCAGAGGTATAAGCTTCCGGTATTGATATAGGTATCCGCCAATCCGGGCTGGTTGCCAGACAATCCAATCTGCAGCCAGCCATCTTTTGTAAAAGTGCCCGGTGCACCCAGCGTCTTTTTGATAACTGCGGTTAATGCAGAGCGCACCTGTGCCGGTGGCAATGCATCGGGCAATTGTTTTCTCAATACCATATCTGCCAGGTGATGAAATGCGCCGCAGCGGTAAACAATACTACGACCTGTTACCGGAAAACTTCCGTCGGCATTGATCATCCTTTCCTGCAACTCCGCATAGCGCCGGGTTATTTTGTCAAGCTTTGCTGCAAACCAGTCGTAAGATTTTCCGGCCGTCTTTACACAGTCCAGTATATTGGCCAGGTAGGGCTGAATCACATAGCTATTATAATAGTCGCAGTGGTACTGCATACCATCTGAGAACAAACCATCGCCCGCATACCAGTGCTGCGCAAATTCGCGGACGCCGTATTCAATCCGGAGGGCATCATATTCCATATTGTACTTGCAAAAAAATGCTTCAATCATTCCTGAAAACAATATCCAGTTGTTGTAGCCTGGCACAGTACCACGGGTAAGCTTAAACGCAGTTACCACCTGCAGGCGGCTGGCATCGTCCAGGTGCTTCCAGAGCCAGGGGCAGCGCACCAGGGCCAGTGCAAGAAAAGAGGCATCCACCAGCGGCTGGCCGCCAACCCATGTCAGGTAATCTTTTGCTGCAGGGTTAGTGGCATTGGCGATGGCTTTCAGGGCCCAGGACCTGTATTGATTGCGCATCGCAATTTCGTCAGCATTGCCGCCTTCCAGGTTTAGCCAGGGGGCAATGCCAGTCATCACCCGCGCAAATGCCTCCAGGTAGGCGGCCTTGGTACGGGCTTCTTTATTGTCGATCCGCACTGATAATACCAGTGGCAGCTTTTCTTTTAATTTGTCTTCTGCCAGGTTCGATAAGACAGGCCCGGCAATTTTATCAAGGTACTGAAGCCAAAGTGTTCTGTCGTTGTTTGAAGGCGCCGTATTGTGCTGGCCAGCTGACTTGCCCGCTATCAATACAAATACCATCGACAGCAATATCAGGCTTCTGCTCATTTTGAAAGTGCTTTATATCTTTTCATGGCTTCCACAAAATAATAGTCTGCATACGTTAAGGGCACATCTACTTCAGATTTTTGTGGCAGGTGACCTACGCAATGCTGAATAAGAAAACCACCATTGTTACCAGCCGTTGCTTTATAGACGGGTGAAGACAATGTGGTAAGTATGGTTTCTACCACCTGCATGTATTCTTTTGCGCGGACCGGTGTATAGCCGCTCAGTTCAATTAATGCAGATGCCGCGATGGCGGCTGCCGAAGCATCGCGCAATACATTGGGCATACCAGGTGCGTTATAATCCCAATAAGGAATTTTATCCGCAGGCAAATGGGGGTTCGCTAAAATAAAATGCGCAATTTGATTGGCCTGGTCGAGGTATTTTTTTTCTTTTGTTGCACGATACATTACCGTGTAGCCATACAAACCCCAGGCCTGTCCGCGTGCCCAGGAAGATTCATCGGCATAACCCTGTGCCGTTTTCTTTTGCTGAACCGCCCCTGTTTCTGCATTGTAGTTGAGTACATGGTAGGAGCTGTAATCGGGTCTGAAATGATTTTTCAGAGTGGTATTGGCATGGGTAACCGCAATTTTATAAAATGATGAATCGCCGGTTTCTTTGGTAGCCCAGAAGAGTAATTCCAGGTTCATCATATTGTCGATGATGACGATAAAGTCATTGGGGTTGGTAGCATTCCATGATTTGATGCAGCCCACTTTTGGATTGAAGCGGGTTGACAAAGACTTTGCACTGTTTAATAAGATTTCTTTGTAAGCAGGATTTGCAGCGATGCGGTTGGCATTGCCAAAACTGCAATACATCATAAATCCAAGATCATGTGTACCGGTATTGAACTGCTCTTTCTTCAGCAATTCCAGCATACGCAGTGATTCTTTGTACAAAATTTCATTCTTGTTTTGCTCCCAGAGGTATAGCAATGTGCCGGGATAAAAGCCGCTGCACCACCATTCAGAACCACTGAACCCATATTCCTTTTTTTCGGGATACCAGGTTTTGGGAAATTTATCTGCAGGCAGGTTTTTCATCAGCACAAGGTATTGCGCATCGGCATCCAGCAGGTTTTGCTGAATGGTTTGCAGCAAAGCTTTATTGGTTTTGTACTGATATTTTTGCTGGGGCATGGCAGCAGTACCCAGCAGGAAAAACAAAAGAAAAAGGGGCAATGGCTTACGAATCGTTGTCATTGTAATGATTTATTTTTTGAGCGGGTTCCATTCCAGCACTTGTACAGGCTGCGCCGGCACATCGGCTTTGCCTTCGGCGTCTTTCTGTTCGGTATACTGCACAAATAAATGTAAGGCCTTTTTTTGTTTCCACCATTCAGTATCATAAGACGGTTCCCAGGAACCCACCGGGCTGGCAGTAAGATCTTTTACGATCCATTTATTTTGGCCGATACCATTGCAGCTGGCCACCGAAACTTTGTTGCCGCGTTCTTCATCGCGAAAAATAACCGCAGCGCAGATCCCTGATTTATCTTTCCAGCAAACTATCTGAGGCCTTGATATGGGAATTCGCTTTGTGCCGCCGCCGCTGAGTGTAAAAGGCGTTTTCCGGAATGCAAGGTTTTGCAATTGCCATGCGTGGTTTAACAGGTATGCAACACGGTATTGCGGAATGGAATCACCTTCTGTACGCCAGTAAGAGGCAATAAATGGATGGCCTTCTTCATCGGCGTACATGGAGGTTTGATTGATCAGTTCACTTTTTTGCGGGATATGGCAAATGTATTCGGCTGTGCTGGCATTAATGGGCAACTGGTATTTTTCACCATTCGATTTCAACCAGGTTTCTCCGCCGTCTTCTGATTTTGCATAACAGAGATCATGATTGCTGGCCACATCGCCCGACTCTCTCCACACCCATGAAACATGCAACCCACCTGATTTATCGGTGCAGGCCTGCCAATAAGCGTTGCGCTGGTTTTCACCATCAATGAGGTTATTGTGCAGTTGCTTCCATTGTTTTGTATGAATGTCATACCGGTTAATCACCAGGTTGCCCTGGCCCGATTGCCCGTCGCGGTATAGAAAAATAAGATTGCCATTGGGCAGCCGGTGAAATTCGGGATAGGTAACACGTTCTTCCAGTAACCCGGTCATGGGTAATTTATCGCTCATCTGCAAAGACCCGGGTGCCACGCTTTTGCAATAGCGCAGTGCATTGTTGTGGTGATCCCAGGCCAGGTGAAGAAATCCATCGCCATCTGCCATAATGGAAATGGTATTGTGCGCATCAGCCGTATTACCCTTGTATGGCGTGGTCTTCAATTGCCATTTACCGGCAGGCAATCTGCGTTTTCCCAGCACCACATACCCTTCATTATTGTACCAGGCAATGAATTGGATGTTGCCAAAACTGGCCAGCGAGTTTTTCCGAAATACCACCGTATTGATAGAATTATTTGCCCAACCCGTTCCGGGGCTTATAACAGTACTTTTTAACTGCGCCAATGCGCTGCTGGCGAAGGCGGTGCAAAAAACAAAAGACAAGAAAGATATCAATCGCATATCAGAAAAATTACCTGGCAATTTTAACTAGCAACCGGCGGAATTTTAACAGCCTGTCTTGCTACTAATTTCCATTCTTTGTTTTGCTTTATCCATACCAGCAGAATTGCGATATGAGCCGTATTGGGCTTGCCATTATCGCTTGTACTGGCCGTTAATACATGGCGTACAACAGCGGTATTACCGATAACTTTTATGGTTTGTTCTGTAAGGTCTATCGTCAGGAAATCTGATGCGCCACTCACCAATGCCTCAATAAACTGCGCCTGGTTTTCAACTTTGCCGGATGAATGGCCGTAACTTAAATCCGCAGCCGTCAATTTTGTCAATGCATCTTTTGTGGGATCCACCATTGCTTTGCGAAGATTTTCTACAGCAGCAGACACTTCCTTTTCCTCTTTTGTCTGCGCAAAAATGGTGTTTCCGGCAATGGTGAGCATTACTAAAAGGCAAAGCAATTGTTTCATGGTGAATATTTTATTGATTGAAGGAATTATTGTACAAATATAACAGGGGTTAAGTTAACAGGCCCAATTAAACCAGCGGGTTTGGGCAACCATTTGGCCGCGGTAAACAAGCCATCCGCCCCACGGTTTTTTGCCAGCCTGGCCGGAAAGTTGGTGTTGTAAAATTTCTTCCAGAGCACACCACGTTTGTCGAGATCTGCTATGCGGTTGGCCATGCCATTGGTAACGATGATCTGCAGCAGGTTTTCATCTTTCAGCCGGGCAGCAGGAATAACCAACTGGTAAGCGGGCCCGATTAAAACAGCGAGCTTGGTTCCATTCAAAAACACTTCGGCACTTTCACTTACTTCGCCCAAATCCAGCTGCCATGCAGGTGCAGTACCGGCCGGCTTGCGGAAATGAATACTGTATTCCGCAGAGCCAGAGAATTTTTTCACGTCCTCGTTTGGTAAGTCGGTCCATGAGCCCAATGTCTTTACAGTTGCAGGTGCAGGCAATACCGGGCCGCCGCTGATGAAATTGATCTTCCAGTCGCCGGTAATCATATGAGCATCGCCTTTTGCCTGCGTGTACGGAAATAAAGGGCCGTTTATCTTGTTGCCGCTGGTTTGTACAATGA
>Ga0209069_10001595_pt1 | contig 11625 bp, 12 predicted proteins | sample Str013_2_FD_187202 | JGI IMG/M metagenome (GOLD analysis project Ga0209069, IMG submission 187202) | Freshwater sediment microbial communities in response to fracking from Pennsylvania, USA - Straight Creek_MetaG_SC_2013 (SPAdes) (version 2) | ecosystem: Environmental > Aquatic > Freshwater >...
GCTCCCGGGCGGTCCTCGGCCTGCCCGTGGCGCCCGGGGCCGACGACGGGCCGGCCACGCCGCTGGTACCGCCGCCGGACGCGCTGGCCGGCGAGGTCGCCACGGTGCTGGCCGAGGAGGCGGCCACCGGTGCCGCCGGTACCGTCACCGCACTGCCCCGCCCCGGCGGCCGGCCGCACCGGGTACTGCTGGTCGGCACCGGTACCGGCGACGAGACCGGCTGGCGGGCCGCCGGCGCGGCGCTGTCCCGCTCCGCCGCGACGGAAACCGCACTGCGGGTACCGCTGCCGGCCGGGGTGTCCGAAGCCGCGGTGGCGGGGCTGGTCGAGGGACTGCTGCTGGCCCGGTACCGGTACCGCCTCGGCGCGCCCCGGGACAGCGCGCCGACGCTGGCCACGGTCACGCTGGTGGTACCCGACCCGGCCCGGTACGACGCCGCGGTGCACCGGGCCACCGTGGTGGCCGAGTCGACGTACCTGGCCCGGGGCCTCACCAACACCCCCGGCCTGGACAAGAGCCCGGCCTGGTTCACCGGGCGCATCGCCCGCGCGGCCGACCGGGCCGGTACCCGCCCGGCGCTGCGGCTGGACGTGCGCGAGCCGGACCGGCTCGCGGCCGAGGGCTTCGGCGGCGTACTGGCGGTGGGTGGCGGGTCGGCCCGCGGGCCGAGGCTGATCGAGCTGTCCTGGCGCCCGCGCGGCGCCGGTACCCACGTGGTCCTGGTCGGCAAGGGCATCACCTTCGACAGCGGCGGCATCTGCCTGAAGACCAACGAGGGCATGAAGCTGATGCGCAAGGACATGGGTGGGGCCGCGGCGGTGCTCGCGGCCACCATCGGTGTGGCCCGGCTGGGCCTGCCGGTCCGGGTCACCGCGCTCGCGCCGATGGCCGAGAACATGATCAGCGGTACCGCGTTCCGCCCCGGCGACGTGGTCCGGCACTACGGCGGGCGGACCACCGAGATCCTCAACACCGACGCCGAGGGCCGGCTGGTGCTGGGCGACGCGCTGGCGTACGCGCACCGCCGGCTCGCCCCCGACGTGCTGGTCGACCTGGCCACGCTGACCGGCGCCAACGCGGTCGCGCTGGGCAAGCGCACGGCCGCGCTGTACACCCCGAACGACGCCCTGGCCGCGGCGCTGGCCCAGGCGGCCACCGCGGCCGGCGAGCGGGTGTGGCGGATGCCGCTGGCCGAGGACTACACGGCCCAACTGGACAGCCAGGTCGCGGACGCGGTCAACTCCGGCGACGGTACCGCCGGGTCGATCATCGCGGCGCTGTTCCTGCGCGAGTTCACCGGTACCGCCCGGCAGCGCTGGGCGCACCTGGACATGTCCGCCCCGGCCTGGGCCGACTCGGCCGACGGGGAACTGGTCAAGGGGGCGACCGGCTGGGGGGTACGGACCCTGGTGCGGTACCTGGAGACGCTGGCCGCCGCCGGCTGACCGCCCGGGCGGCTACCGGCGGACCGCGACGAGCAGGCCGTCGCCCAGCGGCAGCAACGCCGGTACCCACTCCGGCGCCTCCCGGACCGCCCGGACCACTGCCCGCAGCGCGACCGTGGCCGGGTCCCGGGCGGACGGGTCGGCGATCCGGCCACCGGCCAGCACCCCGTACATGGCCAGGATGCCGCCGGGGCGCAGCAGCCGCAGGGCCGCCTCGACGCAGTCGGCGTACTCGCCGCGCGGCCCGTCCGCGAAGATCATGTCGTACCCGCCGTCGGCCAGCCGGGGCAGCACGTCCAGCGCCCGGCCGGTGATGATGCGGGTACGCGACGGCGCGAAGCCGGCCTCGGCGAACACCCGCCGGGCCATCCGCAGGTGCTCCGGCTCGGTGTCGATGGTGGTCAGCACGCCGTCCGGGCGCATGCCGCGCAGCAGCCACAGCCCGCTCACGCCGGTACCGGTACCGATCTCCACCACCGCCCGGGCGTCCCCGGCCGCGGCCAGCATCCGCAGCGCCGCGCCGGTACCCGGCGGTACCGCCACCAGCCCGACCTCCTGCGCCACCCCCCGGGCGACCCGCAGGATGTGGTCCTCCGGCGGGTACTCCTGGGCGAAGTCGCCACCGCGGGTACCGGCCGGTGGCGGCGGCATGCTCGCGGCGATGGCGCACCTCCTTGGTTGCCTCACGTACCTTTGTGGCGGGCCAGGGGAGGCCGGTGCCACCGGCGGCCCCGGACCCGGCGGGCGGGCGTGCCGGTCGAGCCACGTGCAGGGTACGAGCCTAGGCAACTCTCGCGTGGGGTGCGAACAGACGGTACGTGCGATCCTGGACACGGCAGGGACACACTCACCCGGCCGGCCCGGCGCCACCGACGGTGGCACCGGAACGGCCAGCGGCGAAGGGTACGGGTGCCGATCGTGACGGACGGTACGGCCTGGCGGCAGCCGGGCGAGGGGACCCGGGCGGACTCCGGGGCGTGGAGCCGGCCGGACGGCCCGGCCGCCGCTCCGGCCTCCGGCCTGCCGGGGCCTGCCCCGGCGGGCTGGCCAGGTCCCGAGCCGCGCCGCCCGGTACGGGGTCCGGCGCCGGTACCGGCCGGCCCCCGGGTACCGGTGCCGCCGGGGTACCCGTCGCGCTCCGGCCCGTACCCGGTACGGCCGATGCCGCTGGGCAACCGTCCGCAGCCGGGACTCCCGCCGCCGGGGTACCCGCCGCCGGGCGGGTACCGGCCGTCGGGGTACCCGCCGCCGCGACCGGCCGCAGCCGTACCGCCGGCCGTACCGCCACAGTCGCCGCCGCCCCGGCCGGCGGCCGGCGGCCCCGGCTCGCCGTGGTGGTCCGACGCGCTCGGCGACCCGTGGCGGGACCCCGCCGCCCCGGCCGCCGTGGTGATCCGGGGCGCGCCGGCCCCGGCCCCGGCCGACGAGTCCGGTACCGGCCGCCGTACCCGCGGGCTGGGCCTGGTCTTCGTCATCTCGCTGGTGACCGCGCTGCTGGCCGGCTCGCTGGGCGGCACGCTCGGGTACGTGTTCGCCAACCGGGGCGGCGCGGGCAGCCGTACCGTGCTGGGCGGCCCGCAGAACCCGGGCGCGGCGGCCACCCGCCCGCCGGACTCGCTGGCCGGCGTGGTGCGCAAGGTGGCGCCGAGCGTGGTGACGGTCAAGGTCCGTACCGACGGCGGTACCAGCCTCGGCTCCGGGTTCATCGTGTCCGCCGACGGCTACCTGGTTACCAACGACCACGTGGTGGACGGGCTGCGCGGCGACGCCACGGTCACCTTCACCGACGACACCTCGGTCACGGCCAGCCTGGTCGGGGTGGACCAGCAGTCGGACATCGCGGTGCTCAAGGTCGCCCGTACCGGGCTGTCGCCGGTCGAGTTCGGCGACTCCGACCAGGTGGCCGTGGGCGACCCGGTGCTGGCCTTCGGCTCGCCGCTGGCACTGGCCAACACGGTCACCTACGGCATCGTGAGCGCGCTGGACCGGGCCATCGAGGCGGACGAACCGGGCGGGCCCAGCCGGTACTACGCGGCGATCCAGACCGACGCCGCGGTCAACCACGGCAACTCCGGCGGCCCGCTGGTGGACTCGGCCGGGCGGATCATCGGCATCAACTCGGTGATCAAGTCGCTGGCGGCGGACTCCGAGCAGGCCGGCAACATCGGCCTGGCCTTCGCCATCCCGATCAACCAGGCCCGCCGGGTCGCCCAGGACATCATCGACACCGGCCACGCCCGGCGTACGGTCATCGGCGCGACCGCGCAGGCGTCGTACACCAGCCCCAACGGCGGGGTACAGCTGGCCACGGTGGAGGCCGGCGGGCCGGCGCAGCGGGCCGGGCTGCGGCCGGGCGACGTGCTGTTGAAGATCAACAATGTACCGCTGGAGGAGCCCACCGACCTGATCGCGCTGGTCCGCAAGTACGCCCCCGGCGCCCAGGTGACGCTGCGGTACCAGCGGGGCGGCACGGCCGCCACGGCACAGGTGACGCTGGGCGCGGACAACAACTGAGGTACCCGGCCGGGGTACGGGTGCGTACCCTGGGGGCACGGCCGACGGAGGTGGTACGCGGTGTTCGGGCTGGAGAACCTCTTCACCGGCTGGAAGCTGCTCGTACTGATCCTGCTGGGCATCTTCGTGTTCGGCCCGGACAGGCTGCCGGTGGCGATCGCCGACGGGGTACGGATGCTGCGCAAGCTGCGGGACATGGCCCGGGACGCGACCGGTGACCTGAGCCGGGAACTGGGTACCGAGGTCACGCTGGAGGACCTGCACCCCAAGACGTTCCTGCGCAAGCACCTGCTGTCCGAGGACGACGAGCGGGCGCTGCGGGCGCCGCTGGACAGCCTCTACGGCGACCTGCGCCGCGACACCGGGGCGCTACGGGACGAGGCGCGCCAGGCCGGCGCCGCGCTGCGCGGGCAGGACCCCGGGCCGGCGCTGCCGCCGGGGGCGCCGGCGGCCGGTTCCGGCCCGGCGCCGCGGCCCGGCGCCGCACGCCGTACCTTCGACGCCGACGCCACCTGACCGGAACGGCACGCGGGCCGGCCGGCTCAGGCCCGTACCGGGGACAGCCCGAGCGGCTTGCCGACCAGCGACTCCCGCCGTACCGCGAGCTGGTCCGCGATCGCCACCAGCGCCCGGGCCGCCGGGGTGTCCGGGGCCTCCCACACCACCGGGGTACCGGCGTCGCCCGTCTCCCGTACCCGCGGGTCCAGCGGTACCTGCCCGAGCAGCGGTACCCGCGCGCCCATGAGGCGGGTCAGCGACTCGGCCACGCTCGCGCCGCCGCCGGCGCCGAACACCTCCAGCCGGGACCCGTCCGGCAGCTCCAGCCAGGACATGTTCTCCACCACGCCGGCCAGCCGCTGGTGCGTCTGCGCGGCGATCGAACCGGCCCGCTCGGCCACCTCGGCGGCGGCCGCCTGCGGCGTGGTGACGACCAGGATCTCCGCCCCGGGCAGCAGTTGGGCCAGCGAGATGGCCACGTCGCCGGTACCGGGCGGCAGGTCGAGCAGCAGCACGTCCAGGTCGCCCCAGTACACGTCGGCGAGGAACTGCTGCAGCGCCCGGTGCAGCATCGGCCCGCGCCACACCACCGCGGCGTTGCCCTGGGTGAACATACCGATGGAGATCACCTTCACGCCGCGCGCCTGTGGCGGCATGATCATGTCCTCGACCTGGGTGGGCCGGTCGGTCACGCCGAGCATCCGGGGTACCGAGTGGCCGTAGATGTCCGCGTCCACCACTCCGACGGCCAGCCCCCGGGCGGCCATCGCGGCGGCCAGGTTGACCGTGACGCTGGACTTGCCGACGCCGCCCTTGCCGCTGGCCACCGCGTACACCCGGGTCCGGTTGCCGGGCTGGGCGAACGGCACCACGGGCTGTTCGCCGGCCCCGCCGCGCAGGCTGGCCTGCAGCTCCCGGCGCTGCTCGTCCGACATCACGCCGAAGTCGATCTCGACCGAGGTCACCCCGGGTACGGTCGCCGCGGCGGCGGTGATGTCCGTGCGCAGCTTCTCCCGCAACGGGCAGCCGGCCACGGTCAGCAGGATGGCCACGCGCGCCCGGCCCGACTCCACCCGGGCCGAGGCGACCATGCCGAGTTCGGTGATCGGCCGGCGGATCTCCGGGTCGTTGACGCTGGCGAGTGCGGTGAATAGCGCGGTGTCACTGGTGCTGTCGGCAGGCATGGGGACGTCGGCAGGCATAGGGAAATGCTACGTCGCGGGTACCGGCTGATTGTCGCGCCATGACTTGCCCGGGTAACAGGTGATTCTTAACGTCAGGACAGGATTGTCTTATCCGGGTACCGCGGCGCCGGTACCGGCCCCGGGCCTAGACTGGGGGTACGCCGCGCACCTGGCCCCTTGAGGTGCGCGGCGAGTACGTTCCCGCGGGTCCCCGCGCCCCATCGCCGTCCAGTTCGTCCAGCGGCTCGCCGAACCGGTCCCCGCCGTCGGTACCCCGCCCGCGCTCGCGCCGCTCCTTGCGCTCGAGCATGAGCCGCCGCTGCGACGCCTCGTCCAGTTCGTCCACCAGCCGCGCCAGCTCCGAGCGCAGGAAGTCGCGGGTGGCCACCTCGCCGACCGCGATGCGCAGCGCGGCGATCTCGCGGGCCAGGTACTCGGTGTCCGCCTTCTGCATCGCCGCCCGGCGCCGGTCCTCCTCCAGCGCCAGCCGGTCCCGGTCGGCCTGCCGGTTCTGCGCCAGCAGGATCAGCGGCGCCGCGTAACTGGCCTGCAACGACAGGACCAGGGTCAGGAAGGTGAACGTGTACGGGTCGAACCGCAGCGGCGTCGGGGCCAGCGTGTTCCAGACCACCCAGGCCACGATCACCACGGTCATGTAGACCAGGAACTTCGCCGTACCCATGAACCGGGCGATCGCCTCCGACCAGCGCCCGAACGCCTCCGCGTCCACCCGCGGCAGGCTCGGCCCGCGCCGTTGCCGGGGCTGGTCCAGGCGGCGCTCGCGGCGCGGCTCAGCCACGACCGGTCCCGGTGTCCAGCGGTACCGCCTGGTCCCGGTCCCGCCAGTCCCGTGGCAGCAGGTGGTCCAGCAGGTCGTCCACGGTCACCGCGCCGACCAGCCGGCCCACCTCGTCCACCACCGCGAAGGCGACCAGGTTGTACGTGGCCATCCGCCGGGTCACCATCGGCAGCGGCGTGTCCGGGGCCAGCGGGTCGATGTCGTTGTCCACCACGCCGCCGAGCAGGTCCGACGGCGCCTCCCGCAGCAGCCGCTGGAAGTGCACCGTACCCAGGTACCGGCCGGTCGGCGTGGCCATCGGCGCCCGGGCCACGAACACCTGCGCCGCCACCGCCGGGGCCAGTTGCGGCTCCCGGATCCGGGCCAGCGCCTCGGCCACGGTCGCGTCCGGTGGCAGTACCACCGGCTCGGAGGTCATCACCGCGCCGGCGGTACCGGGCAGGTAGTCCAGCAGCCGCCGGACCGGGCCGGCCTCGTCCGGCTGCATAAGGTCCAGCAGTACCTCCTGGTCGTGCTCGGGCAGCTCGGCCAGCAGGTCCGCGGCGTCGTCGGGGTCCATCTCCTCCAGCACGTCGGCGGCCCGCTCCGGGCGCAGCGACGCGATGATCTCCACCTGGTCGTGCTCCGGCAGCTCCTCCAGCACGTCGGCCAGCCGCTCGTCGTCCAGCGCCGCGGCGACCTCGACCCGGCGCCGTTCGGTCATGTCCTGCAGCGCGTTGGCCAGGTCGGCCGGGCGCAGCGTGTCCAGCTCGACCAGCAGACTGGCGGTACTCTGCTGCTCCGGCGCCCCGACCAGGCCGGTGACCTCGGACCAGTCGAGTTGGCGCAGGTGCCCGCGGCGGGTCAGCCGGCCGGTGATCTCCCGTACCGCGAGCCGGCCCAGGGACCACTCGCCGGTACGGTCGCACTCCATCGCCACGTCCACCACGGCCGCCGGGCGGTCCCCGTCGACCAGCGTGACCCGCCGGTCCACCAGGTCCGCCAGTACCAGCAGCTCGCCCGGGCGCCGCTCGAACCGGCGCAGGTTGAGCGTGCCGGTACCGAGGGCGACCGCGTGCGGCTCGATCATGTCGACCCGGCCGATCGGCAGGAAGATCCGGCGCCGGGGCGGCATCTCCGCCACCAGCCCCACCACCCGGGGCGGCTGGCCGCCGCCGCGCAGCCGCGCCACCGCGTCGCGTACCCGGCCGACCTGGTCACCGTTGGGGTCGAACACGATGAGGCCGGCCAGCCGCGCGATGAAGACCCGGGTCGCGGTGGTCACGATCGCCAGCGTAGTTCGCCCCTAGAGTTGGCGTGTGAGTACTGTCCCGTACGAGGTGGTCGATGTCTTCACCGACCGGCCCTTCACCGGCAACCCGTTGGCCGTGGTCTTCGACGGCGATGCCCTGTCCGGTGCCCAGATGCAGGCCCTGGCCCGCGAGTTCAACCTGTCCGAGACGGTGTTCCTGCTGCCGCCGGCCACGCCCGGCGCGACCTACCGGGTACGGATCTTCACGCCGGCCGAGGAGCTGCCGTTCGCCGGGCATCCCAGTGTCGGTGCCGCGGTGACCTGGGGTCGCCGTACCGGCCGCCCGGCCGGGCCGGTGGTCCAGGAGTGCGGCGCCGGGCTGCTGCCGATCGAGGTGCACGAGGGCGGCAGCGCCACGCTCACCGGCGGTACCCCGACCCTCGGGCCGCCGTGGGAGCCGGGCCCGCTGCTGGCCGCGGTCGGTCTCGGGCCGGCCGATCTCGCCGGTACCGGGGCGCCCCGGGCGGCCGGCTGCGGGCTGGAGTTCCTGTACCTGCCCGTGGTACCCGACGCGGTGGCCCGGGCCGTGGTCGACACCGCCGCCGCCCGTACCGCCGGGGTCAGCCAGATCAGCGTGTTCGCCTACGACCCCGGTACGGCCACCGCACACGTCCGGGTGTTCTGCCCCGGCGTCGGCGTACCCGAGGATCCGGCCACCGGGTCGGCGGCGCTGGGGCTCGGGGTGTGGCTGGTCGCGGCCGGGCTGCTGGCCGCCGACGGGCAGTCGCGGTACCGGGTGCACCAGGGTGCCGAACTGCACCGCCCGTCCCTGCTGGAGTGCACGGTGACCGCCCGGGACTCGGCGGCCGTGGCCGGTACCGTCGCCGGGCACGTGGTACCGGTGGCCAGCGGGCACATCGCGGTACCGCCGTTCGTGGGCTGAGCCGGCGCGGCCGGGCTCAGCCGGTCCGGCCGCCGTGTACCGGGCCGTCCGGGACCAGCCGGTGCACGGTGACCGGGTCGGCGGCCCAGCGCTCGGCCAGCCGTTGCGGCGTGACGCCGGCGTTGAGCCGCCGCCCGGCCAGCCTGGGGACGGCGGCGTCCCAGTCCGGGCCGCCGGGCGTGACCGTACCGGCCCGGGCGGTCCAGGTGACGATCGTGCCGCCGTGGTCGCCGCGGGCGCTGACCTGGACCGTACCGGCCCGGTCGAGCCCGGGCGCGGGCTGCTCGTCGCCGCCGCTGGCCAGGTACAGCGCGCCGTCGAACCACTGGCACCACACCGGGTACGGGCCGGGCTGCCCGGGTACCTCCAGCCACGCCACGGCGGCGCCGCGCATGGCCTCCTCCACCAGCGGGTGCATGCGGCCACCCTAGCCGCCGTCACCGCCGCCGGTCGGTACCGCCAGCGGTGCCCGGGGCGGCCGGTCGGTGTACTCGGTCGCGGCGTACCGCCAGGCCCGTACCCCGTCCGGCCAGCCGGCCCAGCCGCCCTTGTCCAGCAGTGCGGCCACGAACGCGGCCGGCTCGGCCAGCCGGTGCCAGACCGCCGGCAGGAACGTGGCGCGCCGGCCGGCCGCGGCCAGGATCAGCCCGTCGTACCCCGGGCGCAGCGCCGCCACCAGGTCGGCCCGGGCGGTCGCGGGCAGCGGTTCGGGGCTGGTCAGCACGGTCACGGTGATGTCCAGGTCGGGCCACTCCGCCGGTACCACCGGGGCCAGCCGCGGGTCGGCCACGGCGAGCCGGGCATTGCGTACCACGTCCTGCGCCAGCGGCCGGTGCGGGTACAGCGAGCCGACACAGCCGCGCAGCCGGCCGCCCACGGTGAGGGTCACGAACGTCGCACCCGGTACCCACAGGCCCGGCCACCGGTCGGCCCGCGGCGCCACGAGCGGGTCGCCGGTACCGGCGAGCCGGTCCCGGACCGCCGTCACGGCCAGCCGCAGCAGCGCGCCCGCGTCCTGCGGGTGCGGTACCGGATCGGCCTCCGGTCGCGCCATGCGTCCAGGGTAGGGCGCCGGACCGGGATCGCGCGCCCGACTAGGATCGCGCGCATGACACCGCAGCGGCTGAGCGACGTGCTGACCGGGGTGACCGGCGGCACCGGTACGGTCAGCGGCGGCGGCCGCTTCGCCCGGGCCACCGTGGACGTACCGGTGGCCGGCTGGCTGGCCGCGGTCCGCGCGGCCCGCGACGACGACCGGTCGCGGCTGGACTTCTTCGACTGGCTCGGCGCGGTGGACGAGCAGGAGCGCGGGTACGCGGTGCTGCTGCACGCGTGGTCCACGGCGCTGCGGCACGGCGCGCTGCTGCGCACCCTGGTACCGCGGGACCAGGCGGTGCTGGACTCGGTCGTGCCGGTGTACCCGGGCGCGGCCTGGCCGGAGCGCGAGGCGCACGAGATGTTCGGCGTACGGTTCGCCGGCCACCCGGGCGGCCTGCGGCCGCTGTTGCTGCCGGCGCAGTTCGAGGGGTACCCGCTGCGCAAGGACTTCGTGCTGGCCAGCCGGGTGGCGAAGCCCTGGCCCGGGGCGAAGGAGCCGGGGGAGCCCGGAGCCGGCCGGCGGGCACCGCTGCGCCCGCCCGGGGTACCGGCGCCGGGGCAGTGGGGACCGGCGGCGCCGTGACGGTACCGTCGCCGGTCGGCGGTACCGGCCTGCCTGCGCGCTCGCGTGGCGTGATCGGGCTGCTGGCCGAGAACTGCACCGCCTGCATGCTGTGCGCGCGGGAGTGCCCGGACTGGTGCATCTACATCGACTCGCACACTGAGGAGCTGGCGGTACCGGGGGCCGCCCGGCCGCGGCAGCGTCCGGTGCTGGACCGCTTCGCCATCGACTACGCGCTGTGCATGTACTGCGGGATCTGTGTCGAGGTGTGCCCGTTCGACGCGCTGTTCTGGTCGCCGGAGTACGCCTACGCCGGGTACGACATCCGCGAGCTGCTGCACGAGCGGGACCGGCTGCGGGAGTGGGTACGCACGGCGCCGCCGCCACCGGCGCACGACGGCCGCGGCGAGCCGGCCAAGCAGGAGGTGGCTGCCGCCCGCCGCGCCGGCCGGTAGCCACCGGCCGGCTGGTCTGTACACTGTGGACGGTTCCCGCCGCGGGGCGGGGAAGGTTCCGTGGCGCCGCCCGGGCACACCGGGGCGCTGGTACGTACGGCCCTCCCCGTCCCTTCCCGCCGCCGGTAGCCTGGTCACAGCCCGCTCTCAGGTACTTCCCAGCGGTACCGGGGAAGATGGTTTCCGGCGGGGGTGTTGCACCCTTCGCTACGGAAGGAGCGCACTGTGCACCGGCACCTCAACGGCGTCAAGACTGCCCTGCTGCTGGGCCTGCTCACCTCGCTGATCCTGGTCGTCGGGTGGGCCTTCGGCGGCTCCACCGGCCTGGTCATCGCGGCCGGCCTGTCGCTGGTCATGAACGGCGTGTCGTACTTCTACTCGGACAAGATCGCGCTGCGCGCGATGGGTGCCCGGCCGGTCACCGAGGCCCAGGCACCGGGCCTGTACGCGATCGTCCGGGAACTGTCCACGCCGCCCGCCAACCGATGCCACGGCTGTACGTGAGCCCGGCGGCCCAGCCGAACGCCTTCGCCACCGGGCGCAACCCGGCGCATGCGGCGGTCTGCGTGACCGAGGGCATCACCCAGATGCTCACGCCGCGCGAGCTGCGCGGGGTACTCGGGCACGAGCTGTCCCACGTGTACAACCGGGACATTCTGATCTCGTCCGTGGCCGGGGCGCTGGCCGGCATCATCACGATGCTGGCGAACCTGGCCTGGTTCCTGCCGATCGGGCGGTCCAGCGACGACCGTGAGGGGGGCATGGCCGCCGCGCTGCTCATGCTCATCCTGGGGCCGCTGGCCGCCGCGGTGATCCAGATGGCGATCAGCCGCAGCCGCGAGTACCAGGCCGACGCCTCCGGTGCCGCGCTGACCGCGGATCCGCTGGCGCTGGCC
>Ga0209069_10001597_pt1 | contig 11613 bp, 9 predicted proteins | sample Str013_2_FD_187202 | JGI IMG/M metagenome (GOLD analysis project Ga0209069, IMG submission 187202) | Freshwater sediment microbial communities in response to fracking from Pennsylvania, USA - Straight Creek_MetaG_SC_2013 (SPAdes) (version 2) | ecosystem: Environmental > Aquatic > Freshwater >...
TTTTTGGAAGCACCTATAAAAGGTACCCAATCAATAGAATAGTTATTTGAAAGCAAAAAAAAGATTATAGAAATCGGGCAAAATTACTAAGGCGCTTAAAGGAAAGGAGAATGGAAGCTATATTTGAATTGCACCAGGAACAGGATACAAGATTACCGATTCCTGAATATAAAAAGCATAATTTATCAAAATATATTTTCAAGTAATAAAAATACGGATCAGTCTTTTAAAACTATTTCTGGTTTTAATATAGTTCAGCAATTTTCTCTTTTTCTCTCCCTATTCTGAGGTGGGCTCTTGTCTGTGCTCCAGCATTATTATGTTGGTTATCCTATCGAAGAGAAAGAGGAGCAGGACTCCTCCTTTCAGGTCTTAGCGAGTGGCCAACCTGTGGCAGGTATATGAATTATAGTTAGTCATCACCATAAATAAGTTTGCCTTTGATGGTAAACTTTTTGTTTACAATACTGCTTATTTTGTCGGAAAGCAATTCGCAATCGAGGAGATTGTACTGTGAAGATTTGCGGCCGCTGTATACATTTACCGTCATGTCGACATCCTTATCTTCCAACTGTTCGTAAATTTCTTTGGAAAATTTAATGGCATCAAATATTACTGGCTGTCCGTAAGTAATTTCTTTTTCTGCGGAGGCAACAAAAAAAGAACCGTCTTCCTGTAATACAGCATTTGAATTCTTTTTGGGTGTACCATTAAAATAAACACTTACTATTATTGTTTCTTTGTCGTGGTTGATTTTCGCCGCTGCTTTTGGGCTCAGGCTCAGATCTATTTCAAAAGGCAATATTGTAACAGAGTCACCTTCCATTGTATAAGCGCCGTTAATAACCGGGCTCTTTTCTTTTTTAGTAATTGAAGCGCTGGAATCTTTTGAAGGATTGCCAGCTTTTTGGGTGTCATTATTTGAACAGGATGAAACAAGGATTGCTATTGCAATTAGAATTGAATGAAGTTTTATCATGGGGATGATGGTTGATTTGTTTACTTACATCTCTTATGTGTAAGATACTTATATCCCCGCAGAGTCATATTTTGTAGAGAATCTGCGGGGGATTGGGGAATTTGGGATTTGGGATTCTCATTCTTAGGTCATTAAAATAATATTAACCAGTTGCTTCTGTGTAATCAGTTTAAATCTGTGTGTTCTGTGATTCAGACAAAATAAAGTCGCAGTGTCATCCGATAACGGGGCACTAAAATGAATATGATGCTATCTCTCGGAGAGACACTGCGGAGGGGGAATATCCCGCAGAGTCCTACTTCGTAGAGACTCTGCGAGGATAGAGAAACAACCAAGAGGATCAATGTGTTTATAAATCGCGTTTATAGGAGAACTCAAATGCCCTGCGGCGATAGTTTCCGGATGAATAGTCAGTAAGATTGAGCTCATAATAAAAAGCCAGTTGATTTTGTCCGAATGTAAGTCCGATGTTTGGAACCAGCGCATCTCCTATTCGGTAACCCAAACCGAGGGAAAATGCACTGTTGGTACTGTCGTCGATCGTGCGTGTATAACGGAACCCGATTAATTGTTGCTGTATATTTGCCTGCGAACTGTAATTAATATACGCTCCGAATGCGTCTTCATTATTTACAGCAGCGTTGTAGCCGGCTTGTATTCCAATGTTTGATGGCTGGCGCACCGCATGTGTCCACTCGGTATAGGGATGATTGATATGTCGGATGGACCCGCCGATATACCATTGCTTTTGCTCCCCGTTATGAAAAATAGAAACACCCGCACCCGCAGTAAAATATCCATAGGAATAACCGGAAGCATTTGGATCATTTGCCAGGGCAGATTGCAAGGGACCGTATTTGTCAAAGCCTTCCGATATTTGGTAGGGAATACCAAATCCTACTTTGTTGAAGGAATAGTTGCCCGAAAAACCAATGGCGAGGCAGGTATTGTCATCATTCAATGGAAGTGCGTAAGAAAGCGACAGCATTGCCGTAGATACATTTAGAAAATGGTCGGCGGAATTGTCGGTTATTATGCCGGCAGCGAGGTTGAAAAAGAAAATATTATCGTCGGCAGATTTATCCCTGCTGATAAGTGGCAGATCAATGGTAGCAGCTTTACTGGAATAGGCGATGACATTGGGATAATTAACACTTCGTATACTAGCATGCGCATCCGGGACCTTATTGGTTTTTAAGGAGGGGTTGTACCAGATAATCATATCCTGTACCCCATTGAAATGCGCATCCTGTGAATGGGCGGCGCCTGTCATGAGCAGTAAGACGATTAAAAGGAAATTTGCCTGTTTAAACTTGTTCAATTATCCTGATTGGTAAAAGTGGAACGAAAAAATAGAAGGCATGGTATCTGGGATGTGTATTAAAAAACTTTAATGTGGGGATTGGGTATTAAGTAGTAAGTTTTTAAAAAGGTTTAAGGCAATAGGTGTGAGGCGGGAGGTATTAATGTGAAAATGTGAGGATGTGAAGATGTGGAGATGGAAGAAAATGTTGTGATGTGGAGATGTGAAAATGTGATATTAAAATCTCCTTAAAACAAATGAATTTCCCTGAATGGATCCTACAGAATTAAAAAATCATAATTTTAATCCCGGCACAAAGGCCCATGCGGAAAGTTGCTGGCGTGCGGATGGGAAGATTTCAACATGCAATATTTAAACAATGACAAAGCTCACCCATATATGGCCCTTTTTTATTGTAGCGAATATAAAGACTTCCGTTTCATTCTATACAGATAAACTCGGATTCGAAATACGGCATACTGGCCCTGATGACGACCCCTATTGGGCCATTGTTGGCCGCGATACTATTTCGATTATGCTCAAGGCAATTGCTCCTGGTGTAAAACCAGTTCCTAATCATACACGTCATGAATGGGCTCCCTGGGATGCATACATTTCTACTACAGAACCAGACATGTTGTTTGAAGAATATCGTTCAAATGCTGTAGCATTCCGCAAGCCTATCCATGACAATAGCGATAATTTAAGGGGTTTTGAAATAGAAGATGCTGATGGGTATGTTTTATTTTTCGGAAGACCCAACTTGTCGCAGAGTCCTACTTCGTAGAGACTCTGCGAGGATAGGAAGGCAGGAGTGTCTTGTCCTGAAGAGATACTGCCGAAAGTGGCTTTGATTTTGCCATAGACCAAATATGCAAAACCTTTGCTTATCCGGTCAAGCATTTTGGACAATTTTTTAAAGCATTTAACTATGAGCGGAGGAAAATCTTACATAATAGAAGAGTGGTGGAATGATTCTCAAATAGAACTTGTAAAGGACTCTTCCAGAATATGGATAAGAACAAAATTCAAGACGGTTGTTGGGTTTTGGATATTAAAAGATGATGGTAAAATTCTTGGTAAAGTGTCTGACCATGAAAAATTGCCTCCCGATGCTATTATAGACAACACAGCTTGGGATCATGAACATTGTGGATTATGTTGGGAAAAGATTTCTGAATACGACAATGATCAGCATGAAGGATACAACGATGGGAAAGAGTGGTTATGTATTCAATGTTTTGACAAATATATTGCACCGCAATGAAATCATTAAATTTTCAAACTGAGACACTACCAGAAAGTGAAGGAATATTTAATCCCATTTAAATTGTTTATTCTTTACAATTTCCTTATAGAATTTTTTCTATTCCCCCACCATACTGTTTTCTGCATGCATTGATTTTCAATGCAGTAAAAAAAGAATGATTTGATGTGGAAAATTGCCGTTATGACCCACACAATTTTTTTTATATTTTGTCGCTTCTTAATAGTTGTATCAATTCCAGACTTCCCTTCTATCCGGCTGCACCAATAGTACGCACCACCTACCATAGAGGATCCATAGAGGATGGATACAGGATGAATACAGGATGGGTATTTGCATATTATATGAAATGGCTATTTAAAAACTATCTATTATGGCCAAACAAAGAAAAAACATCATTATGATGGGTGCCAGCGGTAAGCTGGGCGATGTGCTGATTATTAAACAATACAAGGGTTTCCAGGTGTATTCCAAATACCCTGATATGGGTAACGTGGTTGCCACTGAAAAACAAAAGGCACACAGGATTAAATTTGGAGCAACATCCCGGTTAGCTAAATCCATCAGCAAGGACCCCGTGCAAAGCGCACCCTACAGGAAAATGCTGAAAGAAGGTGAAGACCTGCACAAATTGATATTTAATATCCTTTGGGAAAAGAACAAGGAATAAACCAGGATATCATTTGTCAATAGCATATACCCGGTGGATATAATCCATCAGGCCCTGTATATTAAATAATAAAGGAGATAAATAAGAATCACCAGGGAAAAGATGATTCGCTCCAGGTATTTGTTTTTTACTATCTCTTTTTTAAAAAGAGAATAGTTTACGATCAACTGGATGAGCGCTGCCATAATATACAGCAGCAATACCTGCCAGTGGAAGTGTCGTTTTCCCCTGAAACCGAGACCATAGGCCACAAAGGCAGTTGCTACCAGTAAAAGAATAAATAAACCAATATTATAAACAGTTATTTTCCCGTATAGTCTTGTATTGGATTGCTTCGCTTTTTTCATCAAAGAAATGGATTCATTTTGACTGCAATATAATAATTGCCGGCGCTAAGCCATCGGAAACTGCTTTTAAAGTAATTGACCCTTTTTTGCCATTTGAACGTATTACCGCCAGGCACAAGCCATTCATGGCTTTTCTTTGATTTGCCTTAAAGGATTCCATGCTGGTCTCGCTGCCATTATCGACGCCTGCCATATTACCGTTTCCATTTACAATAAATTTCACCAGGTTGTCCGCATTGGGCACCATATTACCATCCTTATCTGCAATGGTAACCTTTACAAATGATAAATCATTTCCATCGGCTTTTATATTGTTTCTGTCGGCAGTCAATACCAGCTTAGCCGGCGCACCCGCAGTTTTTATTTCAGTGCTGAGAACGATTTTGCCTGCTCTCCTTGATACTGCCTTCAATACTCCGGGTGCAAAGGGAACCCTCCAGCTAACATGAAGATCATCTCCTTCTTTTTTCCTTGTGCCCAATGATTTGCCATCCAGGAACAGCTCTACTTCATCAGCATGGTTGTAATAAGACCATATATCCACCGTATCTCCCTGTTTCCAGTTCCAGTGCGGGAAAATGTGCAGTACATCTTTATTGGTCCATTCGCCCTTGTACATATAATATATATCCTTGGGGAAACCTGCGAGGTCAATGATACCAAAATAAGAGCTTCGCGCTGGCCAGGTATAAGGAGTTGGTTCGCCCAGGTAATCAAATCCTGTCCAGATATACTGTCCGGAAAGGAAATTGTATTTCTTAATCACCTTCCATGTTTCTTCGTGCGTAGAGCCCCAGGGGGCTGAAACATTGTCGTACGCAGAAACAGTGAGATCAGGATTGCCTTTGTCGAATGGTTTGTCCCAGCGTTCCGGCCATCTGCGTATAATATCTGAGGTGGGCACCAAATCATAATGACCACGTGTCATCAAAGCAGATACACTTTCCGTACTTACGAATTTCTGACCGGGATATAATCTTTGGAAGCCTTCGTACATAAACTGGTGGTAATTGTAACCGATTAGATCGAGTGCGCCCGACTTAATGATATTGTTGCCTTTGTCGGGGCGGTCGCAAGCGGAAGTGATTGGCCTTGTTTTATCCAGGTCGCGCACAATGGCTGACAGTTCGTTTGCAATTCGTATTCCGGAGGAATCACCTTGTTCTGGTATTTCATTGCCAATGCTCCAGATAAAAATACTGGGATGATTGCGATCGCGTAGTATCATGTCCTGCAAATCTTTTACATGCCATTCGTCCCAGTGCAGGTGGTAATCAAATGGGTTCTTTTGTTTCTTCCACATATCAAAGGCCTCATCCATTACAATGAAACCCATCTTATCACATAGGTCGAGGAGCTCGGGTGCGGGTGGATTGTGCGAAGTACGGATGCCGTTACAACCCATTCCTTTCAGTATTTCCAGTTGTCTTTCCAGCGCCCTGGTATTAATAGCGGCACCCAGGCAACCGAGGTCGTGGTGATCACATACACCATTTATTTTAACAGGTTTCCCGTTTAATAAAAAACCTTTGTCGGTATCAAAAACAAAATAACGTATACCAAAGGAAGTAGTATAACTATCCATTGGCTTACCATTGCTGCTCACCTGTGTAACTGCTTTGTACAGGAAAGGATGTTCAATGGACCACAGTGATGGTTTTGCAACAATCATATCCTGGTCCGTTACTGTATTGCCTTCATTCAAACCGATGGTTGCCGTCTTTCTTTGTATTTCTTTACCGCCAGCACCGTAGAGGATGGTGGTAAGCGTTGCATTCTTTGCGCTGGCATTAACAGTATGAACAGTGGTAGTAAGGTGTACTGTAGCAGATTGGTCATCTGCCTTTGGCGTGGTAATATAAGTACCCCAATGATCCACGAATGTATTGCTGGTGGTTACCAACCATACGTTCCTGTAAATACCAGAACCTGAATACCAGCGCGAGTTGGGTTGTTGTGAATTGTCGACCTTGACGGCAATTACATTTTTCTCCTTACCGAATTTCAAATAAGGCGTAAGGTCATAACGAAATGAGCTGTATCCATAAGGCCGTAAACCCAGGTAATGCCCGTTGATCCATACTTCACTGTTAAGGTATACCCCATCGAAATCGATGAATACATTTTTATGTTGAGAAGTAACCGGCAATACAAATGTTTTGCGGTACCAGCCAATACCACCCGGTAATGCACCACCGCCTGTGGTGGCAGGGTTTTTGGGATCAAATTTCCCTTCAATGCTCCAGTCGTGTGGCAATTGCAGGCTGCGCCAGTTTCCATCGTTGTAACTGGATTCTTTGGCAGCGCTTTCGTCTCCGAGGTTGAATTTCCAATCCTTATTAAATGATTCGATTGTTCTTGCAGTTGATTGTGCCCGGAGAGAAGCTGAAACTACTATTGCAGCCAGGAAAAAAAGGGTGGCGCTTATTCTTTTATAATTATACATGATGCTTTATTTCTTCGTTTTGTATCAACTCATTTCTTAATCGTGATGGGTTTCCCTTTATAACGAACCACTTTGTCGGCTTCTATTGCAAAACTAAGTGGCTTTGCCCGATTCCTGTTTACCCAGATGATGCGAAATGTTCTTTGCTGGAGCATACCATCAAAACTTCCTTTCCTTTCACCAAGGGTCAGTTCACCCTTTTGTTCATTGTATTCTATTGGAATGGTAGCAAACATGCCCTTTTCATAATTGTAGTTGGTATTCTCATCTTCATAGAGGGCAAAGGAAGCATCTTTACCTGTATAAACATACAATGTAATTGGGTCGGCTGGTTTTTCTGTGCTGTATTGTAAATCCGGCCCATAAGGTATAATAGAACCTTCTTTTACAAATACAGGAATTCTTTCCAATGGCGCTGCTGCATCAATGTATTGTCCGCCGTTTTGAAAATTACCCGTATACAAATCGTACCAGCTATTGCCTGCAGGTAAATACAATTTACGTGTGGTAGCGCCGGGTGAATAAACAGGATTGATCAATAAGGAAGGGCCAAACATATACTGATCACCAATATTCTTTACAAGTGGATCAGCAGTAAAATCCATTACCAATCCCCGCATGATGGTATAATCTTCCATATAGGTTTTACCAGCCAGTGAATAAATGTATGGCATCAGTTTGTAACGCAACCAATCATAATACAGCATGCTTTTGTAAGCGGGGTGATCTTCAGGGGCTACATTGAATATTTCCCGATAGGGAAACTGTCCATGTACACGAAACAAGGGACAGAATGCACCAAACTGGTACCAGCGGGTCATTTGTTCGCGCCATTCTTCCAGTTCTTTACCAGTCGCATGCTCATAACGGTGCTCAACGGCAAAACCGCCAATATCGGATGTCCAGTATGGAAGACCCGAAAGGGAGAAATTTAATCCTGCGGCAACCTGGTCCTTGAAATCGTGCCAGCGTGCAGAGATATCGCCACTCCAGGTGGCGGCAGCATAACGCTGCGAACCTGCAAAAGCGGATCTTGTTAGTATAAAAACCCGTTTGTTGGGGTCTGCTTTTCTTTGTCCCTCATACACTGCGGATGCATTTAATAAGGGGAAGGCATTAAAGTATACTGCCCCGGGTCCAAGTGCAGTTGGGTTCATCAGTTGCTTTCTTTGCTCTATTGTGGTATTGGAATATATATCCGGTTCAGTAGCATCCATCCACCAGGCATCTATTCCTTTTGGGTACAGGTTTTTATTGAGTAAACCCCAGAATGCCTCCCTTGCTTTGGGATTGAATGCATCATAAAAAGTGGAAATATACCCTTTGGCAATCCAGTCGCGCTGACGATTGGCTATATTTCTTTTATATAACCAGCCGTTTTCATTGAAATAATTAAAGTTGGAAATGCCTTCATAAAACTTTGGCCATACCGATATCATGAAGTGTGTATTGTATTTTTCATGCAGGGTTTTTATCATTGCAGCAGCATCCGGGAAACGCGTAAGGTCGAATTCCTGGCTACCCCATTTGTCCTGTTCCCAGTAAGACCAGTCGAGCACGATATTATCCAGCGGTATTTTTCTTTTACGGAACTCATCCGTTACGTTCAATATCTCTTCCTGTGTTTTATATCTTTCCCTGCTTTGCCACAATCCCATGGCCCATTTGGGTACGAGGGTTGCCTTACCGGTCAACTGGCGGTAACCGCTGATTACTTCATCCATATTTTTACCGTATACCAGGTAATAATCAATCGCCTTCCCTGCTTCAGACGCGATGGAATATTCATTCCTGCTCTCCCCTTCTAAAGGCGATTGCCATTTACACCCAATATAAGATTCGCCGCCATCGGGGTTCCATTCTATTTTAAAGGCATACTTCCTTCCTTTTTCCATTGGCAGTTTTAATAATACCGTGCCGGGGTTCCATGATTGTCTCCAGCGATCTATCAGTAATTTCCCATCAATGTATAATTTGGCATAACCAGCCGAATGAAACAGAAGGTTGTGTAGTCCCGTTGTTCCCGATTCAATGGAGCCTTCCCAGTTAACAGTTACCTCTCCCAGTTTTATTTCAGCGGGAAAGTTCTTTTGTTGTGGCAGGAATTCATAATCAATGACCGATTCGGGCCGGGTAAATACTAATTCGCCGGAGTTCTTCTTATTATAATAGTTTGCTGTGAGCCAACCTTCTTCGCCTTTTGCACTGTACAGTTTCAAATCGGAAAGTGGTAAAAACGGACGTGTATCCACCGCCCTTGTAATAGAATAATTGTCCCACAAAATACCATAGCCATTGGTGGACAGCAGGAAGGGCACGGCTACTTCGGTATTGTATTGCGATAGTTCAACCGGGTAATCGCGGTAATTCATAATTCCGGCCTGGTGCTGACCCAGCCCATACAATCCTTCATCAATAGGTGATTGAAAGGATTGTTTTATGGCATACATGTTTTCGCCATCAATGGTAACCTTCTGAAATTGCTTTGCCCCATATTTTGTTTCAGAGAGAATAATCTTTCCATTGTTATCCCTGAACTGAATTTCGCCTGTCAACAATTCAATATGTGCGTGGATAAATGCAGTATTCAATTCAATACCCTCTGCTGTACCGGATACATCCCATTTGGACGGTGTGCGTTCCTTTTGTTCCACCATTAAACTATGGAATGCAGGGAATGAATCAAGTGGCGTTGCAGTGATGTGAATGATCTTATCTGTAACTACCTGCAACTTTATAAGCCGGGTACCATCCTGTATGGGCGATTTTAACTTCACAACAATTCCATCCGCGATTTTGGTAAAATCACCTCTTTGATTGGTTTGGGCCAATAAGGAAATGGAAATAAAACAGGTTAACCCGGTGAGCAACCCTGGAATTAATTTTTTAAGCAGCATAGCAATCCTTGTTTTAGCGGGAGAAATTGTATTTAAGCAGGTAATTTACAATAATATACCGTCAATGACCTTTGGCGATAAAATTAGTACCAGCAAATAAAAAGAATGTACCAGCTATGCAATTATTGCATAAAAACAGCCTTTAATAGCACTACTCTTTGCTGGTATGACTTCCTGTTTAAAATAGTTCCCGGCCCATGTCCAATTCAGGTCACACCACTTGTTATTAGGGTATAATTATTATATTTAGTAACCACCTGCGGCGGCAGGCATAAAAATTCAATTATGGACGAGTATGCATTAATCATGAGACATGAAGATGGCCTGAAAGTGGCATCTCCGGAACAAATCCAGGTTTGGATGAAACAAACCATGGATTGGATTGGCGGTATTGCCGCACAAAACAAATTCAGCAACGGGATAGGTTTGCCTTTTGAGGGTGCCAGGGTAGTTCACCACAATAAAATGGTCACCAACGGACCGTTTGGAGACATCAAAGAAACCATTGGCGGGCTAATAATAGTTAAGGCCGAATCCTACGAAGAAGCAGCAGAGTTTGCCAAAGGCTGCCCGGTACTGCAGGGAGAAGGCAATACAGTAGAGGTAAGAAAGCTTGCAAAGAAAGACGGGGTACATTAATCAACCAGAACGCCCCTGCAGAATGATTAATTTTGCAGGGGCCTTTTTATGCATGGAACAAAGTGAATTGATACCGCATTTATTCAGAACAGAATACAGGAAAATAGTTGCTGTATTGAGTAAACGATTTGGTTTCGACCAGATAGAAACCGCGGAAGACATCGCCAGCGATACCTTCCTCACTGCAGCACAAACATGGAGCATGAAAGGAATCCCTCCCCAACCCATTGCATGGTTGTATACAGTAGCAAAAAACAAAGCAAGGAATTATTTGCAAAGAAACAATGTATTCGACAACAAGATTGCACCCGGCATAAGGAGCAATACAGCATTTATGGAAGAAACCGATATTGACCTTTCTCCACAGAATATCAATGATAGCCAGTTACAAATGATGTTTGCCATCTGTCATGACTCCATTTCAACGGAGGCACAGGTGGGATTGGCATTGCGCATACTTTGCGGGTTTGGTATTGAAGAAATTGCCGATGCCTTTCTAACCAGCAAGGAAACCATTAATAAAAGATTACAAAGGGCAAAGGAAAAACTTAGGGAAGAAAAAGTAACCATTGAATTTCCAGGCGAAACTGAAATAAATAAGAGACTGGATTCGGTACTTACTACTTTGTATTTATTGTTCAATGAAGGCTATTACTCTGAAAGCAGTGACGCTGTTCTGCGGGAGGAACTTTGCCTGGAAGCCATGCGTTTGACGCAGTTATTAATTGAAAACGATACCACCAATTTACCACTGGTAAATGCATTGTATGCGCTGATGTGCTTTCACTCCTCGCGTTTTGAAGCCAGGAAAAATGAATACGGAGAAATTATCTTATACCATGACCAGGATGAAAGCCTATGGAACCAGGAACTGATTACAAGGGGCGCTTATCATCTTCACCAGTCGTCAACAGGAACCCATCTTACCAAATACCACCTGGAAGCAGCCATCGCCTACTGGCACACGCAGAAAGAAGATACCAAAGAAAAATGGGAAATCATTTTACAACATTATAACCGATTGTTACAATTGGAATATTCACCCATTGTTGCACTGAATCGTAC
>Ga0209069_10001598_pt1 | contig 11613 bp, 8 predicted proteins | sample Str013_2_FD_187202 | JGI IMG/M metagenome (GOLD analysis project Ga0209069, IMG submission 187202) | Freshwater sediment microbial communities in response to fracking from Pennsylvania, USA - Straight Creek_MetaG_SC_2013 (SPAdes) (version 2) | ecosystem: Environmental > Aquatic > Freshwater >...
CCTATGCTCTGGTCCGATGCCGATGCCCCGACCGTCGAGAAATGCCCTCATGCCAAGACCAGGATCGTTGGACCGGCGTTTCTTTGCGCGCAGCGTGCATGCGGTCGCGCCCGACCTGATCGGCGCCACGCTGCTGTGCCGTGGTGTCGGCGGGATCATCGTCGAGGTCGAGGCCTATCACCAGACCGATCCGGCCGCCCACAGCTATCGCGGGCGCACGCCGCGCAACGCCGTGATGTTCGGCCCCCCCGGCCACGCCTACGTCTATCGTTCCTACGGCATCCACTGGTGCCTCAATTTCGTCTGCGAGCCGGAAGGAAGCGCCAGCGCGGTTCTGATCCGGGCACTGCAGCCGACACATGGCGTGGCCGCCATGCGCCGGCGGCGCGGGCTCGAGGATGAGCGCCTGCTTTGCTCAGGACCGGGACGCCTATGCCAGGCGCTGGGTATCACCGGCGACGACAACGGGCTCGCGCTCGCGTTCCCGGTGTTCGAATTGCGCGCGCGCGCAGCCGTGCCTGAGATCGCGGTCGGCCCGCGGATCGGCATCAGTGTCGCGGTCGAGACGCCATGGCGCTACGGTCTCGAAGGCTCGCCCTTCTTGAGCAAACCGTTTCGCCGGGCTTGATCGCCGTCCTATCGCAATTACTCCACGCCGGGCGCGAACAGCTCGTCAGGCGACACCACCCGCGGCGACAGCCCCTGTTCGTGGACGAAGCGCCCCAGCGCCGCCAGAGTGGGACGGTTGGCCTCGAGCCCGTACGACCAGAAATCCTTGCCGAAGACCCGCCAGGCCTCCTCCACGTGATCGAGAAGCCATGGCAGCGAGAGGTGCAGCGCATCGCTATCGTAGAGGCCTTCGACGGCCAGATCCTTCGCGGCCGCAAACGCCTGGTAGATGCTCCTCGCGGCCCACGGGTGCTCTTTGAACACATCCTCGCGCAGCACCAAGGTATGCATGATCGGGAAGATACGCGTGCGGCGGTAGTAATCCTGCTCGACCGCCTTGAAGTCCGGAAACAGCCGAGCAATGCGCTGCGAGCCCTGGCGGAAGAGCGATGGGATGTAGATCGAGAGCAAGGCATCGAGTTCGTCGGCCTCGAACAGGCCTTCGAGCGTTTCGCCGGCGCCAAGAAAGTCCAAACGGACGTTCTTTGGCAGGTTCAGGGCGATGAGCGGCTGCTCGGTCACCGTATTGAGCCCGCCCATGAACCAGTGCAGATCGGATGGCGCGACACCGTAGTCGTGCTGCAGCATCCCGCGCATGAACACGAGCGCGGTCGAGCCGTACTGACTGGTGCCGACGCGCTTGCCCTTGAGATCCGAGGGCGCTTTGATGCCGGCATCGGTGCGGACATAAATGCAGGAGTGGCGGAATATCTTCGAAAGCGCGACCGGGACCGCGACATACGGGCACTGCCCTCGCCCCTTGAGCGCCGCATAGGAGGCGAGCGACAATTCGGAGACGTGAAATTCCTGGGTCTCCAGCATGCGCTGGAATGTCTGCCGCGGGCGCAGCACCTTGATATCGAGATCGATGCCCTGCGGCCGCACCCGTCCGTCGATCAGCGCACGGGTGCGATCATAGTCCCAGCACGCGAGCGTGAGCTTGAGATTGGCCATCGGGGTTCTGGCGTCACTCCAGCCCCGCGCCTTTCAAGCGCTCCAGCGCCTCGACGATCTTGCGGCGGCGCGCCTGCGCTTCTTCGCGCCGTTCGCGTTCGCCTTCGACCACCTCCTCCGGCGCCCGCTTGACGAAATCGGCGTTGGCGAGCTTACCGTCGATGCGAGCAATTTCGGCGGCGATCCGCGCCAATTCCTTCTCAAGGCGGACCCGCTCGGCGGTAAAATCGATAACTCCCTTGAGCGGCAGTGCCGCGACCTCGCCGCCCACGACAAGCTGGACGGAACCCGGCGGCGGGCTCGCCGCAATGGCCAGGCTCGACAGGCGCGCCAGCCGCTTGATGACGTCAGCCCAGCGCCCGGCGCGCGTCTCCGTGGTGGCTGAGATGCCTGCCAGCACGAGTGGAATCTCGGTCGCCATGATGTTCATCTCCGCCTTCACGGAACGGATGGCGGCCACGAGATCGATCACCCATCCGATCTCGACCGCGGCCGCCTCGTCGTCGAGCGCGGCATGGTCGGGCCACGGCGTGAGCGCGAGCAGATCGTCGCGAACCGGCCCCTCGCCCGCCGTCACGCTCCACAGCTCCTCGGTGACGAACGGCATGAACGGGTGCAGCATCTTGAGGATTTCATCGCGCACCCAGGCGGTCATCGCCCGCGTTTCGATCTTGGCCTGCTCATCGGCGCCCGCGAGCACCGGCTTCGCCAGCTCGAGATACCAGTCGCAGAAAATATTCCAGACGAACCGGTAGGCCGCGCCCGCCGCCTCGTTGAACTTGTAGGCCTCGATGGCGCTCGTCACCTCGCGCGCGGCGCTCCCGGTCTCGTGCGCGATCCATCGGCTCAGCGTCTCACGCGCGCTTTTCGGGTCGAAGCCCGCCACAGTCACGCAGCCGTTGATCTCGGCAAAGCGGCAGGCGTTCCACAGCTTGGTCACGAAATTCCGGTAGCCCTCGACCCGCTGCGTGGACAGCTTGACGTCGCGGCCCTGCGCGGCGAGCGCCGTCAACGTGAAGCGCAGCGCGTCGGCACCGTATTCATCGATCAAATCGAGCGGATCGATGACATTGCCCTTCGACTTCGACATCTTGGCGCCGCGCTCGTCGCGCACCAGGGCGTGGATGTAGACGGTGTGGAACGGCACCTCCTTCATGAAATGCAGGCCCGCCATCATCATGCGGGCGACCCAGAAGAAGATGATGTCGAAGCCGGTGACCAGCACGTCGGTCGGATAGTAGCGGGCGAGCTCCGGCGTCTGGTCCGGCCAACCGAGCGTCGAGAACGGCCACAGCGCGGAGGAGAACCAGGTGTCGAGGACGTCCTCGTCACGCCAGATGCCCCGTTGCTTTCCCTGAGAGTTATTCCGAACGTCAAACGCTTGTTTCAAATCGTGTACGACGACAACCTCGGTTCCGTAATGAAGCTCTGCTTCTTTGATTGCCGCAGCTTCCGTCTCGGCAACGAAGATTTTAAAGGGCTCGCTACTCTTTCCTTGAGATATTGCCTTCAAACCTTCGTCGCTTGGAAATCCGTACCAGGCCGGAATCTGATGGCCCCACCAGAGCTGGCGCGAGACGCACCAGGGCTGGATATTGTCCATCCAGTTGAAATAGGTCGTTTCCCAGTTCTTCGGCACGAACGTGGTGCGGCCCTCGCGCACCGCCGCGATCGCGGGCTGCGCCAGCGTCTTGGCATCGACATACCATTGATCGGTGAGATACGGCTCGATCACGACCGCGGATCGCTCGCCGTGCGGAACCATGTGGGTGTGCGGCTCGACCTTTTCGAGCAAGCCCAATTCCCGCATGCGCTCGACGATCTGCTCGCGCGCCACGAAGCGATCGATGCCATGCAGCAGCATGGTTTCGCCCAGACCGGCCGTCTCCTTGCCACCGGCCAGGAAGGCTTGGTTGCCCTCCAGGTCGAGTCGGCCTTCGACATCGAGCACGTTGATGAGCGGCAGCTCATGCCGGCGCCCGACCTCGAAGTCGTTGAAGTCGTGGGCAGGCGTGATCTTGACCGCACCGGTGCCCTTCTCTGGATCGGAGTAATCATCCGCGATGATCGGAATGCGCCGGCCGACCAGGGGAAGAACGGCGTTGCGACCGACCAGGTCCCGGTAGCGCTCGTCATCGGGATGCACGGCGACCGCGCTGTCTCCGAGCATGGTTTCGGGCCGCGTGGTGGCGACCGTGATGGTGGTGTTCATCAGGCCTTCGACCGGATACTTGAAGTACCACAGATGGCCCTTGACCTCGACCTGCTGGACTTCCAGATCGGAGATCGCGGTGAGCAGCTTGGGGTCCCAGTTGACCAGCCGCTTGTCCTTGTAGATGAGGCCGGCGCGATAAAGCTCCACAAAAACCTTGAGGACCGCGCGCGAGAGCCCCTCGTCCATGGTGAAACGCTCGCGCGACCAGTCGCAGGAAGCGCCGATCCGCTTCAACTGCTTGATGATGGTGCCGCCGGATTCCGCTTTCCACGCCCATATTTTTTCGAGGAATTTCTCGCGGCCGAGCGCGCGCCGGTTCGGCTCCTGCCGTTCCATGAGCTGACGCTCGACCACCATCTGGGTGGCAATACCGGCATGATCGGTGCCGGGCTGCCAGAGCACGTCGCGCCCGCGCATGCGCTCGAAACGCGCCAACACGTCCTGCAGGGTGTTATTGAGGGCGTGGCCCATATGCAGGGAGCCGGTGACATTGGGCGGCGGGATGACGATGCAATAGGGCTCGGCCTCCCGGCGCTCCGGACGGCCGGAAAGGAACGCGCCCGCCGCCTCCCAAGCGGCATAGATGCGTCCCTCGACCTCCGATGGCTGATAGGTCTTGTCGATCATTGTGGTTTCGGTTTCGGATCGCTGCGAGTTGGCTCTGCCGTCATCGATCGCGCCGTCTGATGCGATCGGCCAGGGCGCAGGAGGATCAACGGGACGCTCGGCCGGCTCTTGCGATGCGGATTACAGTCGCAGGCCCGGATATGCAATACGAAGATCGTCGGCGGAATCGCCATTTCCCGCCGACGCGGTCCCGGGATGGTTACGAATTCCGGCGTGCGACCCGCACCCGTACGGGTGGGCCAAAGCGGATCGCCGGTAAGCCCTGTCGGTCCCGCCAACTGGGCTTGGCTCAACCGCGGCCGCGAGAGACGCGTTCGATCTCGGCCCTGACCAGCCGCTCGACCAGACCCGGCAAATTGTCGTCCAGCCAGGACTTCAGGAGCGGTTGCAGCATCTCCTTGACCAGATCCTCGAGCGTGCGGGCATTCTGCACCAGCACCGTGTGGGCGAGCGAATTGAAGGCGGAATCGACCGCCGCGCTGGTGGCCGACGACATCAGCGATCGCTGGGGACGCTCCGGGAATTGCAGCCGGGGACCGTCATGGGCCGGCTGGGCAAAGTGCTCCGACGGGCTGTCCTCGAAGACGATATCGGATTGCCCGTCGATGGTGCGGAACCCGGACGCCGGAGGGGTCACCGGCCCTGCCATCGCCTCAGTCAGATCGAGCACATCCGATGCCATGTCCTCGGCGGGAGCCGATGTGGCGTTGAGCTCGGCCAGCATCTCGTCGAGCACGCTCTCGCTGACGGAGGGCTCGGGGACGGGCTCCGGCTCGGGTGCCGGGACGGGAACAAATGCAGGCGCCGGAGCGGGCGGCGGAGGCGCTGCCGCCACCGGTGCGGCCTTTACCGGTTCGGGCGGGCTGGGCGGAGTGAGCGGGCTGGCCGGGCTCTTTGCCGCATCGTCGTCCGCAATAATTCTGCGAATGGAGGCGAGGATTTCCTCCATCGAGGGTTCTTGCGCCTTAGCAGCCTGATTCATCTGCCGCGTCCCGCTCAAACTCGCACTGCTTGAGCTCATCCTGGCGTTCCAAGCGAATGGGCGTTCCAAGCGATTTTGCGTTCAAGTGATCTGGCGTTCAAGCGCATCGCCCGTTCAAGCGAATTGGCGCCACCACGGAATCACTTGTCCGCATGAGTAACGCAGTATGGCATGTCGCAACTCGAAGGCAAGCAACGTTATGGCCGTCGACACGGCCCGCGCGATGATTCGCGCTCGAACTCAGCGCGGCACGAACGCGCCCGCGCGCGGGTCGAACAGCAAAAGCCGCAGGCGATCTTTTTCTGTCTCAATTCAGGACGGGAAATCGGGACCAATCAAAGTACGGGGTGATCAACCGGGCGTGCTCTAGCGTCCGTCGGGCGTGCGCACACCGATCCAATTGTCACGGACCTGTTGGTAATGCACCACCGGATCGTAGGTCTCGATACGCAAGCCCAATATCTGCGGCGAAAGCGAGCCGACCGAGGCCAGGACCGCGTAGGAGGCCACGATGCGGTCATGCTGGGCGGTGACGAGCTGGGTGCGCGCCGAAACCAAAGTCTGCTGGGCGTTGAGCACGTCGAGCGTGGTGCGCTGCCCGACCCGCGCCTCCTCGCGCACGCCGTCGAGAGCGATCTCGCTCGACGTCACCTGCGCGGTCGTGGAGTCGATCTGCGCCTTGGCGGCCTCGAGCTGGCCCCAACTCTGGGTGACGTTCTGTTGCACCGAGAGGCGCGCGGTATCGAGGTCGATCCGTCGCTGACCCAGCGTTTCCTTGGCCTGGCGGATGTTGGCGTATTCGGCGCCGCCCTGATAGATCGGCACCGTGAGCTGCCCGACCACCGATCCCGACAGTGACTCCAGATTTGTCAGGCTGGTGGCCGAGCCGTAGCTCTTCTGCATGCTGCCGTTGAGCGACAAAACGGGATAGAGAGCGGCCTCCTGCACCTTGACCTGCTCGACGGCGGAATCGACATCGAACATTGCCTTGGTGATGGCCGGGTTCTGCGATGCCGCCCGCTGGAGCGCGGCCGCGAGGCTCGCGGGAGAGAACCGATCGACCGGGCTGGCGCTCGCGAGCTTGCCGGGCTCGACCCCGATCACCTGAACATAGGCCGATTTCGAAGTGATGTAGTTGGATTCGGCCGCATGCAGTGAGGAGCGTCCGGCTGCCAGGCTGGATTCCGCCTGCGCCAAATCGGTGCGGGTGACCTCGCCGGCGGTGAACCGATCGCGCGTTTGACGCAGCGTCGCCTCCAGCACCTTCACGTTGTTGCGCTGGAGCTCGAGCAGGGCGCCGTCGCGCAACAGATTCATATAGGCGGTGGCGGCGTTGAGTAGGATCGTCTGCTCGGTGGTGCGTAGCGTCTCGCGCTGGGAGAAAACCTGGCCCTCGGCCAGCCGCGTCCGGCTGGCGGTTTGGAATCCGTTGAGCAGCGTCTGCTTGGTCGTCAAACCGTAGCTGGAGGTGGCAATGGCACCGACCGACTTGTTGGCGGGCGGCGGCCCCTTTGTGAGATTGTCGATATATTGCTCGCCGATCTGGGCGGTCGCGGAGACCTGCGGCCGATAACCGGAGAGCGCCACGCCGACGGTTTCGTCGGTCGCCCGGGTGGCGGCGCGCTGGGAATTGATCTGTGGATTATTCTGATAGGCGAGAGCGAGCGCGCCTTCGAGGGTGTCTGCCGCGGCCCGATGCGTTGCAACGCCGGTCAGAGCGGTGGCGGCGATCAAAGCCACCCGCGCGGCCCGCATGACCAAGCGCGCACGCCCAGGACAATTCGACGTTGACCCAATCGCCGTCGACCCCATTACCATTGACCCAATCCACCGCGCTGGCCCGCCGAATCAACGGCGCAGCGCCCCCAGCCACTCATGGCAACCTTAGAGGGGTTCCGGTCGGCTTGAAACCCCTCCAAAAACCGCCCGAGCGAAAAAGCTGTGCGCTGGCGCATTCCGGCCACACCCCCCCAATAAACCCAGCAAAAATGGGGCTCGGGCGGGCTAGAACACGAAGGCCGGAGTGGCGGAGAAGCCCGGCAGCAAGGGCGCCGCGGCATCGAATATCGGCCGCCCCCCGGATTCGCCACCGATCGAGCGGTAGAGCATCGCCTTACCGGCAGGTCCGCGACTCAGCACACCGACGAGGCGCCCGCCCGGTTTGAGCTGGCGCAGAAGCGTTTTCGGCGCGATCTCGGATGCCCCGTTCAGGAGAATGACGTCATAAGGGGCTTGCGGCGGCCAGCCGTCGGCCAGCGGTCCGCTCACGACTTGCACTTGGCTCGCGCCGAGTGCGCGCAGCGTGTCGCGCGCGAGCTCTGCGAGGGCGGCATCCTGCTCGAGCCCGACGACCGAACGCGTCAGCCGCGCCATGACCGCGGACGCGTAACCGGTGGCGCAGCCGACATCGAGCACATGGTCGCCTTCCGCGATCTCGGCGGCTTGCAGCAACTTGGCGAGCACCATCGGCTTGAGCAGGCGGCGCGGAGGCGCGCCCGCGCCTGCGGCCGCGACCGGGATATCGAAATCGAGATAGGCCAAATCGGCCTGCTCGGCCGGCAGGAAGCGCTCGCGCGGCAGCGCCAGCATGGCCGCGATGAGACGCAAATCGGTGACGTCGCTGGTGCGAACCTGACTGTCGACCATGATCCGGCGCGCGGCGACAAAGTCGATCATCGGCAAATCCAATCATCGGGAAATCCGGAAACCCGCGGCGATGCGCAGTTTCCGATCGAAGCGACTTTTTCTTGCGGCAAGGCCGCCGAAAAGGCAAGGCGCTCGCGATGCCGGCATTCCTTTCTGCCGCATGTCGGCGCCGCCGGACCGCAATTCCACCCCGCCTTCGGGGCGGGCGGGCGCGTCCTGAAATGCTCCCAGATTGCCCACTGCGGCAAGCTCCTGTATAGCGGGCCCCGATGCTGTTCGGGCGCCGGTTTTTGGCCGCGCCGCACTCTCAAACGGCCACGTGGCGGAGTGGTTACGCAACGGTCTGCAAAACCGTGTACCCCGGTTCAATTCCGGGCGTGGCCTCCACTCGAATTCGCGCTCGACCGCGATTCGTGCCTCCGGCCACGGACCGGGGCCCGCGCCAGACTTCAATGCGCGCCAGCCTGCTGCGGATTCGGCGGAAACGCCGGGTTGACCTGCGTGCCGCGCATCAAATCCAGCGCCAAGTTGAGCACCTTGTCGTCCTTGGCATTGGGCGGAATGTAGGACTGCGAGCCCTTCTGCTCGTCCCCCTGTGCCTTGAGATGCCCGCGCAACGATGCTTCGCCTCCGAGCTCGGTCTCGCCCTTGAGGTCGTCGGGGACATCCTGCGGCAGCTCGATTTCCGGTGTGATCCCCAGGGCCTGGATCGACCGGCCCGAGGGGGTGAAATAGCGCGCGGTGGTCAGGCGAAGCGCGCCGTCGACCGGACTCAAGGGGATGATCGTCTGCACCGACCCTTTGCCGAACGAGCGGGTGCCGATCAAGGTTCCACGTCTGTGGTCCTGCAAGGCGCCAGCAACGATCTCCGATGCCGACGCCGAACCGCCATTGATCAGGATGATCAGCGGCTTGCCTTTGGTGAGGTCACCCGGATCGGGCTTCGCTTCGAAGCGCTGCATATCCTCCGGCTCGCGGCCGCGAATGGAGACGATCTCGCCCCGGTTGAGAAATGCATTGGACACCGAGATAGCCTGATCGAGCAGGCCGCCCGGATTGTTGCGCAGATCGAGGATGAAGCCCTTGAGCTTGTCGCCGGAATGAGCCGTGATCTCGCTGATCGCCTTCACCAGTCCGTCGGTGCTCTGCTCGGTGAATTGCGTGAGGCGGATATAGCCGACATCGTCGCCGTCGAGATGCTGGCGCACCGAGCTCACCCGGATGACGTCGCGGGTGATCGAGATTTCGATCGGCTTGTCCTGGCTCTTGCGCGTGATCGTCAGCTTGACCGTGGTGTTCACCGGGCCGCGCATCTTCTCGATCGCCTGGTCGAGGTTGAGACCCTGGATCGATTCGCCGTTGAGCTTCGTGATGACATCGTTGGCCATGACGCCGGCCTTGGCGGCAGGCGTGTCGTCGATCGGCGTCACGACCTTGATCTGGCCGTCCTCCATGGTGACTTCCATGCCCAGGCCGCCGAACTCGCCTTTCGTCTCCACCTGCATGTCGCGGAAACTGTTGGCGTCCATGTAGCTCGAATGCGGATCGAGGCCGGACAGCATGCCGTTGACCGCCGAAGCGATCAGCTTGGATTCGTCGGGACGGTCGACGAAGTGGGCGCGCAATTGCTCGAAGATATCCCCGAACAGCTGGAGCTGGCGGTAGGTCTCCCCATTGGGAGCCGCCTTTGCGGGTGCAGCGGCCTTGGCGGCAAACCCGAATGAGATGGATGACGGTTGGGTCGCCAGCAGCACGAGGGCAACGCCCGCGGCCGCACCGAGCAGCATGAGGGCAACCTTGCGCACGACCGGCAGATCTTTCATCGACAAATCCTTCATCGACGAGTCTTTCATCAAAATGTCTTTCCGCGCGGCCTTATTCGCCGCCTGATTGCGCCACCGAAGCGATCGGCACAGCACGGAATTGACGGCCGGACACTCCACGCAGGCCCACATTATTTGTCATATATAGCCCGTTAAGGCGAGGTGCGATTGCGCAAAAGTAGAGCGTCCGATCACGCCTCGGAGAGGCGCAAAGGCCCCGACCGTCCCAAAAATCAGGTGGCGGAGACGCAACCGCCGAGCCCGCGCAAGATGCGGTTCGCCCTTGGAGCCCCCTGCCGGCGAGGCGAATCAGAAAATCGCGAGAGCTTACCAGGCAATGGTTAGCGCATACTTATTGTGCTATGCAATGAATAATTGCTGCTATGCAATAACTCACGATGATTGCTGTGGAATACCAGGCTATAGAGAAGCGAATGGATTTGAATTGGAAGGATTCCGATGTTCAGCCTGTTGATTTCCCGTCCGCTCCACAGGGCCATCGCCGCCCTGCATACCCTCGAACGCAACTTCAGCGGCCTGTTCGCGGTGGTTCAAGAGGCGCACGACAACGCTGCGCGCTTCGAGCAATTGGCGCAAATGTCCGATACGGAACTGGCCCGGCGCGGTCTCAAGCGCGAAGGTTTGGCCCAGGCCGTCTTCACCGGCGCCGAGGCGTAGTCGGAGGCCCCTTCAAGAAGCGCTGCCCGCGGCTGGGCTTTGCGTACCGAGCCGCGGAGCGCGGCCCGACATCAGCACCCTCGCCTTTCCGGTCATTCCCCAAAACCAATGGACCGGCCCCGGCGCACTGTGCGCCGAAACCGGGTTACCCCCTGCCGTGAACCTCGCACCATCGGCTTGCCGCTTTGCATTTCATGGCCCGTTTGTTATAGCCGCACGTCGCAGGCATTGATCGCGATGTTCCCCGGTAGCTCAGTGGTAGAGCAACCGGCTGTTAACCGGTTGGTCGCTGGTTCGAATCCGGCCCGGGGAGCCAACAAAATCAAAGACTTAATTGAATATCTTGAATACTGAAGCGTGCGGTGGATGGTGGCGGCGCTTCGGCGCCGGCAACAATTTGCGGTCAGATCGACAGCCTCGTCGTCGCCGGACCGGGCGTGCCGAATGTCCACCAACCCATCGGGCGCATTTCCTTGCGGACGCATACCTGCGCCCTCGCGATACCGAGGCGCCCTGACAGCTCCGTCTTGATAGAGCGGCGGCGATTTTGGTCCGGCGTTGCCGGCGGCCGATTGCCGCGATCTCGGCCAAGGGCCAGGGCACGCCCCCGCTGCGAGACCTGAGACAGCACAGCTCACACGGATTACTGATTTGCAGCAGACCTGCTTCTTGCGTGCAGGTTTCTGGCATCTACCTCCGTTTCAAGACAGGAAAGCAGATCGGTATACGTTCCGCCGCCGCCAATGCTCGAATAGCGAATACAGTGTGAACGGTCAGCGCTTGGAAACTCGGTCCATCTGCGAGCGAGTTGATCGCGCGCGCCGCTCTCCAACGCAAGACAGTGATTCACATTCTGATCGACGGCAAGGTTGTCGGCCAGGTGGCAGTTCGCTTCGGAATTGAGGCTGGGAATGCCTTCCACGACGGTCCCGTTGGCGCTGGCAAGCTTCGGCGGCGGCAACGGTCCAGGGGTATTGAATCCGAGCGGATGGACGCTGACGATTCGCTGCTTCGTGCGC
>Ga0209069_10001599_pt1 | contig 11603 bp, 8 predicted proteins | sample Str013_2_FD_187202 | JGI IMG/M metagenome (GOLD analysis project Ga0209069, IMG submission 187202) | Freshwater sediment microbial communities in response to fracking from Pennsylvania, USA - Straight Creek_MetaG_SC_2013 (SPAdes) (version 2) | ecosystem: Environmental > Aquatic > Freshwater >...
GGCGGCCGGTGCCGTGGTGGCCGGGTACGCGCTGTCGTTCCCGGTGGCGCAGGCGCTCGCGTTCGACTTCCACGAGGTGGCCTTCGCGCCGCTGGCCGGCGCGGTGCTGTTCGAGCGGCTCTCGGCGTACCGCCGGGGTACCGCGCCGTGGTGGCACGTGGCGCTGGCCGCGCTGGGACTGGCCGCGGTCAAGGAGGACATGGGGCTGATGCTGGCCGGCCTCGGTACCGGCCTGCTGGGTACGGTGCTGGCCACCCGGGCGACCCCGGCCCGGCGCGGGCTGGCCGGCCTCGGCGGCGGCCTGCTGGTCGGCGGGCTGGCGGTGACCCTGGTCGGTACCCGGGTGCTCATCCCCGCCTTCGGCGGGAGCACCATCTTCGACTGGCGGTACCTCAGCATCGGTGCCACGCCGGGCGCGGCGCTGGCCTACCTGGCCGGCCACCCGGGTACCGCACTGTCCATTGTGGTGCATCCGGCGGTGAAGGTGCACACGCTGGTACTGCTGCTCGCGCTGACCGCGGGCGCGTCGCTCGCCTCGCCGTACCTGCTCGCGGTGCTGCCGCCGCTGGCGGCCCGGCTGCTGTCCGACGAGCCGAGCTGGTGGGGTACCGATCTGCACTACAACGCGTTCCTGGTGGTACCGCTGCTGTGCGCCGGGGTGGACGGCGCGGCCCGGCTGGGCCGGGCGTGGGCGCGGTACGGGCCGGACCGCCCCCCGCGCCCGGCGCCGGGCGCCACGCCCGCGGCCGCCGGTGCCGCCGCGGCGCCCGGGCCGGCCCGGGCGGTCGTACTGGCCTGGGCGGCGGCGGTGCTCGCGGTCGCGGTGGCCGCGCTGCCGTCGTTCGCGTTCGCCGGCGTGGTACGCCCGGCGGCCTGGCGCCAGGACGCGCGGACCCGGGCCGCCGCGGCGGCGGTGGCGGCGGTACCGCCCGGCGCGCTGGTGGAGGCGGCCAACACGCTGGGACCCCGGCTGTCCGGCCGGGCCCGGGTGCTGCTGTGGGACCGGCTGCCGCGCTGGGCGCCGTGGGTGGCCGCGGACACCGGCAACGACCAGTTCCCGTTCTGCGGCCTGGCCGAGCAGCGCGACCGGGTGGCGTTCCTGGCCGCGCACGGGTACCGCACCGTGTACGCCCGGGACGGCTTCGTCGTGCTGCACCTGAGCGGTACCCCGCCGGTGGCACCGGTGGCCCGCGCGGCGGGGTGTGGCTGACCGGGCCGGACGCGTTCGGTGTTCATGATCGGTTTATCGGTCTGGTACCTGCGGACCGTAGACCCGCCACTACCCGGCGGGCATGATGGGTTCCGGTGCGGGCTACCCCGGGGGGTACGGCCCGTGCTGCCAACGATCCGGCCCGCGCCGCGGGTCCGGGGGAGGAGGACTCGTGCGTAGCACACTGGTTCGTGGTCGTGCCCTGCTCGCGGTCGTCGGCCTGGTCCTGGCCGTGACGGCGTGCTCGCCGCCGGCGAAGACCAACAGCGCCGCGGCGACCGACGCGGGCAAGGCCAAGAGCGCGGCCGACCTCGGGGGGATGGACAAGCTGGTCGCGGCGGCCAAGAAGGAGGGCACGCTCAACGTCATCGCGCTGCCCCCGGACTGGGCCAACTACGGCGAGATCATCAAGGCGTTCGGCGACAAGTACAGTATCAAGGTCAACTCCGCCCAGCCCGACGCCTCCAGCCAGGAGGAGATCACCGCCGCCAGCCAGCTCAAGGGCCAGGCCGGCGCGCCGGACGTGTTCGACCTCGGTACCGCGGTGGCGCTGGCCAACGTGGCGAAGTACGCGCCGTACAAGGTGGCCACCTGGAACGACGTACCGGACAGCCGCAAGGAGGCCAGCGGCCTCTGGATCAACGACTACGCCGGGTACATGTCGATCGGGTACAACGCCGGCAAGGTACCGGCCCCGACCAGCCTGGCCGACCTGCTCGGCCCGGCGTACAAGGGTGCGGTGGCGCTCAACGGCGACCCGACCAAGGCCGGCGCCGCGTTCAACGGCGTGGTCATGGCGGCGCTGGCCAGCGGCGGCTCCGCGGACGACATCGCCAAGGGCGTGGACTTCTTCGCCCAGTTGAAGAAGGCCGGCAACCTGCTGCCGGTGGACCCGACCCCGGCCACCATCGAGTCCGGCCAGACCCCGGTCGTGTTCGACTGGGACTACAACAACGTGGCCCAGGCGACCAAGCTCAAGGGCAAGATCGACTGGAAGACCTTCATCCCGTCCGGCGCCGCGGTGGCCGGCTACTACGTCCAGGCGATCAACGCCGACGCGCCGCACCCGGCGGCGGCCCGGCTGTGGGAGGAGTTCCTGTACTCCGACCAGGGCCAGAACCTGTACCTCAAGGGCGCGGCCCGGCCGGTCCGGGTGGACGCCATGCAGAAGGGCGGCACGCTGGACACGGCCGCGTTCTCCGCGCTGCCGGCGGCCGCCGGTACCCCGGTGGTGCTGACCGACGCGCAGACCCAGAAGGCCAAGGACTACCTTGCCGCCAACTGGGCCAAGGCGATCGGCTGAGGACCGCGCATGTCCGGTGGTGATCCGGCCGGTCCTGATCCGGCCGGCCGGGACCCCCGGCCGGCCGGGGCCGACCCGGGTGGTACCGCGCCGCGCGCCCGGGTACCGCTGCGCCGGCTGCGCGCGCTGATCGGCGCGGTACCGTTCTTCGCCTTCATCGCCGTCTTCCTGCTCGTCCCGACCCTGGTGGTGGCCGTGGGCGCGTTCGGCGGCGCCGGCGGTACCGTCACCCTGGCCAACCTGACGTCGCTGGGCGACGGGTACGTGCGGGACGCCTTCGTCCGCAGCATCGTGCTGTCGGCCAGTACCGCGCTGCTCGGTGCCGTGCTCGGCGCGCTGCTCGCCTACGCGCTGGTCACCGCCCGCCCGGACGGCCTGCTGCGGCGCGTGGTCAGCTCCGCCTGTGGCGTGCTGGCCCAGTTCGGCGGCGTCACGCTGGCCTTCGCCTTCATCGCCACGATCGGGCTGTCCGGCTTCGTCACCACGTTCCTGCGCGACCAGCTCGGCGTCGACATCTACTCCAGCGGCGTCTGGCTGTTCGAACTGCCCGGCCTGGTCCTGGTGTACACGTACTTCCAGATCCCGTTGATGGTCATCGTGTTCCTGCCCGCGCTGGACGGTATCCGTCCACAGTGGAGGGAGGCGACGGCGAGCCTGGGCGGCTCCACCTGGTACTACTGGACCCGGGTGGCCGCGCCGCTGCTGGCCCCGGCGTTCCTCGGCGCCACCCTGCTGCTGTTCGCCAACGCGTTCTCCGCGTACGCGACCGCGGCCGCGCTGGTCAGCCAGGGTGCCCCGATCGTGCCGTTGCAGATCAGCAACGCGCTGACCAGCGAGGTGATCCTGGGCCGGGAGAACGTGGGCAAGGCGATGGCGCTGGGCATGGTGGTCGTGGTGGCCGTGGTCATGTGGCTGTACGCGCTGCTGCAGAAGCGGACCTCCCGGTGGCTGGGCTGATCGCCCGCCGGCGGCGGCGCCAGGCGCTGTTCCGCTGGGTGGTGGTGGCCGTGCTGGCGGTGTTCTTCCTGCTGCCGCTGGTGGCCATGTTCGAGTTCACCACCCGCGGTACCGGCGGGCACCGCACCTTGGCCACCTGGCGGCTGCTGGTGCACTGGGGCGAACTGGCCGCCACCTACCCGTCGCTGTGGGACGGCATGAAGAACTCCTTCGGCCTGGTCCTGTTCACCGTGCTGCTGATGCTGGTGCTGCTGGTACCGACGGTGGTGTGGGTACGGCTGCGGCTGCCGGGGCTGCGCCGGGTGGTGGAGTTCCTCTGCCTGCTGCCGTTGACCATCCCGGCCATCGTGCTCGTGGTCGGCCTGGCCCCGGTGTACGCCTGGGTGGTGTACTTCCTCGGCGACTCCACCCTCACGCTCACCTTCGCGTACACGGTGCTGGTGCTGCCGTACGCGTACCGGGCCATCGACGCCGGGCTGTCCGCCATCGACGTGCGTACCCTCGCCGAGGCGGCGCGCAGCCTCGGCGCCGGCTGGGGCACGGTGATGGTACGGGTGGTGTTGCCGAACATCCGCAGCGCCGTGCTGTCGGCGGTGTTCCTGTCCGTGGCCCTGGTGCTGGGCGAGTTCACCATCGCCTCGCTGCTGAGCCGTACCAACGTGCAGGTCGCCATCAACCTGCTCGGCAAGAGCAGCGCCACGATGTCGGTGGCGGTGTCGCTGGCCTCGCTGATCCTCGCGTTCCTGCTGCTGTTCGTGCTCTCCTTCGCCGGGCGGCGGCGCCGGTCCGGCACGACCCCGGGAGACCATTCATGACCGTGACCACCGTGCGCGCCGGCGTGGCGGTACGCCTGGAGCAGCTGCGGCGCAGCTTCGGCGGCGTACGCGCGCTGGACGGGCTGGACCTGGACCTGGCCCCGGGCGAGCTGGTCGCGCTGCTGGGCCCGTCCGGCTGCGGCAAGACCACCGCGCTGCGGGTGCTGGCCGGGCTGGAGGACGTGGACACCGGCCGGGTACTGGTCGCCGGCCGCGACGTCACCGCGCTGAGCGCCAACCGCCGCGACATGGGCATGGTGTTCCAGGCGTACAGCCTGTTCCCGCACCTGACCGCGGCGCAGAACGTGGAGTTCGGGCTGCGGCTGCGCCGCCGGCCGGCCGGCGACCGGCACCGGCGCAGCCACGACATGCTGGAGCTGGTGGGCATCGGCGAGCATGCCGGGCGGTACCCGCACCAGCTCTCCGGCGGCCAGCAGCAGCGGGTGGCGCTGGCCCGGGCGCTGGCCATCGCGCCGCAGGTGCTGCTGCTGGACGAGCCGCTGTCCGCGCTGGACGCCAAGGTACGGGTGCAGTTGCGCGACGAGATCCGCCGGATCCAGCTGGAGGTCGGTACCACCACCCTGTTCGTCACGCACGACCAGGAGGAGGCGCTGGCGATGGCCGACCGGGTCGGTGTGATGCGGGCCGGCCGGCTGGAGCAGCTCGGGCCGCCGGAGGAGATCTACGCCCGGCCGGCGACCGCGTTCGTGGCCGACTTCGTGGGCCTGAGCAACCGGCTGCCCGCGACCGTGGACGGTGGCGGGGTACGGCTGCTCGGTACCCGGCTGGCCGTGGTGGACCCCGCCGCGCTGCCGGCCGGCGGCGGTACCGTCACCGCACTGGTACGGCCCGAGTCGGTGCACGTGGTGCTGGACCCCGCCGGTACCGCCCGGGTACTGGCCACCAGCTTCCTCGGCCCCACCAGCCGGGTCACCGTGACGCTGCCGGACGACACCGTGGTGGTCGGCCAGGTGGCCAGTTCCCGGCTGGGCGAGCTGGCGCCGGGCACGCCGGTACGGGTGGAGGTCCAGCCGGTCCCGGTCGCGGTGGAGCCGGCCGGCGCCCGGTCCCTGGCGGCCGAACAGGACTGACCTACCGACTGTCCGGTGTGGACGGTACCGTCCACACCGGACAGTCGGATCAGTGCCGCAGTACCACGAGCGTGGCCGCGAACGCGGCGTACGGCACCGCGGCCAGGCACAGCCGCCGGGCGGTGAGCTGGTTGCGGTGCAGCAGCACGAGCTGGTACCCGATGGAGGCCATCGTGGCCAGGCCGGCCGCGATCAGCGCGGCGTCGAAGCGCCACGGGGTGAACAGCAGCCCGAGCCCCGACGGTACGGTCGCCTGGATCATCATGGCGCCGGAGATGTTCGCCAGCGCGAGGGTCGTCTTGCCCTGCCGTACCCAGATGATCGCGTTCATGATCTCTGGCAGCTCGGTGGCGACCGGCGCCAGCAGCAGCGCGGTCACCGTGGCGCGCAACCCGAGCACGGGCCCGACCGCCTCCAGTTGACCGACGAAGACCTGCGACGCTCCGAAGATCACCGCCACCGTGGCCAGCGACTGCACCAGGACCGCCCAGGTGGCCGGGGTGGCCCGGCGGCGCTGGAGCTTCAGTGGCGCCAGGTCGGGGGCGTGCGCCGCCGGGCCACCGGCGCGGATCTCGCGCCAGAAGTAGACCCCGTACGCGGCGAAGAACGCGAGCCCCAGCCACGGCTTCACGGCGAACGCGACCAGGCCCAGCCCGACCTTGACCACGAAGATGTACAGGAACCAGGTCTGGTCCCGGGCCAACCGGGCCGGGTCGCCCAAGCCCTCCGGCGCGCCCGGGAGGCCCCGGGCGTCCGGTGCCGTGCCGGTACCGCCGGCCGGGGCGGCCACCTTCGCCCGGTCCCGCCGCCGTACCAGCAGCAGCGTGCCGGTGACGCCGTACGCGAGCGTGGCCAGTACCAGCGGGCCGCCCATCGCGGCGCCCACCCCGATGTCGTGGCTGGCCGCGCCGCGCCCGAAGACCACGGCCACGAACGTGACCACGCTCTCCGGCAGGGCGGTACCGATGGCGGCCAGCACGGTACCCACCGCCAGCGGTCCCACCCGCAGCCGCAGGCCGAGCCACTCGACCGCGTTGACGAACCACTCGCACGAGACGTAGATCACCACCGCGCAGCCGAGCAGCAGCAGCACGTGTGTCATGGGGGCTGTCCCTCCGCCGGGCGCGGCGCCGGATCGCCGGCCAGCGGGAGTGCGGACCTCGATCCGGCGACGCGCGTCACCTGTGATCGAAGGTCTCGTCCACCCCGTGATCCGGGACCCGGCCGCCGGGGACCCTGACGTGGATCAGGACTCCCAGTATGTCGACGGACCGGCGAGGGCCTACTCCCCTTCGCGCGAACAGCCTAGCGCACCGGTCGGAGCCAGCGCAGGGTCAGAGCCAGCGTTGTCAGAGGTCGACCCGCTGCCCCTTGCCGACCACCACGATGCCGTTGTCGGAGACGGTGAAGCGCTGCCGGTCCCGCTCCAGGTCCACGCCGATCTCGGCGCCCTCGGGGATGCGGATGTTCTTGTCCAGGATGGTGTTGCGGACCACCGCGTGCCGCCCGATGTCGACACCCTCCATGAGTACGCAGCCGGACACGTGTGCCCAGGAGTGCACGTACACGTTCGGCGCCACCACCGAGTTCTCCACCAGCGCGCCGGACACCACCGCGCCCGGGGACACCATCGACCCGATCGCCCGGCCCAGCCGCTCCTGGTACCCGTGCACGAACTTGGCCGGCGGCCACGGTCCCTGGTGGGTGTAGATCGGCCACTCGTAGTTGTACAGGTTGAACACCGGGTGGATGGAGATCAGGTCCATGTGCGCGTCGTAGTACGAGTCGAGCGTCCCGACGTCGCGCCAGTACCCGCGGTCGCGCTCGTTGCTGCCGGGTACCTCGTTGTCCCGGAAGTCGTACACGTTGGCCTCGCCGCGCTCGACCAGCATCGGGATGATGTTGCCGCCCATGTCGTGCTTGCTCTGCAGGTCCAGCGCGTCGCGCTCGACCGCCTCCAGCAGCACCTTGGCGGTGAAGACGTAGTTGCCCATCGAGGCGTACACCTCGTCGGGGGAGTCGGCCAGGCCGACCGCGTCGGTCGGCTTCTCGCGGAAGGCCCGGATGGACCGGCCGTCCGGGCCCACGTCGATCACGCCGAACTGGTCGGCCAGGGCCACCGGCTGCCGGATGCCGGCCACGGTGACCCCGGCGCCGGACTCGATGTGCGCGGCGACCATCTGGGCCGGGTCCATCCGGTAGATGTGGTCCGCGCCGAAGACCAGCACGTAATCCGGCAGCTCGTCGTGGATGAGGTTGAAGCTCTGGTAGATCGCGTCCGCGGAGCCGGCGAACCAGCGCGGCCCGAGCCGCTGCTGCGCCGGTACCGGGGTGACGTAGTTGCCCAGCAACGTGGACATCCGCCAGGTACGGGTGATGTGACGGTCCAGTGAATGGGACTTGTACTGGGTCAGTACGACAATCTTGAGGTACTTGCCGTTGGCGAGGTTGGACAGCACGAAGTCGATGATCCGGTACATACCGCCGAACGGCACCCCCGGCTTTGCCCGGTCCGCGGTCAGCGGAAGCAGCCGCTTGCCTTCACCGCCGGCGAGAACGATCGCCAGGACCTTGGGAGACGCCATGCCGGAACGGTAGCGACCCGCCACCGCGCGCACCAGTCGAACGCCGAAGGTTGGTCGGGTTAACCTTCCGCATGTGACCATGCCCGCGATCCCGTCCGTGACACCGACCGCCCCGGTCCGGGTGGACCTGCTGACCCGGGAGTACCCGCCGGAGGTGTACGGCGGCGCCGGCGTGCACGCCGAGTACCTCGCCGCCGCCCTGCGGCCGCTGACCGACCTGCGGGTGCACTGCTTCGGCGCGCCGCGGACCGGCGCCGAGGCGGTACCGGACCCGGCCGGCCGGCCGACCGTGACCGCCTACCCCGAGCCGGTCGAGCTGGCCGGGGCCAACCCGGCGCTGCGCACCCTGGGCGTGGACCTGGCGATCGCCGCCGGCTGCGCCGGGGCCGACCTGGTGCACAGCCACACCTGGTACGCGAACCTGGCCGGGCACCTGGCCAAGCTGCTGCACGGGGTACCGCACGTGGTCACCACGCACAGCCTGGAGCCGCTGCGCCCGTGGAAGGCACAGCAGCTCGGCGGCGGGTACGCGCTGTCGGGCTGGGCCGAGCGCACCGCGATCGAGGCGGCCGACGCGGTCATCGCGGTGTCCGCCGGCATGCGCCGCGACGTGCTGGCCGCGTACCCGGGCCTGGACCCGGCCCGGGTCACCGTGGTGCACAACGGCATCGACACCGCGCAGTACCGGCCCGACCCCGGTACCGGCGTGCTGGCCCGGTACGGCATCGACCCGGACCGGCCGTCGGTGGTGTTCGTCGGGCGGATCACCCACCAGAAGGGCCTGCCGTACCTGCTGCGCGCGGCCCGGGACCTGCCGGCCGACGCGCAGCTGGTGCTGCTGGCCGGGGCGCCGGACACGCCGGAGATCGCGGCCGAGGTCACCGCGCTGGTGGACGAGCTGAAGGCCGGCCGTACCGGCGTGGTGTGGATCCCGGCCATGCTGCCCAAGCCCGAGGTGATCCAGATCCTCAGCCACGCCACCGTGTTCGTGTGCCCGTCCATCTACGAGCCGATGGGCATCGTGAACCTGGAGGCGATGGCCTGCGCGACCGCGGTGGTGGCCACGGCCACCGGCGGCATCCCGGAGGTGGTGGCCGACGGCGTCACCGGGGTGCTGGTGCCGATCGAGCCGGGCGGGGACGGTACCGGCGCGCCGGCGCGACCGGCCGAGTTCGTGGCCGCCCTGGCCGCGGCGGTGGCCGGGGTGCTGGCCGACCCGGCCCGGGCCGCCGCGCTGGGCCGGGCCGGCCGCGAGCGCGCGGTGGAGCACTTCTCCTGGCCGGCGATCGCGGCCCGGACGCTGGCCGTGTACCACGGCGTACTCGGCCGGTGAGCGCTGCGTAACGCGGCGCGGCCGACCTGAACCGGTACCCCCTGCGGTGCGTGGGCACTTGCGCCACCGGTCCTGGAGGAATAGACCAGTGGCCATGCAATGCGCTCCACGCACCCTTGGAGGGGAACGATGCGCACAGCACGCTGGTACCTCCCGGTGATCCTGGCCGCCCTGATGGCGTTCACCGGTACCCCCGCGTCGGCCGGGCCACCGGCCGCCGCCTCCGCCAATCCGCCGCGACTGTCCGGTGTGGACCTGGACCATGCCACGGTGCTCGACCTGCAGCGCGCCATGAACAGCCGGCGGCTGCGATCCACCGCCCTGACCGAGCTGTACCTGCACCGCATCCGGTCACTCAACCCGATCCTGCACGCGGTCATCGAGACCAACCCGGACGCCATGCGCGAGGCCGCGGCCAGTGACGCGCACCGGCGCCGGTACGGCTCGCGCGGGCCGCTGGACGGCATCCCGGTCCTGCTCAAGGACAACGTGGACACCGCCGACCGGCAGCACACCACGGCCGGTTCGTTCGCGCTGCTGGGCGCCCGCCCGGCGGTCGACGCGTTCCTGGTGTCCCAGCTGCGCGCGGCCGGGGCGGTGATCCTGGGCAAGGCCAACCTGTCCGAATGGGCCAACTTCCGGTCGCTGACCTCCTCCAGCGGCTGGAGCGGCCGGGGCGGGCAGACCAACAACCCGTACGTGCTGGACCGCAACCCGTGCGGCTCGTCCAGCGGCTCGGCCGTGGCGGCCGCGGCCAACCTGGCCACAGTCACCATCGGTACCGAGACCGACGGGTCGATCGTCTGCCCGGCCGGGCAGAACGACGCGGTCGGCATCAAGCCCACCCTGGGCCTGGTCAGCCGCTCCGGGGTGGTACCCATCTCGGCGCAGCAGGACACCGCCGGCCCGATCACCCGCAACATGACCGACGCCGCCGCGGTGCTGTCGGTCATCCAGGGCGTCGACCCCAGTGACTCGGCCACCATCCCGGCCGGTCCGTTCGTGCACCGCGACTACCTGCACAACCTGCGGCCGGACGCGTTGCGCGGCAAGCGGATCGGCGTGTGGCGCGGCGGCGGGGACGTGGCCTCGGTCAACGTGGTCACCGACGCGGCCATCGCCACGCTGCGCTCGCTGGGCGCCACCGTGATCGACAACGTGGACCTGCCCGGCCTGGACACCGCGTTCAACAACGAGTTCCCGGCCCTGCTGACCGAGTTCAAGCACGACATCAACGCGTACCTCGCGGCCACCCCCGGGCAGCACCCGGCGGACCTGGCCGGGCTGATCGCCTTCGACCAGCAGCACGCGGACATCGAGATGCCGTTCTTCCAGCAGGAGATCTTCGAGCAGGCGCAGGCCACCTCCGGTGACCTGACCGACCCGACGTACCGGCAGCAGCGCGCGGACGCGACCGGGTTCGCCCGGGTCGCGGTCGACACCGCGCTGTCGGCCAACCACCTCGACGCGCTGATGGCGCCGACCAACGGGCCGGCCTGGGTGACCAACCACGCCACCGGGGACGACTTCACCAACTTCGTCAGCGCCTCCGGGCCGGGCGCCATCGCCGGGTACCCGGACCTGACCGTACCGGCCGGGTACGTCGACGGGGTGCTGCCGATCGGGATGTCGTTCTTCGGTACCGCCTGGAGCGAGCCGACGCTGATCTCGTTCGGGTACGCCTTCGAGCACGCGACCGGCGCGCGGCGCCCGCCGTCGTTCCTGCCCACCCTGCCCTGACAGTCCGACCTGGGGTGTGCCGCCGCCCGCGCCGCGGGCGGCGGCACACCCCAGGTGGCCGGCCGGGCCCGGCCGACACGAACCGACTCACACGCAACCGGTTCACACCCAGAACCGACTCATACGCAGCACCGACTCACACGCAGAAGCGGCGAGCCGCTCCGCCTTCCACGGGGGAAGAAGGCGGTGCGGCTCGCACTGGGATCGACAGTAGCGCCTGAACGATCTCCATGTCGAGTCCCCGGTCGAGCGACCCTTCGACTACGTTCCGTATCTACGCGAGTCCGGCCGTGCCGCGGGTCCGGCGCCCCGCGACCCCTTGCCGGGCGGTTCTAGGATCCGGTGCGTGACCGCGCCCGCCCCCGCGCCCGCCGGCCCCGCCGGCGCCCTGCTCCGCCTGGGTACCGCCGCCGTGGCGGCGCTGGTCGGCGCCGCCACGCTGGCCTGGGCCCAGGCCGTCCTCGGGGTACGCGCCGGGGTGCTGGTGTTCGACATCAGCGTCGGTACCGGCAACGATCCGCTGTGGCTGCGCGACTACGTGAGCGTCACCTGGCTGGCCGCCGCCGCCG
>Ga0209069_10001600_pt1 | contig 11596 bp, 9 predicted proteins | sample Str013_2_FD_187202 | JGI IMG/M metagenome (GOLD analysis project Ga0209069, IMG submission 187202) | Freshwater sediment microbial communities in response to fracking from Pennsylvania, USA - Straight Creek_MetaG_SC_2013 (SPAdes) (version 2) | ecosystem: Environmental > Aquatic > Freshwater >...
GGGCCGCACTTCCCTGCAAAAAGTATCCCAGAATTAAGCCAGGCAAAAGCCCCACGAACAATTGTCGCTGAGCTGCGTAGCGCGGGTCTTCATCAAAGACATCCGAGAAAGCCGTCGCGCGTGGGTTGAAGTCATAACAATTTTTCTGGCAACCCACACATGTTTGGCAAAAGCCATTGCGCACGACCACCAGTGGGGCCTGGCCATAGCTGCGCTGAATGGGGCCCAAGGGGCAAAACGTACCACACCAACCGCTGCGACCTTTAAAAACAAGGCCGCCGGTAAATGCTGCGGCAATTGCACCCAACAGAATGAAGCCAAGCACCAATCCCGAATGATTGAATAATGGTGCACGCAACCAGATAAACCCCGTGAACAAGGCGATGGCCACGCCAAAAGCGCGCGCTTTCAAAAAATCTGGCAAATCCAGCGCCCGGCTGAAACTAAACATGCGTGGAATTTGGTTGGCAAAAGCCATGGGGCAAACTTGCCGCCACAGGCCAGGTGCAGCAACCAAGACCATTGGCACGGCAGGAATCAAGATGCCCCAGAAAATCGGCAATGCAGCCTGGGGCGCGAGGATCAGCGCAACCGAAATTGCAACTGTGAATGCCAGCATCAGCACGCGCAGCACCTGCCAGACCGCCGCTGGAATGCGCGGTTCCATTTTGGTGAAATTCTGGAAGAAGTTTGGAACGCTGGGTGCTGACATGAATGACTGCAATCAAAAATGAAATTAATTTTTAAATAAGAGGGTCGTGCTGACGAAGTTTCTGTGCAATCACCTCGGCCACATCTTGCAAAATGATCATCGCAATGCGCGGGTGCCAAGCAGCCAGTCTTTCGAGCATGGCCTTATCCAACATGAGCGTTTCCACTGGCCCACGCGCCACAGCTTTCACACCCCGCGTTTGGCCATCAAAGAAACTCAAAATCCCAAAAACCGAACCTGGCCCAATTTCCACTTTGCGTCCATTGAAGGCACCAGGATTATCCATGGTCAGTTCCACTGTTCCAGAGCTTATAAAAAACATGGCTGCTTCAGCACTGTCTGCTGCAAATATTTTGGCACCGCTGGCGTAATGGCGAACCGCGCCAAACTCGCCAACTTTTTGCCAATCGCCATCGTGAAAACGAGAGAATAATCCATGTGGCTTGATGGTGGGCTGATCCTGTTTTCCCAAATAATCAAAGAATCCAGTTGTCACTTGTCAACTCCAGCATCGTAAGCAAAAATCATTTGCATGAGTAGTGCGGCCGCAAAGCTTGATGGCCAATCCGGGCCAAGGCCCTGCCAAAGGGTACGGTAATTTTGCAACCAGCGGCTGGCGGCTGAATCATCTTTCAAATCATTGCTTGGCGGCGCGATCACCTGCGCCATTTTGGCGGTGCCCGTGCGGATCGCTTCAACCAGCCTTTGATCGTGCCTTGCCATTTCAGCCATTGCCTCGGCGATCAAGGGCGCGGGATCTGCCGTCTGACGCATGGCTTGATGTAATGCTTCTGCCAACTTTCCCGCACCTAAAGCAGATGGTCCAACCAAATATTCACGCCTGCTGCCCAATGCGCGCATCATTTCATTGCGCTTTGCAGCCATGCTTTCAATTTGTTCAGTCAAGGCCTTCACGGTTCGCGCTAACTGTTGCACGGCCGACAGCGGATCGGGAAAATCAACCGCTGCCATTTTTTCACCAAGCCCGCGTTCGAGACTGTGCAAAATGGCATTGTCATCCGCCGCAGAGTTTGGCGCAGGCGTTTCACTGCGGTTCGGCGCAACTGCGGCAAGTGGTGGTGCCGCCGGTTCGGTTGGTTGGGGTGGTGCCTTCACAAAAGGGCGGATCACCGTCATGCTTGCCGCGTTGTCGGACACCACCTTTTCTTTGATAGGCGGCGTGTCGTTGACGCTGGCGGCGATTGCGCCGGGGTCTCCGCCTCTCCGATGAACTTGGGGTGAAACTTCAATTTTCTCAGGTGATTGATTTTGATGCGCGGCGGCAGGTGATCTTGCGATCCCTATCAAGCTGACACGGATTTGGAACGGACCAATTTTCAGCGTGTCTCCAGAGGCCAATTTGTGCGGCCCATCAATCCTCTTGGAGTCTCCATTCACGAAAGTGCCGTTGGTTGATTTGTCGGTGAGGAAAAAATCGTCCCCCTTGCCTTCAACAAGACAATGCACAGCGGATATATGTTTGTTGGCATCCGCCAACACCCAATTGGCCTGCGCGCCACGGCCGATGATCAACTTGGCATCTTGCTCAAGGGTCATTTGCATAGGCGCTGGGGCGTCACTGCCTTGGCCCGATTCAATCTGCAGCAGCAAAGTCATGTCACCATCCAAATTGACTGAGTGCGCAGCTTCTCATTATTGCAGAATGGAATCCAGCATCAATTATTGTAATTCCGGATTGCGGAAGAACCAGTCAATTGCAGACGTTACATTCGACAACGCTGCCACCTTCAGGCCGAAGCGGCATTCCCCAATTGGTCGATTGGCAATATCGCTAAAATTTTCCCCTCTGAGATGGTGGGTTTGACGGCATGCTGGAATGGCCACCGCAATTGCCAAACACATCAAAAGGTGGCGCACATGCGCCTGTGTTGGGAGGTGGAGGAGGCGGACGTTTGACAGGTGGCAATTTGATCGGCGGGTGATGGATGGGTGGCGGCCGCTTGACGACTGGTGGTGGCGGAGGCGGCGGTGGCGGCAACGACACCTGACACATCAGGCTTACGGCAGGAAGCTTTGACATGTCGCCACAGCTGCGCCGATATTTTTCTACTGCTGTATCAGTGAACAAGGCATTTGGAAAATGAGTCACATAGATGAGATAGGCATCAGCATCGGCTGAATCCTTGATCGCATTCCAATAAGTGAGATCGCTTTTCTGGCCGATATTTCCCGGCACAACAAATTTCTGCGCGCTGCCCAAAAGATTCAAGCGCTTGACCGCACGACATTTGTCGATGACCGGATCAGCCGCAATCGAGCACATCAACAACGCCGCTGGCAGAGAAGCGACATTGCCACACAACGAGCGATATTTTTCAATCGCCGGGTCAACGAACATGCCGTTGGGGAAATTGGTGATATAGGCCAAGAATGAATTTGCATCAGTGCTTTGCTTGATGGAGTTCCAGAACGCCAACTCACCACCAGAACTGCGATCCAAAATGAGCGGCAATTCTTTCTTGATCTCCGCTGCTTTTGTGACGCTGCCTGGCGCACATGAAATGCCCCCCTGCACGGGCTTGTCGCTGGCTGCTATGGCCATGGACACTGCGGCCAAGGTGAGGCTGATCCAAATCGCTATGGCCGAAAGACTTGCATGGCTGCGTGAAATCACCGGCCAACTCCGCCCTAGAATTGGCTTAACATCGGGCTGCTGTTGCGCCAGGCCTGCCGCGACAACAACACCAGAGTTTCATCCAAATCCGCCCCAGACTGGGCGTTCGCCGCGCCTACTTCTGTTATCAGCTCCTTGATTGCCTTTTGCTTTGCGTCCGCCGGCAGGGCCTTCAACACCGCTTTGTATTTCGGATTTTCGCTGCTGTTGTCCAAGGCCACCGCAAGGGCAGCTGCGCGAACTGCTTTCTGCAAATCCAATAATTTGCTTGGGCTGGCAGAATAGATAAGCGCCAATTGCTCTGCGGCCCAAGCATCTCCGCGGTCTGCCCCGATTTGATACCACTTCACCGCTGCATCAATATCTTTGGGCACACCGGTGCCATTCAAATACATTGAAGCGATATCAGCTGGTGCCTTGGCGTTGCCTTTTTCGCTGGCCTTCAAGAAAAGAGCCAATGCTTTCAGAGGATCTTTTTGGATGCTGCCTCCGCCAGAACCGCCACCACCTTGCAAACAGGCCGAACCTACACTCGCCATGGCTGAGGCATCACCGCGAGACACTGCGGCCTTGTAGAAGCGCAATCCCCGTTCAGGATTTCGTTTCACGCCGCGACCATAAAAATACATCGAGCCAAGTTCGTTCATCGCCGCCGCGTTGCCCATTTCAACGGCCTTGGAGATCAGCTGCGTTCCCCGCTCAGCATTTTTTTCAATGCCGTTGCCAAAGACCAGGTTGCGCCCATAGGTGAGCAGCGCAAAGGGGTCGCCTTGCTCAGCGGCCACCTTTAAGTATTTGTTGGCTTCATGGTAATCGATTGGCGCAGCATCACCGCTTTGCGCTTGTTGGCCAAGTTGGCTTTCTGCACGCAGATAACCAGCATCTGCAGCCAATTTGAACATTTGCGATGCACCAGCGGGATCTTTGGCTGCCAGTTTTGCACGGCCAAGTTCATATTTGTATCTGGCGATTGCAGGATAGAGTTGAACCGCATCCGTGCAGGCGGGAACGGCTGTTGCGGGATTGATCTCGGTTGAGGCTTTGCCATGGGCGGCACCCTGAAGGTCAAGCGGCTCCCCTGCTTCTTCATCGCAGGCAATGAAGTAGGTTTGAATTTTTCCGGTCATTGAAACTGGCGTTGCGTTGTCACTCTCAATGATGCGAAGTTCAAAATCCAACTGGCCGTTCTGGGCGGCCATGGCTGGCTCGAATGTGACCTTGCGCAGGGATTCCTGATCTAACTTGTCGCCTGCACCTAAGGCCTTGCCGTCGAGATAGAGAACGCCGCTTTTGGGCACGGAGGTGAATTCGATCTGTGCAGAATTTGCCGCGCGAACCATTGGAATGCTATCAAGCATGGCTATCTGCCCCACGCCGATGGGCACACGCCGCGGCTGGGCAAGGGCATCACTCAACAAGGCTGCAAACTGATTTGGCTGCGCGGCCGGAGCGGTTGCCTGTACATTGCCTGCATCCGTTGCATCTTGCGAAGGTGCCGCCCCAATTTTTACCGCGGGTGCGGCTTCTGCGACCGCTTGGTTGGCGGCCACGATGCGAATTGCGGGGCGCGCCAAAAACAGGGGTTTGACTAGCGCACTGCTGGTCCAAGGTTTTTGTCGCCCTGCGGTTGATTGCACCACATCATCTGTCACCGCCTGCAATGCGGTTTTCACGTCGACACCAAGTTTGAATGAATGCGCAAGCACTGATTCCGTGAATGGCGATTTATCGTGGGAACCGTCAACCGCCAATGCTCCTGGCTGTGTTGAATAAGCGGTCAAGCTTCCAAGGGGGGATTCTTGTGGGGCCAATCCAAGGCCCGAAACGCTCACAGATTTTTCAGTCCCAACCAAATAGGACGTGGCTGGGAATGGATTGTTGCGGCAGGAATCGAGGTAAATCAGTTGAACCTTGGAATTGGCCCGCATGTAGGACAAAATGGTGTTGACGCTGACGGTTTCAACTTCAAGGTCAGACGGCTGTTTCAATGCGGAATCAGTGGGTACAATGCGGTTTTCGCCAGCAACCTGTAGGCCATGCCCCGAATAATAGAAAACACTGAGTTCTGAACCTTGCATGGTGCGAATAAATCTCTGCAACTCTGCATCGAAGGCAATCCGGTCAAGGTCTATTGCAGTGATCACTTCGAAGCCGGATTTTTTGAGAGCCGCTGAAACCGCTTCTGCGTCGAAGCGCGGATTGGTGAGCTGCGGTACTGATTGATAGGTGCCATTGCCGACGACGAATGCCACACGCCGATCAGCGGATAACGCATGACCAAGATCAGCCAGCAAAAACACTGCGCAAAAGAAAACGAGGGTTAACCAAATTGCGGCGGAAGGATTATACCCACAATCACGGCACTTAATACGATCGGACGCCATCTTCATGGGTGATCACCTTTTGCGTCGGGCTAACAAAACCGACTTCGGAAGTCAAGCTTGCCACCTGCCCGCTACTTCTTCAAATTGAAGTTTGCGTGACATATGTAGCGCTGCAAAATTCGCGTCGGCTCAAATGTTAGCCCTCGGCTGCAACCAGCGCGCCAAATTCACTATCCCGCAATTGGGCTTTGATGCGTTGCATCAGCAACACAGCCTGGGTGCGGCTGTGCACGCCCAATTTTTTGAAGATCAATGTCACATGCGCCTTGATGGTGGTTTCAGTTACGCTCAATTCAAAAGCAATTTGCTTGTTGAGTTTGGCTTCACAGACTCGGGTGAGAACCTTGAACTGCTGTGGCGTGAGTTGGCGCAATTTGTCGATCACAGCTGCGGCTTCAGGGTCTTCTGAACGCTCGCGCAATTCGGCAACTGGAAAGCTGGTAGCACCATCAAGCAGCTGCGCGACTGCATCGAGAATTGAACTGCGTGATTGGCTCTTTCGGATAAAGCCACTGGCACCTGATGCTTTTGCCTTGCTGACAAATTCTGAACCCTCAGCCGCGCTGATCACCGCAATGTGGGAATTGGGGGCGTATTGGCGCATTTGGGACACGCCTTCAAAACCCTTCACATCTGGCATGCGCAAATCCATCAACACCAATTTGAAAGGATGTTTGGAAAGCTTGTCACGCGCATCAACCATTGAATCCGCCACTTCAACGCGGGCATGGGGATAGCCTCGCGACAGAGCAGATTGCAACGCCTCCAGAAAAAGAGGGTGATCGTCAACAATCAGAAAACTCGGCTGTGAGACCGTTTCAGTCATAACTGTTTCTCCCAGATGCGGGCCATCTATCGCAGCCCTGCAAAGCAATTTCTCTTACGAAAAAAGGGGCAGGAGATTTCTCGCCTGCCCCCAAACTATGCATCAAATTGGTTTACTTGACCAGCTTGAAAACCCAGATGCTGCCACCTTGGCTCAAGTTCTTGACCTTCTCGGCAACTTCGCCGCCCCAGAGAGGAACAGCGCCGCCCCAACCAGCCACGACAGCCACATATTGCTCACCATCCATGGTGTAAGTGACGGGTTGGCCGACGATGCCGGTGCCGGTTTGGAAGCTCCACAGCTCTTTGCCGGTCGTGTCATCGAAGGCTTTAAATGTGCCTTCAGGTGTGCCGGTAAATACCAGGCCGCCAGCCGTGGTCATCACGCCGCCCCAGAGTGGAGCTTCGTTCTTGAATTCCCACTTCACTGAACCATCCTTCGGATCGATCGCCTTCAGCGAGCCAATATGATCCTTGAAGTTTGGATGGATGGTGAAACCTGCACCGAGATAAGCAGCACCCTTCTTGTAGGTGACAGGTTCGTTCCAGATATCCATGCCCCATTCGTTGGACGGCACATAGAACAGGCCCGTTTTCTGCGAATAGGCCATCGGCATCCAGTTTTTGCCACCGAGGAAGGACGGCGTTGAATAAACGCTGGTGCCCTTCTTGCCGTCGGCTGACTTGGATGGATCACCAGGGCGGTTATCATCATTGAAAATGGGGCGACCCGTCTTCAAATCAATGCCCTTGGCCCAAGTGATGTTAGCCACAAATGGCGTGGCATTCTGCAGCTTCAGTTTGCCTTCGGAACGATCGAACACATAGAAGAAGCCGTTGCGATCAGCAGTGGCGGCCAATTGCTTGCCGTCAGCGTTGAAGGATACAACTTCGTTCACGCCGTCATAGTCCCAGCCTTCGTGTGGCGTGGTTTGATAGTATGACTTTATTTCGCCCGTGTCTGGATCGAGAGCCAAACGTGATGCGGCATAGAGGTTGTCGCCGGGGCGCAAAGCTGAGCTCCAAGGGGCTGGGTTGCCAACGCCGAAGAATGCGGTATTGGTTTCAGCATCATAGGTGCCGCCGAGCCAGGTGGCACCGCCACCGAACTTCCACATATCTCCGGGCCAAGACGCATTGAGCTTGCCGGTCATGGTGGATTCTTTGCCATTGAGCATGCCCATGTGGCCTTCAATGGTGGGGCGCGACCAGATCCGGTCACCGGTCTTGGCATCCCAGGCATCAACACGGCCAACAATGCCGAATTCACCACCCGACACACCGGTCAAGATTTTGCCCTTAATGATCAAAGGTGCTGCGGTGTTGGAATAGCCGCCCTGGAAATCACCGAGGTCAACTTTCCAGATGACCTTGCCGGTTTTGCGGTCGAGGTTCATCAACTTGGCATCAAGTGTGGTGAAATAAATGCTGTCACCGTAGAGGGCCGCACCACGGTTCACCACGTCACAGCAAGGCAGAATGCCTTCTGGCAAACGCGCATCATATTCCCAGATCTTGGAGCCGGTCTTCAGATCCACTGCGTAGAGACGTGAATAAGAACCCGTCACATACATCACGCCATCATAAACCAGTGGCTGGGTTTCCTGCCCGCGCTGTTTTTCGCCGCCGAGCGAGAACGACCAGACTGGAACCAGCTTGCTGACGTTGTCTTTATTGATCATGTCCAGTGTGCTGAAGCGCTGGCCGTTCTGGCCACCAATGCCGTTGGCAACGATCTGGCCCGTGTTCTTTCCAGCAATGTCTTCATCCGTGACGCCCGCCAAGGCACCGTATGAGAACGCCGCAACCGACGTCATCAACAGGCCTGCAAATAGTGCTTTTTTCATGCTTTCCTCCCGCATTGCCGACACCATATCGGCGAAAAAAATGATGACCCGTTTGCCGGGCCTACCATTGGGCGCGAAGCTATGACGTGATATTCAAGGCGGCAACCTAGACCTTAGTGGCGAAAACTGAGAAGCGGCTTGGACTAAAGTCTGCTTGCATGGGGGCTGGTGGTGTGGAAGATTTTAAAGCGATACAACACGCTGAAATAACAATGGAGGATTCTATGAAGTGGGCAAAACCAACCGTAACTGAAATCTGCATCGGCATGGAAATCAACGACTATTTCCCAGCTGAGCTCTAAGAAGTTTGAGGGCCGGGTTGAGCAATCACCCGGCTTCTTTTTTTGCGTGTCATAATTCTGGGGTCAGCCGCTGGCGGCGGCTCACCACAATGGAACTGTAATTGCGAAGTCTGTGCCTTGCATTGGGCCGGAGACGCCCGTGTTAAGCGCCGGACGCAATCTTCATTGGCAGTGAGTGTGGATGGAAAGAGTTGGGCCTTGCTCAATTGCTCGCCTGACATTCTTGAACAAATCGGCAAAACCAAGGCGCTGCATCCGGCGCGTGGCAAACGCCATTCGCCGATCACTTCGGTTATTTTGACCAACGGTGACATTGATCATATTGGGGGCTTGCTCTCACTGCGCGAGAAACAGCCCCTGAAAATTTGGGCCGCAGCCAAGGTGTTGAAACAGCTTTCAGAAAATCCCATTTTCGCGGTGTTGGATCGCCAGCTGGTCAGCCTGCATGAAGTCACTCCCGATACGCCTTTCTCACCCCTGCATGGTCTTGCCATTGAGCTTTTCACTGTGCCCGGCAAAGTGCCGCTTTACCGCGAAGAAAATGATATGCCTTCCATCAGCCGAGACGGAAATACCTTCGGCTTGCATATGAGGGCGGGCGAAGCAAAACTCAGTTACCTGCCGGGCTGTGGCGAGATTGATGAGAAGCTGTTGCACGATCTTGCCAAAACGCAAATTCTGTTTTTCGATGGAACATTATTCACCGATGATGAGATGATCAAAAATAGAACCGGAGAAAAAACCGGACGCCGCATGGGCCATGTATCTGTTTCAGGCGCAGATGGAACAATTGAAAAATTGCAATCGCTGCCGGCGAAGCAGCGCATTTTCATTCACATGAACAACACCAATCCGATGCTGATTGATGGATCAGCCCAACACAAAGCCGTTGCAGCACAAGGCTGGCAAGTTGGCGCAGATGGCATGGAATTTTCCGCATGAACAAACTTCTTTCCGCAGATGAACTGGAAGCCAAATTGCGCGGCATCGGCGATGCGCGTTACCATAACAAGCATCCGTTTCACCAGTTGATGAACAGTGGCCAGTTGACCAAAGTTCAGCTGAAGGCCTGGGCGCTGAACCGCTATTATTATCAGGCAATGATTCCGGTGAAAGACTCGGTCATTCTTTCGCGCATGGAGGAAGCCCATTTGCGCCGCATTTGGCGGCAGCGCATTCTAGACCATGACGGTGACAGCGACGACCAAGGCGGCATTGCGCGCTGGATTGCGCTGACCGATGGGCTGGGGTTGGAGCGGGCTTATGTGACTTCTGGCAAAGGCATTTTGCCAGCAACGCGGTTTGCGGTTGATGCCTATGTCAATTTCGTGCGGGTGAAACCCATGCTGGAGGCGATTGCCTCGTCACTGACGGAAATGTTCTCGCCCCAAACCATCGGCGAGCGGGTGGCGGGTATGTTGGCGCATTATGATTTTCTCGATGGTAAAATTCTCACCTATTTCGACAAGCGGCTCACCCAGGCGCCGCGCGATGCGGATTTCGCTTTGGCCTATGTGAAGGAACACGCCAAAACGCCAGAGCAGCAGCAAGCCGTCTGTGATGCGCTGAGCTTCAAATGCGATGTGCTGTGGGCGCAGCTTGATGCACTCAATCATGCCTATGTGACGCCTGCCCTGCCACCGCCAGGGGCTTGGGTGCCATGATTGCCGCTGCTGCCAAACCATTTCTGCCGCGTGGTGTGCGCCTGCGCGAAGACAAAGTGCGCAGCCGATGGGTTTTGCTGGCACCAGAACGCATTTTCGAGATCGACCATATCGGGGTTGAAATTCTCAAACGATGTGATGGGCGCGGCATCAATGTGATGGTAGAAGAACTGTCGGCGGTATTTGGCGCAGCACCATCTGACATTCGCGGTGATGTGGAAAGTTTTCTCAAGGATTTTGCCGTCAAGGGGATTGTAAGTCTGTGAGTAAAATAGCACCACCCATTGGCCTGTTGGCTGAACTGACCCATCGCTGCCCGTTGCAATGCGCTTACTGTTCCAACCCGCTGAACCTTGATCGGCGCGGCGTTGAGATGAGCACTGAACAATGGAAATCCGTGTTCACACAGGCCAATGATCTGGGCGTGTTACAGCTGCATCTTTCGGGCGGCGAACCCACGGCGCGCAACGACTTGGAAGAGATCGTTGCACATTGTGCGGGTTTAGGCCTTTACACCAACCTCATCACCTCTGGTGTGCTGGTCGATGACGCGCGCATGAAGCGGCTGTTTGATGCGGGCCTCGATCATGTGCAGCTTTCGCTGCAGGATGTTGACCCATTGAATGCCGACACCATCGGCGGCCTCAAAGGCGGTCATGCCAAAAAGCTGGCTCTGGGTGAGGCCGTAGTCAAGCTCGGCCTGCCCCTCACCGTCAATGCCGTCATTCACCGCCACAACATCGGCAGTATTGAAACCATGGTGCGCTTGGCCTTGAACATGGGGGCACGGCGCGTTGAGATTGCCCATGTGCAATATTATGGCTGGGCGCTCAAGAACCGCAATCACTTGATGCCAACGCGTGAACAGGCGGTGGAAGCAGATAAGCTGGTGCGCCATTTGCGCCAAGAGCTACATGGCCAAATCGTCATCGACAGCGTGATCCCTGATTATTTTGCGCGGGTGCCCAAGCCTTGCATGGGCGGCTGGGGCGCGCGGGTGATCAATGTCACACCATCGGGCAAGATCTTGCCGTGCCATGCCGCTGAAACCATTCCGGGGTTAGAATTCTGGACCGTCAAGGATCATAGCCTTGCGGATATCTGGAACGCCTCGCCCGCTTTCAATGCTTATCGTGGCTTGGATTGGATGGAAGAGCCTTGTGTTTCCTGTGACAAGAAAGCCAGTTGCAAGGGCGGCTGTCGTTGTCAGGCACTGGACCTTGCTGG
>Ga0209069_10001602_pt1 | contig 11596 bp, 9 predicted proteins | sample Str013_2_FD_187202 | JGI IMG/M metagenome (GOLD analysis project Ga0209069, IMG submission 187202) | Freshwater sediment microbial communities in response to fracking from Pennsylvania, USA - Straight Creek_MetaG_SC_2013 (SPAdes) (version 2) | ecosystem: Environmental > Aquatic > Freshwater >...
TTGCGCGCCCGAGCATATATACAAAGACAACAGATCGCAGAACTGGAGCAAATCGGTTAATGCTTCCAGCTCTTCCGCGCTGCGTTCTTGTTTCGCGGCTAGTTTTTTCTGCCGTGCGGACTCCGCGCCGAGAAAGTCCTTGAGCTTTTTGCGGTCCGCTTCCGTATCCTGAGAAAAATTCAAGCGATGTTCCGCCAGCCGCCAGAAGTGCTGGCTCACAATATAGCCTCCCGCGGGCGACACGGTCTGAGCAATCCCCGCCGACTGCCCCCAGGCTTCCAGAAAATCAAGCACGCCGACGTGCAGAAAAGATCTCGGCTTGAATGCGCGTCCCATGCGGCTCATCTGGACGGCCTGTGCATCCGCCATGCCCCATCCGGCATCATGCATGGCGATGGCCCGCACCAATCCCGGATCAAGCTCCGGCACCTTTTGCGAGCCCACCTGTTTCCCGCTGAGTTGCTCGGCGATATCGCCGGACAACGCCGCGTGCGAAGGCTGAGTGATCATCCAGCAGCTTTCGTATTCGCGCTTTTGGATTTCCTGGACCACGTCCCACGCGGGCAAAATTTTTCCGCCCGTCGCCGCGGCTTCTTTTTCCGACTCGTAGACCAGTGGTCGCAGAATCATGGTTAGCGAGGCCGCCGTTTGGCAATCCGTCCGGACGCCGCCACGGCTTTAGCCGGTCCGCTGCTCGAAGGCGGTTTCTTGCTGCCGTCCAGTAATTCCTTAAGCGCCACGGCGTTGTTGTATTCCTGCTCCGCGGAAGAATAGATCAGCGTGACCACTTCATGCTCGCCGATCAACTCATACAGAGTGCCCAACGCTTCCGTGGCCTCCGGTGTGGCCAGTTCTTTGTAGTAACGTTTCTTGAAGATGATCCAGTTGCCGCTTTGGTGGTACCACTTACGCAGATCGTCAGAAGGCGCCAAGTCCTTCAGCCAGTGATCAATGCGGGCCTTGGCTTTGGTCAGGCCGCGGGGCCAGAGTCGGTCCACCAGCACGCGGACGCCGTCCGTAAGTGAAGGCTTGTCATACGAGCGTTTGATTTCGACGGGCATAGGCTTGCGCAGTTACTTTTCAAAGCCTCAACGGCTCATTGGACTCCGGGGGTTTGCAAAAATGCCGTGTGCAGACATAATAGTCACTTGAAGCAAACAGCGTCCATCCTTCTGCTCATTGTTGCCGCGGTGCTTCCGGGATTTTTCGCCGGATGCGGCAAAGACCGTTCCACCATGACCGACGCCGAACTGGGCCTCAATGCTCAGCAATCCAGCGGACGGCGCGTCTACAACCTTTATTGCATCAGTTGCCACCCGGCGTATTCCACGAGTGGCAACAAAGGCCCGGGCCTCAAGGGTCTGTACGGCAGACCGTACCTGCCCAGCGGCCTGACCGCCACTGACGACCATGTGATTCAATCGATCATCCAGGGCCGCGGCATGATGCCCCGTTTCGGTCCGCAACTCAATCAGCAGGAAATCCAGGACATGATCGCCTACATGCACACGCTGTAAACGTTCCCTATCCAGTCAAACCGGGCATTCCCATGCGTGGCGATCCCAGCGGCAACCTTCGTATTCGTCGTACAATATAAGTAACAGCCCATGGCCAGTTCCGTAGAACTCGTACAGATTGATCTTGCGCCCCGGCGTCCGCGCTCCAAGCCTGACTGGCTCAAAGCCCGCGCCCCGCTCGGTGACAATTACCATTCGCTCAAAAAGCTTGCCCGCACGCTTGACCTGCACACCGTGTGCGAGTCCGCGCAGTGTCCCAACATTGGCGAGTGCTGGGACCACAAAACCGCTACCTTCATGCTGCTGGGCAATTTGTGTACGCGTCGCTGCGGATTCTGCGCCGTGCCCAAAGGAAAGCCCGAGCCGCTGGATTGGGACGAGCCTCGCCGCGTTGCGGAAGCCGTGGCCACTTTGGGACTAAAGCACGCCGTGATCACCAGCGTGAATCGCGACGACGACAACGAAGGTGGCGCCAGAATATTTGCCGAAACTATTCGCGAAGTCCGTCGCCAGGCTCCCGGATGCCAGGTGGAAGTGCTAATCCCGGATTTTCAGGGCCGCGAGGATTGCCTCCAGATCGTGATTGACGCCAAGCCGGAAGTGCTGAACCACAATACGGAAACCGTGCCGCGACTCTATCGGGCCGTCCGCTCGGGCGCGCGCTATGAACGTACACTCGATCTGTTGAGCAACGTGAAACGTTTTGCTCCGGACATGGTTTCAAAAACCGGACTGATGGTAGGCATCGGCGAGACCATGGACGAACTTCTGGAAGTCTTCCGCGATCTCGCCGGACGTAAAGTCGATATCCTGACCGTTGGCCAATATCTGCGTCCATCGAAAGACCATCTGCCGATTACGCGTTACTACACGCCGGAGGAATTTGCTTTCCTGAAGACTGAAGCCATGAAGATGGGCTTCAAACACGTGGAAAGCGGACCGCTGGTGCGCTCGTCATATCACGCGCATGAACAGGCTGAGAGCACGGGATTGATTTCAGCAACGCAATAGCGCCATCTGAACACAAATAGAAACGCCCGGTGTTTAAGCCGGGCGTTGCATTTTTTGTGATCAACTCTCTGCGCAAAAAAACTTGTTTATTCCTCTGTGCTTCTCTGCGTCCTCTGCGGTAAAAGAGTTTTGATTTGCCGAAGTTCTACCAAACCCTGCACGCGTTTTTGGCCACCATGGGCTGGCCTTCCTTGCAGCCCCAGGCTTTCTGGAATTCCGGCATGTTCTGTACCACGCCGTTCACGCGCCAGTGTCCCGGAGAGTGTTCGTTGGTCTGGGCCAGCATGCGGGCAATTTCCGGACGCATGCTCTGGCACCATACTTGACCCCAGCTCAGGAAGAGGCGCTGGTCGGGCGAGAAGCCGTCAATGTTTGCGGGTGCATGTTTTTCCTGGGCCAGCACGGTCATCAGAGCCATGTGCGCGATGCGCAGTCCGCCGTTGTCCGCCGTGTTTTCACCCAGAGTAAGTTTGCCGTTCAGGTGGACGTCATCCACCGCGACAAAGCCGTTGTATTCGTCCACTTCACATTGCGCGCGCTGTTCAAAGGCTTTGCCGTCTTTCGGAGTCCACCAGTCGTGGAGGTTGCCTTCGGCGTCAAACAACCGGCCTTGATCGTCAAAGCCGTGTGTAAGTTCATGGCCGATAACGGCGCCAATGCCGCCCAGGTTCAGCGCGTCGTCCGCGTTGAAATCAAAGAACGGTGGCTGCAGGATGCCGGCGGGGAAGTTGATGTCATTTTCGGTGGGGTCGTAATAGGCGTTCACGGTGGGCGGAGTCATCTGCCACTCTTGCTTGTCCAGGGGCTGGCCGATCTTCGCCAGCTCGCGCCGCACGCCGTACTCGTTGGCCCGCAGCGAGTTGCCCAGCGCATCTTCGCGAACAATCTTCACCGTGGAGTAGTCTTTCCACTTCGCGGGATAGCCAATCTTGTTCTCGATGGCCGCCAGTTTGATCAGCGCCTGTTTTTTCGTGGTGTCAGACATCCAGGGCAGGCCCTGGATGTCGTCCCGCAGCGCGTCTTCCAGTTGCTTAACCAAGGTCAGCATGCGGGCTTTGGCCGCCGGCGGGAAATGTTTGTCCACAAATTCCTGGCCCAGCGCGTCGCCCAAATCGCCGTCCGTGGCCCTTACACAACGTTTCCAGCGCGGCTGGCGCTCCTTGGCTCCGGTCAAAGTCTTGCCGTAGAAGTTAAAGGACTCGTCTCCCAACGCGGTGGGAAGGTGGTCCGCGGCCTGGCTGCGCGCCAGGTGCCAACGGAGATAGGTCTTCAGGTCATCCAGGTTTTCAGTTTTGATTTCTTCATCCATCGTCTTGAAGAAGCCTGGCGAAGCCACGTTCAGGCTGGTGAACTTTGGCGATCCCAGTGCGGCCAGATAGCGGGCTGTGGAGAAGGACGGGCTCAGCGCCTGCCATTCGTCCGATGAAAGTTTGTGATAGACCTTTTCCGGTTCGCGGCGTTCTACGCGGTCCATGGAACCCTTGGCCAGCGCCGTTTCAATGACCATGACCGCGGCTGCGTTCATTTGGGCCATTTTCCGGTCGTCGCCCAGAAGCTCAAACATTTTGGTTAGGTGGGTCACATAACCGTTGCGGATTTCCCCGGACTTCGGATCGTCCTTGAGGTAGTAATCGCGATCCGGAAGCGAGAGTCCTGCCTGGTCGGCCTGCGCGATGTTCATCTTGGCGTTCTTGAAGTCGGCGCCGGCCCCGAATCCAAAGAACACGTTGATGCCCTGGCTGTGCATGTGGGCCACGAGCGCCGGTAACTCGGTCTTGTCCTTGAGCCCATCAATGAGGTCAAACTCGGGCTTCAGCGCCGCCACGCCTTTTTTGTTGATCGCAGCTTCATCCATGCAACTGGCGTAGTAGTCGCCAATTTTCTGCTCGTTGGGAGTGCGCTTGCTGGCTGCCGCGGCCTGTTCAAGGATCTCATGCAGTACGGTCCGGTTGCGTTCCACCAGCTCGCTGAACCGCCCCCAGACGGCTTGGTCCGCGGGGATCGCATGGTTCTTCACCCAGCCACCACAAGCGTATTGAAAAAAGTCCTTGCAAGGATCGGCGGTTTTGTCCAGCGCCGTGACATCGAGACTGGTGTTCGCTTTGGCTGCTGTCTTCTCCGCCGGCTTGGTGGCCGCAGGCTCTTTCTTCTGACTTCCACTTTGTGTCCAGGCCAGAGTTGCGAACAAGCATACTACGATCAGGAACAAGAACTTACGCATGTGATGTGACCTCAGAGAGATTGAAATTTGAAGATTGCGGGAAAGCCGGGCACGCTTCCGGAACCCACTATCCTAGCACCCGGCAGGTCATTCGTACGACGCGCGGCCGGCTTGGTTCGCCGAATACATCCATTTGACAACAGCTTTTTCACTAAAGGAGAGGGGCCAATCTCCTATCCTCAACCAAAACTCTCAACTCCTGTCATCTTGAGCAAGCGCGCGGGAGCGGCAGCGACTGAGGGCGCGTCGAAAGATCTCGGGAACGTGTCCTTTTCCATGCCGTTACGAGGTGTTCTCACCAAAATGCCTGTGCCCGCTTTCCGTTGCGCAACGGATCCTAATTACAAATTTCGGACTCTGGTTCCTTCCGGGGAATTGCAGACGCGAGATGAGTTCGATAGAAGTCCCTGGGTAGAACTCCCTGAATCTGCATCGTGGCGCAGACATCTTCGGGATCTTTCGACGCGGCCTAAGTCGCTGCGCTCCTGTGACCTTGCTCAAGATGACAGACGCAAAGGGCATTTCCCCCGGCTGGTCGTGCTCGCGCGGTTTGGAGCGCAGCGACCAAAATAAAGGTCAAGATCAGAATATCCGGAAGTGAATCGTCAGGTATTTCTTCGGATTCTCGCGAATGGCCTTCACCAGGTTCCGCGTCTCCACCAGCATCTGGTCCGTATTGTTGTAGACCGACGGGTCTTTCAGCAGCTTGCCCGCGGTGCCTTCGCCGGCTTCCAGTCGATCAGAAATAGCGGAGAGCTTGGCGATAGTCGAATGAAGTTTTTGAGCAAAGTCTTCATTCTTGGCCAGCAGGCCCAGGGTCCCTTTACCGGCATTCACGTCATCCATGAGTTTGTTGGCTTTGGACGCCGTCTGGTTCAGGTTGTTGTACAGGCTCTCGTCTTTCAGGAACTTGCCCAGGCTACCTTTTCCACTTTGCGCTTCGTCGGCGATATTGTTCAGCTTGGTGACGGTCTCGTCCAGCTTGCGGTAGAGTTCCTTGTCTTTGAACAGTTGGCCAATGGTGCCTTCGCCGCTGTTAACGTCATTCAGCAGGCCCTGCACTTCGTCCAGGATGGTGTTCACTTTCTTGATCAACGTGGGATCGCTGATGATCTGGCCGAGAGTGCCTTTGCCGGTTTCCACCTGGGCCAGGATGCGGTCCAGCCGCTTTACCAGGATGTCTACGTTTTGCAGCGTGCCTTGGCTGCTGCGCACCACGTCTTCCAGGTTGGGTGCGTTGGAAGAAGGCAGCTCGTCGCCGTCATTCACGGCCGGCTTGGTGGCGCCTTTGCTTTCCAGATCAATGAAGGATTCACCCAGCACACCGGCGGTCCTTACCGTTGCCGTGGTGTCTTTGCGGACCAGAGGCTGGAATTTTTTGGTGATCTTGAAAGTCACCTTGACCGGGCTCAACGGACGGTCGGCGACAATCTGCACTCCCGTGATGTTGCCCACCGGGACGCCTTGCAGGTCCACGGGCTGGCCGGAGCGCAAACCTTCAGCGTTGTCAAAATAAGTGACCAGTGTGACTTTGCTGGAAAACAGCCCCTTGGTGCCGCTCAACAGGAAAATCAGGATCGCCAGCGTGATAGACGCGACGATCACCGTGATGCCTACCCGAAGTTCAGACCACTTGAGCTGCTTTTGACTCGGCAAGGGCGTGTAGTCCTACGCAAAAAATATAACAGAAGCGGCCCTCGTGCCAGAAGGCGAGTTCATCTTTGCCGTACAGCATCAGGTCTGAACCGTCCAGGATTGCAATTAAAGGCTAGACGATTGCGTGTTTCCACGTACGCGAAAATCCCGCTGCCAGCAGATACGCTGCGCCGGCGCACGCCAGCGTTACGGCCAACCCAAAGTGAATGGCAATGATCATGGCCATCACCGATCCCAGCACGCTTGCGGCTGCGTTTAGCGCCCAGGCCCATTCCACGGTTGGCACCAAGCGCAGTCCGGTAGGGAACGGCATGCCCATGAGGAACCCGAGCGGAGCCAGCACCGCGCCACTGATCAGCAACTTGGGGAAAAACGCGAACCCTACCGTCGCCGACAATAAGCCAGGCAGCGCGACCAGAAGCAACCCGATCAAAGCGGTGATCGCGACGAGCAACGGCAGCAAGCGCGCGCCGCCGGATATCCACTTGCGCGCCGCCACGCTTCCAGCGCCGCTGAAGAGCAGCAGTAAGAAGACAACCACGGTGAGTGCATACGTGGGATGTCCCAGAAACAACACGAACCGCTGGATGAGCGAGACTTCCACCAAAATGAAGCCAAAGCCTACAGCTATGAAGTAGAGCAACGCCGGCATGCTGGTTCTTGGCTCGTCGGCATGTTTGTGGAGCGCCAAAGGCAAAATCAGGAACGCCGCGACGGCGAGAAGAGAAATAATGAACAACATTCCCAGCACCACCACACCCAGGTTGATGCGCCAGTCCATCCCTTTGCCGGTTCCGGCGGCAATGTTGCGCAGCACGTGTCCGGTTTTGAGAGTGAAAAAGAAAAACGGTGCGCTGTCTGTTACCGGCGAAACGTTGTACGCGTAGTCGCGCGCGAAAGCCGTTGGGTCATTGGACGCAATTAGTTTGCTGAACGCTGCGGCCGCCGGGGGAAGCGCCGGCTCGCAACCCGCCAGATTTTCCGTCTGGCACCCAATCCACAGTTTAGCCGGTGGATTCAGCCACACCAGATTCGGATTGTCCCGTACATGCAAAGACACGGCCACATACTCTTCGCGCGTGAATTCAGATTTCTTGGCCAGCACCAGCACTGGACGCCCGTCTTCATCCAGATTGCCGTCAGCCACGATGATGAAGCGCTTGCTTACATCGTTGATGCCCATCTGGTGCAGGGCTTCGATGGCCTGCGACACCACGCGCAACGCTTCGCGCGGTTCCTTGAACTCCCAACGCGTAATGGCGATCATCCCGTCCGGCTTCAGATGATCAAAATATTCGCGGAAGGCTTCCAGCGTGTAGAGATTGTTTTCGCTCAGTGCGAACGCGCCTGCCGCCGTGGACGCCCATGTATCCACCAGCGTCATCTGTACCACGTCATATTTTTCCTGCGAACTTCGAATATAAGACCGGCCGTCCTGCACGTGAATGTGGACTTGCGGCATATCGTAAAGATGATGCGTGTAGTCGGCGTACTGGCCGCGCATCACCGTGTTGGCGATCGTTGGATTGATTTCAATTCCGGTAACGCTGGCGCTACCGTTGGCCACGGCGCGCAGCACGTCCACGCCGCCGCCCGGACCGATAATCGCAAACGCCCCCTTGGGCTGCAACACATTGGCCACTGACGGCGCGGCAGCCATCAGATTCTTCTTCCAATTAAAGCCGCCTATCGCCGGAATGCCGGTGTTCGAGGGCATTGATGCCGGCTGATCTTCTCCCCACTTTGCCGGATCAACATTCATCACGGCCGTGGTTGCGTCGGCGTCAATCACCACGTAGCGCGCGCCGTCCTGATTGTTGACCTCAATCCGCGATATAGCATTCCACTTGGCGAACTCCACCCACTTGGGATCGCGCAAAGCACCCTTGGCGTAGATCACGTCAAACTTGCCGGTGTTGCGCGACCAGGCCAGCAGCGCGAACGCAATCAACACAGCCGTGCGGGCCGTGCGGATGAGTTTTTGTTCGCCGCCCCATAAGCCCGCGGCGCAGGCCATCACCACCGAGCTCAGCAGTAATAAACTCGGTGCGCCAATCGTGTTCAGCAACGGGACCACAGTAAGGCAGGCCACCGCGCCGCCGGCCAGATCAGCGCCGTAGAGCACCGAGATAGATTTCGTTGACCGGGCAAAGAGAACCGAAAACAACAGTCCGGTAAAAAAGAACGGAACTGCCGTAGCCAGATAGATCACCGTCAGCCGTCCGAAGTTCGCGCCGGTTACCTGCAATGACACTGGCGTGTGCAACACGATCCATACGACGACCGGGATCGCCAGCGAATTCAGAATGCAAAGCGCCGTTCCCAGATTCGCGGTCGCAAAACGGCTGAGCCATTCCCGACGCACGTGCGCGAACACCCCGCCTGATCCCAATCCCAACAGCGCTACCGAGATTGCGAAAAACGCAAAGTGGTAGAACAGCACCCCAGAGAACAGCCGCGTCATGGCCAGTTCCAGCAGCAAGCTGGCAAAACTGACCAGCGCTACGGCCGCCATTACCTTGCGCGGCGAGGTTTGCACAGACAACGCCGCGGAGTCTGGCGCAGAAATCCGCTCAGTATCAGGAACAGGGGAAGTTGGAGTCATGTTTGGGGATCAATTATTCGGGAACAAAGAGTGTACTACTCTTCTCTCTTCCCTAAGCCCCTTCCAAAATCACAAACGCCATGGCTTGTTCCTTGGTATGGGTTAAGGACAAACTGGCCTGCTTGCATCCCAGGCGTTCCGCGAACTCCGCGGCCTTGCCACTGAAGCGCAGAGACGGTCTTCCGCCGGGCAAGCGGACCACTTCCACGTCCTGCCAGGTTACGCCGTGCCTTAACCCGGTTCCGATGGCCTTCATTCCGGCCTCTTTTGCGGCAAATCGCGCAGCCAGCCGTTCAGCGGAATTGGCCTTGGAAAGGCAGTACCGGACCTCCTCTGGGGTGAACACTCGGCGGAGAAAGCGGTCGCCAAAGCGGTCTACGGCGGCCTGTATCCGGGGTACCTCGGCGATGTCAACTCCTGTCCCTACAATCATTTGCACGTCCTTTCTAACATTAGCACAGGGGCTATCCGCTAAGCTAAGATTAGGAATATTTCATCGGAGACAGCGGCCAGATGGCCGAGTATAATACGCCTGCGGTTTTTCGAAGCGTTGTACAGCGGTACTGCACATCAACGGCGGCCTGCCTGCACTAACCTTGAAAAGCGCAAATTCAGAAATAAGGAATGCGTGTAACACAATGGAACAAGGAACAGTTAAGTGGTTCAATGACGCGAAGGGCTATGGTTTTCTGAGCCGGGAAAACGGCGAGGACGTTTTCGTCCATTTCTCGGCGATTCAGTCGAGCGGCTTTCGGAGCCTGAAAGAAGGCCAGGCCGTTCAGTTCAACGTCGTCAAAGGTCCCAAAGGCTGGCAGGCAGAAAACGTGCAGCTGCTGTAAGCTTCAGAGTTTTCTTAACATAAGGGCGGCCTTTCGGGCCGCCTTTAGTTTTGTACGACGAAAATTAAACCACATACGACGAAAATTAAACCACAAAGGACACGAAGGAGCACGAAGGCCCTAGCCAGTCCATTACCGAAATATATTTGCGGATATCTCGTGGCAATTCCCCCCGATTTTTCCAGCGACATGCGCTCTAACGATGCTGGGTCCTTGGCTCCTATATTTATTTCTTCATCTCCTTGTGCGCCCGTGTCCTTTGTGGTTAAGCTCCTTTTCCGATTTCCTCCGATCAGCGTAAATCAGTTGAATCAGTGTCATCAGTGGTAAGGTTTTGTTCGATCGGTTGCTCACTTCTGAATCAGTGGTAAGGTTTTAGTTCAGCCTATGCTGGTTTCAGACTTCGACTTCCACCTCCCTGAAGAACTTATTGCGCAGTCGCCGCTGCCCCAGCGTAGTGACTCGCGCATGCTGCATCTTTACCGTGAGTTAAACCGTCGTGAGCCGGGTCACTTTGAAGACCGGATGTTCGCCGAATTTCCCGATCTCTTCCGTCCTGACGATTTGCTCGTCGTGAACAACAGCCGTGTTTTCCCCGCACGCCTTTTCGGACGCCTCTCCGGTTCGCATTCCCAGCCCGTGAGTCCACGTAATCCGGCGGCCGCGGACTTTCTTGCCGGACGCGTGGAAGTTCTGCTGACCAAGCAAGTCGCCCCGCTGGAATGGCAGGCCCTGGTGCGTCCTGGACGAAAGATCGGCGTGGGCGAAAAGATCTTCTTTGGAAGCGAAAGCGATTCGCCGGAGCAAAGCCATGCGAATCAAACACCAGAACTCGTCGCCGAAGTCATCTCTCGCGGCGAATTCGGCGAACGCACTTTGCGCTTTGCGCCCGTCCCCGACTTCTTTGCCGCCGTGGAAAAGTTGGGCCACGTGCCTCTGCCACCCTATATCCATCGCCCCAAAGAAGCTGACCGCCCAGAAGACCGCGAACGCTATCAGACCGTCTATGCGCATCCGGAAGAAAAAGGCAGCGTGGCCGCTCCCACCGCAGGCCTGCACTTCACGCCGGAGATTCTCGGCCGCATTCGCCAGCGCGGAATTGAAATTGCCGAACTTACCCTGCACGTCGGTCTGGGAACCTTTCAACCTGTCCATGCCGAGCGTGTGGAAGATCACAAACTGCATCGCGAAAGCTACCACATCTCGGAACCCACCGCCGCGCAGATCAACCGTGCGTTGGACGCCAAGCGCCGGGTGGTAGCCGTGGGGACGACTTCCGTGCGAACTTTGGAATTCGCGGCCAGTCAAAGCCCCAGCGGCCGCGTTCAATCCGGCTCGGAGGAAGTCGACATCTTCATTTATCCCGGCTTCCAGTTTCGCGTAGTCGGCGCCATGCTTACTAACTTCCACTTACCCCAGTCCACGCTGCTCATGCTGGTCTCGGCTTTTGCCGGACGCGAAAACGTTCTGCGCGCCTACGAGCACGCTGTGCAGGAAAAATACCGCTTCTTCTCTTACGGCGACTGCATGTTCGTGGAATGATCAAATCATTGGCAAACCAGTAAACTTTTCGTTCGACCCCACCCGGCATAAGGCGTTTTGTTGCAAACAAAGGCCACACCTCAAGTTCGACCGGACGGTCACCGAACGGTCTAGGCCGCTTTTTCACGTTGTTTAGGCCTTGAAATCGGCGCTGTTTTGGGGTGGCTTCTGATCGGCAAGTTATTCAACTAGTAACCCTGTAACC
>Ga0209069_10001604_pt1 | contig 11572 bp, 10 predicted proteins | sample Str013_2_FD_187202 | JGI IMG/M metagenome (GOLD analysis project Ga0209069, IMG submission 187202) | Freshwater sediment microbial communities in response to fracking from Pennsylvania, USA - Straight Creek_MetaG_SC_2013 (SPAdes) (version 2) | ecosystem: Environmental > Aquatic > Freshwater >...
GGGGGAAGCGGGCGCGGCGGGGGCGCGCGCCAACGCGCGGATCAGCTCGTCGGGAGCCGGCAGATCGGCGGTATAGGCGAGGCGGATCAGCACCATCTCGGCGGCGGCCAGCGGGTTGGGGGCGCGCGCGGCATCCTCGAGGCCCTTGACCAGCATCTGCCAGGCGCGCGACAGCAGCGCGACCGATAATGACGCGGCCAGCCGGCCCGCGCGCTGGCGTTCCTCCGCCGACAGCGCCTCGGAGGCGGTATCGGGGCCGGTCGCCCGGATGCGCGTGGCGCAATGCACGCCGTCCGCCAGGTCGGTCAGGATCGCCACCGGCTCGGCGCCATCGGCGTGCAGCGCGGCAAGGCCTGCGAGCGCAGCCTTGACATCGCCGCGGAACAGGCCGTCGAGCAGATCGAAGATGCGGCCGCGGTCGGCGAGCCCGAGCATGGCGCGAACGGTGGCGGCGTCGACCTTGCCCGCCCCCATCGCGATCGCCTGGTCGAGAATCGAAAGCCCGTCGCGGACCGAGCCTTCGGCGGCGCGCGCGATCAGCGCGAGCGCATCGCCATCGGCGTCGGCGCCTTCGGCGCTGGCGATCGCAGCGAAATGCGCGACCAGCACCGGCACCTCGACGCGGCGCAGATCGAACCGCTGGCAGCGCGACAGCACCGTCACCGGCACCTTGCGCACCTCGGTGGTCGCGAAGATGAATTTCACATGCGGCGGCGGCTCCTCCAGCGTCTTCAAGAGCGCATTGAAGGCGCCCTTGGAGAGCATGTGCACCTCGTCGATGATGTAGACCTTGGTGCGGGCGGAAATCGGCTTGTAGCGCGCGCTTTCGATGATCTCACGGACGTTGTCGATGCCGGTGTTGGAGGCGGCGTCCATCTCCAGCACGTCGGGGTGGCGGCTTTCGATGATCTCACCGCAGTGCACACCGAGCACCGGCATGTCGACGGTGGCGCGGCCCGCCTCGCCCGGCAGCTGGTAGTTGAGCGCGCGGGCCAGGATGCGGGCGGTGGTGGTCTTGCCGACGCCGCGCACGCCGGTCAGCATGTAGGCCTGCGCGATGCGGTCGGCGGCGAACGCGTTCTTCAGGGTCGTGACCATGGCCTCTTGGCCGATCAGGTCCTCGAAGCTCTGCGGACGGTACTTGCGGGCGAGCACGACATAGGCCGGCCTCGCCGGTGCGGCGGCGCCAGCGGCGACCGCAACCCCGCCTTCGACCGCCTGGGAAACGCCTGTCTGCTTCTTGACCATGCCGTGATCGGATGTCCTGGCGTTGCCTGGGATGTGTCGAGGCGCGCCGCACCGAAGGCCGGGCCGGTGCAGCCGGCTCGGGGCAGAGCGCGGTCGGCCCCGGCGCGAGCGCGGTGCCGGCCGCTAACCGGTGACGAGCGGCGCACGGCGGCAGGAAACGGCGAGAGGCTGGACGCCGACCCGTGTCGGGCTCGTTAGGGCTGCTACCTTCCGGTCCTGACCCGGTTGGCGAGTGGCACGTCCGAGCCCAACCTCTCTTTCCGCAATATGTCGTCCCGCAGCCGAATTGACAACCACCTATGTCGTCGCAAGCCGGGTTTCGCCGCCGTATGCCCGCAAAGCCGGCGCACGGGGGTCGTAAATGTGCCGTAAAAATACGGAAAGTATCAAGTGTTACACGGGGTTATTTACGTCATTTGAAGACGGTCTGCGATATCAATTCAACCATGTTCAAGTATTGCGTTACCGCGGCCGGGTGCGTGGCCGCAGGTGTCATGCTCGGCTCGTGCAGCCCGCGCCCGGACTTCGTCGCCAGGGACGAGCCCTGGCGCGCGGACGAGGAGCGGTCGTGCCTCACCTCGCACGTCGTGCAGGAAAATCCGTTCCTCACCGCCAAGTCCGCACTGGGCGGCCCGAGCATGTGCGGCGCGCTGAAGCCGTTCGAGATGGCAGCGGCGGTGGGCGGGCGGGTCGCCATGCGCCCGGTGGCGCTGCTCAGGTGCCAGATGGTGCCGGCGGTGGAAAGCTGGGTGACCGGCGTGGTGCAGCCGGCGGTCCGCTTCTACTATCAGAGCGAGCTCGTCGAGCTCAAGGTGGCGGCGTCGTACGGCTGCCGCCCGATCAACAACGTGTCGGGAGGCAAGCTCTCCGAGCACGGCCATGCCAACGCCATCGACATCGCCGCGTTCGTGCTGGCCGACGGGCGCACGGTTACCGTGCTTGGCGGCTGGTGGGGCAATTCCCGCGATCGGGCGTTTCTGAAGGCCGTGCATCAGGGCGGCTGCCGCAGCTTCACGACCGTGCTCGGACCCGACTACAACGCGCAGCACCGCGATCATTTCCATCTCGACCTCGCCCACCATGGCCGCGCCGGCAACGAGCATTTCTGCCGGTAGCGGTGCCGCCAGAGGTCTCGCGCCATCGATTTTTTGCGGAGTTCCGTGGTCCATCCGATATCATGGGCCCATGAAATGGTCCGGACGAGATCGCGACGGCGAGAAGCGCGGCTATCACCACGGCAATCTGAAGGCCGCGTTGATGGAGGCGGCGCTGCGGCTGATCGCGGAGAAAGGCCCGGACGGGCTGACGCTGGCGGAAATCGCGCGGCTGGCGCGGGTGAGCCCGGCCGCGCCCTATCGCCATTTCAAGGACCGCGAGGCGCTGCTGGTGGAGGTGGCCAAGCGCGGCTTCGAGGTGTTCAGCGCGCGCCTGGAGGCGGCCTGGAACCAGGGCTCGCCCACCCCCGGCCGCGCGTTCGAGAATGTCGGACGCGCCTATCTCGGCTTTGCCCGGGAGGAGCCGGCGTATTTCGCCGCGATGTTCGAGGCGGGCCTTTCCGCCAAGCAGCATCCCGACCTGCAGACCGCGGGGGACCGGGCGTTCGGCGTGCTCCGCGCCGCGGCCGAATCGCTCGCTGCCGGCCTGCCCGGCCGGGAAAAGGCACCGGCGGCGATGATCGGGCTGCACGTGTGGGCGCTCTCGCACGGCATCGCCGCGCTGTTTGCCAAGTCGGGCGCGGTGCGTCCGCCGTTCCCGGCCTCCCCCGAGGAGCTGCTGGAGTCGGGCGTGCTGATCTATCTGCGGGGTCTCGGCCTGATGATGAGCGAGCGGGCGAAGTAGCGTCCGATGCACGGTCCGGTCTGGAGCGGTTCAGCATCCTCGGCTTGGCGGTTTCCGCCTGACGGAAGTCGGATAGTTCGATGAGCCGGCTTGCGAGCGGGCCGGTTGCGATCAATAGTTGGTTCCGACCGTGCGAGGACGACCGAGGGAGAGCGTTATGGATCTGGGCCTCAAGGGACTGCGCGTGCTGGTGACCGCCGGGGCAGGCGGCATCGGTCTTGCCACCGCCCGCGCATTCGTCGCGGAGGGCGCCAAGGTCTACGTCTGCGACGTCGATCAGAAAGCGCTCGATGCCCTCGCCAAGACCGACAAAGCCATCACCAGCTCGGTCTGTGACGTGGCGGACCGCGATCAGGTCGAGACCTTGTTCAAGGCCGCAATCAAACGGCTGGGTGGCCTCGATTGCCTGGTCAACAACGCCGGCATCGCCGGCCCGACCGGCCGCGTCGAGGCGATCGAGCCCGCGGACTGGGATCGCTGCCTCGCCATCAATCTGACCGGCCAGTTCAATTGCGCGCGGCTTGCGATCCCCCATCTGCGCAAATCCGAAAACCCCAGCATCATGAATCTGTCCTCCCAAGCCGGCAAACACGGCTTCCCCTTGCGCGCGCCCTACGCCGCGACCAAATGGGGCGTGATCGGGTTTACCAAGTCGCTGGCGATCGAGCTCGGCGAGGCGGGCATCCGTGTCAACGCGCTGCTGCCGGGACTGGTGGCGGGCGACCGAATCAAGCGGGTGATCGATGCCAAGGCGAAGGCCCGCCGGGTAACCTTCGAGGAACAGGAAGCCTTCATGTTCCAGTTCACCTCGATCAAGGACTACGTGACGCCCGAGCAGCTCGCCGACATGATCGTGTTCACTGCCTCTCTCAGGGCCAAGACCATTTCGGGGCAGTCCATTTCCGTCTGCGGCGACACCAACATGTTGGGCTGATCGCAAGGGCGTGGCGCTGGGCGGTCGTTAGCTGCAAAACGTTTTCGGCTGGTGATTGCCATTTGATGAGCTAATATGGCAGTCAAGGTCAAAAAAACCGGCCAGCATCCGTCACCGGCTCGGCCGGCAAGCCTTCGGGAGGACGATCGTGACATTGCCGCGCATGATGGCGGTTGCCGCGCTGTTGCTGTGCAGCCTTGCTGCAGAGGCATCGCCGGCTCGCGCGGAGATGAACGAGATCAGGATCGCCAAGCAGTACGGCATCAGCTATCTGCCATTGATGCTGATGGAGGCGGACCGCACGGTCGAGACCTTCGCCAGGCAAGCCGGCCTCAACGACCTCAAGGTGTCCTGGTCGACCTTCACCGGTGGCGGTGTGATGAATGACGCGATCCTGGCGGGCGGCCTGCAGTTCGCCTCGGGTGGTGTCGGCCCGCTCATCCAGTTGTGGGCGGCGACCAAAGGCAAGCTGGAGGTGAAATGCGTCGCGGCGATGAATTCCATGCCGCTGTATCTCGTCACCCGCAACCCGGCCGTTAAATCGATCCGCGATCTTACGCCCAAGGACAAGATCGCCATGCCGGCGGTGCGCATTTCGATCCAGGCGCTCACGCTGCAGATCGCAGCGGAGCGGGAGTTCGGCGCGGGCGAAGCCCATAAATTCGATTCCCTGACCGTCACGATGTCGCATCCTGAGGCGCAAGCGGCGCTGCTCTCGGGCATCAGCGAGATCAACAGCCACTTCGGGTCGCCGCCCTTCCAGTATACCGAGCTGAAACAGCCGGGCATGCGCCGCATTCTGAACTCCTACGAGGTGATGGGCGGGCCCACCTCATTCAATTTCGTCTGGGCCAGCAAGAAATTCCACGACGAGAACCCGAAAACCTATGCAGCCTTCGTCAAGGCGTTCACCGGAGCCATTGCCGCCATCAACGGCAATCGCAAACTGGCGGCCGAGCGGTACCTCGCCATCTCCGGCGACAAGAAAAGCACGGTTGATGAAATCCTCGCCATGCTCAATGATCCGGAGATCGAATTCACCACAACTCCAAAAGCCACCATGAAATACGCGGATTTCATGCACAAGACAGGGGCGATAAAGGTCAAGCCGGACGTGTGGAGCGACTTGTGCTTCGACAACGTCAAGGACCTGGCGGGGAGTTGAAACGGACCAATCGGCTCGCCGGCAGCTCCGGCGCGCAAACGACATGCGCAGACGCGTCATGAGGAGAGTTATTCGTGCTTCAGACCACACCGGCAAACATCCAGGGTGCCACCCCTGTCGGCGTGCCGCCGCTGCTGCAGGTCAGCGGCGTGACGCTGCAATACAAAACCAAGCAGCATCTCGTCACCGCGACCTACAAGGTCAGCTTCGATGTCTATCAGTCGGATCGGTTCGTCCTGCTCGGTCCATCGGGCTGCGGCAAGTCCACGCTGCTGAAGGCGATCGGCGGCTACATGACGCCGACCGAGGGCAGCATCTGGCTGAAGGGGGCGCCGGTGACCAAGCCCGGCCCCGACCGCGTGTTCGTGTTCCAGGAGTTCGACCAGCTGCTGCCCTGGAAGACGGTCAAGCAGAATGTCGTGTTCGCGCTGACCTCCTCGCGCAAGCTCAGGGGCAAGGCGGCCGATGAAAAGGCGCTGCAATATATCGACAAGGTCGGCCTCACCAAATTCGCCAACTCCTATCCCCACACCCTGTCGGGCGGCATGAAGCAGCGCGTCGCCATTGCCCGCGCCATGGCCATGGAGCCCGACGTGCTGCTGATGGACGAGCCGTTCGCCGCGCTGGATGCCTTGACCCGCCGCAAGATGCAGGAGGAGCTGCTGCAACTGTGGTCGGACACCCGCTTCACGGTGTTGTTCGTCACCCACTCGATCCCCGAGGCAACCCTGATCGGCAACCGCATTCTGCTGCTGTCGCCCCATCCAGGGCAGGTGAAGGCGGAGCTGAACAGCGACGGCAGCGATCCGGTCAGCCCGTCGACCGGCAAGAAACTCTCCGACAGTATTCACGACATGCTGTTTGCCGATAGAGTCGAGGAACAAGAGGTGGTGCACCATGGCTAGCACGATGACACATCAGGCACCTGCCGCCGCGGTCCGCCCGGACAGTGGTCATATCCCCTCCGAGCCGCCGGTGCGCAGCGAGTATGTCCGCGATACGGTCGCCGACAAGGACTTCGGCGTGGTCGAGAAGCCGCTGACCTTTTGGGAGAAGCTCTACAACCAGGGCTGGCTGCGCAAGGCCATGATCCTGATCGTGATCGCGGTCGGATGGGAGACCTATTCGCAGATTCTCAACAACCCGCTGCTGGTCCCCACGTTCAGCTCGACCATGGAGGCGTTCTGGGGCGGCATCAGCGGCGGCGAGATCCTGTGGAAGGCCGTCAATTCGGTGCGGCTGCTGCTGCAGGGCTACTCGCTTGGGCTCGGTCTCGCCATGGTCTTCACCGCTTTCGCGATGCTGACCCGCATCGGCAATGATCTGCTGGAGACGCTGACCGCCGCTTTCAATCCGCTGCCGGCGATCGCGTTGCTGCCGCTGTCCCTGATCTGGTTCGGCCTCGGCGACAAGTCGATCATCTTCGTGCTGGTTCACTCGGTGCTGTGGGCGGTCGCGCTCAATACCCACTCCGGCTTCAAGTCGGTGTCCAACACGCTGCGCATGGTCGGCCGCAACTATGGCCTCGGCGGCTTCCGCTACATCTTCAAAATTCTGATCCCGGCCGCCTTCCCCTCGATCCTCACCGGGCTCAAGATCGGCTGGGCGTTCGCCTGGCGCACGCTGATTGCCGCCGAGCTGGTGTTCGGCGCGTCGTCAGGCAAAGGCGGGCTCGGCTGGTACATCTACGAGAATAAGAATTTGCTCGACATACCGGCGGTATTCGCCGGGCTGTTCACCGTGATCCTGATCGGCCTGCTCGTCGAGAACCTGATCTTCCGCAATCTCGAGGCAGCCACCGTTCGCAAGTGGGGCATGCAGAACTGATCCGTGCGGTCCGATCCATGGATAATCTACCGGCGGCTTGCGCATTGAGGAGCCGCCGGTTTTCCAGGAGCTGGATTTGGTCGCCCGAGTCCCAGGCAAGCCTTCGGCATAACGTTGCGCGTTGACCCGCCTTTCACCCCCCGCTGCGTCCTGGCCGGTAAACGCCCGCCTGCTCGTCCCATTCCAGCGTGCCGAGGTCGCGGGCGGATTCGCCCTCTGCCAGCGGCGCGCCGCTCGTGCGCCGGCGCAGCGCCTCCTCGGCTTTCTTGAGGTCGCCCGCCACGCCTTCGGCCTGCCGTGCCAGCCAGCGATAGCCCGCGGCCAGTCCGGCCCCTGCCAGCACCAGTACGATTAGCTGTGGCATCGACGGCCTCCGCATCACAGTCCAAACCGCGACCACAGCGCGCGCGCCTCGGCCACCGCAATCAGCTCTTCCGCCCAGCTGCCCGGCGAGCCCCAGGGCTGTGAGCCCGCGGCCATCCCCGGCACGCGTCTCAGCCGCCGCGACAGCCAGCCGCCGCCTTCCATCGGGATCACGCGCAAACGGACATCCTCGCCGTGCAGCTCCTGCATCTTGCCGCGCAGATCGGCAAGGCCATCGACGAGGCCGAGCCGCACCGCGTCGGCGCCCGCCCAGAACGCGCCGGTGAACAGGTCCGGATCATCCTTCAGGCGCGCGCCGCGCCGCTCGCGCACCAGCGCGCTGAACACCTCGTGCACGCCCCGCTGCATCGCCTTCAGCCGCTCGATGTCGTCGGCCCGCTCGGGCAGGAACGGGTCGAGCGCGCCCTTGTTGGTCCCGGCGGTATACACGCGCCGCTCGATGCCGAGCTTCTGGATCGCCTTGTCGAGCCCGAAGCTGGATGAAATCACCCCGATCGATCCGACGATCGAGGAGGGATCGGCATAGATCTCATCGCCCGCGCAGGCGAGCATGTAGCCGCCCGAGGCCGCCGCGTCCTCGCAGAACGCGATCACGCGCTTGTCGTGCTCCTCGGCGAGGGCGCGGATGCGGGCGAAGATCTGTCGCGACTGCACCGCCGAGCCGCCCGGGGAATTGATCAGCAACGCCACGGTTTTGCATTTGGAGAGCGTGAACGCGCGCTCGATGGCGCCGGCGCTGCTGGCCAGCGATAGTCCCGAACGGAGCGGCATCGCCATACCGATCGGCCCGGCGAATCTGAGAACCGGAACCGTCGGACGGCGCGAGAACAGGCGCATATGGGGTCCCTGGCCGTTGGTGCAGGAAAAAATAAGATGTGCGTCTCGACGGCTCGACGCCTGCAGCAACATAAGACTGCAAGGCGTTCAGCTCAAGGCTGGGATGAACGTTCAATCGTGGTATGGCCAGGACGCCGCCCGGTTTTTGCCCGCCGCCCTACCCCGTGTTGACGGGGAGAGCTAAGGACGGCGGCGGCGTATCCGGCTCTCATCCCCAGTATCAGAGGTTTCGTCGATCCAGGTGCGCCTACTGCGCGATGGCCCCTCAGCCGACCGTCAGCCGCGCCGCCACCCACTGGCTCAGGAAGCGGTCGAGCCAGGCGTGCACCCTGGGCGCGTGGTCGATGTGGGCGGCGATCTGTTGCCCGCGCGGATGCGCTCCGGGTTGTGTCAGCCGGTGCGCATTGTGACCGGTCCAGCGGTGCACCTGCCAGTAGGTGATCTCGGGATGGAATTGGATGCCGACCGCGGCCGGGCCGTAGCAGAACGCCTGGTTCGGGAAGGCGGCGCCGTCCCCGCCGCGCGCCAGCAGCCTGGCGCCGCAGGGTACCTCGAACCCCTCCTTGTGCCACTGGTAGAACTGCTCCGGCCAGCTGCCGATGGCTTCTCCGTGACGGGTGGCCGCCACCCGATGATAGCCGATCTCGACGATTTTCTCGGGGTGCAGGCTGACCTTGGCGCCGAGGCACCGCGCCAGCATCTGCCCGCCGAGGCAGACGCCGAGATAGGGCCGCCGCTCGTTCAGCGCCAGCTCCGCCAGCCCGATTTCCTGCGTGATGAAGGCGTCGGTATCGTTGGCGCTCTGCGGCCCACCGAAAATCACCACTCCGGCATGCCCGCCGAGCGTTGCGGGCAGCGGATCGCCGAAGCGGGGCTTGCGGATGTCGAGCCGATAGCCGTTGCGCACGAACCACTGGCCGATGTGGCCGGGATTGGAATGCTCCTGGTGCAGGATCACCAGCACCGGCCGCTTGCCGCGCGCCGGCCCGCTCCGTTCAACCGGCGAGACCGGCTCCCAGGCCTCGCGCGTCATCCCGTCCGTCCGAGCCTCGAACATCAGCTTTCCCCGTGTTCCCGCCTCATCCCGGCGGGCCTCGCCGCTTCAGCAGCAGCGCCAGGACCGGCAGCAGCAAAGCGCGAGGCAAGAATCGCGCCATGAAGGCGAAGGCCTGATACTCCAGGCCCGGCACGATCACGCGCCGTCGCCAGCGGTAGCCGCGGTAGGCGGCCGCTGCCACCCGCTCCGCCGATCGCGCCCACAGCACATAGCGGTAGATGGACCGCTCCGTGCCCATGCGCTCGTGAAACCTGGTTTCGACCGGGCCGGGCGCGACCACGCAGATCCGCACGCCTTCGCCCCAGATTTCCGCACCCACCGCCTCCGTCAGCGAGATCAGGTAGGCCTTGCTGGCGTAATAGGCGGCTTGATAGGGCCCGGGCACGTACCCCCCGAGTGAGGCGACATTGAGGATGCCGCCGCGCCGCCGCTCCCGCATGCCGGGCAGCAGGCGGTGCATCAGATCCGTCGCAGCCCGGATATTGAGATCGATCATCCGCAGGATGTCCTCGCGCGCCTGCTCATGAAACGCGCCGCCGAGGCCGAATCCGGCGTTGTTGACGAGCACGTCGGCGTAGGCGTTGGCGCGGGCGAGCGCGGTTTCCACTGCGGCCGGCCCCTCCGGGCGCGACAGATCGACCGGCAGGCAGATGGTGGCGACGCCGAACTCGGAGCGGATGGCGGCGGCGGCGGCGTTGAGAGCGTCGGCGCCGCGGGCCACCAGCATGAGGTCGTGCCCGTCCCTGGCGAACAGCCGGGCGAGCGCGAGACCGATCCCCTCGCTGGCCCCGGTCACCACCACCATCGCAGAGCGTCCGCCGTGCTTGTCTTGCGCCACGCCTTGCCTCGGTGCCCCCGTGCCTGATCGAATCAGTCGGGGTGGTTATCGGCCCAAGCGCCCGCTGGCCGCAAGCGCGAATGCGGGCTACAGTCCGCCTCCCGGCCCGGGGACGGACTTGCCATGCCCGGTTTTTGAGCTGGACCTTGCCCATCACGCCGGCGTTGAACCCGACAGGAAATCTTCGATCGTGCCAGTTATCGCAGCGAGCGCCCCCCTCGGCCAGGCCCGCGAGGCGCGTGCGGGTGGGTCCGCCGGCACGCCGCGGGACGGTTTCGGCGTGTATGTTCATTGGCCGTTCTGTGCGGCGAAGTGCCCCTACTGCGATTTCAACAGCCACGTTCGCCACGGCGCCATCGATGAGGCCCGGTTTCTGGCAGGCTTCGAGCGCGAGCTGACCCACATGGCGGCGCTGGCGCCGGGCCGCACCGTGTCCTCGATCTTCTTCGGCGGCGGCACGCCGTCGCTGATGGCGCCGCCCCTGATCGCCGCCATCCTCGACAGGATCGCCGCGCTGTGGGCGGTCGCGCCGGGCGCCGAGATCACCCTCGAAGCCAATCCGTCGAGCGTGGAGGCCGCCCGCTTCCGCGGCTATCGCGCCGCCGGCGTCAATCGCGTGTCGCTCGGCGTGCAGGCGCTGAACGACCGCGATCTGAAGGCGCTCGGTCGCCTGCACGACCATGCCGCCGCCCGCGCCGCGCTCGAGGTCGCCCGCGCCACCTTCGACCGCTTCTCGTTCGATCTGATCTACGCCCGCAGCGGCCAGACCCCCGAGCTGTGGCGGCGGGAGCTGGGCGAGGCCCTGACTATGGCCGGCGGGCATCTCTCGCTGTACCAGCTGACCATCGAGCAGGGCACGCCGTTCGCGGCGCTGCATGCCGCCGGCAGGCTCCAGGTGCCCGACGCCGATGCCGCCGCGGCCATGTATGAGATCACGCAGGAGCTGACGGCGGCCGCCGGCCTGCCCGCCTATGAGATATCCAATCACGCGGCGCCGGGCGAGGAGTCCCGCCATAATCTGCTCTATTGGCGCTACGGCGAGTATGCCGGCGTCGGCCCGGGAGCGCACGGGCGGCTCAGCGTCGGCGGCGTCCGCACGGCATTGTCGACCGAGCGCCAGCCGGAGGCCTGGGCCGCCGCGGTCGCGCGGCAGGGCCACGGCCTCGTCGAAGCGCAAGCGCTGACGGCGGCGGAAGAGGCCGACGAGCGGCTGCTGATGGGCCTGCGACTCGCCGAAGGCATCGATCTGTCCGCGCTTGCCGACGCCACGCGGCTCGAGCCGGAGCCCCGCCCGCTGCAGCGGCTGATCGATACGGGCTGGATCGAGCGGGTTCCGGTTGACAGGGGTTGCACTTCCCCTCCCCATCTTGCCGAAGGCGAGGCTTCGACTCGACGTGGGGAGGGTTGCACTTCCCCTCCCCCTTGTGGGGAGGGGTCAGGGGT
>Ga0209069_10001606_pt1 | contig 11569 bp, 12 predicted proteins | sample Str013_2_FD_187202 | JGI IMG/M metagenome (GOLD analysis project Ga0209069, IMG submission 187202) | Freshwater sediment microbial communities in response to fracking from Pennsylvania, USA - Straight Creek_MetaG_SC_2013 (SPAdes) (version 2) | ecosystem: Environmental > Aquatic > Freshwater >...
CGTCCCCAGAAGCATCGTAATCCTCGTGCCGCCCGAAAGCTTGCCGATCCTCGAATGGCTCGGTATCAAAACGTCAAAATCACTGTGATCAACCACTAGTGCTTATTTTCGGGCGGGCACTCGGATGAAGCTGCGCTCGCCAATTAATTTCGACCTCGCCACCGTCGATCAGATCTCGCCAGCGGCGCAGAATGGACCTCGAGCGTTTCGTCGCCGCGGCATAATGCGTGAGCGTCATCCCGCTCCAGTTCAGCGTCTCCGCGTGCATGGCCCAGAACGCCTGCACAGCCTCATTGCGTTTGTTCGCCGTCAGCTTGAACGGTCTTCCCCTGCGTTGCCTCCGACGCTCGTGCTCGGTTTCTGCAAGGATTTTAACGTTTTGTGCGCGGATTTTGGCCGCTTCCGCGTCCGTGATCGCGCGCAGCCAACGTGTAAATGTTGTGTCTGTGAGGCGGTGAACCCGGCAGTAGCGGCGCTGCGGCAAGCCGCTGCGTCGCCATGCCTCGATGTGAATCGACCACCACTCGCGTCTGGCTTTGTTCTGGAAATGTTTTGGACCCACCGGAGATTCTCCAATGCGGCAGCCCGTGCTCGACAAGCGCATCGGTCAGCACATCACCGGTATCATGCGCGGCGCAAGTGGCATCGAATGGGGTTTCGGCAGGAAACGGGGGCTGGGGATATGAGTGTCCCCAATGTCGTTACCTGCTCATCGCCAGGCCAGACCGGCGCCATCCGATAAAGGCTCGCACTCTTCGCGCGCTGATCAATCCCTCGATCTCGAAGGCCTGAACCGAGGCGGAGCCGAGTTGCTCGGCGTCTAGCGCATGTTTCTTTTTGGCGGAATCGGGATTCCCAAGGCTGCAGGTTTCTGATTCAAATCCATGCTGGGACGGGAGGCCAGCATTGATGACAAATCCCTACTCGGAGGACCTTCGGGAACGGGCTCTGGCGCGCGCTGATGCGGGGGAAACGGTGCGCTCGATTGCCGAGGCGCTGGTGTTCAGCCCTTCTTGCATTTCCAAATGGAAGAAGCTGCGGCACGAGACTGGGGCCCTGAAGCCAGGCAAGATGAACGGCCACAAGAAGCGAACCTTGTCGGGCGCTAATGCCGACTGGCTGCGGCAGCGGATTCGGTCCGGCCCGTTTACATTGCGGAAGTTGACGGTGGAGTTGGCCGCGCGTGGCATCAAGACAGATCCTCGCGCGGTGTGGGTTTTCGTTCACGCCGATGGCTTGAGCTTCAAAAAAAACAAATCGGCCCGCCGAGCAAGATAGACCCGATATCGCCCGCAAGCGGCAACGCTGGAAGGCGCACCAGAACAGGATTGACGCCGCGTGGCTGGTCTTTGTCGACGAGACCTTGGTCAAAACCAACATGGCGCCGCTGCGTGGCTGGGGGCCGAGAAGCCAGCGTCTCCAAGCCATGGTGCCTCACGGCCATTGGAAGACCATGACCTTCATTGCGGCGCTGCGCCTCGATCGGATCAGCGCGCCCCGGATCATCGACGGCCCCATCAACGGCGAGCTCTTTACGATCTATGCTGCCCAAGTCCTCGCTCCGACGCTGGCCAAGGGCGACATCGTGATCCTCGATAATCTCGGCAGCCACAAAGGCAAAGCAGGCCCGCAACGCCATCCGCGCCAAAGGCGCACATCTCATCTTCCTGCCGCCCTATAGTCCCGACCTCAACCCGATCGAGCAGATGTTCGCCAAGCTCAAACATCTCCTGCGCAGCGCCCAGCCCCGCGATGTCGAGGCAACTTGGCGCAAGGTCGGCGAACTCCTCGACTTCTTTTCGCCAAGCGAATGCGAAAACTATCTTAAAAACTCAGGATATGTTTCTGTCTAAAAACATCATGCTCTAGCCGGCCTTCGCGACCGCGACGGTGGTGGAGCTAAAGTGAGTTCGCAATCATCGAATCACTTTTGACCACGAGGAGGCGAAGATGATGTACGGCGGAATTGATCTGCATTCCAACAACAGTGTCATCGCGGTTATCTACATCGGCACGAACCGGCTCTGTTTCACCGCATGCGAAACCACCACCCGCGGGAGGGTATGGTGCTCATCCTTGCCCGACGGCATGCGCTCTATTCCGGAGAATTTCATGTAGTTCGCGCTGAACCACGCAAGTGTCGCTCGACCGTCACTCCGCTGCCATTGCCGTGCCAAATAGCTTGCATCCTTCGCCCGTGTCGCCTCTTTCGCTGCAACGCCCTTGAACACTTCGCCCAACGAGGATTTTAGCAGCGCCGCTGGATCGGGCGCCGTCCACTGCGTCGCATAGACGCGCAGCATCCGCTCCTCGTCGGCCGCGAACCACCCCGCCGCCTCGTCCGGGAAGGCGCGCCCGGTCAGCAGATTGAAGTCTCCGTCGATGGCATAGAACTCCTGCCAGCGCCTCTCGATCTCTTGCGCCGGCGATTGCCACAGTGCCGGCTTCAGCCGGTCCAGCCGGTCCGCATATCCGGCGGAAATCTTGTCCCCCTTCACCACCCGGTACGACGCCGAGAGTTCCGCGATCGTCGCGGTTCGGAACAACCGCGCGGCCTCCACGGCCCCAGCACTGTAGCCGCTCACCGCCATCCGGTTCAGAAGCTGCCGCGCGCCCGCCGTCGCCAGCGATTGCGCCCTCACCCCACCGAACGTCAAGTCGCTGACGAACGCCACCACCTCTCGCACCATCCGCAGCAGCCCCGCGCGGCAGCACAGCGGACCCCAGAACCCGTAGGCATTCAGTGGCATGATCAAGATGTGCGATCGGTCAGACGCCAAGGATTGGTAGGCAAACCCAAAGTCGCGACCCGGCGGGGTGCCGGACGCCGGGCTGCCAGTTGAAAGATACCGGTAGGCGAAATCCGAATAGGGCTGTACAGCCTCGCCTGAAGTCCGCCTCACCTTATATGGAAACACGTCCGGCGGAGTGAAATCCTCAAACCCCGTCGATGGTCCAAAGAACACGTGCACATCGGCCTTCCCGTCGGGCCGCTGCGCCGCGCGGTTCAGCACCCATATCGCCACGAGCTGCCGCAGGCCGCCCGGGTCGCCATATTCGACAAACAGGAACCGCGCGCCCCGGTCCGGCTGCAACGGCTCTACGTCCGCTGTCTTGAAGGCGAATCGACCCCAGTCATCAGCGTCCGCATTGCCGAGCATGTCCGGTCCCGGGACGAACTGGAAGCCGCGTTCCGCGCCCGTATACAGCCCGACCAACCGGTTGCTGCCATCCACAATGATGCCGCCCGGGTCGGTCACTACCGGCGGCGCCTGGTCGCGGGTCGGGATCACCAGCTGGCGCACCGGAGACGGAATCACCCGGCTTGCCACCAGTGTCAGCCGCGGTGCCATCTGGATCGTCTCAGTCGCGAACAGCCCCCACTGCGGACTGCGCGCATCCACCTCGATCGTTCCCGCTGTCCGGTCTCGCGTCAGCGTGATTGCCCGCGCAAAGTAATCCGGCGCCTCGACCTTAATCGAGATCTTCTGGAATGGCTCCAGGTTGAAGATGGTCAGCGGCGTCTGTCCCGTCCCGCCCGACCAGGCCACCCCGTTGAGTGTTCCGCCATACGGATCCTTTAGCTCAAGCACTGCGCCGGGTACGGGGTCGCCGTTTACGTCCTGAACCGCGATCCCGAGCCAGTCGGCCACCGCCTCAGCCGCCCTGCAACAGCGGCCCGGTAATCGGGTCGTACGTTACCTCCACCGGCACCACCTGATCTGTCGGCAGCACTTCCGGCCACTGGTCGAACACCTGGAAATTCTTGTCCGTATTGTTCGGGTCGGGGTTCGGATCGTCTGGGTTCACATGGAATCCGCCTTGGAGCGGATAGAACCCACGCTCGTATACCTTCTCCACAGGCGTGGACGTCACCTTGTTCGCGTCATTCACTTCTGTGCGCATTTGGCAACCTTTCCAGAATGGAGCAGGTTGATGCCAGATTGTCGGCGCCGCTCGGATCTCACGCTAACGTCTTTCTACAGCCCTGCGAGGCTATACTCTGTGGCCACGATCTGATCGGTCGGCAGCACTTCGATCCATTGACTAAAGACCTCGAACGGTTCCGCTCCGAAATTGATCCCGCCCTCGAGCGGGTCGAAGCCGTGGGCGAAGACCATCTCGGTGGGCAATGCCATCTCTGGGTTGACGCCGGTCTTATCCACCGGCACCGGTGTCAGGGATTTGCGGTGCTCCTCGGCAATCTTGTCGGCGATGATCAAGAGCACCTGCTCGATGGTTAGACCGTTATATTCGGGGGGATCCTGCGTGGGATCAAATGGATAGCGCTCATTCAATCCGTCAGTGTCCGCCACCTCCCGGCTCTGCAACCAGGCGAGCGCCACCCGCTCCCGTCCCGGCCTGATGGGCAGCACCGCCTTGACCCACGGGGAGTTGAGGAATGCGTTGCGGTGCGTGTCACCGTCCAATTGGATCAGCCAGCCAAGCGAAGCGCCTTGCTGGGCCGGGGCCGTCTCCTCGGTTATCAGGTAGTTGGGTCGCATGGCGTATGGCACGAGAATCGGCGTCAGGCCGATCTGCTCGACCCGATAGCTGATCGCCGGGTCCGCGATGATCGTCGGCTGCAGTTCCGCTGTACTGTCTTTGGACACCAACTGCTGCGCGCGGGGGCGCCACCAATCCGGCGCGACGAAATAGAGCATCGCGTCGACGTCGAAGAAGTACCGGATCAGCTCCGAGGCGACGTGGTAATCGTCCTTCGTCCAGCCCGTCTCGTTCCCATACAGTGTCGAAATAAGGTTGCGATAGATGATGCTGCGTTCTTCCTCACGCAAATCGTCCTGCGGCCGCGGCTTGACCTGGCCGACCGCCTTCAGGCGCTGCCGCAGCGTGTCGTAAAACAACTGCTCCTTCTTGGCGGCAACCTGGTCGTCATATTGCGCCTTCAGGAGATCGTTCGCGGCCTTGATGGCGTCCTTGGTCGCCTGATTCGCTGAGTAATTCAGGGTCACGTCGAAGGGCAACGCCTTCTTGCCGTCGAAGAACGCGTGGGTAAGACGAATCGTAAGCGTGTTGGTCGCCAGGTTCGGATTGGGCCTAAGATCGGCGGCATCAAGGGTAAAATCCACCGCCGCGCCATGGAAGTCGATGGTGCCCACGCCGCTGAGCTCAAACCCCGGCGGAGGTGGTGGAAGCGTTATGGGCAGCGTGAATTGAATTATGTTTCTCTTGCCGACATCAGGATTGAATTGCCCCTCATCCGGCCGCCCGTCGTCATAATTTGGAGTGTAGTTATCCTTTGCGTCATCATCGGCGCCTTGATACTTGTTGAACGGGAACGTCAGCGAAATAGTCTTTTGCTGATTGCCAGGTACGGGCGTGTAATCTGGGGGCTTCACGCCAGGATCAAGCGATGATGCCGAGCTGTGAACGAATTCCCCCAGACCCAGCGTATCGCCGGGGTTGTCGACGAAGGCCTGCCAACACAGCTGTCGTCCGAGGTCCTGTACCTGAACCGCTACTTTGCGCATCTTTCGGCTGAGCTCGTAGCTCACCAGGCGGTCAGTGGTGTTCTGCAAGACATAGCGACGGCTCGATGTATCTGTCGTTTCGGTGACGGTTCGAAAGGTTGTCTTGTAGTTCTGACGCACTTCGCTTGAAAGTTTGGTGCTCTGCTCGCGCATTTGTTTATGGGTCTGCTCCTGCGCGTCCTTGCGCGACATATCGAGGTTCAGGCTCGCGGTCCCGCTCGCCTGGAAGACGGGTGCCACGCCGCCGCTTGCCGTCGCGGTCACGCCAAGCTTGGTGTCGTTTGCATTCTCTGTCTTCACCGCATCGGAGAGTTCGTCCTGCTGGGTCTGGCTGAGGTCGGTCTTTTGGATTGTCTGCGTCGATTGCTCTATTGTCTGCTCGACCAGCTGTCTGCGGGTGTTGACCTCCATCAGCTCAACGGTTCCGCCCGGGCTGAGCCACACGTGCCCGACGGGCGGGCCGAGAAACGTGCCAAGCTCGAAGAAATATTCGCGAAAAAGATGAAGGATCCCGATCGGCGACAGGAATGCATCGCGCGCCGGATTATCGTTGACAAAAAATGCGGAAGCACCGATGGATCTCTCCCAAGGTGCGACGGTCGGCCGGAACATCGTCGCGACGATTTTGGGATTGTTCTCCCCGACGTAGCGAAGAAGAGTGGCGGTCGCTGCCTCAGGCTCGAATTGGCTCGGGCCCGCGGCTCGAGGGGCTGGCTGTGCCTGCTCTGCCGCGGCCACCATCGATCGGGTCGTCGGAGCGGTGGACAGCGAGGTGTCCGTCGCGCCCATCCCGGTCACCACCTTTTCAGTTATCGACGCAAGCACGGAGTTGACGGTCTTGGACAGGATCGAGCGCCATCGCTTGTCGGGGAAATCCGTGGCTCCCAGACTGGACATGTGGGCGGCGAGTTGCGCGCCCACAGCGGTGCCGGTTCGGTCGACCGCAAGGCGTGTCTGCGGACTAGCGATCGGTGTCTGGATCGATATGTCGGCAGCGCTGCCAATCAGGCGCGCCGCAGCCGCGAACCGATTGGTGGTGGCCGCAGCGATCCGCTCATAGCTGAGGCTCGAGCGCCATCCGAGCAGCGCCTGATATACGCCAAACGGCTCCGACGCGTACGGCAGGGTTGGCTGCAAGGTGGGCTGCCGCCGTGCAACGTCGCCGGCAGGGCCTCGTATCTTGTGGACCAGAGAGTTCCCGTCAGTTTGACCATCAACATCGAACGCCAAGCTGGTCCAATTTAGATCGCCCGGAGCTCTCGTTTGCAACGTCATCGTCGTGCCGGAGTCCTCGGCGTTCGGCGCGATGAAGCACAGCGGGATCTCGTTTGGAGGCATCGCCCCTATGGGAATGTCGAGGTAGACGTATTGCTCGGCTTGATTGCTGGATCGGTCGAGAAATGTTCCTCGCAGATCGACGACGTCCGGGTAAGCGGCGGGGTCCTTGATGTCGATGCTGGCCGGAAACCCGAGGCCGATCTTGTTGGCAATATGCTCCGGCGCGATCGCGGTCACCGAGTAACGCCAAATGCTATAAGCTTGTCCGTCGACCTCCCCGTAAGGCGTCTTTCCTTGAATCGCAACCTTATACCCGGAAGCCATGACGAATCCTCCTATGTTGCCGGTATCGCGCTCATCCACGCGAAGCAATTGTGGCCAAACAAATCATTGCCTCCAACCGCCGACGCTGATGCATTCGACCTGCAAACGGCGCTCGCTCTCCGGACAACGGATTGCGGGACGTCGTCCCCCAGGCTTACGCCGACTCGCGTCGCCCGTTCACATAGAGACTACGAGACACTTATTATCTGCGCGTCCGCCTTGTTGACCTGGCATGCGACGCGGGTACTTGTGCCTATTCCTAGCGCATGCGCCTTGGGCGATGCATGAAGGGTAAACTTAGTTCCGGAAGGAACGTCTCGATCAACCTTGACGAAGCAGGCTTCGGTTGATTGCCTCTGGATGTGTATCCAGTTCTGGTACGCGGTCGGCACGTCCGTGATCGTCCAGGAGACTTCGTCGATTTCCGGACTCTTGCAGCCGGGATCGGAATCGACCTTGCAGTTGGCTTTGAATTCGGCAGTCCGTCCCGCCTTGATGGCCTGAGGTCCTGTAATGTAGGTTCTCACGCCACACCAACCGCGACCCTCGTCCTCCAATTGTCCCTCGTCTTCCTCACTGTCGTTCACGTCTTGGCGCATTTGCAGGCCAGCGTCGGCCTTTCGTGTCTGCTTCATGACTGGTCTCCATGTGCATTGGTTGATGCTTGAGCTGCGGGCCGGAAAGAGCCTCGCCACGACCGTTCGTTCGGTGAACTTGTCGTGCATGCCGGCACGGCTCGCCGATCCCTCGACGGCGATGTCCCCGGGCCGCTGGCGTAATGGGATGGCAAGCGAAAGAATGGAAACGGGTTGCTGCCGATGCCGATCATCGCCACGGGCCGCGTCTGGTCGATCCACGACAAACGATCTTCATTCGGGCCGCCTGCGGAAACGCCATGACGCACCTACCGCTTCGATCTTAGTGGACTGGGCCCCAGGTCGGAGCATCGTACCAGCGGTCAGTGATCCCAGGCTGACAAGGAACGCTCACCCGATCTTGCTGGGTCGCCGGCTTCGCCACTCCACGCATTAGAGCACGTCGGTGTGGTCCGACCGTGTGAAGTAATTCACTAAGCCGCAAAAACACCATGGTCAAGCTTGGGCCGAAGGCGAAGGGAAAGACGGACGAGTAATTCGGACTTCGATAGTCGAACTTTACCGATGGCTTGATCACCGAGTCGAAGCTACCCCCGCTCTTCAGATCGCGTGGACCGCAAGCGGCTTCCACCCAAAAAGACAGACACAGTTTCGCGTGAAGGGAGAACGCAAAGACGGTGTTGCTTTTTCGGCTCCTGAGAAGCCGCCTGATGCTTGCACACCCGCTGCTCGCCGCAAAGGCGGGGTTGCCGCGCAGTGCTGCGCAACAACCGAGCCGAGACGAAAGCGATGAGCACCGACGTTTATGCACGCAACGGCAAGGCCATGTCGCAGCCCCCCGCCCACAACATGTGGCGCCCCGACTCCGAATTCTGGTCCGTCAATCGGGCCAAACATCTTTTCGCCGACGGCTATGAGCTGGTCGCCTTCGATCTGCCCGCGGCGAACGGCTAGACGTACGCGTCCCTGTTGGAGGTGTTACCGCCGCATCGGCCGTGTCGAATGAATCATGCGCGATGCGGGCGGCGTCCGATGGGGTTTCGCCAGGAAACGCGGGCCAGGGCTGTGATGGTGACGAGCGTCTCCATCTGCTTGTCGCCATGGAGCCGGACCGGCGCCATCCGGTAAAGGCTCGCGCTGTTCGCGCGCCCGGCTCCGCCGGCTTACGGCCTTGACCGGATGACGCCGGCCCGGCAGGGGCTTGCCATGCAGGTAAGGCGGATGTGCCTCGCCGCCCGCAAGCATTTCTACGACTCAACTCGATGACTCGAATTTCTGACTTCCGTCGCGGGATTCCCGCTGCTTTCATCCGATGGATCCTGACGAGGGAGCGTCGGCATGGCAGTGGATGAGGAGGGGCCTTGTCCGGTCAACGACAACGGATTGCCCAGCGGCGAGCTCATCGATCCCCGCATTCGGCGGATTGCCGAAGCCATCGGCCGACAGCTTGCCCGCGCGCAGGGCAAGCCTTCGGCCGCCGCCAATGACAATGAACGACAGCGACGATAGTCACGTTGAAAATGACTTCCCCAAAGCTGGGCTTGCTCTTCTGAATCCGCCAAGCGTTGTGTCCCGCAAAGCTCGTTTGCACAGGCGACGACGAGGTTCCTGAAACATTGTTGACGGCGACGGAGCGCGTCGGGCGCTCAATGAACCGATGCGCCTTGACATCGGCACAAATTGTCGAATCGATGTGAGGCCCCAATCTGGAGACAGGCCATGCCCAAGGTTGCGCTCTACGCCCGCTACTCGACCGACAATCAGAGCGTGGTGTCAATCGAGGACCAATTCCGCATCTGTCGCGAGCATGCGGGCAAGGAACGGTGGCAAGTTGTCGATACCTATCATGACGCCGCTATCTCTGGTGCCAGTGTCATTCTGCGGCCAGGTGTCCAATCGCTGTTGCAGGACGCCCAACGTGGCAGGTTCGACATTGTCCTCGCCGAGGCCCTTGATCGCGTCTCTCGCGATCAGGCTGACGTCGCGATGCTGTTTAAGCATCTGCGCTTTGCCGGCGTGCAGATCGTCACCCTGGCCGAAGGGGAAATCTCCGAGCTTCATGTCGGCCTTAAAGGAACGATGAATGCCCTGTTCCTGAAAGACCTCGCCGCCGAGACACATCGTGGTCTGCGTGGGCGGGTGGAGAAAGGCAAGGCCGGCGGAGGGCTCTGCTATGGCTACGACGTGGTGAAGCACGTTGACAGCGAGGGCGAGCCGGTTCGGGGCGAACGGAAAATCAATGAAGCCGAGGCCGTGATTGTCCGCCGTATCTTCAAGGAGTTCGCGGCTGGAAGATCGCCACGCGCCATCGCGACCGATCTGAACCAGGATGGCATTCTCGGCCCGTTCGGCCACACCTGGGGCGACACGACAATCCGGGGCCATGTCTGCAGAGGCATGGCGTCGTCAACAACGAGCTCTATGCCGGGGTGCTGGTTTGGAACCGGCAGCGGTTCATCAAGGATCCGAACACGGGCAAGCGCGTGTCACGTCCAAACCCCGAGGCCAAATGGATCAGGACCGAGGTGCCTGAGCTTCGTATCGTCGATGACGAGTTATGGCAGCGGGTGAAGCTGCGCCAGGCCGAGCTTGCGACGCAGTTCGGATCGACGATCGAGGGAGTCCGCAAGGCGCGCGCCGAACGGCTGAACCGTCTCCGCCGTCCTGCCTTCCTCTTGTCGGGTCTGCTCACTTGCGGATGTTGCGGCGGCAAGTATGGCATCATTGTCAATGATCGCTACGGCTGCCTTGGTCATTTCCGCAGGGGGACCTGCAACAATGGCCCGACAATTCGCCGCGACGACATCGAGCGGCGCGTATTGGCCGGCCTCACCGACAAGCTGGTATCTCCCGAAGCCGCGGCGGTCGCCGTGCGGGCCTATGCGGAGGAGACCAACCGCCAGAACCATGAGCGGCGAGCGCAAGTAGAAGCCGACCGCCGTAGCCTTGAGAAGATAAATCGGGGTGTCAAAGGAATCCTCGACGCCATCGAGGATGGGATGTACCAGCCGGCCATGAAAGCAAGGATGAGCGAACTGGAGCAGCAGAAGGCCGAAATCGAGAAACGTCTTGAAGACGCTCCGGCCGATCTACCGGACGTGCATCCGAATATCGCGGAACACTACCGCGCCAAGGTGATCCGCCTCGCGGAAACGCTGGCCGAGCCAGAGGCCAACGTGGAGACCCGGGAAGACATCCGCTCGCTGATCGGTGAGGTCGTGATAACCCCCGGTGAGAAGCGGGGCGAGAGCCACGCCGTCCGACGCGGCGAGCTGATGGCCGTTCTCGACCTTGCCGTCGGACGCCGGAGAACTCCCAGGCCAGAAGTTATAACAAAGGAGCTTGCAGGTCCCCGATTTGAACCTACCACTCGACAGGATCCCGAGGCTTTAGGCGGACGCCCGGAGAAAATATCGCAGATTTGTGTGGTGTGGGGAAAGACGGTAACGCTCTCTCGCTACCACCTTTCCGCGTCGGAGGTCGACCACGCGGAGCACGCATGGGGTGACGAAGGTCTGAAGCCTCTGGATAGAGCGGTACGACTTGGTGACCGTGCAAGTGTGCAGGCCGCAACGCGAGTGAACGCCGAGCAAGCCTCGAAAAAACCGATGTGTAGGTCGACCCGACACCGACTCCTTATCGCGAATCAGGTGACATCATCATGCCCTATCCTTTGTGCAGTTCAAAAATCTTCCCGCTTTTCAGCAGCTCGATTTCGGAGGCCGGCAGGGGCTTCTGGCATTCGCTCAGCGGGTTGAGCCAGAAGTTAGAGCCGGGCAGCAACTCGAACAGGTTGCGCGCGACCGCGCCGAGGCAGGTTTCAGGCTCCTTGATGTATTCGGTTATCCGTACCCTTGAGGTAAAGGCGGGGTGCCACCT
>Ga0209069_10001607_pt1 | contig 11565 bp, 4 predicted proteins | sample Str013_2_FD_187202 | JGI IMG/M metagenome (GOLD analysis project Ga0209069, IMG submission 187202) | Freshwater sediment microbial communities in response to fracking from Pennsylvania, USA - Straight Creek_MetaG_SC_2013 (SPAdes) (version 2) | ecosystem: Environmental > Aquatic > Freshwater >...
GTTGAAAGCAGTCCGTGAAGATGCCGGAGATTGTCGGGGTTCGGGCCTTTGGGTTGGTCGCTCATGGTTTTTTATCAACACCGAATAAATGTTTCATTAGGCGATCCGCAATGGCTTCCGTTTCCCGAAGTGTCAGCTTGCCCCGCGTCATGTCGTAAATCGGCATTTGAATGTTTGCCTTCCAAGACATCGCGTAAAGCTCGTCGTCCCGCATCGCCTTGGTGAGATTCTTGTAAGCGCGGGCCGTCTTGCGGTTCCACCAGTTGCGCCAGTGAACCGAAAGGTTGAAAAAGAAGCGTGAAATCTCCGACTTGGAAAACTTGGATGGCGGGCCACCGCACGGACACGCACAAACTTCGCTGGTTGATTTCATTGCGCCAGCACCTTGCCAGAAGTGGCGAACCCTGTCAAACAGTTTTTACACGAACCGCTTTTTCTTGGGCTGGCCCGTGGTGAAAATCTTGGACGTTCCAAGCCGAAGCCCCTTCCGTGAGGCGACTGATACTTTCGGCCTTGGCAGCGCCAAACGCTTGACGCGGGGACGGCGGATGCCTCCGGGAAGGCCGCTTGAGCCTGAAATACCACCCCCGGAACGTGAAATTCCACCCGTCCGCGCTCCGGGAAGGCCCGCCGCAGGGGCCGCAGGCCCAGAATTGGACGAAGATGCCCCGGGAGAGCCGCCGGACGCTCCTGAAGGCCGCTGGACGGGTTCAAGTCCTAGCTTTTGGGCGGCTTCAGCGTCCGCCTGCTTGGCTGCTTCACCTAAAAAGTCCCTAACCTGTTGCGGCGGTTGCGTTTTCAGGTTGTCATAGTTGCTGGTGACGGTTTCCTTGAGTGCTTTTCCGCTGATTTGAGCGAATTGAGCAAATTGGCCATCCGTCAGGTTGCCATAGCGTTCTTCGAGGATATAGCGACGCAGTTCGGGGGCCGCAGCGCCCTTTTCGACCAGCATCGGGTACATTTTCATGTTGTCCGGCGTCTGGCTGACTTGAAAGGCGATGGGAACGCCCGTGTTGTAAATCCGACCGTACCAACTGCGATCATACAGGTCATCGCCGTAGCGGTTCACCGCCTTGTTTTGGAACGGAATTCCGAAAACTGGAAACTGGTTGGCAACGATGGCGCTGGCGCTTGAGGAATCCAGAGGGCCATAAAACATATCGCTCAAGCTTTGAAGCGCCTGTTTCAGTGGAATCACCATCGCGGAAAGCGTCCCGCCGACCAGCTTGGCGGCGGGCTTCAAAAATCCCTGACCGCCCTGAACCGCTTGCCCAAGCGTCGCCATCGTTTGAAGAAATCCAGACTGACCACTCATGTAAAAATGCTCACCAATCATCGTTGATACACCTTGCGTGACTGGATCATTGAACGGCAGCCCGGCAGCAGCCTTTGCTTTTTTCTTCCAAGCAAGATCATCCAACGAAGCGGCGATGATGAACGGAGGCATGACCGATTCGCCAACGCGTGTGATCGGAATCACGACCTTTTTCCCGTCGATGATGAAATTCAACGCGTAGGGTTTCCAACCGGCCTTTGTCCATTCCTCACGCATCACCCTTCCCTGCGGGCCGTTCCCGGTGATGTAGAGCGCGAACTTTTCTTTTCCAGCCTTGTCATCGGACGTGTTGTAAATAGTTGTCCACGCCGCCGCCGCCGCCATAACGGCAGTTCCCGCCAGTGCTTCACGGAAGCGGGTCTTGGCCTGAAGCTTGTTCGCCCGTGACTGCTTCCAGAAAGTTTCTTTTCCGTGATTGGTGCGATACCGATCAATGCCCTCGCGGAGCAATCCATATCCGTAAAAGTTGCTGTAAAACCGGAGCGTCCGGAAGGGGATGTTGACGAATCCGAAAGACGCCGTTCCCATGATGGACTGCCAGCCGCCTTTTCCTTTGACGTTGGAAAGCGTTTCCATCAGCAGGTTCATTGGCTGTGAAGCCATGCCCTCGTCGTTCTCCTTGATGCCCTCTGCCTTGCGGCCAGTGAACAGATACACGTCATTCTCAGCCGACTTGAGCGCATCGAAAATTAAACCTTCATTCACACTGGCGTTCGACATGAATTCTCCGACGAACTGAACCATGTCATTGTTGGCTCGAACCTTTGCCGCCCCATCATCAAGACCGGCATCCTTCGCCCGGTCAAAAGCTGACTGGCGGGCGTCCACCATCGCGTCAATCAAGTCGCCCGTCATGGAAGTGCTTAGCCCGGCTGCCTTGAACGCGTCATTAGCGTAGAAAACCAGCTTCCATTCGCGGACGGCTGCCATCTGCGTTTGGTCTGCCGTGTTGAGAATTCGGGTGGTGAACCGGCCCAGAGCGAAAAGCTGATGAGTACGAGCGACAGCCTTTTGGGTTAGATTTCCTTTTTCGTAATCATGTTGCGCTTGCTCCCAGATGCGTTCCAACTCTCCATGAGCCAAGTCCATGTCTCCAAGGTGAAATCCATAGGCTTCATGCTGCCACGCATAGGGCATCTCCGCCTTGATGTTTTCCTTGTAGGCACGCCACACTGCGGTTGCAAAATTCTTCGCATTGGCAGGATCGGATGCGGATGCGATTGTCAAATCCCGCAACGAAGTAATCATCGGCGAAAGCTGAATCATCACCGTGCGGATGGACGAAAGCATTCCGCTCACGTACCGCTCTGCCATCGCCTGCATAAATTTCGGCTTCTGAATTCCAGCCGTCCGGTTTATCTGCATCATCTTTGTGTGAACAGCAGAAATTTCCGTCGGCGACATGGCCGGGTCGCTAGCCTGAACCTCAAGACGTGCAAGCTTTTCGTTTTGCTCACGAGTTAAAGGTTTCCACCCTTCGCGAATGGCCAATTTATCCGACCAGTCCTGATCGGGATTCGTCAAACCCAGCCGCACTGCCGTCAGCAAATCATTGAGCTTCTTCATGTCGCCCTTGCCCATGATGCGAGAGGCTTCGCGCTCCCGGGCTGCGACCATTGCTTTTTCAAATTCAGGCCAGAAGGCTTCGGATGCCGCCTTCGCCTGATCCGCCGAAAGTCCATTGGATTCAAACCAAAGCTCTGCCGTTTTCGCACGCCACACTGGATCACGCTGAAGAATCTGCGGAGATGTTTTTATGGACTCAATCAATGAATTGATGTTGCGGGATTGGGACGCCCGCTTTTGCGCTTGAGCCCGGGCATTGGCCCAGTTGTTCACGCGTTCCCGGAAAACTTCTTCAGCCAAACTCTGTGCAACTTGCCGGTTCTTCACGCCAGCCGCCAGCAGCCGGTCACGAAGTGGAACTGTGAATGCAGCGGGATTGTAGGCGATGTCGTACGAGAAAATGGTTTTCTCATAACGCGCCGGGTCTGTCGGGTCGGGCTTTTCAAGCTTCAAAGCCTTCTTGATAATTTCGCGAATCTCATTGGCCTTGGTGTCCGGCTTCAACCATTCAACTTCTGAATGCTTATTCTGAAAATCTGCCAGCAATCTCGCGGCGGTTTTATCCGCAAGCTCATTCTGATCCTTTGCGGCCTTCTCAATCTCACGACGGAGCTTGGCGTCATCCAAAGCCTTCTTCCGGCCAAGCGCCTGAAATGCGATTTCGTCAGCAACGCGCTTCGATACGTTGAAGGACTGCAACTGATCCGACAAATTGATTTTGAACTGTTCTTCTGAAACCTTGCCGCCTTCATTTCCAATGACTTGCTTGAACGCGTCCTTGATGGCCTTTTTGGTTTGATTCTCGGCATCGTTTTTCACCCAGTCCACGCGTTCGGTTTCCCATTGGTCAAGCAACTGTTCCGCGTTGCTTTGTTCCCGGCGGGCTTCGCGCTCATTAAGCTTTGCAGTTTTGGATGATTCACGAGCCGACTTGTCTTTCCAGACTTCAAATGCCAGTTCATCAGCGATGTTCTTTGGAACGCCGCCTTCTTCATTTCCCATCAAGTCGGTTTCGCCAGTGCGCCCAACAGCTTGAATTAGCTCACTCACCCGTGAAACGAAATCGGCTTGGTCTTGGAACTTCGCGGTGGGGCCGTTTGAAATCGCGTCGCGGATGATGCGACGGATGTCAGAAATCGCGCCCTCAGGTTTCAGCCATTCCGTCTGGGAACGCTGATATTTATCAAGAATGCTCTGAGCCTCTTTTGACTCAGGAGACATTTCATCCAAAATTTCAGTGATGGTTTTCGGGCCACGCGCCGGGCGTCCACGCTTTCCGGGTGAAGCTGGCTCGCCGGGATCGGCAGGAATTTTCCCCTTGTTGAACAATTCCATGACATCAGATTCGCTCAATTTCAATTCGGCGAATGTATCGAGCAATTGTTGCATCTTCTCAGTTCCAACACCGAGCTTTTCGCCCAGCAATGCAAGCTTCTGCTTGGTGATTTCAACCAGCGCCTTGAACAGATTGCTTTTGCCTTCACGAAAACCGCGCAAGGCGCTACCGGCGGCGGAGCCGGTATTGTCCTCCGAACTGATGACACCCCAACTGCGACTCTTTTCGGCCATTGCCTTAATCATCGTGTCGTCACCTTCCGCCGCCATCTTCACGGCGTACGACTCAACTTCGGAACGCATCAGCGCCGGGGCAATCTTGCGGATTTCCGTGTCCGGATTCGGGCTCCCAAGTCGCGCAACCTCGTCCGCGAAAGCGCCACGCGATTCCGGGTTTGTTGCAAGGTTGAAAATCCTCCAAGCCGCATCTGTGTTTGTGGGCGTGACGGGCTGGGTAGCGTCAAACATCGTGCTGCGGAGGCGCATCTGAACGCCTCTGATATTTTCGACAAGTCCAAGCTCGCCAAGGTTTCGCACTCCGGAGAATTGACCATAACGACGGCGTTCTTCGGGGATTGGTCGCGTATCATCAGGGCTACCGGGCGGAGTTGTAATGTTAGGTGCCAGATCAGGAAGGGCCGCATCATAAAATTCTCCCGCCTTCGGATCGCGAACAATTTGCTTCAACAACAGCCGGGCAGTTTCTTCATTGGAAAGATTTGCCAGTCCAACTTTGGATAACCACACCCGAACCGCCTCAACTGCCTGCTTCCACCAAGGCATGTTTTGAGCCGCAGACTTTGCAATGAACTCGTCAAGCAACTGGTGTTCAAGGTAGCCCTGCGATAGCAATGCCTGTCTTTCGGACTCGGTGAGATTCAATTTCCCGGCATCCAGAACGGATTGAAGTTGCTTCAAGCCTTCTTCGGTGCGAAGCAGACCGTGGCCGACTTCTTCGCGAAGCAGCGCCTTTGCGCCTTCAACATTTCTACGCGCCATGTTCTCATGCACGAGATAGACTTTTCCTTGGTAGAAAAACCCGCCATATCCACGCGCTTCCGGACGCCCGGTGATTTGCTCCGCCTGATCCTTTGAAATCGTCTCCACGCCGAAGCCAGCCGTGTCCACACCACTCACGGCGGAGCGGGCTTCTTCCGGCGACATCCCTTTTCCCTCCGGAAGTCCTTCGCCAAGATTTGCCGCCAGCCCGGATTCCGACTTCGCCCGCTTGATGGCCTCGCGAAGTTGCTCCTTGGTTTTGAAATCCTTGATATAATCCGAAACGCTCTGAATATTTCCCGGATTTGCTTTTAGCAATGCAGTCAACTCTTGGCGAAGATCGTCAACGGTCTTTTCCCGCCCGGCTTCCCGATCCGCTTTGGATTTTTCTTTAGCGGGTTGGAGTTGCTCTATCGCAATTCCGCGCTGAACCTCTTTGGTTTGGTCATTCTGCAAATCAAAAAGCCGTTCGTCTGGAAATTGAGGATCGGTAACTTCACCGAGAACTGTCCAAGGTTTCGGAAGCAATCCAAGGTTATCTCCACCGTCTTTTGTTGTTCCGTTGTTCCACTTTCCTCCGGGGCCGCGAAGGTGAACTTTTGATCCAGCAGAAAACGGAACAGCAGGAGCATCAGCTTTTTTGTCAACAGCCGCAGGTTTCGTCGCTGGCAACTCCGACTCTGATGTTTGATCCTTGAATTCTTTTATCAAATCCGAAGCCTTCCAACCACGAACTCCCATTCCCATAACCTTTGAAGCTTCTTCTTGAGAAAAACCAGCATCCCTCAATTCTTCCAGTCCGTTTTCCATGCCGGAACCGGATTCATCTTCACGGGCGGACTTAAACATTCCATCAAGCCCTCCCAACTTGGATTCGTACGCTTCCATTTTTTGAACCAGTGTTTTCAGGTTCAAACTTTCCTTCTGCTTCTCTTTCGCCGCTGGCAACTCCGCGTCAATCATGTCCGTCTGAATCGGCTTCTGAACGGGCTTCTTTGGAAGCTCGACGGCGGCAACATTTTTCTTGGGAAGCTCGACGGGTTTTTCAACCTTTGGAGCCGACAACAAATCCTGTTGCGTAACCGGCTTCGACGGCTCAGTCAGTGGACGTGTCCCAAGCTGGCGTTCCAAGTCAGCCAGTCTCATGCTCGCCTCGTCCAATGCCGTCTGTGCCGCCATGCGCTCCGCTTCCGGCTTGTTCGCGGCCAATCCAATCTGCCGAATGATTTCAGGGAGCTTTTCCTTGATGGATTTAATCTCCGCCTCAATCTTCGTCTTGTCGGGAGCGACATCCAAAAGTTTTCCGGACGTTTCACCGGGTTGAAGCTTGGGCGTATCAACCGGCTTCGCCTTGGGCTCGAACAAATCAGAAACGTCATTCCCAAATTTGTAGCTGCCACGATCCATGCGCAGACTTGGAACTCCGGAAATGGTTTGATCCCCAAACTTTTTCCCTCCGGAAAGCAATAAGCTGGTGATTGCGCCAGACTCGTCGCGATTCACTTCCAAGACGCGAATCTTCTCGCCTTGTAGTGTCCAGTTGTCGCCTTTCTTGAAATCCTTTCCCTTGATTGGCTCAGTGGTTTGGCGCACGAAACTGTTCTCGCGCTTCCAACGCTCATCTCGCTCTGCTTGTGCTTTTTGCTCTTTCTCGCGGACGTAATAATCAACCTTGTGCTGGCGGCGTTCGCGGGCCGCACGATTTATTGCCTCGCCAAGCTGGTCGGGCTGACCGGCCTCACCTTTGAACATTCCGCCATCAGCAAGATCATCAGCGGCAGTGTCGGCGGACTGACCACTATCGGAGAAAATATGTTTCGCCAGACGATCCGGCTTCCAATTCGGATTCGCTTCACGAATCAACTTGGGATTTATTTTCCCGATTTTTCCCTCAATTTCGTCGATGATGTCAAAAGGACGATCCTTTTCGGAATTCTGAACCCGACGCGGCTTGAAAGGTTCGGGTTTTTGAAAGGCATCGTTTTTCAACCAATCTTGGTAAGAGGGTTCACCCTTCTGTGGGTTGTAAGGCTCCGAACCGGGCTGAATGTTTTGGATGAATTTCCCGGGCGGATATTCTGCCCTCATCTCCGGGCTTTCAGTGAAATCTCTCAGCTTGGAGCGTTCGACAAAGAAGTGATCCACCACAGGGGATGACGGATACGGCCCCTGCTTAATCGTGACGCCAATGATGTCCTTCAGCGGAACACCGGGCAAAGCCTCCTGCGCTGCCTTGGCTGCATGGTAGGTGTTTTCAACCGCGTTCCACCGAGTAGTGTCTTTCCCCGGAGAAAGATCAACGATATTGGAAAGCCACTCCATGCGCTTCTGTTTTGCTTCCGGAGTGAAATCAACTGGGGAAGATTGTCCCGACGCGGTTGGCAAGGCCGCTTCTGCGGTTCCCGGCGTCTTATTCGACGGTTCCGCCGTGCTAATCCCACTTGATGCACCAGTCGGGACATTTTTTGCATCCGCCACTTGAGCGGCGGGAGATTCGGTCAACAGCCCTTGCGTCCGCCCTTCTTCGTTCCCTTTTTGGTTCGTTTGTTCATTTGCTTGCTCACCACCTTTCGGTAAAGTTGCGGGATCAATCTCACCAGAACGCACCATCGCGTCAAAGTTTCCACCCTTGCGAGTGGCACCCTCAATCACTCCGGTGAAGTAGGAGACTTTTCCAAAATTCGCTTCATACTCCGGCATGTTGCCAGCCTTGATTGCGGCCTTGGCCGCGCTCGTCGCGTCCGCACGCATCTTCTCAATCGCCGGGACATCCGCCGCAGACATCTCTAGGCCATGCAATACGCCCTCTACAGATGTCCTATAAACCGGCATCCCATTGTCGGGACGCTTGACTCCAAAAATCTTAATGGCGTCGGCTGCGGAAAGCGCGGCCATCTCCGCCGGGTTTTTGGGGAACTCTGGAATTACGGCATTAGGCGCTTTTTCGGCGGGCCGGTTTTCTTCTGTGACCAGTGAAGTTTGTGCGGCGGCTTGGTCTTGCTGTGCGGGAACCGCTTCCGCTTGTGGTTCAGTGTTCCGAGGTATTTCATTGGATTCAACTTTGGTTGGGATGTTCACCCGCATCCGCTTCGGCAGAACCGTGCCGCCTTCTGGAACAAGCGTGGAACCAACCGGCAATCCAGTTTCGCCAAGCTTGACCCGCATCCGATCCTGAACCGGCATTGTTCCCCCTTCCGGGAATTCCCCCATCGGCCCGGGAGACGGAGGCACATACAGCCGTTCTGCGTTCGGATGAAATGGGTCGTACTCGAAATTTCCGTTGCGACGATTTTTGATCGCATCGTCAATCGCGGCAGCACCCTCTTTCCCGACAAGCCTGCGGGACATCATCTTTGCCGCCATGTCGCCATACTTTTCGGCGTTCTCTTTCAGGAAAGCTTCCGTGTGGCTGGGGGCATCTGCCCCAAGACGTGAAGCGCCGAACAGCGACCACACCAGATTGCCGAGCGCCATTTCAACAAGTTGCTCTTTCCCCTTCTCTGGGTTTTCCTTGAAGGCTTGAACCAGTTCGGGGGATTGGCTCGCTGCCGTGTAGGCATTAAGGGCGGCTTGTTCACCGGCAATCTCAACCAGTTTTTGCATGGCCGGAGCTTCGAGTGATGTCGCTCCGCTTTGAATCCCTTTTGCAATTGCCGCCGAAACCCCTTGACCGGCGTACTTCAAAACTCCGGGCATCAGCGCCCCGGTGATCCCGGCCCGCAAAGTCCACTGTCCATCTTCACCAACACCGAATAGCCCGCCAGCGGCAATGCTCTGTCCTAGCAGCGATGAACCGCCGAGGTAGGGCAGCGCATAAATCTTGGGAAGTGACTCCACCATCCCGCTCATGCCTTTGGCGATGTAGGCAGGCCACGCGGATTTCCCTTGGGCTTGATATTCGTCCTGTGCCTGTTGGAGTCGGATGTCAGTCGGAGATTTCGTCTGAGTGCCGTCGATTGACTCAGGAGATAATGCGGATGCGAGATTTGAAATTGGCGCTTCAGGATCAACCCCAAGCGCACGAGCCTCAAGACCGGCCACGTCCTGAAATGCGCCCTTCGCCGCCCGGCCAGCAACCGAAATGGGAGTCATCAGGCGCGGAATATCTTCAGTCAGAATTTCTCTCGCAACCGATTTTTGAGGGGCGGGAGCAGCGGGAATTGGCCCGACGTTGTTTTCCGGGCGGACTGATTGTTGCGCTTCCTCAAATGAAATGGATCGGGGTTGAGCGTTTCCCTCAGCGTCCCCTTGCGCTTCTTCAAATGAGATTTCCTGCGGCATGATTCGTTTTACTGCAATGGAGAATCGGAACCAATCAAAATCAATTTTTTTCCATTCCAGATTGCCGGGCCGTGATTTTTGGTCTGATAAACTTGCCCCTTCACAACCTCATCTTTGCTGGTAGGAAGCGGAAGGATTGCCGGAGCGTCCGGAGAGGGAGAGGACTGAAACGGATTTGCCGCCGGAATCGGATTGACCGAAGGAGGAACAAAAACGTCCCCGCCGGTGGATGCCGGGATCGAACCCACATTGCCAACTGGATCAAAAGGATTCTGTGAAGCCGAAGCCGGGGCAGCGGCGGGCGGCAGCGGCGGGCCTTGAGTTTCAGGCAGGCCAAAAACCTTGCCGCCATGATTGGGGCTTGAGATGACCCACTTGCCATCGCGCTTGCCAACCAACAGCCCGCTCTTTTGGGCAATGGCTTGAGCATTTCCGAAATTGTCGGAGTGAACCCTGAACGTACTGGCGGCGGCATCAAACTCCGCCTTCGCGGCAGCGAGCTTGTCGTTGACCGCATTCTGCGCAGCAACATCCTCCGGATTTGTAACCGGCATACGCGGATTGATTGAGACGAATTCGTTCAGCCTTGGATTGTACGTGAATTTTCCCGGGGGAAGCGTTTTCACCAACTCCGAAGGCAGCGTTGTGAGCGTTTGATGAGCATCATCGTACTGCTTTTGAGCATCCTCGTACTTTGATCCAAGATTGGCCACGTCAGGGGCCATGAATTCAGCAGTTTTTTGAATGGAGTCGAGTTGCTTTTTCTCAGTCGAATCACGCTCAATCTGTGACGCCCGATGAGTCAGGGCGCTGGCGGCGATTTGCTCATGGGCAAGTCCGGTGTTCACACCGAATTCGTAATTGTGCCGCTGATTCTGATCCTGTAACTGCATCGCAGCCATCGCCCGGGCAGCCCGGTCTTGCTGCATCTGGTAGGCGTTCGCGGCATCACTGCGCTCCGCGCCGGACAGCGCCATTGCGTGCGCGTTGATTTCATCCTGAGCCGCTTTCGCACGAGCAAGATTCGCTTCTTCGGTGGACTTGTTGAATTGCCCCCAAAATTGACGCTGACCAGCAATCGCGTCAAACCCGGAGCCGACGATGGGTTCAAAAGTTGTCATGGTTATTGAATTTGCCGTTCCGGAATCCTGCTACTGTAATCGAAGGGCTGGTTGTAATCAGCATACCCGGAAGCCGTGTCGTAAGGCCCAACAGAATTCGACTGCATGTACTTCTGAGAATTCACCGGGACGTAGCGGGAGGCGTTGATTCGCCGAATATCATCAGCCGAGTACTGCGGCTGCGGAAAACCGCCCGTGCCGGTCTGTGTCGGCTGACTGGGAACAAACGGGATGTTCGCGTCGGGATAACGCGGAACAGGGAGCCCGCCAGTTGCCGGTGCGTAGCCCACGGGCTGAGAAACATCTACACCAAGACGATCCTGAAGCCCTTGATAGCGACTGCCAGATTCGAGGGAGTTGATTGATCCCAGATTTCCGAGTTGTTGACCCAAAATCTGTTGCTGAATCTGTTCCGGGACGCCAACGCTCTGCATGTATTGCAGGGCATTTTGGTAGGACATTCCCGCCGTGTGCATTCTCAATTGCTGAATCGCGTTCGAGACGGCAGACGCGCTGTTGTACTGGCTCGCGGCGACGCCGGGCATGAAATTCTGGTAGAACTGGCCGGAGCGGGCGGCGTCCTGTTGGATGATCGGAAGTTCGACGTTTTGAGCGATGTTTTGGCGGGCCTGAATCTTCGCAAGCTCAACCGGGACTTGAATCGCCCGCGCCCCTGCCGCCTGAATTGCCATTTCGTCCGAACCAAGGCCCAACCCTCCACCCTTTGCCAGCTTGTAGCGGCTGACACGGTTGTTCAACTGGTCAAGCTGAAGATTGGCGGCGTTTTGCGAAGCCGTGTCGTACATCGGCAGCGTTGCCCGCATTTCCGCAAGCGCGGCCTGTTCGCGGGCGGCGGCGGCGGCGTTGGCCTGCCCCGCGTTTCCAGCGGCAGCATCCAATGCCCGCGTGATTCCAAGCGTCGCCTAC
>Ga0209069_10001609_pt1 | contig 11564 bp, 10 predicted proteins | sample Str013_2_FD_187202 | JGI IMG/M metagenome (GOLD analysis project Ga0209069, IMG submission 187202) | Freshwater sediment microbial communities in response to fracking from Pennsylvania, USA - Straight Creek_MetaG_SC_2013 (SPAdes) (version 2) | ecosystem: Environmental > Aquatic > Freshwater >...
TTGATGGCGAAATCGTCGCTGGAATCGGCGCGCGCCGGCGAGGGGGTCAATGTCGCGGCGAGCATTGCCGCGCCCATGAGCGCGAACGCCAATGCGGCGGGCGCCACGCGCCGTCGGAGCAGCGCCGCGATGCCGGCGCCGAGCATGGCGACGATGACGGCGTCGATCAGGAACAGAGCCAGTGCCCCCGACAGCAGCATGCCGCGCAGGTCGCGCGGTTCGGCGTTGGTGTAGCTGGCGTGGCGCGCGCGCAAGGACGAGGTGTCGAGCGGCGCGATACGATCGGCGGCCGCGAGCGTATTCACCGCCAGCGGACCGTCGGCCGGGCCATAGAAGCCCGGCGGATGTTCCGGTGTCGCGCGGTCGCGGAAGTCGGCGGGCAGCGGCTTGGCGGTCGAGGGCGGCGGCCCGAACGCGCCGAAACCGTCGAGGATATGCAGCGGCGCCACGGTCTCGGCGGTTGTTTCGCCGGCGACGCCCGCGCCGGGATTGGATGTATAGCCGGACATGTCGACGATCCGCCGCAGCATCTCGACGAAGGTGCCGGACATCGGCAGATCGGACCAGCGCATGTCGGCGCTGACATGAAACAGGGTCACGACTCCCTTGCCGCGATGCTCGCCCGTCACCAGCGGCGTTCCGTCTTCCAGCGAGGCCCAGCTCTTCGTCGCCAGTATCGCATCCGGTTCGGCGAGCACCTGCCGGTTGACGGTGACGTCCTTCGGCACCCCGAGACCTGCGAAAGGTCCGTCGGCGGTGAAGGCGGCGAGATGCTGCGGCTTTTCCCAGGTCAGGCTGCCGCCGAGGCTGCGGCCGCCGCGGCGCAGTTTGACGGGCACCAGATCGTCATCGGCCTGCGCCAGGCGGGGTCCCGCGAAGCGCACCAGCACGCCGCCTTGCTCGATCCACGCCGCGAGGCGTTCGCGGATTTCGGGCGACAGCGTTCCGACGTCGGCAAGGATGATCATCGGCAGCTTCTGGTCGAGGAATTGCGTGATGACCTGTTGCGGCGCGCCCTTGTCGCCCAGCCGGACATCGGCGAACGGCCCCAGCGCGCGGGTGAGGTAGAATGTCGATGCCAACAGCGGCTGCGCAGTGTCGCTGGACGATCCGCTGACGACACCGATCGCCCGCCGGCGCCAGCGCTTGTCCAGAAGTTGCACCGCGCCGGCGGATCGTTCGCCGGCGATTTCGAGCCGCGCAATGTCGTTGCGCAACTCGACCGGAAGGTCGAACGCGGCCTCGGTCTCGCGATCCTGCGGCGCGAAGGTGTAGCGGGCCTCGCCGATCGGCGAGCCCTTCTGGTCGAGCGCGCGCACCAGGCCCGCCTCGACGCCGCCACCGGTGCGAAGCACCTTCACGGTCATCTTCGCCGCGGCGTTTTCGGCAGCAGCCAGGGCCAGCGGCGGCGCCGTGCCGCCTTCATAAATCGTCAACGCGCGATCGCCGATGGTTTTGCTCAAGCCTTCGAGAAACTCCGGCCCGCGCCCGGTATCGACGCCATCCGACAGCCATGCGATTTCGCAATCCCCGGTTGCCTTGAGGAAACGCTCGATGGCGGGGAGGGTTTCGACCCGTTCGATCGAATAGGGCTTTGGCGCCAGCTGGCGCAGCGCCACCCGCGCGGTGCCGCCGGGCATGATCGTGATGTCGCGGGTCGGCTCCGACAATGGCACCAGCGCCACGCCGCGGCGGTCGTTGTCGGCGTTCGCAATCAGTTCGTCGGCCGCCTTGATCCTGGCGTCCCAGCTCGAGGCCGCACTCCAGCCGTCGTCGAGCAGGATCGCCAGCGGCGCGCGGCTGCCGCCGGCCGCATCATTGTGCGGATTCCAGATCGGCCCTGCGGCCGCCAATATCACCAGCGCTGCCGCCAACAGGCGCAGGGCGGTCAGCCACCACGGCGTTCGTGACGGGGTTTCTTCCTTTGGCGCGATGTCGAACAACAGCCGCGTCGGCGGGAACTCGACGCGGCGCGGCCGCGGCGGCATCACCCGCAACAGCCACCACAGTATCGGCAAGCTCAACAGGCCCAGCAGCAGGAACGGTTCGGCAAACGAGAGCGGGAGCCCTGCGATCATGCGCTTCGCCCCGCTTTGACGGTCGCGGTGCGCACGCTGCCCTTGTTCACCATCATGCCTGAATGCAGGAACAGCAAAAGCTCGGCCGCCGAGCGGCTGGTGGTGTGGGTCGAGAACAGCCAGTCGAGCTTGTTGGTCTCGTGGCGGATTTCGTCGCGATGAGACGCCACCCGCGCGACGTAATCGCCGGCCCATTTCTCGGCGCGGCCCGCGGTGATCACGCCGCCGCCTTCGGGCTCGACGAATTCGATCCGCCCCGAATAGGGAAAGCTTTCTTCGGCGGGATCGACGACCTGCACCAGCGTGCCGTGCGCGCCGGAGGCCGACAGGCCCGCGAGCATGGTTTTGATTTCCGGCATCGGCGACCAGAAGTCCGACAGCACCACGATTTCGGCCAGCGCCGACGGTACGAAGGACGGCGGCAGGCTGAGGCGCGCCGCATCGTCGTGCAGCATCGCCTGCGCCATCTTGTCGATCACGGCACGGCTCGCGGTCGGGTTCATCAGGCCGGGAACGCCGACGCGTTCGCCGCCGGCGACCAGCAATTCGGCGAGCGCGAAGGTCACGATCAGCGAGCGTTCCAGCTTGCTGTCGCGCGCCTGCCTGGACGCGAACGCCATCGACGGCGAGCGGTCCGGCCACAGCCACACGGTGTGCGCGGCTTCCCATTCCTGTTCGCGGACATAGAGATGGTCGTCGCGCGCCGAGCGGCGCCAGTCGACGTTCTGCGACGGTTCGCCGGAAACGAAGCGGCGGTATTGCCAGAAACTTTCGCCGGCGCCGGCGCGCCGCCGTCCGTGCAGGCCGTGAATGACGTTGGCGGCAATGCGGCGGGCCTCGAGCACGAGGCGCGGCAGCGTCGCGGCGAGCGTTCGGCTTTCGCCATCGGCACGCCTGATCGCCAGAATCTCCCCGCCTGTTGCGTGCCTGGTCTCCGCGGCCATCAACCGATCCGCGTCTTCAATTGCTTGATCACGTCGGGAATGGTGCGGCCCTCGGCGCGCGCCGAGAACGTCAACGCCATGCGGTGCTTGAGCACGGGCTCGGCGAGATCGAGCACGTCGTCGATCGAGGGCGCGAGCCGGCCGTCGAGCAAAGCGCGGGCGCGAACCGCGAGCATCAGCGACTGGCTGGCGCGCGGACCCGGTCCCCATGCGATCAGCTTGCCGGCATCGCCGCCCTCGGGGCCCGGACGCGCCGAGCGCACCAGCGACAGGATCGCCTCCACCACCGAATCGCCAACCGGCAGCCGCCGCACCAGCCGTTGCGCGGTGATCAGGATCTCGGCGTTCATCGACGCCTTCGCCAGCGTCTCTTCGGCGCCGGTGGTTTCGAACAGGATGCGCCGCTCGGCGTCGCGATCGGGATAATCGACGTCGATCTCCATCAGGAAGCGGTCGAGCTGCGCTTCCGGCAGCGGGTAGGTGCCTTCCTGCTCCAGCGGATTTTGTGTCGCCAGCACATGGAACGGCTTCGGTAGATCGTGGCGCGCGCCGGCAACCGTGATGTGCTGTTCCTGCATGGCCTGCAGCAGCGCGGACTGGGTCCGCGGGCTGGCGCGGTTGATTTCGTCGGCCATCAAGAGTTGCGCGAACACCGGACCGGAGATGAAGCGGAACGACCGCTTGCCGGTGCTGCTCTCGTCCAGCACCTCGGCGCCCAGAATGTCCGAAGGCATCAGGTCGGGCGTGAACTGGATGCGCTTGGCGTCCAGCCCGAGCGTGGTGCCGAGCGTTTCAACGAGCTTGGTCTTGGCAAGGCCGGGCACGCCGATCAGCAGCGCATGACCGCCGGACAGGATCGTCACCAGGGTGTTTTCGATCACCCGGTCCTGGCCGAAGATAACGGTGGAGATCGCATCTTTCGCGGCGCGGATTTGTTCGGCGACCTGCTCGGCCGAACGGACGATTACGTCCTCGAGTTTCTCGACACTATCTGCGCCAGCCATCTGCCTCTCCTTCGAACGATGCTTGCAAACGATGCGCCGCGAGATCGCCGCTTGCAGCGCCATGCCATGAACCCCATGCTAAACTTATGCGAAGGCCATGTATTTGTTGAATTAAACTATCCCCACATTATCGGGTTTTCGGGGTATGAACGGCATCACGATATGGCGACCTGATCCGGGCTTTTACGGGCGGAACCCGTTGAGGGCGCACTTCGTGAGGCTTGCACCAATCGTGCCAAATCGGGGCGGTCAGACTCGGGTCAAACAATGGCGAAGCAAGGGCAGACCACCAATCAAGGCCTCGAAGGGCTGACGGCTGCGGCGACGGACGCTGCGAAGTCGGACACGGCGGGAAAAGGCCTGCCGCCGGTGCATCTGTGGAATCCGCCATTCTGCGGCGATCTCGACATGCGAATCGCCGTCGATGGTACGTGGTTCTACATGGGGACGCCAATCGGGCGGCCGGCGCTGGTCCGGCTGTTTTCGACGATCCTCAAGCGCGAGAACGGCAAGCACTTTCTCGTGACACCGGTGGAGAAGGTCGGCATCCGCGTCGACGATGCGCCGTTTCTCGCGGTCGAGATGGTCAAGCAGAGCGGTGAAAAAGGGCCGCTGTTACGCTTCCGTACCAATGTCGACGACTGGGTGAGTTGCGATTCCGCCCACCGGCTGCGCTTCGAGGCGGCTGCCGATGGCGGCCTGACGCCCTATCTTCACGTCCGTGCCGACCTCTGGGCCAAGGTCACCCGTGCGCTCTACTACGATCTGGTTGACATGGGCGAGGAGCGGGTGGTCGATGGTCGTCCGATGTTCGGCGTGGCATCAGGCGGCGAATTTTTTGCGATGGCGGATGCGGACGAGGTAAGGGGCGCGCTTTGAACGAGCCGATGCTGAAGACGGGTCCAGCTGCCGTCAACTCACGGGAGTTCTTCGAACGCAGCCGTGCGCGGCTCGGTTTCGAGGTGCCCCCGGGCCTGGTCGACCCCAACATCATTCCGAAGAGCGGCGATTACGGCACCGATCGCATGCTGGAGATCGTCGCCCGCGAACAGCCGGTTCGGCCTGCCGCGGTACTGATCCCGGTGGTGGACCATCCGCAGCCGACGGTGCTGCTGACGCAGCGCGCCGCCCATCTCAACGATCACGCCGGCCAGATTTCATTTCCGGGCGGCAAGATCGACGCGACCGACGCCACCCCGCTCGACGCCGCATTGCGCGAGGCCGAGGAAGAGATCGGGCTTTCCCGCGAATTCGTCGATCCGATCGGTTATCTCGATCTCTACGGAACCGGCTTCGGATTTCGCATCCTGCCGACGGTGGCGCGGGTGCGGCCGGGCTTTACGCTGCACATCAACAAATCCGAGGTGGATGACGCGTTCGAGGTGCCGCTCGCATTCCTGATGGATCCCGCGAACCACCAGGTCCACAGCAAGGAATTCCGCGGCCTGGAGCGTTCCTATTACGCCATGCCGTTCGCCGAACGCTACATCTGGGGCGCGACCGCCGGGATTCTGCGCGTGCTGTACGAACGGATATGCCTGACATGATCCGTCCGGCCTTCACCGAAATCCTGATCTTCCTGATCCCGTTCGCGGTGTATGTGCTGTTCCTGCTTGCGACCCGCTCCGGCCTGATGGTGCCGGGGTCGTGGCCGATGCACATCATCGCCAAGCTGGTGCTGGGTTCACTGCTGCTGGTGATCGTCAGTTTCGTCCTGCTGGCGCAATTTTCCGGCGCGTCGCCGCATTCGACCTACATTCCCGCGCATATCGACGAGAACGGCAAATTCGTTCCCGGAGCTGAAAAATGAGCGATGCGCGGGTGCTCGACGACGCGCCCTGGCTCAGATCCGGTCCGGCCGCCCGCGTGCTCACGCTGTTGAACGGCCATGGCGAGGAAGCCCGCGTGATCGGCGGCGCGGTGCGCAATGCGCTGCTGAACATCCCGATCGGCGACATCGACATCGCGACCACCGCGCTGCCGGCGGAAGTGATCCGCCGCGCCAAGGCGGCCGGCATCAAGAGCGTGCCGACCGGCATCGACCACGGCACCGTGACGCTCGTCGTCGATGCCCACCCGTTCGAGATCACCACGCTGCGCGAGGATACCGAAACCTTCGGCCGCAAGGCCAGGGTCGCGTTCGGGCGCGACTGGATCGTCGATGCGCAGCGGCGCGACTTCACCATCAACGGCCTGTCGGTGGACGCCGCCGGCGTCGTGCACGATCATGTCGGGGGACTGGCCGATATCGCCGCCAGGCGCGTGCGTTTCATCGGCGATCCCGACCAGCGGATATCGGAGGATTATTTGCGCATCCTGCGGTTTTTCCGCATTCACGCCGCCTTCGGTGCCGGTGAGCCCGATCGCGCCGGCTATCTCGCCTGCATCCGCGGGCGCGCGGGCCTTGCCGGCCTTTCCGCCGAACGGGTGCGGATGGAAATGGTGAAGCTGGTGATCGCCGATGGGGCTGCCGGCGCCATCACGGCGATGGCGGATGGCGGGTTGCTGCTGCCGATTTTCGGCGGCGTCGCCTATACCGGGCCGTTCGCGGTCATGATCGCGGCGGAGCGCGCGCTGGGACTGAAGCCGGATCCGGTGCGAAGGCTGGGCGCGCTCGCGGTCGCCGTCACCGAGGACGCAAGACGGGTCGCGACGCGGTTGCGGCTGTCCAATGCGGAAACCAGGGCGCTGGATTCCATGGGGCATCGCTGGTGGCGGCTCGCCGGCATGGACGAGGCGACCGCGCGGCGGCGCCTCTACCGGCTCGGCGCGGATCGCTACCGCGACCGGCTGATGCTGGCCTGGGCGCGGGCAGGGGACGATACCCGTTCCGCGCCGTGGCGCGAGCTTGCCACCCTGCCGGAGCGCTGGAGCGCGCCGAAATATCCGCTCAAGGCGGCCGACTTCGTCGCGCGCGGAATTGCCGAAGGCCCGGCGCTCGGGCAGGTGCTGGGACTGGCCGAAGACGCCTGGCTCGCGGCGAACTTCCCGCTGGACAAGGCCGCGCTCGAAGCCATCGCCGACCAGACCGTCACCCGTTTCACCCGCGATAACCGGCTGTGAATATCGCTTCCGGTTTTGCCGATATCTCGCTGCTGCAGCTTCTGCTGGTTGCCGCCGTCGCGCTGTTTGCTTCCGTCATAGGGGGGCTCGCCGGCTACGGCACCGGCGCCTTGATGCCGCTGGTGCTGGTGCCGCTGATCGGCGCCGAACCGGTGGTGCCGATCATCGCGATCTCCTCGATCTTCACCAATCTCAGCCGTACCGCCGCCTATCTGCGTCATGCCGACCGCCGCCGCGCGTTGATCGTGGTGCTGGCGGCGGCATTGACCACCGCGCTCGGCGCTTACGGCTACACGAGGCTCACCAATGCCGGCGCGGCGCTGGTGATCGGCACGATGCTGATCGCGAGCGTGCCGCTGCGCCGTCTGGCCCGGCGCCGCAATGTCAGGATCGGCGATACCGGGCTCGGTGTCGGTGCGGTGGGGTATGGCGCTCTGGTCGGCGGTACCTCCGGCTCCGGCGTGATCCTGCTGTCACTGCTGATGGCGGCGGGGCTCGAAGGCGCGGCCGTGATCGCCACCGACGCCGTGATCTCGGTCGCGACCAGCATCATCAAGATTTCGGTGTTTGGAATGGCCGGCGTCGTCACCGCGCAAGTACTGGCTTTCGCGTTCCTGATCGGCGCCATCGCGCTGCCCGGGGCGTTTCTGGCGCGGGCCTTTGTCGAGCGCATGCCGGTGCATATCCACACCGCGATTCTCGACGTCGCCGTGGTCGCGGGGGGCGCGGTGATGATTTCATCGGGGCTGCGGTCTCTCTTCGGTTAGCAACCCTGGCGCCGCGACACCGCCGGATGGCGTACCCCGGCGGCGTCGAAAGCCTGACAACGCGAAGCCGGTCGCGCGCGATCACTATCAGAGCGATGCCGCGTTATGGCTTGACGTAGACGCTCTCATACGATCCTGCGTATTCCTCCTTCCAGCCTCTCTTGTCGACGAGAAACCGCCTTAGCTGTTCATGCGCCTTCACCCAAAGCACCGCATCGATATGGTATTTCTCGAGCACCGTGTCCCAAGCGGTCTCATCGATCTGCCATTCGACCAGTTTGAAATAGTCACGAAGCAAATCGTCTGGATAAGCGGTAGCTGCCCGACCATCGACGAACACGGGTACGGCACCTTGAGTGCGGAAAATCAAAAGTCCGCCGACGTTCCAGTGGTTCAGAAGCCGCGCATGCGAAAAATGCGTTTTAAGATAGGAAGCGTCCTGCTCGGAAAGCATTTCCGGAAGTTCGAAGGCCGGTCTCATCTGCATAAAAGTCAATGGCAGGGCGCACGCTCCAACGATGCCGGCAGCCAGCAACGACTTTTGAACCTCGAAATTATTCAGCTGTTTGGGTAGCAGCCGATCGATGTGAAGGGCCAATGGAACCGTCGAGAACAAGAAAAAGAAGGACATGTACCGGAATTGATAAATTCCCAAAACCAGGAAGAGCCAGGAAAGCAGCCGCGACTCCAGAGGAATGGGACGAGAACTTCTGTAGCGCAGTTCAAGCGCAACAAAGATCAGGATATAGATGATACCGGGAACGCTCCCCGGCATCGACATGTTGGCAAAATAAGACCCCCACTCGGTAATGTTGGCCTGCACAAAGTGGCCTAACGTCGTCGCTACGCCTTCGTAGATGCGCCAGCCGAGTGGATTGATGAACGTTGCGACAAAGCAACCGGCCGCCGCGAAACTGTAGATCTTGAAATTTGCCCAATCCCGTCTGAGCAAAGCTACGCCGCAAAAAATGCCGACAACGAGAAAACCAAGCAAAAAGCCGCCATGCAGATTGGTCCAAAGGACCATGATTGCAGGCAACAAAAGACATCGCGTTCTTTTCAGGCATTCTCCGTAGAAAATTACGCAAAACAACATGGTGCACGTGTTCGGCGAAGCGGCGAGATAGATATTCGGGGCCGTCACGAATGTGGGGTAGAGCAAGCAGGCGGAGAAAACGGAAATGCTAACCGCGGCTGCTGACGCCCCGCTGCTCAAGCAGATGGACGCGAGATACCCGACGATGACTGCGCCACACGCGACGACGAATAATACGAGACCACCAAGGTTCGTATATTGAAATATGACGCTGGCGATCACGTCCCAAAGCCAGGAAAGATTGTACCATTGCTTGTCTGCAAGGGTAAATGACCATGGATCCTGAAAAGGGATGTTGCCTCGGTCCCTGATCAAGTCTCCGGCGGCCAGGTGCCATCCCAGATCATAGTGGCCAAGCAGCAGCGACGCGTTCAAGAGGTAATACACGCAGGCGAATGAAATCAGGAAGATATAGATTCCGGCGCTCTGAAAGCAGGAACTGATCGTCGTTGGTCCTCGATCAAGCTTGGAGTCGCCCCAAGCCTCCAGCGTGTCCATAAACGAGCTCCCTCGCGAATCGAAGCGAGCCTCCTGCGGGCTCGGTGTGCTTTTGGGTCTGCACAGCTGGAATCGTCATGGGGTGGTCTATCTGAAGCAGAGTAAAAGTTGGTTGCGCCATTCGACTGCCGCGCGTTGAAAAATTGTTCTGGTTAACGAATGCACTACGCGGAGCTCGCAATCGTCATCGTGCTCGCATCCGAAGAGGCCCCGGTGAGACTATTGGCATCACGATCATGGTGGCGGAATTGAGCTAACCGCATTGTCCCTGGTGTGAAGGTTTCGGATGCCGGCCCCTTGAGGTGGCGTGGCGCATACCGGGGCCGGCATCCGAAAACCTTCACCATAGCGGGCACGGAATGTTCGATGAATGAACTGCTACCAACCGTCGAGCGGGGTCAGGAGCGCAGGCGAAGTCGCTGGCGATGCTATCGCGGGGAATAGGCCAGTCCGAGGCACATCGCCACGCCTTCCCGATGATCGAAGCCGACGAGGTTCGTCGACGTCCATCGCCGGTCAGCAGGCCAGGCTCTCGGCCAGCCTTGCCCTTCTTGCGGCTCTTACGGTCGCTTTAGTCGTCTTCTTCGCCTTCTTCATCCGAAACTTCGATTTCCGCCAGTTCCAGCACGGCCATCGGAAGCGCTTCGCGAAACAGGTCGCCTTCTGCGCCCATCCAGACGCATAGGATGGTATCCCCGTTGACTTCCGCCACCGTGATTGGAAGGCCGCCGGATTTCAGAATGACAACGTCGCCTGGTTTCAAGCCCATGATTTTTCCCTCCGCGTTGATTGACGCTGCGCATAGGTTAGCGGTCTGTGATGACAGGCCGATCACGGCCGATCATTTTCGCCGAACGTCGAGTTCCGGGGGCGGCAGGTAATGAGGCTATCCGCGTTCGGCGGGCAATAATTCGGTCAGCGAACGAATGATGCGATCGGGCCTGATGCCGGAATCCGCGGGCAGGCCCTCGCCGTGCACGTCGATCCAGATGGCGTAGATGCCGAGGCGTTGTGGCGCCTCGACCTCCCATTCCAGATTGTCTCCAATCATCCAGGTCTCCGGCGCGCTGACGCCGAGCGCCTGCATGGCGTGCAAATAGGCGCGCTCTTCCGGTTTGCCGAAGCCGTGCTCGCCTTCGATCTGGATATGATCGAAGCGATGCGTCAGCGCGAAGCGCTCGACCTTGGCGCGCTGCGGCCCGGCGGCGCCGTTGGTCACCAGCGCCAGCTTCACGCCGTGCGCCCTCAAGGAATCGATCGCATCATGCGCGCCCGGAAAGACGAACATTTCCTCTTCGCGATAGGCGTGAAAGCGATCGGCGAGCCGTACCGCAAGCTCCGACGACAGCAGCTCGTGGCCCTGTCCGGCAAGTGCTGCAAATCCGCCCCTGACCACCACGTGGCGGGCCTCCTCGAGCTTGAGCCGCCACTCGGCCTCCGCCGTGGCCCAGAACCCTCGCGCGTATTCCACGACCGCTTCGGCGACCTGTTTCGATGGAATGGATCCGAACTCGGCGGCGAATTCAGCCGCGACCTTGTTCCAGGCGATACTCGGGCGGCCATAGGACGACAGGATGGTGTCGTCCATGTCGATCAGCATCGCGCGGGGCAGTTGCGTCATGGTGCTCAGGGCCATTTCACTTCCGGGGGCAGCGACGACAGGATCGACTCGACATTGCCGCCGGTCTTCAGCCCGAAGATGGTACCTCGGTCGTAGAGCAGGTTGAATTCGACATAGCGCCCGCGCCGTATCAATTGTTCTTCGCGGTCATCCGCGGTCCACGGCATATCGAAATTGCGCCGGACCAGTTCAGGATAGATCTTCAGGAAGGCGCGGCCGACACCCTCCGTGAAGGCGAGGTCGGCGTCCCAGTCGCCAGAGTCGTGCCAGTCGTAGAAAATGCCGCCGATGCCGCGCGGCTCTTTCCGGTGCGGCAGATAGAAATATTCGTCGCACCATTTCCTGTATTTCGGGTAGCTCGCGATCGCGGCGTGCGCGTCGCAGGCGGACTGCATCGCGGCGTGAAATGCAATTGTGTCGGGATCGTCCTGGGTTCGCCGCCGGTCCAGTACCGGCGTCAAATCCGCGCCGCCGCCGAACCAGGCCTTGGTAG
>Ga0209069_10001611_pt1 | contig 11556 bp, 8 predicted proteins | sample Str013_2_FD_187202 | JGI IMG/M metagenome (GOLD analysis project Ga0209069, IMG submission 187202) | Freshwater sediment microbial communities in response to fracking from Pennsylvania, USA - Straight Creek_MetaG_SC_2013 (SPAdes) (version 2) | ecosystem: Environmental > Aquatic > Freshwater >...
AATATCCACGGTGGCCCGGCTGGTCTGCTGCGACAGGCTCTTGACCTCCGTTGCAACCACGGCAAAGCCTTTACCGGCCTCGCCGGCGCGGGCGGCTTCGATCGTCGCGTTCAGCGCCAGCAGGTTCGTCTGTTTTGCGATCGCATCGATCGAACCGACGATGGTTCCGATCGCCTCGGATGCTTCGCTCAAGGCGGTGATTTTCTCCGCTGCCAGGTTTGCGGTCGTTCCCACGCGGTCCATGGCGGCTGAGGCGGAATCGGCGGCCGACATGCCTTGCTCGGCGCTGACGCGCATCTCGGCGGCGTTCCCGGCCGCCGTCTGGGCGGTGGTCCTGATCTGACCGATCGACGCCACCAATTCCTCGCTCGCGGCGGCCAATGACTGCGTGCGGTGGTCCACCTCACGCGAGGTCTCGAGCAAGCGGGCGGTCGAGATCGCCGTTTCGCTTCCCTGGATGCTGAGATGGACGATACGATCGAGATCGGAGGATGCGCTCGAGGCCAATCGGTCCAGCAGCCTGCCGATGGCGTTGGAGAGCGGATCCTGCGCCGCTGGCCGCGCAACATCGAGGCGGCCGTCGATGATGGCCTCGATGCATGCAATCAGGGCCTGGTCGCGCGCTTCGAGTTCGGCCAACCGGCCGGCCGGCAGGGCTGTGGCGGCCGATTGTCCCGCGGCCTGGGCGCGACGGGCCTGTGCTCCGAAAGAAGTGAACGGTGAAACGAGAATCGACATGCAGCCCCCAATCGGCCGATTCTTCGGCCGGCGCGGCCAATGTTGGAGCTTTGGGTTAATTTCGAACGAATTTTTCGCGCGTGAAACTACGGACCACGAGCCGCAAGCAGAAACGCCGCCCGGGATTGGGCGGCGTCTTGATTCGTAGTGCAGAGGTTGATGGACCCGATCTTACACCGAAATCCGAAGATTTCAATTCCGGTAGCTGGGATCGAGGCGATCGAGCTTGCGCAACAATGCCGGCCATACCAGCGTGGTCGAGCGCAATTCCTGCCGGTCGGGATTGTTGAGGAGCTGGGTATTCTTGTCGACCACGGCGGCGTCGACCGGATAGGCCACCGGCCCCAGCATCCTGGTGCGCACCTGCATGGTGCAGGCCCGCTCCAGATGGAACATGCGCTCGAAGGCGGACGCGACGGAACGGCCGACCGTCAATGTGCCGTGATTGCGCAGCAGCATGTGGTTCCTGGTGCCGAGGTCCTTCTGCAGCCGCGGACGTTCGTCATGATCGAGCGCGATGCCTTCATAGTCGTGATAGGCGAGATCGAAGGTGACGAGCTGCGCGGTCTGGTTCAGCGGCAGCAGGCCTTCGGTGCAGCTCGCCACCGCCGTGCCGTCGGGCGTGTGCAGATGAAGCACGCAGCCGGCGTCTTCGCGAACTTCGTGGATCGCGGAATGGATTGTGAATCCCGCCGGGTTGATGCTGTACTGGCTCTTGGTGAGCTGGTTGCCGTCGAGGTCGACCTTCACCAGGCTGGAAGCGGTGATCTCGTCGAACATCAGGCCGTAGGGATTGATCAGGAAATGATGCTCCGGTCCCGGCACGCGCGCGGAAATGTGAGTGTCGACCAGGTCATCCCAGCCGTAATGCGCAACCAGGCGGTAGCAGGCGGCGAGGTTGACGCGTTGGCTCCATTCGGCCTCCGTCATATCCGAGGGCACTTCCTTGAGGCGGGCTTCCGCTGGCGACATGACTGGCTTCTCCCGTTTGAATTGTTGATTTCGGCCGCAGCCTAACGCTGCGAACGGCTTGCAGCAAGGCGCAGTAGGCGCGCTGCAGTCTTGCGCGGCAGTCATGCTTCCCCTGGCCAAATACGGCTTAAGGCGCCGGGATCGCCAGCAGGCTGGAAATGCTGCGCCCGCGGATGTCGTAGACCCGCGCGAACACCACGTCATCACGCTTGATCTCGACCAGCACCGGAGCGGTCAGGCCCTTGCAGTAGAACTCGCCGAGCGTCATCGCAAAGTCGGCGGCGTGGCTGTCCCACCCGATGGTGAAATCGGGGCCGAGCGCAACCTGCGCCGGCCGTTGCGGGCCGCACACCGCGACCTTCCATTTGCGCCCCTTGGGCGGGACTTCCTGTCTCTCGCTGATTTCCTCGCGCAGGCCGTCGGAGGCCTGCTTCAGCGCGAGCCCCCAGTAATCCAGCATGAAGCGATCGTCGGCGGCGCGCACCGTGCCCGCGATGTAGTTGAAATGGGTGTATTGGTAGGGGTGCAGCCGGATCATTTCCGCCAGCGGCAGCAACAGGCCGAACGCAAAGAGGGCGACCGCGGCGGGTTGCCAGCTGCGCCGGGTTTCCCCGAGCCAGTTCATGGTCCACGCGAACGCGGTGCCGGCGAGCACTGCCATCGGCGGAATCACGAAAATGAAATGGCGGATGCCGTTATAGAGGGCAGGGCGTTTCACCATCGCGATCAGGAGCGGAAGCGTTGCCGCCGCTGTCAGCATCAACAGGATGGTCTTGCGGCGCGCTGCCACGTCGCGGCGCGGCAGCAACATCAGCGTGCCGACGACCCCCGCGATCAAAAGGCCGAGCAGCACTTCGGGAAGCTGCAGCGCAAACAGCGTCGGCAGATACGACCAGGGCATGTCGGGCACCGACACCAGCGCGCCGTCGAACATTTCCTTCCACGGCTTCTCGAAAAAGTGGGAGAAATAGGTCAGCGCCTGGAACGGATTGTCCGGTTCCATGATCGACCACGGCCAGATCAACCCCATCACGAGATAGCCGAGGATCAGGCCGGGCATCAGCACGTAGACGACGTGCAGGAAGCGTTGGGCAGCATGGCGCGCGCTATGGGTTCTGATTTCTTCAACGAACAACGGCACGAAGCCGGCCAGCGCGTAGACCAAAGCGAGGCCGCCGAGGATACGCGAGCCGATCGATAGCCCGGCGCCAAGTCCGACAATCAGGATGGTGCGCGGCGACGGCTCTGGATACTCCTCCGCCAGCCGGACCAGGCCCAGCATCAGGATCACCATCGCCACTGCGAACGGCGCATCCTTCGGATTCATGAACATATGCCCGTAGAAGGTCGGGCACAGCACCAGCAGCAGCAGCGCCGCGAGACCCGCGAGCGGACCGCCGACGCGCCGGCCAAGCCGCCACGTTACCGCAAGGCCGATCACGCCGACGATGGCGCCGAGCAGGCGGCGGGTTTCAAACAATTCTAACGGGATCACCTTGTGCAACAGGGCTGCGGCCATGTCGAAGCCGCCGCCATACATATATAGATTGGCGAACGACAGCGCGCCGGTATCCTTGAAGCCGGAACCGTACATGCGCAGCAGGAGATCGGCATACTCGGCGTGGGTGTAGTCGTCCCAGCCCAGCCCATAGTCGCGGAACGTAAGGCCCGCGATGATCCCGACCGCCGCCAGCACCAGCATGGCAACGTCGTCGCAGGTCCGCTCCAGCGACCGCCGCACGGGCGTATCGATGGCCGAAGTCGTGATGGATGACATGGCTATTGGTGACCCGGCGTCCCTCTTGCCCAGCTGTGGCGCGCCTGGGCCTCGTTCCCCGGCATCCATATAGCGCAGATCCCTTTCCAAGTAATTGGCAATTGTGGCGTAATTTGCCTGATGCGATGCAGCAATCACGGCCTGGGCCCCGATCGCGTGCTGGGGTAATGGGTTACAGCCCGGAACTTGATCCTTTGCGGGAACCGCCCCGGCAATTGTCCGTTGGCGATGCACACAATATGACGGTATCGTGGCGCAGACGGCCTGCGCGCATTTCGGGCGTGGCCCGAGGGTGATTTGATGATGCTTGTGGTGTTGATCGCCGGGATCGGCCTTCTGGTGGCCGGCCTCCTGACGGTCGGTCTCGGAATCGAACTGGACCTCAGCTTCGGAAACACATTGTTGCTCGCTGGCGCGATTGTGGCTTGCACCGGGGTATTGATGCTCGGGCTTTGGATCGCCGTCCGGGAGCTGAAGGCGATCGCACAGCAGCTTTCCGGTCTGGCTGCGCCATCGCGGGCGGGTGGCACACGGCGCTCCGGCGGCCTGAACGCCGCGCTGGACGACCAGGCGCTGCAAGACGGCGGGCTGCTGTTCAGCCGCGACCAACAGGCGGCGGAAGCTTCCTTCGCTGCGGAACCGGCGCCGTCGGCCGCGCCGCCGTGGCACGAGGAGGAAGCCTCGCGCGATTATGGCCGCGGCGAAATGCCGGTCGAAGCCCCGTCGGCCGTTAAACCGCGGCGCAATCTCTTGTTTTCCACGTCGTCGCGGAAGGAGCGCGAGCGCGCCCAGGCGCGGGGAACGGAGCCATCCATAGCCGATCTGAATCCGGTCCGCCTTGGTCCCGAGTCGCCCACGCCACCGGTCGAAGAATCCGTTGCAGCGCCGCCCGCGGCTTTCGACGACGACTGGCCGATGTCGGAACGCGTACGGGGCGCCGACGCGCTTCTGCCGCGGCGCAGCGCCAGGACGCCATCCACCTTTGCCGAAGCTGGCGCAGCCGCTATCGACCGCGTTGCCGAGGCCCTGCGAAACGAGGATCAGCCGCGGGTCACGGTGCTCAAATCCGGCGTCGTCGATGGAATGGCCTATTCGCTGTATTCCGACGGCTCGATCGAGGCTCAGATGCCCGAAGGCATGATGCGGTTCGCGTCGATCGACGAGTTGCGCGCCCATCTCGACCAGCGTCCCTGAACGGAAACTACTGAGACGGGACTTGGCTTGAAAAATAAAGCGCAGCCGTTCTTGTCACATCAGCAGTAATCCGCTCATATCGGACAATAGTGCAAGATTCCGATAGCGTATTGCCGCCATCGGATACTGACCGAACGCGAAGATTCCCGGGATTTCGGACCTCGAAGGGCTCAGGCCATGACTGACGGCGCCGGCAAGAGTTTCATCGACCTGACTGCGAACATCGTGTCGGCTTATCTCAGCAACAATCCGACGCCGGCTTCCGAGATCCCGAACCTGATCAGCCAGATTCACGCAGCGTTGCTGCGGGTTTCGGCAGGCCGGGTCGAGACGCTCTCCGAACCGGCCAAGCCGGCCGTGTCGGTGAAGAAATCGATGACCCCCGATTATCTGGTGTGTCTCGAGGACGGCAAACGCTTCAAATCGCTGAAGCGTCATCTGCGCACGCAATACAACATGACGCCGGAACAATACCGCGACAAATGGGGCCTGCCCGCCGATTATCCGATGGTCGCACCGAACTATGCGGTGGCGCGTTCGGACCTCGCCAAGAAGATGGGGCTTGGCCAGCAGCGGCAGCGGCGGAAATAATTCAGGATGTTCACGCGCTGAGCAGATTTGCTTCCGACGCGTCGTTGCGGCCGACGAGTTTCGAATAGTCCGAGATCGGATGGGGCCGGCCCAGCAGGTAACCCTGCACTTCGTCGCAGGACTCTGCGGCAAGAAAATCGAGCTGGGCCTTTGTCTCGACGCCCTCCGCCAGCACCGGCAGATTGAGTCCGTGGGCAAGCCCAATGACGGCGCGCACGATGGCCGCCGACTGCGGGGTGTTCTTCACCTTCGATATGAACGACTGATCGATCTTGATCTTGTCGAACGGGAACGACTGCAGATAGGATAATGACGAATATCCGGTGCCGAAGTCGTCCATGGCGATGCGAACGCCAAGCGTCTTGAGGCGACGCAGCATCGAGACACTGCGGCCAAAATCCTCGACCAGCACGCCTTCGGTAATTTCAAGTTCCAGCCGCGTCGGCGCCAGGCCGGTCTCCAGCAACATCGAATGCACCAATCCCGCGAGGTCGCCGTGGCGGAACTGGATCGGCGACAGATTGACCGCGATCTGGAGCGGGTTCGGCCATGACGCGGCTTCGCGGCAGGCCTCGCGGAGTACCCACTCGCCGATCTGCATGATGAGACCGCTTTCCTCCGCAACCGGTATGAAGGTTGCGGGTGAAACCATGCCGCGCTGCGGATGGTGCCAGCGGACCAATGCCTCGAACCCGAATACCTCGCCATCGATCTTCGCCAGCGGCTGATAGTGAAGGCGGAGTTCGTTCCGCGCGATGGCGGAGGAAAGTTCGTGCTGAATGGCGCGCCGCTCGCGCAGCCGGTTGTCCATTTCGATTTCGAAGAAGCGCGTCTTGCCATGGCCGGCGGCCTTGGCGCGGGTGAGCGCGGCATCGGCATTGTTGAGGAGCGTCGTTGCGTCGGAGCCGTCGGCCGGAAAGATGGCAATGCCGATGCTGAGACCGATGTGCAGGTGCTGGCCGCTTCGTTCCAGATCGATTGCCGCCGCAGCGTGAAGCCGTTCGGCGAGGACTTCCGCGAGCGCGGGATGATCGCCGTTCGGCGTAACGAGGGTAAATTCGTCACCGCCAAGCCGGGCCAGATAAGCCTCGCCGCCGAGCATGCGCAGTTGTCGCGACAGCCCGCGAAGCGCATCGTCGCCGATCGCATGGCCGAACATGTCGTTGACCTCCTTGAAGCCATCGAGGTCGATACTGAGCACCGCGAACGATTCGTCACCCGTCTTTGCGGCATCGATCCTGCGGGTAAGATGTTGCACGAACGCGGCGCGATTGGGCAGATCCGTCAATGAATCATGATTTGCCAAATGCTGGATGCGGGCCTCCGCCTGCTTGCGTTGGGTAATATCTTCCGAAAGGCTGAGGAGGTAGCGTCGTTCGCCGGTCTCGTCCGGTATCGAAAGATTCCTGGTTGTCAGGATACGATTGCCGTTGTGATGGGTCCGGACCACGTGCTCGTCGATGGTTTGCAGCTCTCCCGTACGCAAGGCTTCGTCGGCGAGCGGGAACAGGTCGTTCACGGGTTCCTTGCCGGACGGATCATGGGCGGGTCTGCCGATCAGGTCGCCGCGCGCTATCCCGAAAATCGCTTCGGCGGTCCGGTTGATGAGGACGTAGCACCGGTCGCGCGCGTCCCTGACGGCAACCGATACCGGCATGTTCTCGATGATGCTGTCGAGAAAGTTTTGCGTGCGACCGAGCTGTGCAGCGGACGCATCGAGCGCCTCAAGCTGACGGAAATGCATGAGCGAAATCGTCAGACCGGCGAGCGCCAGCGCGAGGAAGAGACTCACTCCGATGCCGGCACTTTGCCACATCACGGTGCGTAGAAACGGCGAAATCGGGACGTCGATCACGAACGCGCCGATGACGTCGCCGAGATGCCACTGCGCCTTGTCGGGCTGCAGTGCGTTATGACAGTTAACGCAGCTCTGCTCGCGCGCGACGGTGGGATAAACCGTCCGGAACATCCGCTCGCCGTTGATATCGAGCAGCTCCGATACCGGTTTCGGGTTTGGCGTCGACGCGAAGGCCTCGATGGTTCGGGCCATCCGGGCGTCCGTGGGTGCCGTCAGGATCTCTCGTCCCGGGCGACCGACCGAGGCCAGGTGAAAATCGGAATTATCGCCGTTCTGCCTGTTGAAAGCCTCGATGGCATGGGCCCGAAACGACGCCGGAACCGGCGCGCTCTGTCCGAATTGCGATCGGACCGCCGAATAGTTGGTGACGAAAGCGTCCACCAGCTCCAGCGCGATGATCTTTTCCCTGCTTTTATGTTCCTTGAACCAGTCCAGGCTGAAATAATAGAATCCGCAGCCGACCGTCACGGAGAGTACGGCGCAGAGACCCAGATGCAGCAAGAAGCCGCGACCTGATCGCGACTGCATGAAACGCCAGACCGGCGAAAGCCCACTCATCCGTCAACACTCGGTTTGTCGACGGATGATGCGACAAATGCCTTAAAAACAGATTGACCCGGCAGCGTCAGGTTGTTGCAGGGGTTGACTGGAATGAAGTGGTTGTCGATCACGGCGCCGTGATATGCAGCACCGGCCGTTAAAGTCCGGTCTCAGGAAGCGGCCGCAAGCGCCTCGCGCGCATCGAAACGGATGCGCTCGACCATGGCGCGCAGGCCGTTGGAACGCTGCGGCGTCAGATGCTCGCGAAATCCGAATTCGTTGAACACCGCGAGCGCATCGACGCCAAGAATTTCCTGCGGCGAGCGACCGGAATACAGCGTCAGCAGGATCGCGATCAGGCCGCGCACGATATGCGCATCGCTGTCGCCGAGATATGTCAGCAGCGGTTCGCCGGCACCGTCGCGCCCGACGTGTTTGGAGAGCCAGACCTGGCTGGCGCAGCCCTGCACTTTGTTGGCCGCCGAATGTTCGGCTTCCGGCATCGGATCCAGCGTGCGGCCGAGTTCGATGACATACCTGTAGCGGTCGTCCCAATCGTCCAGCAGCGCAAAATTGTCCCTGATTTCGTCGATCGTCATCGTGTCCCGCGCTCAATCCTGAAGCTCTATATACGACGGCGCGGGAGCGAAAGCGATATCGTCCGGTCAAAAACGAGATAGTTCCGGGGCCGGGCCTGGCGCTACGGCACGCCGCGCCAATCAACCTGCAGATCGTCTTGCGTCAGGGTGTCGCGCGGGGCCTGAGTGTCCGCGGTGTCGACGTTGCCGATCGAACCGGTGTGATCGGGCGAACGCTTGTCGGTGATGATCTGATACAGCTTGCGCGCGCCCTCCTGGGCGCGGTGACCGATCACGGTCGCGGCCTGGCCGCCCACTTCGCACGCGGCCGGCTGGCGCTTGCAAAACTGGGTCATGTCCGACACCGCCGCCGTCGCCGCCGATACGGCTTCGGATGCGCCCACCTGCGGCAGCTTGTCCGATTCAGGTGTCTTCTCTCTCGGCAGCAGCACGAGCACCAGCCCGAGCCAGAATGCCATGCGAAGCAGGAAGAACATCTCGCGATCCCGGTCGTCTTTTTGGTTCCGTTGCGGTTGATCTCGCAATCATGCTCTGACTAACAGGGCCCGATAAATCGCAAGTGTTAGCGTTGAAGTTAATTCGCCGAAAATTCGAATCATTTGATTCGGCGTAAATTTTCGATTGATGGCGATTTCGCGCAAAATCATGCAAGTCTGGGTCCGGCTACCATTTCGAAACCATACCGGTCGTGTCCTGGAAACCCGACGTTCACCATTTAAATTGAATGAACGTCATTGTGCCGCGAAACACCCGCGAATACACCATCTTCGCCCACGCGCCCGTCGGGCCTTAGCGTTCGCTTAATGTCGCTCTGACACGGTGACCCAACGATAAGAGGGGGCGTTCCGGCCCGTTTTTTTGACGATCCAGCCGAAGCGCGAGAGCCGTGACTGTTTTGAGTATCATCCGCGATTGCCTCGATGCCTTGCTGCATCCCTCCACGCGCTACGACGCGCTGACGCGCGCGCGCCATCGCGCCTTCATGGCGCCGCGGCTGCTTGGAAGCCTGGTGGCGTTCGCGGCATTTCCGGTCTATCTGGCGATGCGCGGCGCGCCGAGCGCGCTCGAGGTCGCGGCCTTCGCGTGGCTCATTGCGCCTATTCTGCTGTCGTGGTTCCTGTCGCGCACCGGCCGCTACGAGGGCGCCCATGTGCTGTCGTCGCTGGCGTTGTCGAGCCTCGTGATGACGCTGGCGGTGTCTACCGGCGGCATCGAATCCTTTGCCGCGGTCTGGCTGGTCGTGGTTCCGCTCGAGGCGGCGCTCTCGGCGTCGCGACGCGTGGTCGCATTTGCTTCCGCGCTGGCGCTTTCCTGCGCCGGGCTGCTGATCGCATCCGGACATTTCGGCCTGTTGCCGGCGCCCGAGGCGAACCCGCTGCTGCACGGCATCTTCATGGTGTTCGGCGTCGCATCGGCGACCCTCTATGCCGCGGGCCTTGCGTTCGCCGCCGAGTCGCTGGCGCGCACCGGCGTCGCGCTGCTCAACGTCGAGGAAGACCGCTATCGCCTGCTGGCGCGCAATATGAGCGACGTGATCTCGCGCCATCGCCGCAACGGCGCGGTGCAGTTCATTTCGCCCGCCGTCGAGACGATGCTGGGCACCGAGGTCACGCGGCTGCTCGGCCACGGCCTGTTCGACCGCGTCCATGTCGCCGATCGTCCGGCCTATCTCACCGCACTTTCGGACGCGGCGCGCGGCGGCGAGGCGCGCAGCGTCGAATTCCGCATCCGGCGCGATGCGCCGCGCGACGGCGAGCGGAGTTATCATCAGCAGGTGGATTTCATCTGGGTCGAGATGCGGTGCCGTCCGCTCGAACAGGCGCATGCTCCCGCAGACTCCGAAGCCGAGGTCGTCGCCGTGATGCGCGATGTCACCGACCGAAAGCTGCAGGAGCAGGCGCTCGATCTGGCGCGCACCGCCGCCGAACAGGCGGACGCGGCCAAGACCCGCTTCCTCGCCACCATGAGCCACGAACTGCGCACGCCGCTCAACGCCATCATCGGCTTCTCCGAAATGATCGTGCAGGAACAGGCGCTGATGCTGGATGCGGCGCGCCGCAGGGAATATGCCCAACTGATCAACGATTCCGGCCAGCATCTGTTGTCGGTGGTCAACGGCATCCTCGATATGTCCAAGATGGAGTCCGGCAATTTCGAGATCACGCCGGAGCCATTCGCGCCGCGTGCGGCACTGGTCAATTGCTGCAGCCTGCTGGCGCTGAAGGCGCGCGAGAACGACATCGATCTCGTGACCAGAATCCCCGAGGACATGCCGGTCATGACCGGCGATCCCCGCGCTTTCAAGCAGGTCGCGCTCAACCTCGTCTCCAATGCCATCAAGTTTACCGAACGCGGCGGCAAGGTGACGGTGTCTGCGGGCGTCGAAGGCGCGCGGCTCGTGCTTCGCGTCACCGATACCGGCGTCGGCATCGCCGCCGACGATCTCAAGCGGATCGGCGATCCCTTCTTCCAGGCCGGCGCGCCCTATCGGCGCCGGCACGAAGGCACCGGTCTCGGGCTGTCGATCGTCAAGAGCCTCGTCGCCCTGCATGCCGGCGAGTTGACGGTACAAAGCAAGATCGACGAAGGTACGACGGTGACGGTCGTGTTGCCGCTGAAATTCGCATCGCCGGACGCGACGAGCAACATCGCGACCCTCACGCCGGCTTCGCGACCCGCGACCCCGGAGCAAACCCGTCAGGTGATGAAGCGTGCCTAGGAAAGTTGCCAGAGATGACGAGATGCCGCGTCGCCGCCGCGGGGCGCGCACGGTAGCGGTCGAAGCCGAGCGCGGTCTGGCGATGCGGATCCTGCTGCACAGCCCGAAAGACACCGTTGCGGGCCTGCTGGCATTTGCCGCCGTCAGCGCCATCATCGCCAACGCGCTGTTTCTGCAGACCGGACAACATCCCGCGCCGATGTTCGGTTCGGTTGTCGTGATGCCGCAGCCGGGGCTGGCTGCCGCGAACCTGTTGCCGCGTCCGCGTCCGGCCGTAGCCGACACCAGCGTTTCCGAATTGAGGGTTGCGGAGCCCAGGCCCGTGGAATCGAAGGCTGTTGAACCGAAGGCCGTTGAATCCAAGGCTGCCGAACCGAGGCCTGTTGAAAAAGCTGCCGAGCCGAAACCCGTGGATCCGCTGGGCAATCTGGTCAAGGCCACGGGCGCAGCGCCGGCGGCGCCTTCCAATGCGTTGCGACCGCCCGCGCCGATCCCGGCGTCCTCGCATGCGGAGCTGACCGGCCCGCGCCGCGTCGCGGCGGTACAGCGCACGCTCACCGAATACGGC